>JAABUP010007474.1_pt1 | contig 14621 bp, 14 predicted proteins | sample 5559201 | NCBI WGS metagenome assembly JAABUP01 (sample SAMN10711887, study PRJNA513373) | rock metagenome | isolation source: Antarctica rocks | place: Antarctica | reverse complement strand
TGCAGGAATCTCAGGTACCTTATGGATACATGATGACCGACGAGCAGCTCTGGCTAGCCTATGTAGAGCTGCAAGAAGGCACGGGGAGGAAATGCAGCTGCGCCCGATCTAGGGCTGTAAAGCTGCCAGCGCTTGCGGCTTGGCAGAGCAAGAAGCAGCCGGCGACCGACCGGTTGTCCAGAACTCCCTTCAGCAGGTGGCTGAGTATTTACGTACACAGCAAGCAGAAAAGCTTGTTTGATTGCAGGTAAACTGCAGCAGCAAGTCTGACCACAATCGTGTCATCAATGCCCTTGTACTGTCAAGTAACAGCACATTTGCGGGAGCCTGCTTTGTCATGTACCTGTTGTTGCAAGCATGGAACATGTTGCAAGCATGGAATAAGGTTGCACGCATGGAAAATGTGTTACGGCAGAGTTTCATATGTAGCAACTCAATTATCTCATGATATGTTCCATTGTGTCCCACCAGGCCTTCAGCAGTTTACTCTGCTGCCATACAATGCTTACCAAAGCAGACCACACTTGGCAGGTACACTTAGCAATGCATCAAGCTTATCTAGCTTTCAGCATGTCTGCCTAGTAGAAATTGATTATTTCATCCCTGTGTTCTCTTCAGCAACTTCCAGGTGTTTTGCCTTTTGAGCTCATTCAGGGCATTGTATTTTATGCCTTGCAAAGTTCTACAATGGTCTCTGTCTGCAAGCAGCTGACAGAGAAGCGTTATTCATGGCTGTACCTCGTCTGCTTACAGACTGGTAGCTTTGAACCCATCTCTCAAAGGATTGCTGTCAGGTGCTGTGCAAATCTAGACAGGCATAGCATAGTGTGGTTTGAATTTGCAAAATGTACACACAGACACACACACACACAAAGTTGACAGAAAGCTGCAATACCGACCTATTCTGGCCTCAGTGCTGAGACTGCTTTGAATGAGGCACTTCTGATCAGTTTTTCCAGGACACCCCTCTGAAGCTCCCTGTTTGTCAGTGACAGTGAAAGATTGGTGATAGCATGTTTTTTGCTGCCAGACGATGACAGACATGCACGTGATCTTGGACAAAGCTTTCCTTGCCACACAGATTGCACCAAAGGGATTTTTGGACTTTTTGGCAATCATCTCATCCAAAAGGTCTTTCCAAAAGAGCACACTTTTGGGTATGGCAATGTAAAAGCCTGCTTCAAGCCTGTAAGTGTGAACTCTTCATGGCAAGTCATAGCGCAATTTATCTTCACCAACCATTCTCACAGTGCAATGTGAAAGGAGCTCTTTGCGTTATCCTCAAGTTTGAGCAATGATACAAGTGCTGCGCTGACCAACCAAGCATGTTGGGATCGGATTGCGCCCAAATTTTCGTGTGTTTTGACTTTCGGATACCGCGCCTTAATTCTGTGCTGACCTTTACATATGGCTCAAACAGCTAGCACCATGATGAGTCCAATGGGCCAACATGCTGCAAACACTGTGGATGTTGGTTAGCCACGAAGAGAGAGGAGAGGGATTACAATGCTGTTGCCAGCCGACAAGTCTGATCACATACGCCAGAGGAACCTGGTACATTTGGTCATAAACGGAACCTGGGGATGTAAGGGTCACGCAATAAGGCACGGCACGCACACGGACGGACTCCACTGGTAGGTTTTTGGTTTCCACCCTCGAGCGCAAGAGGACAAGCGAAGGACCGCCTGAAGCTTGCTCGATCATGAGCAGGCTTATACACGTGTCGTCGCCTTTTTTTCACAGCTTGCATCGCGCCAACAGCACGGAATTCACACGAAATTTTTAGTTCCTCTGTCCTGGAAGTTCTCAGGATGGACATAGGTCAAGCTGTCGAGGAAGCTCTGCTGCCGCTGAGATTGAAGGCTTGTGGTTTGGTTGTTCGAAAGGTTGACTGAGTGTTGAAAGAGGTGGACGCTGCGTTGCAGCATGTACACCATGAGCACAACCACAGTCGCAAAGCTACCAAGCGCTTCGTCCAGGCCAATGTATTCTTGTCACTCAGGGATGGTCACTTTCATTCCAGCCTAGAGGCTCTTCAATCCCACCTTGGTCAAGATGGTCACAGGTTGTACCGCAAAATCGTCAAGCGTTTTCGATATGCAAGGTTGTGCATGATCAGAGCTTAGCTAGGTACGTTGTTGCAAACTTTCAATGCAGACAGCCTGCAATCATCATATCCTCAGCAGTCTAGTATTTGTGCAGGTGTTGATGTTGCTGGCCTTCGCACATCATCTGCTTGACAACACGAACATATTTGTTACGGGGAACGCCTCAAGGGCCTACGCTTTCAGGAACTACTGAGCCAAGTCATCACGCCTAGGCCACGTGCAGGTTGAGCATCGTATTCATCCGCTTTGCATCTTTTTGGATGTCTGGTAGATCTCAGAGCACTGTCTCGCCTTGCATAATTTGTTTCAGCAACATGCACACTAAGTCCGTTGCTGCTTCTTGATCTCAAACTCTAAGGCTCACCACGATCAAACACCCTGGACCTAGCAAGCATTTTACGTGTCTGCGTGTGCTTTCAACGTGCAGCATCAAGATTCTAATCATGGCATTCTTGATAGCGCTCCATTCTGAATTGGAATCACCAGCTAAGAATGTTTGCTATGGTTGTGAAGTTGATTGTCTTGAATGCCTGCCTAGCAATTCACAGGAACTATAGCAAAGCTTCCCTCTGTCTTTTTGCTCAGGGTGACTATATTTGCTTGATGGCATGTGAGGGTCACCGTGATCATGGCCCAATGCCTGACATGGCCTTTTGTAAACTCAACACGGCATCAATCACATCTGCTGCTACCTTTGAGGAAGCATTATTGCATCTATATCTTCTAGCTGAAAACAGGACCTTTGCCCCTTCCACACCCCGGTGCATCTAGCACATACTGATGCAATGGCGCCAAAGCTTGGTGGTGTTGTCCTTTTGTGATGTTCATCTGTACTGTCTTGTCATTCACAATTATGACAAGCCCTATGATGAAGTGATATCGTGGTCCTGATTCCATACTGTGATATCCCTTCTCCCAGTCAGCTTACCCACAAATGCCCCGTGCTGACAATGTTCCTGATGGTTGACATACTGTTGGACAAAGCTTGCAATCTCTGCTGCTGAAGTGCTCATATCTCTTCTGTGCATAGCCAAAGTCTGCACAGCAATCAGTCATTCAGGTGATTGACATATCTCAACCGCCAGCACAACTGACCATAACCCAAATGTGACTGATTCACAAGGTTGTGATGCATTTGGCAAGGATGGCAAGGATCATCCACAAATACATGTACGCAAAGCAATGATAAGCTTTCATGGTTGAAAGCTGTCAGAGGAGATGCATCTGATAAATAGCGGAAATTCACTGACTGTTGCAAGCAGCCATTCAGAATTATGTGCATCTCACACACACATTGCATGCCTTTACATGATTGCATATGGAATAATTACCTCAAGTTGATGGCATACTTGTGCCTTGCTGAAAATTGCTTCACCAAGCTTGCTAGTGTGCTTCACAACCACACAACGCAGTCGGTGCGCTTTACATCCATGCAGTACAACTATGTGCTTGCAACTGCTATCAATGAATTGGAATGATAATGTATGCTGCAACTATTTCATCTGCTACTCTGTGCACCCCTAGACAGTGGTTGCTGCTGACTTATGAGCTGTTGCCTCCCTAAGGTGTGCCTCAGCTTCACTGGGAATGAGGCGCTCCTGCTGAACAACAGCATTGCCTGTGATCTGCTGGTAAGCCCAGTCTACTGCTTGCCTGTACTGTCCCAATGTCATGCTTGTCTCAGCTGCCAGTAAATCATGATACTGTTTTGCTGTTCTGCCAGCAATCAACCTAGCCCCCTCTCTCATCAGTGTCAAAGTGAGTGACATGTGCTCTGCAATCTTGGTTGTCAAGCTGACTGCTGTGTCTTCACTTGCACCCGAGCTCATGGACTCAAGTAGCTGAGGAAGGTGGCTGCTCTTGTTGTGTCATACAGGGCAGGTGCTTGAACATCAGTCTGTATTGCCACCTGCAGAGTGTGATCTGCTGCATTCCTGATCCGACAGTAAATGAAGCAAATTACATGAAATCAGCCATTTCCATTGGAGCATGTGACTTGCCAGCTGCTGTCTTGACTCTTAATTTTATGCAGGATGTCCAACCCAGTCAGATTGAGACTGAACACAAGCAGATCAGCAAGTGCCCCAGCTACATCAAGCTTGGGATCCTTATGACGAGCAAATCCTGAGTATCTCAACCATCCAAAAGAATTGACCTTGCCTGTACGTCAGCTGCAGAATGGCACATGGTGACTTAGTTGTCTTCAGCATATCTTGTCTTGACACAGGCCTTCCAAACAGTACTGTAGCCAGCTACTTATGTTCACTCATGATCCTTGCCATTCATCACTTGCAAGAATTTGATGTGAGTTGGCAAGGATGGCAAGGATGCCCGGCAGCAATTTAAGAAGTCTATTATTGCTCACCATGTGACAACTTGCATTGGAACAGGCAGGCATCTCACAACAGGCGTAAGTGCAAGCAAACTGGGTTTGGCGTCCAAGAGATCATCTCCTGCAAATTAGCTCTACCTGTCAGCACATCAGACCTGAGTAGTCAAGAGCAGCACCAGCACTTGCCTCTGAGTCTCATTGAGGTTCCTTGCAACACCATTACGTGAAAGATTTGATAGGTTGGCAGCCACTTTGAATCCATTGACATGGTCATGATGTCTCATGCAAGCATCCAAGAGTCTCACAATCTCATCTCCATCAAAGACTGGTTGCTTCAAAGCCATCCTGAGAGGATCGCTGTCAGGGCCTGTGCACATCAAATGAGTCCATTGTCATTCACTGGAATGGATGTTCCCAATAAGTCATTGACTGACCTATTCGAGCTTCAGTTGTGGCTGCAATAGCTTTGCTGCTGGCAGATCTTTGCTGAATTGTTCACCATAGGCAGATGGGCCCCCCTTTGAAGCTCCCTATGAGCCCACATATATGTGTATGTCATTTGCAGTGCCTTGTCAAGACGTTCATCACTATGAAGGTCAGTACCTGATTTTGGACAGAGCTTTCCTTGCTACCCTGACTGTTCCAAATGGATATTTTGACCTCTTGCCAACCATTTCCTCAAGCACATCTTCCAAGAAGAACACACACTTGGGTATGGGATGTATTGCTGTATCAAATCCTCTGTTCTGACACCAAGCCTGAACATGGGCACATTTGTATGCATGACTTGTGACCATATTACAATGCATCATCCTGCATACTCACCAACCACTTCCACAATGCAATGCAAAAGGAGCTCTTTGTGTTTTCCTCCAACTTTTGCCACAGCTCATGGTACTTGCGTGCCCAGATGTCCTGAGCGCTCATCCTGTATCACAAAAGCCGAAATTGTGCAGTGACGTCAACTCAGCTGTCAGCTCAGGTGCACCCTGTCAGCTCAGATGAAACTTGGCTCTCAGTTGCATCATTTTGGCTGAGCTGTAATCTGTCTCCTCATTTGTACTCTGCGCTCGGCTGCAGTCAGTTCCACTATCATATCTTAGTTCAGATGCAATCTGTTAGCTCAGCTGTCACTTGTCCAGTTTGCTGTCAGCTCAGCTGCACCATGTAGCTCAGTATCACAGCTCCAGTTTGGATTATACACGGTGCGCCTCTTCATGAACAAAGCTCTGTCTTAGCCAAACGGTCCGGCTGCCAGGATGTTGTAAACGTGTATTTGCGTCGACAACTGAGCAACTCTGTTTCTCAAAGTAGTCAGTTGCCCTTGATGGCGCAGGAAGGGCTTGATAAGGGCAGCTTGGCATATCTTTGTTCAAGCTGGCTGTCAGGTTTGAGTTTGGAATTTGGTGTATTACTAAATATTTAATTAAATTCAGGATTCCAAAACTGCCTCGATTCAAAAGCAACACTGAAAATGTTTGGCAGAGAACCAGAAAAAATAAATATTTTAATTAAATAGTTGCAAGAGTTTTCTCTGAACACTTCTACTTTTCAGTAAGAAACTTGTGTCAAGTTCGCCTCTCAACACTGTAGATTGTGACAGTTCAGGTCTGACCCGGATCTGATCTGGGTCTGACCTGGGTCTGACACAGGTTTGGCCCACTGCAAACCAGGTCTGGACCTGGGTCTAGCCCATGGCTTGTGCTCTTGCAATTCTGCGCTACATTGCGATCGTGAATCAACCTCAACAAGTAGAGGCGTTGGTAAGGTGACGAGGGTAACTAAAAAACATAGATGAGAGAGCACTGTTTCGACAAACAGTTGTTGCAGTCAATTGTTCAGGTTTCAGATTGAACAAAAGGAATGTATATGTATATGCATCATCACATACTGATGTACCTTAAAATCACAGGCAAATGATCAAGAACATCCCCAAGAAGGGAGCTTTGCTCAACTTGAAGATGTTGATGTCGAGTGCTTACTCTGCTTCTAGATTCTCACAAAGCAGCCATTGTTGCAATTGCATTTCACCCACAATCGTTGCCATCCTTGCCAAGGTTCAGCCGCAAGCCGGCAAGGATAGCAAGGGTCTGCAGTATATAAGTGCCAAGTTCAACAACTTAGATGCTGCAATTACGATCATAAATGACACTTGCCAACACTGAGACCTCGGAGGAGCTTAAAAATCTGCTTGAAATAAACGTTGCAGTCCATCTAAGCTGTTATGCATTTTGTGTGCTTGGCTGACTGCATGGCCCTTTCATTGAGATGGGTGCAAGCTTGGGGTTGTAAAGGGGTAAAATAGGAGGAATTGATGCGACAGGGACCAGCTGGGTGTATCCAGAACTTTAAATTGCTCAGCACAACACCCCTGATCTTGGCTAATGGCGTACTATACCATTGTACCCTCCTATTTCAGTTGCTATACCCCCAATAGAGGTTAATAGATGAAAGCCCCTGTGTCATGTGTTCAGCATGCAGATGTTGTTGAGGTGTGCAATTTCTCTCTTTGCATGTGCCTATTGCGCACTGAGAAGGCCTACCTGTTAGCGATATGCCATACCTCAACAAGCGCTATATGCAAAGCCTCCACTTTGAATGTGCTTTGATCTGTTGCCAGCAGGCTATTAACATTGCTGCTGTGCAGCAAGCAAAAGGCATAGACAGGCAGGCCTCAGAAGTGCTGTCTGTAAACATAGGCCAGCTTTCTAGTATTCAGGTTTCCCAGCCAAGCTAGGAAGAGTTCACAGAAAGTCAAGCAGCTTGCCTGTTGAAAAGGCTTTGCTGTCAGCCGAGGCAAAGCACTGAGCAGTCATTGCAGGTGCAAAGACCTGTGCAAACAGCAAGCCCGGAGCAGTCACTTGCAGGTGCAAAGACCTTTACCTGAATGGTTGCGCATTAACTTCATGACTTTGACAAGCCTGCTGTGCTGCCCAGCGCTGATTTGCATCAATGCTGCATAGTACAGCCAGATGCTATGCAGCATGTATGGTCCAGAAATGCCCAATCGCAATGTACGCCCAAGTTTCTGCCGAAATGACTGTGCAATATTTGACTGTTCATTATACATGTATTCAAAGATCACAATTGGCAAGCAAACTCAGGATCAGGTGACGTCTTTCAGGGGAAAATCTGAAGACCGCTTAGTGACGGCATGGCTGCTTTTTGCATTGTTGAAAGCTACGGTGTTGATAATAAAATTTGTGATGCTCGAGGGACCAAAATTCATAAATGAATTAGAGGCTAATGCAGGTCGCCCAAATATACATATAATACATATCCAAAAGCCACTAGGGTGCACATAGCAGCTTACATCATCATAGTCTCTTGTGACCATGCTGCATGGGACTTCAAAAAATTGAGATGACATCTACCTTGTACGGCACATGCAAATGCATACAACAAGTAAGCTTAAGCAGTCAACAACATTTGCAAGCTTTTGCATTCAGAGAATCAAGCCTAATCTAAGTCTACTTTACACAGAGGGGAGCGTTAGGCCGGAAGGAATCAACATCTTGCATGCATCGTTAACGCAAGATGCAGATGGTCAAAAGTTGAAGGTTACCGGTACAAAAAGCCAAGGTGAATGACACCAAGATGAAACCTGTCTTTGCTTTATTAAAAAGTTGAAACGTTATACACCAGACCAACACAAGCAGGCGCAGATGTGAATAATGCTCATTCCATGAGTCATGAGGAAAATGCGTCAAAGAATGCTTGATTTGGTGCAGCATTTGGACACCCCTCAAAAGTCTGCAGCACGTGCTCTGGTCGTGACTAATGTAGTCATAGTTTGCCTTCGGGAGTTGCTGGAAGGTGGAGACTTTGTTCCCCTGGAGGATGTTGCAGGAACCAGGAGATGCTGCAAGCTGCACCGTGATTCGTTTGATCTGGCTTCCGTAGCCAGTGCTGTTGTGCGACGCTTTCCAGATTCCGTCAACATCGATATGTGCACGACAACACTTTGCGACTTGAAGTGAGCCCTCGCGCCTAGCTGGTTGTCAAGCCTTGCAAACACTATGAGTCCAAGCAACTAGAAAATGCATTAGATTTCCAAAGGACCCACGCAATGCTGAATGCAGCTGGGCTTGTGAGGTGAGACGGCTGTTTCAAGGATAAATACCGGGCATTCTGACACTCGGTTGAAGTCCACCTGCACAAATATCGCAAGCATATCAAGAAAAGCTTCCAAATGTCAGAAACAACCTCTATGCCGCACAACATAAGCTGTCACAAGTCACAGCAGTGCAAATCATTAGCAATTTGCAGGCCTTGCAGATGGGTGATGAGCTGGGTCTTCCTGGCTTGGGCATGTGTTGTGAGGCTTACTTCATTTTCTCCGTGGGAAACATCAAGTCAATCTGGACTGCGTAATATCCGGCCTGCTGGCAGGTATGAGCAGATGCTTTCATGCAATGATCGCCGTGTCATAAAGCCCTCTGAGGTCGAGAGGCATTGGGAGCCGTTTCGGTTGGGATCTCCAGAAGCCAAGCCCTGCAAGTCTTCCACGTACATGCTAGGAGTTGCAGGATCACCCCTAACCTGTCTGCATTTTTGTTTTGCTGGTCATGAGCATAATCACACACTAGGCTTAGAGTGTGTCAAGCTTTGCTTACATGCAAGGATACAGCATTTGGCAATCACCTCTCAACAAAGACAAACGTGTACAATGCATGGAAACAAGCAAAAGACGAACAAGGCTGTCCCCAATGAAATGTAGAATCTTCAAGTATAATCATCCCAACGTCAGTGGTGACTATGACAATCAGAGCAAGCTGGTATAGAGAAGGACCATTTGCTCAGCATACACCCAGTGCTGGAAAGCATAACACCTTTCCACTTCATATGACAGTTTGCAGAAGCCTGTCTTGCAGGGTAATCAAGGATGCAGCAAACATTTTCTCAATTCCTTGGATTACAGTCAAGTCGGTGGGCTGTTCTTGGGCATGATTGCGTTTGGAGTGGTGGTGGACAGGTTGGGGCGCAAGTGGTCCAGCGTGGCAACAGCATCTGTCATGTTCGTTGGTGAGCACTACCTGTGCCAACAGACCTGGGCAACTAGTGCCAACTACTAATCGATACAAATCAAAGATCGCCAGCCTGGTTCCGCACCATCTGTCATACTTGAGCCCAGATGGAGAAGTCTGAGTCAGAGCCTCAGTTTTACTGGGGCTGCCAGGATCATCTGCTAGCCTGATCGCCCAATCTGTTGAGGTCCAAGCTCAAACAGAAAAGTTTGAGTGCATCTCACAAGAAACCTGCTGGACAGGTGTCTTCAGCTGTCATCATCAGTACCCTGGCTGCAACTGACGTGCATGCATACGTAGCTGGCATGTGCTGTGCGCCCTTGACATCCTTGCTAGTCCCTTGTGCTGGGCTATGCTGGGCTGTGCTGTGCCATGCTGTGCTGTGCCGTGCTGTGCTGTGCCGTGCTGTGCCGTGCCGTGCTGTGCCGTGCTGTGCCGTGCTGTGCCGTGCCGTGTCGTGCTGTGCTGTGAGGTGTCATGCATTGCTGTGCCTGCTACTCTGCAGGCCTTGGCAGCATTGGGGGTCTAATGTTTGCTGCCTTCTTGCTCCACCCAGCACTGGCTGGTCCCTGTGCTCACACCTATGCCTTCTTGGTTGCAGCTGGTGTTTTGCTGACAGCATCAACAGGCCCTGACGCATGGGGACTTTTTCTCATGCTGGCAGTGGTGCAAGCGGTCTTTGGATTTGGGGGGGGGGGGGCGAGTTCCCAGTGGCAGCCGCCTCGGCCAGTGAGAGGGCGGAGTCTACAGAAGACTTGTACGGGAAAAGAGGGCAGACTGTGGTGTTGGTCTGCTCTATGCAAGTAGGCTACCTCACTCTGCTGCTGCTGCAGAAGACATAATTCCTTGTCCCCAGAGCTTGACCCAGTTGTGATCATACGGTACAGCAATGCTTAGCATTGCTGGAACCTTCCTATTTTGCGCTAAGCTTATCCAAAGAGAATCTGTGTGTCTCATGCACATACTATTTTATTATGTTTGACAGTGTTGCTGTACCATCGAGTACTCCCCTAGGTAAGCGAACGCAATCACACCTGGTGTCTGATGTCATCACATGAGACAAGGCTAGGTTGCAGGGTGAGCGGTCATCATGCAATGCAAGCAGTTCATGCTTGTACTCGGTGCTCTGCGTTCTTATGTGCATGGACTATTATATCATTATTTTTGCTTCGTCAAATCATTGTTGTGTCATACCCACGTGTGTAGACGTCTAGCACTTTCATCATGCCACATGGCTAGACCCTCCTCGTCCTGTGGGCTCCCTATCAAGGCTGCCACACTCGTGACTCTGCTGCACTTGCAGGAATCTGACGGCATGATCACTCCTACTGAGACTTAACACTGCACATGACTCAGAAAAACGCTCCCAAGGCTGCTGTTGCCAATGCTGCGAAAAGTGTCATCCAGGCGTGAGGAAATTTGCTCAACATAACCAGTCTGCTGTTCCTGTTGGCTGCGATGGGGCAGAATGGGCCAAGTTACAGCTCTGCCAGTCTCAGCATAACATGGCGCATCTCATATGGGCTGGGTCTGGTGCCCGTTGCCTACATGGTGTTTCACCGGATGTTCTACCTGAAGGAGTCTGAAGTATGGAAGGTGAGCTGCCCTGTTTGGCCCCACTCTCAGGCCGGCTTCATTGCTGGAATTAGCAGCTGCCGGTGCATCAGTGTACTTTGTATTGCAAAAGCCAGATAGGAGAGCTGTGCCATCTGGTCTGATGCATTGCTGCAGAGATTTACTAAGGCTAGCTGTACAGAACAACTGTAATTGGTGCCTCAATGCACTTCTGTAGTCTGCCTCATCTCTCGTGCAAACTCAACGCAAACCATCTACATACAATCACCTGATCCCCAAATCACCAAACAAATGAAAAGGTTCATAGTTCTATATGTCAGCTCATCCCAAAGTGCACATCACAATAAACAGGAACTTTGAATTGTCTGGTGTGGAAGCACTGTGTGCTGAGAGCACCATCCTGTGTATCTGAAGTTACGTAGCAATTGCCAGGCTAGAAACTTGTTCCTCATGTGCCGTGTCGCAGGTGCTGACAAGCGCTGTCATGGTGGACTTGGCTCATGCCGCAGCGCACAACTGTCTGCATTGCTTTATGGTATCTGCCTGTCGACTGACATCGCCTTGTGAATGAGTGATGGATTTTTCAGGAGCAACAGCAAGATCAGCAAGCAAAGGCAGCCACGGCCACCACCGCTGGCGTAAGGGATGACAGCATGAGCCAGTTCCAGACCTTCCATCTTGCCATGAAGCACTACTGGCCCAGGTGTGTTGTCTGCACATCCCAAGGCTGCAGCTACGCCTGGTATCAAACAATCTCCTGCTATTGGAGACTTTACAGAGCTAGAGCTAGACACACCTAGTAGATGTCTAACAGACATGCCGGAACACCTGTAAAATTAAATTATTATTACTATTAGTACAGTCGTGCTCCACTGCCATGGGGGGATCCCACCCAGAGATCCAGCAATAGCACCCCTGCTCAACACGGCCTAGCACTGAACCCCTGCTGTCACACCCAGATTGTGTCTGAGATTAAATCACCCTTCCTCTCACCATCGCTGCCACAGGTCACTGTTACAATTACCACTGCAGGTGTCCTTCCTATGTTGTCACAGAATTTGAAACACTATGCAAAAGGTGGCAGGATCAAGTTGCTGGTGTGGATTTAATGCTATTGTGCATCGAGGCATCTTGGTGCTGGCTGTCAGCCAACGCACACGCCTTCTACAGCAGTTGCGCTGAGCGTTCTTGTTGCGCAGATTGGTTGGGACGTCCATAGGTTGGTTCGCCTGGGACTTCTACTACTACGGCAACAAGCTCTTCCAGAGCGAGTTAATCCTCATCTTTAACCCCAATGTGAGTTCCTGCTCCAAGGCCCTCAGCTACTCACGGCCTTGGCTGCCCATTTGTCGATGCAGACCTTGCAGACCTTGATTGATGCGGCACCATAGTGTCCTGTTCCAGGAGGGCAGCATTTGATGGAAGGAAAAGTATGCCAACTTATGTCATGTGCAAGTCCACCAACTCAGGTTCGCAAGTGGTGTCAGAGCTCTTTTGAGGTCACAGATCATTCCAGGTCACATGGGTTGCATCTGACCAGCACGCAGGCCAGCAGCAACCAGTTGCTCATCAGGATAGTCAAGACCAGAGACAGCAACGTGATTGCCAGTGCTGTGCAGCTGCCCTTGTGCCTTCCCTGGGCCGTTTGCGGCATGTCAGCTGTACAGCACATGATTCATACCTACCTGTCCGTTTTGACCTGTCCATTTTGATTCATCATTGACATTCATCAACACAGCAAGCATCAATTCCTCAATTGAAGTTGCCTCAATTCATTTGTGAATTTTCCTCTGTGGTGATTGTTGGCTTGCTGTGTGCTGATTTGTAGGCATCTTTGATCACGTTGCTGGAGTACAATCTGCTGAACTCCTCGGTGGCGCTGATTGGCTATTATGCGGCTGCCTTCACTGTGGACCGCTCTTGAATGGGGCGCCGGAGCTTGCAGGTGCTTGCATGACTCAATTTATGCGGTCCAGGCATACCTTTTGTTCTTGGAAACAATATCAACAAAACCCTCACATCATGCACCCTAAGCTTCAAGCCCTGCAACCCACATCGCTGGCAAAAGCCATGTGTCATCAGTTAGTGTTGCAACTTTGCACCCAGGTACGGAATGTGTATGCTGGCATCTTATTGCTTCATGCAATTGCAGCATGCTTCTGTCAATGCATGCAGCGGATTCAGTGTGTCAAAACACATTGTTATGGCAACGTTGCATGCATAGGCCGTGATAGACTGCCTGGCAGCTCTTTGTGTCACACGTTGTTTCACAAAGAAACATCTGCCAGGCCTGCAGCTGCTCGATTGAAGTTGCTCTGCCTGCAGATGTTGTTGCTGATGCAATCTTGATATTGCTGTCATACCGCCATTGGTATGGCATAAGATCAAAACAAGAAGAAAATCTGGACATTCCTGGTATAGGATAGGGTCACTTGTGAAGCAATGGTACCGTTACCTTGGGGTGCTTGAGGTACCTTGTCACTATCTTATTTTCATAGCATTTTGTGATTCCGCTTTAGTTGCAGGGCGTGTCACCAATTTCATGTTCTTTACAGCTGCTCATTTCTGGTCTGTAGTGCTGTTACAGATGTTGGGGTTTGGTTGGATTCTTGGGCTATTTATTATCGGTGGAGTTGCGTACAATCGGCTAACGTCTACCAGCACCAACCTAAAATGGTTTGAGGTGGGCTGCTGTTGCTGCACATGTCTTGATCTACCTGTTCATCTAGGCCGGGGCATGCTTTGTGAATGTTTTTTGCATTGTGTGTCAGATTTCTCTTTGTGAAATGTCCTGATGTTCTCACTGCACTTTGGTCAAAATTTTCCCCGGCTGGCCCCAGAAAGACCGTGTACATGCATTTGATGAATGAGTGAATTTGCGTCACATGCAGGTCCCCCAGATGGGACTGAAAAAGCTGTCAGCTGCTTTCATTACATACCTCTCCCTGTGAACAACCAACTCAGAACTGGTACGGACAAGGGGAATCCGACTGTTTAATTAAAACAAAGCATTGTGATGGTCCCAAAGGATGTTGACACAATGTGATTTCTGCCCAGTGCTCTGAATGTCAAAGTGAAGAAATTCAACCAAGCGTGGGTAAACGGCGGGAGTAACTATGACTCTTTTAAATGATAGGAGAGAATAGGCAGCCTGAAAAGGGTACACTGCCTAGTGATGTTTGGTCTATGTCCCATTCGACTCAAGCATTGCAAGACGACCTGGTTGCGGGGAAAGGCTGCTAAAAGATCTGATACCATCTACAGAATGAACTTGCTGATAGTTTTGTAGAGACCCCGATTAATAGTCGGCTCCATGGTAATCAATTCAGATCCTGGCCCAATCCGCAGGGGATGAAGGACAGCTAAAAAATTCCTTCACCTTTCAACGACTGGAAAGGCGTCGGTCAGCTTGTACCAAATTGTTTTGCTGGCTTAAGGTACAGTCTAGCCCCTGGTTAATAGCCAGTCCATGTGTAATCCTGTTGGGAGGAACTAGCATGGAGGCAAGCTTAAGCTTGTTGGTAGAGCGTAAGGTAGCCAAATGCCTCGTCATCTAATTAGTGACGCGCATGAATGGAT
>JAABUP010007473.1_pt1 | contig 14622 bp, 14 predicted proteins | sample 5559201 | NCBI WGS metagenome assembly JAABUP01 (sample SAMN10711887, study PRJNA513373) | rock metagenome | isolation source: Antarctica rocks | place: Antarctica | reverse complement strand
CCGAGCGCGAGCTCGAGCGCGTCCGTTCGGCCGCCGTGCTGTCGGCGGCCGGGTCGATGGCCGATGCCGCGCGCGACGTCGGCGGCATCTCGCTGGTGGCCGTCGAGGCGCCGCCCGGGACCTCGGCAGACGACGCCCGCCGCCTCGCGACCGACATCCGTGGACGGCTGGGCGACCGGCCGGGAGTGGTAGCCGTGGCGGTCAGGAGCGACGCGAGGGCCTCGCTCGTCGTCGCCACAACCGCCAGCGCGCGCAGTGCCGGCCTGGCCGCCGGGGACCTCGTCCGGGTGGGAGCCGCCGAGCTCGGCGGGCGCGGCGGCGGCAAACCAGACTTGGCCCAGGGCGGCGGCCCAGCTGCTGACGCGGTGCCGGCGGCCCTGGCCGCGGTGGAGCGCGCGCTGCTCGACGCGTCGGCTACGGGGGGACGCTGATCCGATGAGGCCTGCCAGCGCACCGGGAGCGAGCGCAGGCGTCCGGCTCGCGGTCGATGTCGGCACGGTGCGGTTGGGAGTGGCAGCGAGCGACCCCGCTGGGGTGCTCGCCTCGCCGGTCGAGACGCTCGCGCGTGGCCGGGGTGATCTCGACCGGCTCTGCACCCTGGTGCGCGAGCGCGATGCAGTGGAGGTCCTGGTCGGCCTGCCCCGCACGCTGGCCGGCCGGGAGGGACAGTCGGTGACGATGGCGCGGGAGTACGCCGCGGCCCTGTCCGAGCGCATCGCGCCGGTCCCCGTCACGCTGGTCGACGAGCGCCTGACCACGGTGCTGGCCGAACGGCAGCTGCAGGCAGCGGCCGCCGGTGGGAAGCGACGTGGTGCCCGTGCCCGGCGCGCCGTCGTCGATCAGGTCGCGGCAGTTGGCATCCTGCAGTCCTGGCTCGACAGCCAGGCTGCCGGCCGCAGTGGCCGCGGTGGCATACCGTCACCGAGTGCCGCTGCGGCTGACCCCGGAGGGGTTGCATGACTGACTCGTTGCCCGGCCTGCTGAGCTCAAGCTCCAGCGCGTCCTCGCCGCCCCCTCCGCGGCACAAGGGCGCCCGGATGGGGCGGCTGCTCATCGCCGTCGTCGTCCTCGCCGGGCTCGTCGTGCTCGCCGCAGTCGGGCTGAACGCCGTGCTGGGCCGGCTGCACATCGGCGGCACGAAGGCAGCGAACTACGCCGGTACCGGAAGCGGCAGCGTCACCGTGCAGGTTCCCGAGGGTGCGGTGGCGACACAGATCGGGCGCACCCTGGCCGCGCAGGGCGTGGTCAAGAGCGCAGCAGCCTTCCAGTCCGCTGCGCAGTCGGACTCGAGGTCGCGCACCATCCAGCCCGGGTACTACCGCCTCCGGCGCGAGATGAAGGCGTCAGCAGCGCTGACGCTGCTGCTCGACCCTTCCTCCCGCGTGCAGTCGACCTTCACCATCGCCGAGGGCGCCGACCTGCGCAGCGCGCTGCCGATCATCGCTAAGGCGACACGTATCCCGCTGGCCAAGCTGCAGGACGCCGCCAAGCGTCCGCAGGACCTCGGGCTGCCCGCCTACGCGACCGCGCCGAACTCGCCCGAGGGGTTCGTCTTCCCCGCGACCTACACCGCACGCCCGGACGCCAGCGCCACCGACGTGCTGAAGATGATGGTGGGGAAGTACCGCAGCGTGGCGACGGGGCTCGACCTGGAGAACGGGGCGAGGGCCGAGGGGCTGACGCCGCTGCAGGTCGTCGCTCTCGCGTCGATCGTCGAGCGGGAGGTCGCCCACAAGGACGACCGCGGCAAGGTCAGCCGGGTTGTGGTCAACCGCCTCCAGGACACGGCGGACTTCCCGACCCTGGGCATGGACTCCACCGTGCGCTACGCCCTCGATGACTACCAGGGGCCGCTGACGCAGAGCAAGCTCGCCGTCGACTCGCCCTTCAACACGCGCAAGTACCCCGGCTTCCCGCCCGGCCCGATCGGCAACCCGGGGGAGGCGGCCCTGCAGGCGGCGCTGCACCCGACCCCAGGTACGTGGACGTACTTCGTCAGCCTGCCGAAGGAGAACAAGACCTTCTTCACCGCCAGCAACTCCGAGTTCGCGTCGCTGCAGGAGCGGTACCGCGTCGAGACCGGCGGTGGCTGAGCCGCAGCCTCTCGCGCGCTGGGCAGCGGTACTCGGCTCGCCGGTCGGGCACTCGCTGTCACCGGCATTGCACCGGGCGGCGTACCGGGCGCTAGGGCTGTTGGGGTGGTCGTACGACGCGAACGAGTGCCGCTCGGACGAGCTGCCGGCGCGGCTGGAGCGGGCGAGGGCTGATGCGGCGTTCGCCGGCTACTCGCTGACCATGCCGCTGAAGGTGACGGCGGTTCCACAGGTCGATGTGCTCCAGCCGCTGGCGGGCCGGGTGGGCGCGGTCAACACGGTGACGCGCCCCGAGGGCGAGCTGGTCGGGTCCAACACCGACGTGCCCGGGATGGTGCAGGCGCTGTCGGAGGCCGGCATCACCCGCCCGCGGCATGTCACGGTGCTGGGAGCCGGCGGGTCGGCGCAGGCCGCCCTGGCCGCCCTCGCCGAGCTGGGCCGGCCACCGGTGGTGGCGCTGGTCCGCCGGCCCGACCGCGCTGCTGCGCTGCGCGGGGTGGCGGAGGCGGTCGGCATCCCGCTGGACGTCCGGCCATGGGGGCACGTGCCTGACACCGACCTGGTGATCGCCACGACCCCGGCCGGAGCCACGGACGAGCTGGCTGCAGCTGCCGCTGCCGGGCGGTGGCCGCAGGGGGCGGCGCTGTTCGACATCCTCTACTCCCCATGGCCGACCCGGCTGGCTGCAGCGGTCCTGGCTCGCGGGGAGCGCGTCGTCGGGGGCGCCGAGCTGCTGGTGGCCCAGGCGCTCGGCCAGGTCGAGCTGATGACGGGCCGCAGTGTCCCCGCCGCAGTGCTACGAGCAGCGATGGACGAGGCGACTGCCGTCAGGGGTGGCTGATCGTCGCGATGCGGCAGGTGGGCGTCAACGACCGACATCGGGCCACGAGCCGCGCTGTTCGTCGAGCGCTGAGAGGACCTCGAGGCGCCCGAATGGCGACGAGTGTCGGCGACGCGCTGCAACCATTCCTCGACGCTGGAGGCAGCAACGAGGCGCGTGATCTCGGCCCTCAGGAGCTCGGGGACGCTAACACCCGCCGCTGCCGCCCGGCGCACGAGGACTGCGTGCACCCCGTCGTCGAGGTCCGGGATCTGCACCGTCGTGGGCATCAACCAACGCTAGGTCGGGGAGCAGCACTCAGCCACGGCTACCCTTGCGATCCCGTGCGCCAAGCCGCTCATGCAGTGTGTCGACACCTGCGCCGCTCAACTGAGGCAGCACGGCAGCACGCCCGCACGCCGCCATCAGCACGTCGATGCCGCGACCCTGAACCTGGGCGCCGGAGCCCCACGACCAGTCGGCGTCGTCGGCGCTCAACCGTAGCCCGGCGAGGCGGCCACGCGCCACGAAACCGATCGGCCGCCCCTTGCTGATCAGCTCCAACGCACCCAGCACATGGTCGGTCGACGGGTCGTGCGGTAGCCCGAGCGGGAGCCGCATGTCGCCGCCGTGCACCAGGACGTCGGCCAGCGGCCCTCGGGGACCGACCACCGGAGGTGCGAAGCGGCTGTCGGCATGCCGCAGCGTCTCGACGATCTGTGCGACGGGCTGGCGTGCGTGCTCTCGCGCGGTGGCGTCGTTGGCACGGTGCATGTTGCCTGTCGACCGCACGAGAGCGAGCATGAAGGCCCGCTTTGACGGCGAGACCGCGCCGGCCAGGTGCGCGGCCACCGTGCGGACATCCCAGCCCGTGCACAGGCTCGGCGTGCGCAACTGGCCCTCGTCCAGGCTCTCGAGCAGGTCCGCGACAGTACGGCGCTCGGCAGCGGACGCGGCGAAGATGGCCTCTGTTTTCATGGCTCAGCACCGTAGCCGGTCGTCCGCCGCTGCCTCCGCATCCCCTGGGACCAGTTCAAGCAACGGGCCCTGGCCGCCGATGCCCTGGACAAGCCCCTGCCCGCATTGGGCGGGTGCCTGTCCGGAGGTCCCCGAGATGCCCCAGCTGGCCCAGCCGACCCGCGGGCGCTTCGCAGCTGGCCTGCGTGCTGCAGCTGGCACTCCTGCTACGGCTGGCTGTCCGTCGTGAGGCTCGAGGGCAGTCTCGACGCCTTCGGGCTGCCCGATGTGCTGCAGCTGCTGGGGGCAACCGGCAAGAGCGGTGTGCTGCGCCTTGTTCGTGACGGCTCCCACCACGCGGCGATCGGGCTGCGCGAGGGCTACCTGACGACGGCGTCGCACGACTGTGCCGCCGACGCGCTGGCCCCGCGGCTCGTCGGAGCGGGGCTCGTCGACGACGACTCGCTGGGCAGCGCGCTGACTGCTTTCCGCGCCGGTCACGCGCGCAGCGTGGTGCGCGCCCTGCTCGATGCCGGTGCGGTCGGCATCGGACAGGTCCAGCCCCTGGCGGCCGCACAGGTGGTGGACGACCTTGGCGAGCTGCTTCGCTGGGCGACCGGCGAGTTCTCCTTCGCCGGCGACGATCCCGACCCCGACGCGCTCGGGATCCGCCTCGAGCTCGCGGCCGTCGTCGCGGAGGGCCAGCGGCGGCTGGGGCTCTGGCCTCAGCTGGCCCAGTGGGTCCCGGGAACAGGCAGCCTGCCGTTTCTCGCGGTGAGACCTGCCGAGGACCCCTCGTGCACCCGTGCGGAGTGGGCCGTGCTCGCCCTGGTCGACGGCGCCCGGTCGGCGGTGGAGATCGCCCGGCTGCTGGGCCGCGGGGAGTTCGACGTATCGGCCACCCTGGCGGGCCTGCTGTCGCGCGGCCTGCTCGCCGTCGGCGACGGCGTCTCGGGAGGTGGCGGGGGTACGGGGAGCGGTGGCGTCGCGGAGCTGGTACGGCGTCAGGCGATGCTCGCCGGGACCGCGCGCGGAGCGAGTCGAGCGATGAGCCTGGTCAGCCAGCGCCCAGCACGCCACTGGAGCCCGCCGCTGCCCCCGCTGAGGCGCTCGCGGTACCGCTCGACGTCGTGCCTGCTCCACTTCCGGACTCGCCGGTGACCAGAAGCCTGGTCCTAAGGCTCATCCCGGCCGCGCGAGGGCTGTAACGGCAACCGCACCCCTGGCGTGCGGCAGCGGTGTAGAAGCAGTTGATTACTGCCGACACCACAAGGGTGAAGCAGCTCGGCGACATCCTGCTCGAGGGCGGCCTCGTCAGTGTCCAGCAGCTGCACCACGCGGTCGAGGAGCAGCAGCGGCTCGGCCGCAGCCTCGGGCGGGTCATGGTCGACCTCGGGCTCGTCACCGAGGCGCAGCTCGTCGCCGCGCTCGCGCAGCAGATCGGGCTGCCGTTTGTCGACCTCTCGGACTACCCGGTCGACGGAAGCGCCGTCGCCTCGATTTCACCGCTGGTCGCCCGGCGTCACGCGGCCTTGCCGATCGGCTACGACCAGGGTCGGCTCGTCGTCGCCATGGCTGACCCCGCCAACGTGTTCGCGATCGACGACATCCGCTCGATCACCGGCCGCGACGTCAAGGCAGTCGTCGCCACCAAGGCCGACCTGCTGGCCGCCGTCGACCGGTACCACCGCAGCGACACCGTCCTCGACGAGATCACGTCGTCGATGGACAAGCACGACGACGACGCCGCCGACCTGGCCAAGGTCCGCGAGATCGTCGACGAGGCGCCGATCGTCAAGTTTGTCAACCTGCTGATCACTCAGGCGATCTCCGACCGGGCCTCGGACATCCACATCGAGCCGGGGGAGCGCGACGTGCGCGTCCGCTTCCGCATCGACGGCGTGCTGCACGAGATGATGAACTCGCCCAAGTCCATCCAGAGCGGCGTCATCTCCCGCTTGAAGATCATGGCTGAGCTCGACATCGCCGAGCGCCGCGTCCCGCAGGACGGCCGGCTGTCGGTCAACGCCAACGGCCGCAAGGTCGACCTGCGGGTCGCCACGCTTCCCACCGTGTGGGGGGAGAAGGTCGTCATGCGGATCCTGGACAACTCCACGGCGATGCTGAAGCTGTCCGACCTCGGGTTCAGCGACGAGAACTTCGGCCGCTGGGAGACCTCGTTCGTCAAGCCCTACGGCATGCTGCTGGTGACCGGCCCGACCGGCTCGGGCAAGTCGACGACGCTCTACGCCACGCTCAACCTGGTGCGCAGGCCCGAGGTCAACGTGATCACGGTTGAGGACCCGGTCGAGTACCGGATGCCGGGCATCAACCAGGTGCAGGCCAACCCCAAGTCGGGCCTGACGTTCGCCCGGGCGCTGCGCTCGATCCTGCGCTGCGACCCCGACGTCGTGCTGCTCGGCGAGATCCGCGACCACGAGACGGCCCAGATCGCCATCGAGGCTGCCCTGACCGGTCACCTCGTGCTGTCCACGCTGCACACCAACGATGCACCGAGCTCCATCAACCGCCTCATCGAGATGGGGATCGAGCCGTTCCTGGTCGGCAGCGCCCTCGACTGCGTGCTCGCCCAGCGCCTCGCCCGCCGGCTGTGCAGCAAGTGCAAGCAGGCCTACGAGCCCACCCGCGAGTCGCTGGCGGCGGCCCGCTTCGAGTGGCCCGACGACGAGTCGCTGCCCATGCTGCACCGCCCCGTCGGGTGCTCGGCGTGCTCGAAGACCGGCTACAAGGGGCGCCTCGCGCTGCACGAGGTGATGGCGGTTGACGGCGACATCGAACGGCTGGCCGTCGAGCGTGCGTCCAAGGACGTGATCGGCCAGAGCGCCCGCGAAGCGGGGATGACGACGCTGCGCGAGGACGGCCTCGCGAAGGTGCTGCAGGGCATCACGTCGATCGAGGAGATCCTTCGAGTCGTCGTCTGACGTTCACCGCCGCGGAGCCGCGCCGAGCCGCCGAGCCGCCGAGCAGCTGCCACCGATGTATCGCACCTGCTCGAACTGCACGCCTCCTCAGACGACAGCGCCTCAAGACCGGCCGAAACCGGACGGACCGGATACTGCATGGAGGGGGAGCGTGCTTTTCGAGCAGACTGCCTCGACAAATTGCATGACGCTCCACGCTCTCAGCGGCCGGTCGCCGGGACGAAGAGGGCGAAACGGACTGCCACGCGGTAAGCGTCATGCAATATGTCGAGCGTCCACGCCCCCGGGCGCGACCTTCCCGCACGAGAGGTTCCGAGGTCGTGGCATGAGGGATAGCGGGGTAGGGGGGCGCCATGAGTAGCGATGCGCTCCCGATGGGCACCCCCGACGCCGTCGTCATCGGCGCTGGGCAGAACGGCCTGGTCGCGGCCAACGTCCTGGCTGACGCCGGCTGGTCGGTCGTCGTCCTCGAGGCGCAGGCCACCGCCGGGGGAGCGGTCAAGACCGAGGAGCTCGTCGAGCCAGGGTTCAAGAACGACCTGTACAGCGCCTTCTACCCCCTGGGCTACGCCTCGCCGGTGCTGAAGGAGCTCGACCTCGAGCAGCACGGGCTGCGCTGGCTCAACTCGCCGCTGGTGCTCGCGAACCCGCTCGCCGACGGGCGGTGCGCGGTGCTCTCGCGCGACATCGACGAGACCGCCGCCTCGCTCGACGCCTTCGCTTCCGGCGACGGCGATGCGTGGCGCCGCCTGTTCGGGTTGTGGAAGCTGGTGGGCGATGAGGTGCTGCAGGCACTGCTCCGCCCGTTCCCGCCGGTGTCAGCCGGCCTGCGCCTTGCCGCGAAGCTGGGTCCGAGCGACCTGCTGCGCTTCGCCCGCTTCGGGCTGCTGCCCGTCCGGCGCCTCGCGCAGGAGGAGTTCAACGGCGTCGGCGGCGGCCTGTTGCTCGCCGGTAACGCGCTGCACAGCGACGTGCCGCCGGAGGGCGCCACCAGCGGCTTCCTAGGCTGGCTGCTGTGCATGAGCGGCCAGGACGTCGGCTTCCCGGCGCCGGAGGGCGGTGCCGCCGCGATCACCGACGCGCTGGTCAGGCGCCTCGAGCAGCGAGGCGGCCGGGTCGTCTGCGGGGCTCGGGTCGACGAGGTCCTGGTACGCCGTGGGCGTGCGGTCGGCGTCCGGCTGCAGGACGGCACCACCGTTGATGCCCGCCGGGCGGTGCTTGCCGACATCGCCGCGCCCACGCTGTACCTGCACCTGCTGCCCAGCTCCGCCGTCCCCCCTCGGGTGATGAACGACATTCACCGGTTCCAGTGGGACAACGCGACCGTCAAGCTCGACTGGACGCTCGACGGCCCGATTCCGTGGACCGCCGAGTCGGCAGCCCGGGCCGGCACGGTCCACCTGGCGCAGGGGATGGACCACCTCACCGACACCGCCGGACAGCTGGCCCAGCAGCGGGTGCCGGCCAAGCCCTACCTGCTGCTCGGCCAGATGACGATGACCGACCCGACCCGCTCGCCCGCCGGCACGGAGACGGTGTGGGCGTACACCCACGTGCCGCAGCACGTGCTCGGCGACGCGGGCCCCGACGGCCTCACCGGCAGCTGGGACGAGCGCGAGACTGACATCATCGCCAACCGGATCGAGGACCAGGTCGAGCAGCTCGCGCCGGGCTTCCGCAGCCGGGTGCGCGGGCGGCACGTGATGTCACCGAACTGGCTGCAGGCGCACGACGAGAACCTCGTCCACGGCGCGCTCAGCGGCGGCACAGCGCAGCTGCACCAGCAGCTGGTGTTCCGCCCGACGCCCGGGCTGGCCGGCGCGCGGACATCGGTACGCGGCGTCTACCTCGCCTCGTCCTCGGCGCATCCCGGAGGCGGGGTGCACGGTGCCTGCGGCGCCAACGCCGCGCATGCCGCGCTGCAGGACGCCGGGGTGCTCGGCCCGGCCCTGCGGTCGGGTGCCCGCGTGGGCCAGGCCCTTGACGCCGTCGCCCGCCGCGCGGTTCCCCGCTGAGCAGGGCCGGAACGTGAGCTGGTAGCGCGGCTACAGCGAGGCGCGCGCCTGCCGCAGCCACTCCCGCTGGGTCACCAGCGAGGCCTCCGCCTCGGCCGCGTCGCTCTCGCGGCCGGCGGTGCGGGCCCGCTCGGCCCGGCGCTCGAGCTTGTCGATCGACTCGACCAGGCGGATGACCAGCGGGGAGTCTGAGGGGTCGGGCCGCCAGCGGGTGTCGGCCGCCTCGCGGATCTTCGTCTCGACGGCGGCGAGCCGGCGCTCCTGGGCGCTGCCGACGTCACGGGGAACGGTGCCGGCAGCCTCCCAGCGCTGCTGCAGGTCGCGAAGCGTGCGGCGGGCGCCGTTGAGATCGCGGCGCGGGTCGAGCGCCTCGGCCTGCGCGAGCAGCGCGTCCCGGGCCTCGAGCACCTGCTTGAGTCCGGCGTCGCGCTCCAGCCGGGACTCGGTCCGCCGGGCGAAGAACGCGTCTTGCGCCGCGCGGAAGCGGTTCCACAGCGACTCCTCGACGTTCTTCGGAGCGCCGCCGGCTGCCTTCCACTCGGTCATCATGTGCTTGTAACGCGTGGTCGCGGGCGCCCAGTCGGTCGAGGTCGACAGCGCCTCGGCCTCCGCGACGAGGGCCTCCTTGGTCGCCTGCGCCCCCTTGCGCCGCTCGTCGAGCTCGGCGAAGTGGGTCCGGCGGCGGCGCTGGAAGCCGCTGCGCGCACCTGAGAGCCGCTGCCACAGGGCGTCGTCAGTCGGCCGGTCGAGGCGGGGCATCTCCTTCCAGCGCTCGACGAGCTGCCGCAGCTTGTCGTCGGCGCCGCGCCAGTCGTCGGATGCGGCCAGCGCGTCGGCCTCGGCGACCAGGGCCTGCTTGGCCTCGGTCGCCTTCGAGCGCTCAGCGGCGCGGATGACGGACGCCTCGGCCTGCTTGGCCGACACTGCGCTGAGCACCGCTTCGAGGCGGGCTGCGAGGGCGGCGAGGTCGCCGACGGCAGCGGCCTCGGGGAGGGCCGCGCGCAGCCGCCGGGCGCTCTGCCCGACCCGGCTTGGGTCGGCCCCGACTCGCTTCTCGAGCAGCGTCACCTCGGCGGCGAGATCCTCGTACTTGCGTTCGTAGTAGGCCAGCCCCGCTTCGGGTGCACCCGCCATCCAGGAACCGATGGCGCGCTCGTCACCGTCGGCGCCGCGCACGTAGACCGTGCCCTCGTCGTCGATGTGTCCCCAGGTGGACCGGACCTCTGCCATGACCAGTCAGGGTATCCGGGTGGCTCGGACGCGGAACCAGACTGATGCGGATGCAGCCCCGGTCGCTCAGCCCCCGTCGGCGAGGGTCGGCCAGCTCGCGGCGAAGCCGGGGTGCAGGGGGAGTGTGGCGACCTCGGGCTCGGTGACCCAGCGCAGCTCGACGCTCTCCGCCGTCACCGGCCGCACGGGCAGCCGGTGGGTGGCGCTGGCGATGACCGTGGTGTAGGACCAGCCGCCGTGGTCGTCGACCGAGGTCGAGCCAACGACGACCGCACCGACGTTGAGCCCGGTCTCCTCGACCGCCTCGCGCAGCGCTGCCTCGTGCACGCTCTCGCTGCTGTCGCGGGCACCGCCTGGCAGGCCCCAGGTGCCGCCGTGGTGGCTCCACAGGGCGCGGTGCTGCAGCAGGACAGCGGCCGGCTCGCCGGCGGGCCGGTGCCACAGCAGCAGGCCGGCGGCGCCGTACCGGCCCCAGTGGCGGTGCCCCTGCCCGCAGCGCACCCACCCGTCGCCGTCGCCGTGCATGCTTGCGTCCTTACCCTTCGGTGCGCCGTCAACCGCCGGCCCGCTCGGCGCGTTGGCAGGCGCAGTGCGCCCGCCGGCTCAGGTGCGTAGGTAGGAGGCGCCGTTCACGTCGACGATGCCGCCGGAGGTGAAGGCGCTGCCGGGCTCGGCCAGGAAGGCGACGACCCGGGCGACCTCCTCGGCCGTCGCGACCCGGCCGAACGGGCTCTGCGCGCGGATGGCGTCGCCCTCGGGCCCGTCGAGCAACCCGCGGGCCATGGCGGTCTCGACGAAGCCGGGCGCGACGGTGTGCACGCTGATCCCGACTGGGGCGAGGGCTACGGCGAGGGACTGGCCGAGCGCGTTCAGCCCGGCCTTGCTCGCGCCGTATGCGGGAGCGTGCGGCTCGCCACGGAACGCGCCGCGGGAGGAGACGTTGACGATGGCGCCGCCACCCGCGGCGGCCAGGTGACGCGCGGCGGCCCAACTCGTCGCGGCCGGGGCGACGAGGTTGACAGCGAGGGTCTGCTCCCACGCGGCCTGCCACTGTTCCCAGCTCGCGCTCAGCACCCGGTGCTCGGGGAACAGCGCCGCGTTGTTGACCAACACGTTCAACCCGCCCAGGGCGTCCGCGGCGGCGTCGACGAGGTCACGAGCTGCCTCGGCCGAGGCGAGGTCGGCGCCCAGCACGACGTGGCCGTTGCCGTCGAGCAGCTCTGCCGTCTGCTCCCCGGCAGCCTGGTCGGAGCCGTAGTGCACCGCCACCCGGTCGCCACGGGCGGCCAGCGCGACCGCGATGGCACGCCCGATCCCGCGAGAGGCGCCGGTGACGAGGACGGGGCGGCCGGTCACGTCGCGAGCCAGACTCGGGCATCCGCAGGCGCTCGCACAGCCCGACCGTAGCGGGCTGCTCAACGTGGGGTAGGGAAGGGCCGTGGCTGCCTACGACATCGATCGCATCCGGTCGCTCTACCCCGCGCTGGCCGAGGGCCTGGTGCACCTGGACGGTCCGGGCGGCACCCAGGTGGCGGACGCCGTCGCTGGCACGCTGCGCTCGGCCGTGTCGAACCGGCACGGCCCGTTCGCGTCGTCCCGCCGGGCCGACGCCATCGTCGACGCGGCCCGGGTCGCAGCTGCCGACCTGGTCGGCGGGGTGCCGCAGGGGGTGGTGCTCGGGCCGTCGATGACGGCGCTGACCTTCCGGCTGGCTGACGCGCTGGGCGCCACCTGGGGACCCGGAGACGAGGTCGTCGCGAGCCGCCTCGACCATGATGCCAACGTGCGGCCGTGGGTGCTCGCAGCGCAGCGCGTCGGAGCGAGCATCCGTTGGGCCGACATCGACCCGGTCACCTGCGAGCTACCCGCCGCGCAGTACGACGAGCTGATCGGGGAGCGCACCCGGCTCGTCGCCGTGACGGCGGCGTCCAATGCGGTCGGGACCCGCCCCGATGTCGCCGCCGTGGCCCGGCGTGCCCGCGCCGCCGGCGCCCTCGTCGCGGTCGACGGTGTGCACGCGACGCCGCACGCACCCATCGACATGACCGCCCTCGGTGCCGACTTCTACTCGTTCTCGGCCTACAAGCTCGGCGGTCCCCACCTTGGCGTGCTCGTCGCCGACCCGGGCTTGCTGGCCACGCTGCATCCCGCCAAGCTGGTGCCCTCGACCGAGGACGTTCCCGACCGGTTGAGACGGGCACGCCGGCGTTCGAGCTGCTGGCCGGACTCACCGCGATGGTTGACCACGTCGCCGACCTCGCGGGGGACGCAGCGCCGGACGCAACGGCAGTCGGCTCCGGCCGCCGCGAGCGCGTCCTCGCCTCGATGGCCGCCGTCGAGGCGTACGAGGCCGACCTGTTCGACCGGCTGCTCATCGGGCTCCGCGGGCTGCCGGCGGTCACGCTGTACGGGCATGCCCAGAAGCGCACCCCGACGGCGGCTTTCCGCATCGGCGGCCGCACCCCGCGTGAGGTCACCGAGCAGTTGGGCGCCGCCGGCATCTGCGCCTGGGACGGCGACTACTACGCCTACGAGCTGATGACCCGGCTCGGGCTGCGCGACTCGGGCGGCGCGGTCCGCGTCGGGCTCGCCCACTACTCGACGGAGGGGGAGGTCGACCGGCTGCTCGAGTGCCTCGCCGGCATCAGGTGACCCGGCTCTTCGCCGTCGGGTAGGCCAGGTGGGCGCCGGTCGACAGCAGGGCGCGCATCCGGTCGAGGGCGTCCCACACGTCGACGAAGCGGGTGCCGAGGGGCGCAGGACCCAGCCGGACCAGGTCCGGGGCGCGGAAGTCGGGGATGACCCCCTGCTCGACCAAGGCCTGGCACAGCTGCCACGCTTGGGGGTGCGCGATGCTGACGTGCCCGCCCCGCCGCGCGGCATCGCGCGGGGTTGCCATGGTGCAGCCGTGCGGGGCGAGCCAGGCGTCGACCAACGCGATGACGAGGCCAGTGAGCGCGGCTGACTTCGCGGCGGTGCGGGACATCCCCGCCTCCGCGACGAGCAGGGCACCCGCCTCGACGAGGGCGATACCGGCGATCGGCGGGGTGCCGGCGGTGAACCGCAGAATGCCCGGCGCCGGCTCGTACGCGGCACCCATCGCGAACTGGTCGGCCTGGCCGAACCAGCCCTGGATGGGGGAGCGCAGCCGGGTCTGCAGGTCGCGGCGCACGTAGAGGAAGGCCGGTGCGCCCGGCCCGGCGTGCAGGTACTTGTAGGTGCAGCCGACGGCGAGCTCGCAGCCGGTCGCCGCGAGCTCGACCGGCACGGCACCGGCAGCGTGGCTCAGGTCCCACAGCACTCGCACCCCGTGCCGCGCCGCGAGGACGTTGACGGCGGCGAGGTCGAGCCGGGCGCCAGAGGTGTACGCGACGGCCGACAGGCAGAGCAGGGCGGCGCCCCCTGACCCGTTGGCTGCCACCCCGGCGAGCGCCGCGTCCATGGCAGGCAGTGACGTGCCGTCCACCGGGTCGTCGTCGATGAGCACCAGGTCCAGCCCGCGCGCCTCGGCAAGGCCGGCGAGGACGTAGCGGTCGGTCGGGAACGCCCCGCGCTCGACCAGGATCGAGCGTCTGCCGGGACGCTCGGCGAGTTCCTCGGTCACGGCCGCGGCCGCCAGCTTGTAGAGGTTGACCGTCGTCGAGTCGCAGACGACGACCTCTCCGGGAGCCGCCCCGAGCACCTCGGTGCCGAGCAGGTCGCCTACCCGGGCGGGCGCGCCGGCCAGGTCGGCCCGGACGCCCACGAGCGGATGAGCCCGCGCCCCCACTCGTCCTCGACCACCCGCCGCACTGCCGCAGAGGCTGTCACGGGCAGCCGGCCGAGGCTGTTGCCGTCGAGGTAGATCAAGTCGGGCGCTGCCGGGTCGTGGACGAGCCGGTCGCGTAGGTATGCCAGCGGGTCGGCTGCGTCGAGCGCTTCGGCGTACGAGCGGTCGGTCGGTTTGCCGGCCGCCGGGGCTCTCACCGCCGGGGCGCGGGCTGAGCGTCCGCGGCTCTGGCCACGCCGAGCGCCCAGAGCACGAGCGGCACCTGCAGCGGCAGGCGCGCATAGGCGATGGCCTGCTCGGCGACGGACCGGTCCGACCAGTCGATCGCCATCTTCACGTTGCCCGGAAAGACCGCAACAAACAGCAGCGCCGCCGCCTGCGCGCCTCGGTGACGTGTGGGCGGGTAGGCCACAGCCGCGCCGAGCGCGAGCTCGAGCACCCCACTGCCGTAGGTCCACGCCCGGGGAGAGAACGGCAGGAAGGAGGGGATGAGCCCGTCGTACGGCGCGGGGACGGCGAAGTGTGTGACGCCGGCGCCGGCGAGCAGCCCGGCGAGCAGCCGCGCGGACCAGCGGGCAACAAGGTGCATGGCCCCAGGGTGCCCGAAGCAACGGCACGTCGCCACGGACGACGTCGCTCGTCACCTTGGCCACCAGCGGGGCTGGCCTGCCTAGTGTCGCGTGAGCGTGTTGGCTTTACCTTTGCTGGTTGTTTTCGGACAATGACTTATGTCGTTGACTGTTGCTGTGCAGGTGCCGCCGAGCGACCGCGCTGAGCTTGAGTCCTGGCTTCGGGC
>JAABUP010007470.1_pt1 | contig 14623 bp, 12 predicted proteins | sample 5559201 | NCBI WGS metagenome assembly JAABUP01 (sample SAMN10711887, study PRJNA513373) | rock metagenome | isolation source: Antarctica rocks | place: Antarctica | reverse complement strand
GCTACTATTTAGCCATATCGCTATTTCGCTGATATTTAGACTAATTATTTTACAAAGAGCGAGGTATAATAATAATGTATTAATTCTATCTATGTTACAGCTATTTATAAGGTCTACGGTGGCTACATACTCGATTTTGCCTATAGGCCAATTTTTCGTGGTCGCGCAAATTTTTTTTCTCCCACTAGCGCCGTGGCCAGTGTTTTTGCAAAAAGCTGTACATGGCTGATGTTTAGCCATATGGCTGATGTTTGGCTATATCGCTACATAGCTGTTGCTTAGCTACATAGCTATTGTTTGGCTACATGGCTGACGTTTGGCTACATGGCTGATGTTTGGCTACATAGCTACATCGCTACTGTTTGGCCATATGGCTGATGTTTGGCTACATGGCTGACGTTTGGCCATATGGCTGATATTTGGCCCATATGGCTATCGCTACCGTTTGGCTACATAGATAGTTAATGTGTAGGCTATTTACTAAGTAAAAGCGAATTCTAATGATATTCTATTAATTCTATCTATTAAATAGCTATTTATAAGGTCTACGGTGGCTACAAACTCGATTTTGCCTATAGGCCAATTTCTCGTGGTCGCGCAAATTATTTTTTTCCACTAGCGCGGTGGCCAGTGTTTTTGCAAAAAGCTGTAAATATAGTCATATTGATTTCGTCTTCGGTCAAAGCATCAAGGATGGAAGACCCCAATCTCATCGCAACCTTAATACCGACCGATACCTTCCAACTGACTGATACCGCGTTCCGCCATGAGCATAATAAAAACTACTATCTACCTCCTACTCGAGGCATCCAAGAACGCCCCATTACTTCGAGTCGGGAGGCCACACCCGCCGCCAACGAAGAGCTTGTCAAGAATTACCGCCTTTACGATTCCACGCATCGCCTCCGACTGACTCTCGACAAGGAGAAGAAAGTAAATAATTCTATTCAAGGCTTCGTTTTTGGTACCGACCCAAAGGTCTGTGATGTTCTATTGGGACCTAGCAGAGGCGACCGGGGCATTAGTGGTCTGCATTTCCGCATCACATTCGATGTCGCTCCTGATAAGAGGATGCGTCTTGTTCTGAAGGATTCATCGTCCAACGGATCGGCCGTCAGCTACAGCGGCCAAGCAGAACCGGAAGTACGGCGTCACTTCACCTGGATTCTGGACTTGGAAAAGGACGATGGAGATTGGGAGATTGAGGTCCATGTTTGGGGGCTTCGCTTCAAAGTTGAGTTGGCCAGGCATGAGACATGCAAAGCCGAATACGACAAGAAGGTGCAGGATTTCCTTGTACATGATCGCGAAGCTCCCCCCGCCCTCGATGGCCTTGGAATCGACAGCAACACGACTACCGCACAGCCTAGCCAACCTCTCACTCCTCGAAAATTTCCTATCTATATTCGTGACGAGAACTTAGGAAGCGGCTCATTCGGAGAGGTGAACAAAGTCATCAACGTGAGCACCGGCGCGATCTACGCCCGCAAAGAGTTTTACGAACCTTAGTGGAGAAAAGGCGGAGGACACAGGGGGCAACAGAGGGAAGACTAGCTGGAGCGGATTCGCAGAGAGATCCGTATTATGAGGGAGAATCCGCATGTAAGCCACATTACCCTAGTGGATCAGGTAAAATCTGACCCTTCAAAAGGGATTTACTGTCGAGGTCGTAGACTTCCGAGAAGATGATCCTCTCCCTTTTTTAGTAATGCCATACTTTGATCTTAGGAATCTAGAGGATCTGCACCACAAAAGTCCTATCACTGCCGACGAAACCATAGACATTCTTTTCCAGGCTCTCTGCGCGCTTCAATATCTACATCCCCGCGGCGTGGCGCATCGAGATTTGAAGCCTGAGAACATTCTTGTTGAATCTCGATCCCCTTTAAGGGTCAAGCTCGCCGATTTTGGCCTTGCGAATGACAAGCCCGACCTGAAGACTCTTTATGGCACTCAGCTATACACCGCGCCTGAGGTTTACTTAGGGGAGCAGTATACGACCTTAGTAGATCTGTGGTCACTAGGAGTGATTGTGTTCGAGTATGCGTATGGGCTTCCTGAAGCAACCAGGCGCAAGGATCCGCGAACAGTGTCAGAAGAATGGGGCCTCGCTTGGTGCCGTCGAATTGTCGAGAGGGCCAACGATTGGGACTCGGATTCTGATGCCTTGTTGGACCTTCTCACGACTGGGATGCTACGATTGAGACCTGGCAAGCGGCTCAATGCAGGTGCTTGTTTGACGAAGGGGAACGATCTTAGGCTTTTCGACAGTCAACCAATTGCGACACCGACTCTGCTGGATGATCTTAGTGATGACGATGGGACTGCTACTATTCTTCTAGACGCTCTTGGGGATCCTGACCCTACGAGACCAAGATATGGTGGGAAGAGCCAAAGCGGATATCTCAACCCTAATCACAACTTGCTAGAGCCCCGCAATTTTAGAGGTGTGGGCTCCCTATGTGATGAAGACAGTCTCGTCTTACAGCTCGGAAGTTTCGAGTCCACTAAAGCCGAATCGACCATTCTAGGAGGATCCAAACGACAGCGATCCCCAGTCGTAGGCTCAACAAAGGATTCGTCTAAGGAGGGCCGGAAGAAACGTCGACAAAGTGCCGATGACCAGCCTCCCGAGAGCTGGGCACTCGATAGTATCAACAGCGGTTCAACAAATTCATCTGCCCAACAGTTTGGGCTGACATATCCATCAGGGCTTCTGGATTGTGTCGACATCTCAGGATGTTCCGTACCTGCAAAGCATTAATTACTACTGGTGATACAATCGTCATTAGAGGTTTCCAAAGTATAATCTGGTCAAAGTATACGCGTTCAAATCAACCTTAAGCAAATTGCTGTCTATTTTACATCGAACCTGGCCTCAACCTTTATGCTAATGTAGCTACAAATCGGAGATCCTTGCAAAGAGCGAATTTCAACCAGCAGCGCATCGCTTTTAGGTATAGACTTCTGTTTCCAAGGTGAAAGGACTTGTAAGCGAGAACTTTGCGGCGTTTCTCTTTCAGCTCCACATCTATCGCCGATTGCCTTGATAGGAGGCCACATCACAATGAAGCTGAAGTAGCTGTCAAACGGCCATCAACAAAAATTGTGCTCCTTCGCAGCCCATTTCCGTGGTAATGTCCGTTGAACCACTAGCGATCTTGCGGCGAAGCGTAGTGCTCAGTCACAGAAGAGAGTGAGCGACTGTTCGTATCGCACGGTTGCGTTTTGTCTGGATTAGCAAGGAGGTCGAGACTACCGATTCCTCGATAAGAACAGGAGGATTGCCAAGCCTCAGCACTCATTTCTCGTACTGCTTCACAAAGGAGGGGGGCCTCAATGTCAGTCGCTCATCGATTCCATTATCCACGCTTACATAGTCTAGCATTATCTCGACGACTACTCCTCCCGTGGCTTCACCATCTCTGTCTGAAGCTTCCAAACCTCCATATCACTAAACACGTGGTATCTAATGCTTCAGTGGCCTACTTTGCAGTCAGCAAGCCTTGTAACTACATTCCAATAGAAGCCTGCAAGGTCGTCAGTTGCATTTGGCTCCTCGTCAGCTATGCCAAATTCACCCTCCAGACAAGCTCGCACAACATCCCTATATGAGCTCCCCATCTTGGGCCCCAATTTAGGTGTATATCTCTCTATGAGCAATCGCGAAAAGCTTGAGTGCGTTTCACTCATATGCTGGGCTCGAAAAGACGAGAGTGGTTCCCAAAAACCAATCTCAAGAAGGACGACACCGACGCTATAGAAGTCAAATCTTTTGTCAAAGCGCGTACTGCCGGGAGTATACTGGGGATGTATATAATCGCGGGCCGGATCATCGCTGTCGCCCTTTGAATCGAATAGTCTCGTATCTGAGATCCATACAGTACCATCGGGCCGGCTGTGACGCATGCCAACTAGGTAAGGATCACCTATTGCATCGGAGCGATCTCGCTTGTCGGAGAAGAGAAGGACATTGCTTGATTGGATGTACTTGTGGAGCCAGCCTGCGGAGTGTAATTCAAAGATGCTAGAAGCAAGACACGCTGCTATGCGGAATTTGTCGTCCAGCATAATTGCGGAGCCTTTCAAGTGTAACATTTTGAGTAGAGTTCTCGGGTTCTCATTCGAGTTATCGCTCCAACTTGTAGGAAATGAATACACAAAGCCAAATCCTTCATGGGCTTCGTCAGCAGTTGGAGGGATTACCCCTACACAGTCTAAGACATGAAACCCTTTCGGCTTAGGGTAATGCAGAAGCTCCGCCAATGTAGCTACTTTCAAGACCTTCTCTTCATCGGTTTGCTCCGCCCATATTGGCGAGTACAACATCCATTCAATCAGCACTTTCTGTGGCTTTCCTGTATGTGGGTACTGAGTCGGCCGATACCAGCCCAATTCATGGTAATTGTTCAAGGTACCCGTCCTCTCAACTTGTGAATTTCTCAGGATAAGTTCCTTTTGCCTCGGACTAGCGCTGTCTAGTTCTCTCCATAAAGCCGATTGCAAACGCTTCAAAGCTGCTTGAACGCCTATTTCTGACTTGTCACCATATATCTCTTTTGTCTCTTGTTCAATTCGGCCGAGATTAGTGGCGTGACCGGTCTCCAATACCGACTCGCGCCAAGCTTGTTCCATTCGCTTTTGGTACTGTAGCGGAACCGCTTCCCACAGCTCCTTCACGAGCCTACGGATCTCTTCAGGGCGTATTCGAGGTCCTGAAGGCTGTGATAAGTTATTGATCTCATTGTCGTGATCAATTAATCTCCTGGGGTCTTCTGACTCTTTGAGAGATTGGACTAAACATTTGTGCAACATCAATAGAATCGACCTCAGCTGAGCACCGATAGTTGGTTGATCTTTGAGCAAGGCGCAGTCTATTTCATTAAAGTCCATTCCAAGGATCTTACCCCATGCTTTGAACCTTTCCTCTTCAAACCAGAGTTCGAGACGATAAGATGGGAAGGTTTGGTAACTCGACTGAGCGACGGTAGCCCCAAGCTGTCTCAAAGCCCCCTTAGAGGCTTGATACAGAGCCTTCAGGTTCACGTAGCCAAGCATGCAAGTAGCAGCTGCAGCATTGGGACGCTGTCCTTCCTTGACCTGAAGCATTGCTCCTGCCACCTTCGCCAGGGAACGAATGCCTTGTTCACTTGGCTTCTCAGAAAGGATCTTTAGAAAAGCTTTCACAGTGCTTCTTACTTGACTTCCTTCAAAGAAATAGAAAGTTGTCCAGTTTGTCTTAATGTCACTGTTCACCCTATCTCTTCGAAACCGCGCTACGAGCGAAGGTCCACCCTCCATGTAGGTAGCAATTTCCGCAACAAGGCACCCAAAGGACCATATATCAATAGAGCGCCCCGTCTGCTGGTGGTTGAATTCTTCATCCATACATTCTGGAGCAATGTAGTCCCCAATACCAGACTTCCAGCGAGTCTTCGAATCTTCGCCAGCTTCCTTAAATCTTGCAAGACCAAAGTCTGCCAAGATAAAGGTTGATCGCGAGACCAAGATGTTTTTTGGCCTGATGTCGTGATGATAACCGATTCTCGAGAGCGGCTTCTGGTGGCCAGGTATACTAACAGAGAGGTTGTGAATAGTCTCTATTGCCGAAGACAAGTCGGTCAAAGCACTGTAGAATGTTATGTTGTCAATGAAGTCTCCATATCGTTCATCAGATTCGATGAAACTCGAGAGGTCCAATGGATACAAAGGAAATAAGAGGTTATGTTCAGTCCTATGAGTGTAACTTCCCAGCAGCTCAACTATGTTGCTATGGCGGATGCAACGGAAAAGATCAAGGCATTCCATCTCTCTTCTGAATGCTCTCTCCGTTGTTTCTTGGTGCTTGAGCATCTTGATACGCTTCCGAATGACCGTGACTGGAGTTTTACCCTGAACAATTAGCTATGATGACGAACAATTGTAAAAATTGTGTAGTAGGCACCTTTCCAGGGAGGAAAAATTGTAGAGGTCCTGCTAATGCGCTCTTGTAAATTTCCCCAGAAGCGCCTTCCGCCATCTTGGTCTCCCCAGTGAACGGAAGAATTACCTTATTACGTATAACGCGGTGATAATCGGCCTTTCTGAATTCATGTGGAAGAAATTCCCACTGAACCTCAGTCCAGAACCTTTCCGCTACCTCGTTGCTGACTCGACGAACTTGACTCTCTTCCATGGGTAGGCGTGTGTCTAATTCGTTGTTTTCCATGAAATGAGTAATCAAGTTTTCTTGACGCATCCATGCTAAGATCGAAAAAGTTTTCAGGCCCTTTTCAATTATGGTTAGCGTAGCTGTCGCGCGACGATGCTCGGGCTGGAAGAAACCCTCGAGTACGTCAGAGACAAGATTTCTATCCACAGCTTGCTTGAGGTCTTCATAGACAATAAAACAAGCTCCACTGGAAGACTCTTGACGTAAAGAGGAGAGAAGATGGAAGAGCTTTGCTGACGCTTGTGCCATCTGTGCAAAGCTCACTAGAGTGAGCTGTCCTTTCAAGTAAGTTATGTTGAACTGATACTGTTGTGGCTCGAAGAAGCTCAAGCCCCTTTCATCAAGGGTTATTGTTTATTCGGATGAGGATATGGAATCAATTTCGGTCTATTCATTTTAGCATTGAAAATAGTTACCGCGGTGGCGTGCTTACATTTGAGAGCTTCCTTGGGGCATTTATTACAAAATGATTGGTATCTTCCTGCGGGGGTCAGATGATGTTCTAACGGGCCTGTTCCAAATGCTCTACCTGAACGCTGTACTGATCCTTGAATAGCCTTTTCAGGAGCGCAAGGAGATCTTTGCGCTCTATGTATCGACTGCTGACTGTGAACTTCTCCATGATGAAGCCTTTTTGTCCAAACAGTCAACGACGCTGCTCTGAGCTCAGATCATGTTCTGTTAATAGTACGACTCAATTGCGATACTTTTCTTCGGAGTGGCATAGATCATGTAAGATCTTGAGGAAGAGCAAGTAGAGTACGTTGGGGCTGAGATTTCGCAACTTGCTAATTAGCATATGCAAGTTTATCGGGATTCCTTGGCACCCTTTTCTGCACTTCAGGCCCACCCCGTGACCGCGTTTTAGAAAAAACTCGGAAAAGAAGATTATAAAAGTAAGTAAATTTTACGAAAACCCCTAATAATACGATTAAAATATAAGATAAAGGGTAATATGCTATATAAAATATACTTTAAGGAGCCTAAGCTATAATTTACACTTTTTAGTTAAGGCCTAATAAAGTTTTTTTTTTAGATAAATATACTAGCAATATAAATTTAGTAGTTTTCTTTTTTAAAAAAATGTTAGAATTTTCTAGAATACGGTCGCGGGGTGGGCTAAGTGCAGAAAAGGGTGCCAAGGAATCCCGATAAACTTGCATATGCTAAAAGCCCTGGCACTCTTAGGCAACCACAGCCCCGCTTCGCCCATCGAGATCACCAGCATCAGGCATCAAGGTAGTATGCTGCATTTTATGTACATCTAAGCCCCACCATTTCAGCGCTTCCGATTGGGCTGCTCAGGACGATGATTCATTGACTGCATATCCAACTGCGTGCACGAAAGCATCCTAAACGACCATCGTACAACTCAGGCGTCAAGGTTTGTTTGCCTCGTCACTTGCGCAAATCTAATTGGGCGCATTGGGAGAAAGTGCCAAGCGAAACTCGTGAGCTCACACCGCTTCGCTCAGAACGACCTGATGTATTCAAAGCATCATCTTAAAGCCTGAATGGGTGACAAGCCTCTTCTAAACCTCCGTCAGAGCGATCGGCAGACCTATAGGCGGGCGTCAGATCTTCCTATTTACATTTCCACTATTTTGGCTTTGGTGCCAAAGCACAACCTAAAGATGTGCTCGTGAAAAAGTATGTAGATTTATTATAAGGGGCGAAAGGTTCCTTCTTTGCTATTAAAAGGTGCTACTTGAGTATCAACGTGCACGGATGGCTACTGACCGAGCAAGCCTAGTCGACTTTCCGATTATTGATGATCGGAGGTCTTTGCATCGGTTGCTCGAACAACATCGTGGACGGATGTTTGTTGACGATCCCCGGAAAATCCTACTAGAGGCATGGATTCTGTATCCAGAAGAAACTTGTATGGACCACAGTCCTAACGGAGTTGTGGAGTATCGCCTGACATGTTATTAGTAAAACGAACTATAATTGTTTCTGAAAGTAGCCTCAGGACGATTTTAGATGTAAAGTTTCTTTGATGAGAAACTTAAGTCGTCTAGCACTGATTCTTGATACTCAATATTCTAGGATGTAGCAGAGTCTGGCCACAGATCTATGATAATGTCAGGATCGGGCGATTTCCCTGTAGACCATCTTTTCAGGCTTACATATGCTCTCACAGGTTCATCAACCAAGCCACTACATGGAGCCGTCTGAAGCTATCATATGAGATGTTTCTCTGCCTCCTCAATTTCTATCGAATCACTCCACAGTTTACGGAAATCGCAACAACTTTCGGGCACAGGCGATCAGATACAGACGGCCACTTCAGCGCGTGTTTCAGTCGCGCGCATCATGACTCAGAGATGGGCGCACAGAAAGTATATGGTAGGAGCATTCCGATTTGAAATTTTCATGGATGGACAAGATGTAATAATCCTATCGCAGAAATATGCTACAATGTGCGGCACGTTCAGATGCACGGCAGAGACCGAAAAGATCTTTGGTCCTTTCGAAATCTTGCAGTCTATCAACGGCTCGTAGGCGCAAATCAAGCTGATTGGCTATTCATCAGTCTACCTTCACCGATGCGGGATCACCTAGAAGAGCGCTTCTCTAATATGGAAAGCTGCGAGCCGCACTCAATCTTGGGGCATGTGTACATCTTAACAACATCCATCCGTAATTGGCGCTGGTATCTCAATTATCTGGAAGATGAGTTCAAGGAACTTGTACGTATTTTGCAATGGTTATTTCTATGAAAGTTTCAGCCAAAAAATGACTTTTAAGCAAGTCCGAATCGGTCGCGTTCTCGAATCAAAAGGTTACAGGCAAGCCGGATTACAAGCTCGATTTCTCTCATTGCCAGACTTTGCAGAAACTGCGTTGTAATATGGAAAGATGCTTGAATATTTTCCAGTCAAACCTCACCATCATAAGACGGCTGCTGTCTTACTGCAAGGAACTACAGCAAGACCGTCGTGTGGGATATGATCAGGGCAGGCGCTTTAAGCAAGGTCTTCAGGAACAGTCATCCATAGTTTATGGTCATGTGTGCAAGGTGAAAATGCTTATACAGTCATGCGATGTCACTGCACAAATGGTATGTCTACTGTCTAGCGCTCGGCCCCTCCTCGGAGTCTAAGACTCTTGCTCAAACGTTGTAGCTTTTCCACCTTCTAGGGCTTCGGAACGATGATCTGCTAAACGAGAACGGCCATTCACTTAGACAGTTGGCGGGGAAAGCATCTGCGGAGAACAATTATTTGATTGAATTGAGTAGAGAGCGTAACAAAGACTCTCAGGCAACACGAGTCGTCGCGATCGTCTCCTTAGCATACATTCCGGCTGGGCTCATAGCAGTGAGTTGACAGGAAGCTAATCTTGAAAATGATGATTGGCGAAACCGGCGGGCTAATAATACTAGGCAATATTCAACAGTAACCTTGTCGATGTTGGGCATAATTCCGGAATGATTGTCCGAAAAGAAATGTGGATCTTCGTAGTCCTCGCATTGCTCCTAAGCTTCCTGACGATGACGACGGTATGGTTCTCCCAACGTAATCGAATGGGGATATAGGCTTTTAGCCAGTGTCTTGAGATTGTAGCCGCTGAACGAGCATCGATTTGATTTCCCTGAGGTTTTCAGTGTATTCGGAGATAGTCTGATACGGTGCTTTCTGCCAGTCGTATTCATGGTCCTCTCGCCGCTCTTCCAGCTCGGTATCGCCGAATACAAACGAAGGTGGCCGTGTTTGAAAATGGTTGATTGCCTGTAAAAGCGTCTTTCCTTTAATTAAGACATTGGTCTTCACTCCTACATCTAGTAATATCCTGACACAATGCGGGAGACCGCGAGTAACAGCATAACTGATGGGACTAATGCGGTAGCAGTCAGTCTTATTAGCAAGGTCCCTCTCTCTCGCCACAGGATGATTGAGTAAATTTTCCAGGCGAGATGTTATTTTCGTATCTTCCCCGCGCCGCTGACGTGGCAGCACGAGGAACGCCTTATTGATTAATAAATGGACCAATGTTCGCCTATGGCCTCCTCTCAAGCCTATATCTGTACTGACATCATGATCCAACAGGTGCTGAGTTAGATCCCACCCGTCACCGCAAGAGACTGCGTACGCAATTGGCGTGAGACAGCACTTGAATCCGTCACCCCGATGGTCGGTTTCCATGTCCGGATCTGCGCCTAGGTCGAGCAACATATGAAACGCCTTGACGTTCTCATCATCAATGCCGCCTGCGGCAATATGGTGAAGCGGTGTGCGCCCGCACTGTTTGCTATTGATGTGTGCTGGAGCGCGCATTGCAACAAGATGAATCATATCTACCGATGAAGATGTCATACATGCAAAATGAAGAAGCGGTTCTCCCACGGCGAGGCGGTGGCTTGGCGCATTTGACTCAGGCTCTACCGAAGCTCCACTTTTGATTAGGAAGTCTACCATCTGTAGCATTTTTGTAGGACCTGCGATGGCTGCTGCTGAAGATAAGAGTGCTTGGAACAATGCGGTGGTACCATTCGTATAGTCACGCTCATTTACATTTGCTCCTCGCTTTACCAAGGCTTTGGCTAAAGGGAGGTTGAAGCCCATCGCAGCACGAGTTAGCGGAGCGAAAGTGGACCCCGGGCTCAGAGTTGCCTGGGGATGGATTGGGAGCTCAACGCTATATCGAGCCAGCAAATCAATCACTTCAGTATACGCATTTTCGTAGGCGTCACCGTGTATAACCCATCGCTGAAACTCATTAGGAAAGCCTACACCAATATGGTTGTAAAGGAGTTCCTTCTCTTTGCTAGGTATCAAGTATAGAACGTCGGTTTGTGTGAAGAAAAGCTCGACAATATCGCAGCACACGGTTCCTAAAGCAATATTCAATGGCCTGTGTTGTTTGGCCTTGTCGTATAAGGGGTAGACGTCAGCATTGAGAGATAACAGTTCACTTACAGCCACCCGGTTCCGGCACAAACAAGCCCACCAAAGCGGAGTGGCTCGTAACTCAAGTCCTAGGCAGTCGTAGAATACCGCTGCCTTTTCGAGCATCATTGAATTGACATCTGCGCCATAGGTCACCAAGGCATTAGCGACCCTACAAATTTCATTGGATGGCCAAAGAACCAGCCAATGGAGAGGAGATATATTTCTTGCATCGTTTTTAGAGGCATCTGCGCCATTCGAAAGTAACAAGTCGATTAGCGGCATGTTTGCGATTTGGCAGGCTAGGTGAAGTGCCGTGCGACCATCTGGTGTTTGCAGATTAATTTCGCAATCCAAAGTCAGAAGTAGCTCTACAGTGTCGATTTGTCCGAGAAGTACTGCTTGATGAATCAGGAAATGTCTTTCAGCGAAAGAAGATGACAAAGAGCCCTCTGAGTCCGTTCCTCTAACCCGAGCCCAGGCTTCCAAATCGTCGGGAAATTCAGTCTCGTAATTGCGCAAATAACTCCGCGAAGAAAGACGTTGTGCCCTAGTTAAGAATACGCTAACTGCATTGCAGTAGAAATCTCTCCTAGGTAAGCTCTCCAGGTGCATAATTTGATCATACAGACCCTCAAGGGCCGGTTTAGGATAGAGCGCATCAGGCACGCGTAGACTATTTGCCTCATATACTCGTTTACCTGCGATGAAGGAGCCGTCATACCCGAATAGTGCAGAACATGCCATCCAGTTCAAGACATCGTGGGTTTCTAGGTTGGGCGCGCAAGCGCCTATAGCATAGAGAATGCACAGCTCAAAACTGGCTTTGCCACGTAGCTCTTGAGTCTGGGCACTATGGGCAAGGTGAACAAGCTCCGCCCATAATGAGTCTCCAAGATAATCCTTACTGAGGAGAGATATTTGCGAAGAAAATTCTAATACCTGGGCTTCATAAGCTTCTTTTTACGCTTGCCGCTGGGAATAATTCATGTTGCGTCAAATCAACAATCTCAATTATGTAGTGATCATTGAAAGCGCAAGATGATTTAAGCGGATAAGTGGACTTACCGAATATTGAACGTCTGAGCTAGCTTGGGTAATCATAGGTGACGGATGGGTGAATCTTCCCTCAAAAAGACTACATCCGTCAGCTTGCCAACTTCCCATACTATCGAGCCGCGTTTAGCAGGCCTAAGACTTACTGTTGTTCGTCAACGATAGATTTGATGGCTTTCCAGCCTCTCCTAAGCCGATGTGTAGCGCGATTACGGAGAGTGTGTCGAAAGATCTCTTCACATTTGTACTTTAAAGGTGGCTGAAGCAGCCTTGTCCGTTCAAGGAAATCCAGCGACAGTTGAAGTGTATCTTGGGTTCCTATTGCTAGGTCAACGTCTGTCCAAAGGAATGCGAGAACCATTCACGACCAGGTAACATGCCAACATTCGCAGTTGTCAGCGCAAGCACGAAATCCTTGCTTTCCTCAAACTCGTGGTAGCGTTTTCCGTTACAGAATACTTCGAATACCAAGAGACCGTAAGAGAACACATCACACATTGGAAGCTCAGCCGAAGGTATGGTTTGGCGGCTGCTGACTCCAGACGTGGCGTAGTGACGCTGTAGATGGACCTCGGGTGCATTGTATATTGGCGTACCTTGGTAACCAGTCAAGTCATTATCTAGCAGTGAATGTTCAAAGTCGGAAACCTTTGCGACAAACCGCTTTTGGGAATCGGCGAAGACGAGGATGTTCTCCAGTTTGACATCGCCATGCACGATCATGCACTCATGTAATGCTTCCAGACCACAAGCGACATCGAAGCAAAGCCCTTTCCTCTCATTGTCAGAAAGATGCTGACTGTCTAATAGGCTTTGAAGGGTCCCGAAGTCCGCCAGTTCCATCACAAGGACAGGAGCGTAGCCCGGCACGTCCTGATCCCAGCTGTAGCCCAAAAGCCTCGCGATATTTGCGTGCTTTTTTAACGGGGCATGAGAGAGGATTTCAATCTCCAGTAACACAGCTCGAAGCCGATTGCGTTCCGCTGTATCCGCAAATCTGATTTCTCCTGGAGCATTCGGTATCACAAATTTTGCTCGTTTTGCCGCTACCCAGCGATAAGACTCCCTCATGGGACGCCAGAATCTCTTTTTTTCTACCTTGTATGTTGTGCCATCTCCCAGTCCGATGCCGTATCGTTCTTCGCTTGGAAATTCTATCTCGGTCAGATCAGATGCGGCGCACCTTCTTAGCAATTTTGATAGGAGCGTAAAATTGGATGGGAGGTTTGGGTGTCCATCGCGGCCAGAAAACAGCTCTAGAGCGCCCAGCGTCCGCCGAGGTACGAATGGCGCCGAATTCGTTGATGCCCATGGAGGAATTGATTGGAGCCACTTATCATCCTCGTAGCTAGACATCGTCGTCTACAATTAAAATTTAAATGATCGAGCTACATTAGTACATCGTCTGCAGGGAACCCTTAGCTCCTGTAAAGCCCCCGTGCGAGCTGAGCTACTCGAGCTACCCGAGCCTTTCCCGCATAGCGACTAGCTGCGAGCTCCTTAACCTACTCCCGAGGAGCGCCCGAGGAGCGCCCGAGCAGCAGACACTAATCAACTAAGCCACACCTACCACGCCTCCACGCCTGTAAACGTTATCCACTACACCTACACCTACATCCGATTACATCCATAGTCACATACATGTCGCCTCAGCAGTCGCAAAGGTGGATCGTAATGGAGTCGAAACTCCACAGCGGGTAAAGCAGAGTCGCATACGCGCCGAGTCTCATACGCGCCGAGTCTCATAATTCAATTAACTGGCCTACAGGGACGAACTAAACAAATACTTAGCCAATCGACTGACTACTCTTCTATAGGCTTCAGTTTCGTCTGTTTCATCTACTTGCGACATTATAATTGGCCAGAAATTGTTACCCTTCTATTGCTTCTTCGACTTAATCTTGGGTCGCAACTCGTAAATTGCGGCAAGTCCGTGGGGCGCAAGATAGGAGCGCAACGCACAACTCGGCTAACTTGCCTAACTACCTAGATTTTGGTGTGCACTACACCTGAATCTAGGTACCTAGGTAACCTACTTACCGCCTTTCTCCGAGTCTTCTACCTTATATACGCTATAGCTCTCTATCCTCTATACTACTATTTAGCGACTCCTCCACAGTACTATAACCTTACACCTTCTCTATCGCCGTCGCTATATCTACTACCTAGGCCTCGCATCCCCGCCTAGAAGTCGAGATAAGGCCTATTATATAGAAGGCTATTAATACTATACCCGCTACCTACCTCCTCCTACCTAAGACCGACGAGGTCTTTAAGACACCGGACGATACTTAGACTTATATATAGAACTACGCCTTTAGCCGAGAATTTACTATAGTTACTAAGTAGTATAGATCGAATCGTAAGAACTATCGATATATCTACTACGGTATCGAGACTAAAAACTAGAGAAAGCTAACGGAGTACGTTAATAGGGAGGTAGATATACTACGTAATAGGGCCG
>JAABUP010007469.1_pt1 | contig 14625 bp, 11 predicted proteins | sample 5559201 | NCBI WGS metagenome assembly JAABUP01 (sample SAMN10711887, study PRJNA513373) | rock metagenome | isolation source: Antarctica rocks | place: Antarctica | reverse complement strand
GGACCACCGCCTGCGGCGTAAGGCCTGCGTCGATCCCGTCGATGCCCGGCTCATCGGTACCCGGCCACGTTTCTTGGCGGCGTTCTGCCGGCGAGCGGCGGCCAGCGCGTCCCGAGCGAGGTCCGATCCGGTCGGTGACGTCGGTTGCTCGCGCCCGGACGTCGGCTGATCGGAATTGCCTGCCCGATCAGAACTGCCGGCCCGATCAGAACTGCCGGCCCGATCAGAACTGCCGGCCCGATCAGAACTGCCGGCCCGATCAGAACTGCCGGGCCGGTCGGAACTGGCGCCCCGGCTCGGCTCGTCACCCACCCGCGCTCACCTGCCCGTCCACAATTAGCAGCTTGCTGCCGCCGAGGATAGCGGGCACGTCGGAATCCACCGCCGCGGTGATCAGCACTTGTTCCGCATCGGCGACCAGCTCGGCAAGCCGATCCCGGCGCCCGACGTCGAGCTCGGCGAAGACGTCGTCCAAGATCAGTATCGGATCCACCCCATCGCTTCGCAACAGGGCAAAAGCTCCCAGCCGCAACGACAATGCGAACGACCACGTCTCGCCCTGCGAAGCGTAACCACGAGCGACCCCGTCACCGAGCCGCAGTTCCAACTCGTCACGATGCGGCCCGACCAGCGACACCCCGCGCTCCAGCTCGGCCGAACGACGGGCCGCCAGCAGGACGAGCATCGACGCCTTCAACTCTGCCGTCGAGGGCCTCGTTGCTGCCGACGTGGACGGCACTGTGGGGGCCGGCGCCTCCACACGAGGATCGAGCCGCGGCCGCGCCGGTGCCGAGCTCACCGGCGCCACACCCACTGCCTCCGCACCCACCGCCCCAGCACCCACCGCCCCAGCACCCAGCGCGCCAGCACCCAGCGGCTCGAGTAACGGCGACCGATACACGAGGTCCACCTCTTCCGACTCCGGAGCAAGGTCCGCATAGGCAGCCACCACGTGGGGCCGCAGCGCATCGACGAGTGCCACACGTTCAGCGGTCAGCTCGGCGCCGGAGGCCGCCAGATGCTCATCCCATACATCGAGGGTCGACAGGTCCGTCGTGCCCGCACCGCCCGCACCGAAGCGTCGTGCCGCCCCGGCGGACTTCAGTAAAGTGTTGCGCTGCTTTAGGATCCGGTCGTAATCCGCCCGCACGCCGGCCAACCGAGGTGAGCGCATCACCAGCACCTCGTCCAAGAATCTGCGCCGCTCGGACGGATCCCCGCGCACCAGGGTCAGATCCTCCGGGGCGAAAAGCACCGTGCGCACCACCCCGAGAATGTCGCGCGCCCTGCTCACCGGAGACCGGTTGATCCGCGCCCGGTTCGCCTTCCCCGCGGTGATCTCGACCTCCACCATCAGCTCCCGACCCCCGGACACCACCGCCGCGCGGACGATGGCCTGGGTTGCGCCGCGCCTTACCAACAGCGCATCGGCGGCCACCCGGTGCGAGGACAGGGTCGCCAGGTAACCGACGGCCTCGACCAGGTTGGTCTTGCCCACGCCGTTCCGACCGATCATCACGTTGACGCCCGGCTGCAGCGGGAGCTCGGCCGTCGCCCACGATCGGAAATCGCCGACCGAGAGGTGACGGATATGCATCCGGTCGATCCCTCCACCTAGTCGATCGCGCGCCGCACCGATCGGGCTGCCCGCCGGCGAAGATCACCTTCGCCACGAATGTGCCGGGCGGGGCAGGCGTCGTCAGTCAAGTCCACGTCGGCGAAGTCGATCCTCGCCGGGGTGGCGGCTAGGAGATGGGGACGGCGTCGGCGGAGCCGGCCATCCCGACGGCGTGTCCGCCGAACTGGTTGCGCAGCGCGGCAACCACCTTCATCGCCAGCGACTCGGGCTGCCGGGAGCTGAACCGCGCGAACAGCGCCGCGGTGATCACAGGCAACGGGATGGCATTCTGGATGGCGGCCTCGATGGTCCAACGTCCCTCGCCGGAGTCCTGGGCGAACCCGCGGATCTGGGTGAGTCCTGGGTCTTTGGACAGCGCATCCACCATCAGATCCAGCAGCCAGGACCGGATAACGGTCCCTTCCTTCCACGATGCGAAAACTTCGTCGGCGTTCTCCACCATGCCGACGGCCTTGATCAGCTCGTAGCCCTCGCCGTAGGCCTGCATCATGCCGTACTCGATGCCGTTGTGGACCATCTTCACGAAGTGGCCGGCACCGGCCGTACCGGCGTGGACGAAGCCGCTGTCGCCCTCCGGCTTGAGGGTGTCGAACACCGGCTGAACGGTCGCGACGGCGTCCTTGTCGCCTCCGCACATCAGCGCATATCCCTCGGTGAGGCCCCACACCCCACCGGAGACGCCGCAGTCGATGAATTTAACGCCCTTCTTCGCCAGCTGCTCGGCGTGCATCTGGTCGTCGGTGTACCGCGAGTTACCACCGTCGATGATGATGTCGCCGGCCCGCAGCACATCTCCCAAGGCGGTGACGGTGGCCCGGGTGGGCTCACCGGAGGGCACCATCACCCAGACCGCCCTGGGGGCATCCAGCGCGGCCACCAGCTCGTCCAGGCTGCCGACGTCACGTTTGGAGTTCGGGTCACGGTCGAAGCCGACCACCTGGTGGCCGCCGCGTCGCAGCCGCTCCGCCATGTTGGCGCCCATCTTGCCCAGGCCGATGAGTCCTATCTGCATGCTGACCCCTCTTCGTCAGGCGCAGCGGCCCTCGTCGGGCGCGCGGTCGCCGTCTTCTTGGTGTGACGGTGTGTTCTTGGTGTGCTGGTGCGGCTCAGCCGGGCAGCCGCGCCGGCATCACCAGATAACGGTAGGCCGCATCGTCGATGGCGGCAGCGGGGGCGTCATCCGGGTCGAGTGGTAGCAGCAGAGCGGGCCGGCTCGGCGTGGTGAAGGCGAGCCGGACCTTGCTGGTGCGCAGCACTCCCAGACCGTCGATCAGGTAGCCGGGGTTGAATGCGATCAGCAGCTCAGCGCCGTCCGCTTCGATCTGCATATCCTCCTCGGCGCGGCCCTCGTCGTCGCCACCCGCGGTCAGGGTGAGCACGTCGTCGGCGACCTGCAGCCGCAGGTGATGCCCGCGGTCGGTGACCAGCGACACCCGTTTGATGGCATCCGTGAGGTCCTGGACGCCGACGTCGATCGTCGTGGTCGATTCGTTCGGCAGCAGGGAGCGGTACTTGACGAACTCCAGGTCCATCAACCGCACCGTGGTCCGGCGGCCGGCGGCCTCCAGGCCCAGCAGGCCGCTGCCCAGCGACACGGTGACGTCCTTGGTACCACCCAGGGTCTTGGCGGCATCCGACAGGGTGCGGGCCGGGACCAGGACGGCCGTGGACAGCAGTTCCGGGCCGGCCGGCACCCAGCTCAGGGTGCGCAGCGCCAACCGGAACCGATCGGTCGCTGCCAGGGTGAGGGTCTCGCCCTCGATCTCGATTCGGATCCCGGTGGTCATCGGCAGCGCGTCGTCCCGGCCGGCCGCGATGACGGTCTGGGCCACCGCCTCGGCGAACTTCGCCGCATCCACGGTGCCCGAGGTATCCGGCATCTCCGGCAGCGCCGGGTAGTCGTCGACCGGCATGGTGGGCAGGGTGAACCGGGCCGATCCACCGCGGATCGACACCCGTGATCCGTCCACGGCGATGTCCACCGGCTTGTTCACCGGCAGTGATCGGGTGATCTCGCTGAGCAGCCGGCCGGACACCAGCACCCGGCCACTGCTCTCGGCGTCGACCGAAACCTCGGCCTTGGTCGAAACCTCGTAGTCGAAGCCGGCCACGTTCAGCACCGACGGCTCGGAGTCGTCGATGGTCAGCAGGATGCCGCCGAGCACCGGCACCGGCGGGCGGGCAGGGAGTGACTTGGCAACCCAGGCCACAGCGTCGGCGAGATCTTCGCGGGCGACGCGGAACTTCATGCTGGTGCCTCCGTGCTGCATCGGTGGTGCGGTGCTGGGTCGGTCATGCGGTGCCGGTCGGTCATGCGTGCTGCATCGGTGGTGCGGTGCTGGGCGACGGACACCGCAAGCAGGCGGGATCTGGTGGGGTGCAGTGCTGATTGCCGGATGAACCGGGCCGGGGCGTCCCACCGTAAGGCCTGGCGCTGGTTCCGTCACCCCCAAGGGCTCGGGCCATGCCTAAGTCCACCCGATGTGGGCAGTACCCGTCGAGTGGCGGAAATGGAGAACTGTCCCCACGACGGGTTCTTCGTAGTTCCCTTCAGGAGATCACACAGCAGTAGTAGTAGGCGCTGTGGATTGTGTGGATGCAGAGCAGTCCTGGCTGGCGGACAAGCGTGGCGCACCGGTGCACAGAACCGGGACGGCGCTTGTCTCAGTCATGTGATTCGGTGGACCGGGCGGCCGGCACGCGAGGTATCCCGGACGCCGGCGGATCGGTCCCCTGTCTGTCCACCGTTGTCCACAGGGTTATCCACACAGTGTGAATGCTTTGCGTGACCCTCGTCACTCGATCGAGACTGCTGTTGTCACCGTTTAGGGAGCCCGCTACGGGCGCCGCACCCGATCGTTGATGCGGGTGGTCAACTCCTGGACGGTGTCGTAGGTCTGCCGACGTTCGTTCATCGCGGTTCGGATCTTCTTGTCCGCATGCATCACGGTGGTGTGGTCGCGTCCGCCGAACAACTGCCCGATCTTCGGAAGCGTCAGGTCGGTGAGTTCGCGGCACAGGTACATCGCGATCTGGCGGGAGCCGGCGATGGCCTTGGTCTTCATCGGCCCGCAGATCTCGTCCAGGGTGAGGTCGAAGTACTCGGCCGTCACCGCCATGATCGTCGGCGCGTCGATGTCCTTGCTGGCCGAGTCCCGGATGAGGTCCCGCAGCACGGTCTGCGCGAGCGCCAGATCGGTCGGTTGTTTGTTGAGGGAGGAGAACGCGGTCACCCTGATCAGCGCACCCTCCAGTTCACGGATGTTGCGCTCGATGTAGGTCGCAATGAATTCCAGGACGTCGTCGGGCACCTTGAGCCGGTCCTGAGCGCACTTCTTGCGCAGGATGGCAATTCGGGTCTCCAGCTCGGGTGGCTGGATGTCGGTGATCAGACCCCATCCGAACCTGGTGCGCATCCGGTCTTCCAGAGTCTCCAGCCGCTTTGGTGGCGAGTCCGAGGTGATGACGATCTGCTTGTTGGCGTTGTACAGGGTGTTGAAGGTGTGGAAGAACTCCTCCTGGGTGGATTCCTTGCCCTGCAGGAACTGGATGTCGTCAACCAGGAGCACGTCGACGGCCCGATAGCGCCGCTGGAACACCATCTTGCGGTCGTCCCGCAGGGAGTTGATGAAGTCGTTGGTGAACTCCTCGCTGGAGACGTACCGCACCCGGATGCCGGGAAACAGCCGCTGGGTGTACAGCCCGATGCCGTGCAGGAGGTGGGTCTTGCCCAGCCCCGAGTCCCCCCAGATGAACAGCGGGTTGTAGGCCCTGCCCGGCGATTCGGAGATGGCCACCGCCGAGGCGTGGGCGAATCTGTTGGAGGCACCGATGACGAAGCTGTCGAAGCCGTATTTCTCGTTCAGCCTGCTCTCTTGGGCGCTCGGCGGCGGGAGGTCGCGACGTCCTGTGTAGGTCGGCCACATCGCGGTGACCGTCGCCAGCGCCTCCGCCTCTTCGTCGACGGTGTCCTCGCCGTCGGCATCGGAGCCGCCACCGGCCGGGCCGGTTCTTGCAGGGCCGGCGGGGAGGTGCGGTGCGTTCGGGCCCGGCGCCGAGGTCCGCAGCTGGCGCTCGGGCGGTGCGTCGTCTCCTCCCGAAGGGGTGGGACCTTCGGTGACAGTCACTGCCACGGTGACGGCCAACCGGAGACGGCTGGACAGTGCCCTGGTGATCGGCTCGCGGATAGTCCGCTCAAGAGTGTCTTTCGCATACCCGTTGGGCACCGACAACAGGGCGGTGGTGCCGAGCAGGCCGACCGGCTCGGTCAGGGCCAGGCATGCACGCTGTTGCTGGGACAGACCAGCAGAGATGTCGGCGACGGCCGCCGGCCAGATATCGATCAGGGAGGCCCCGGGATCGTCACCCACCTGAAGTGAATCCCTCCCTGCTAGTGCTCGATGCCCGAGTACAGATCGTCACCCGTGAAGATCATCCATCCACAGTAGTTGTCCACAAAAGTGGACAACCAAGTGAGGCCCCTTGGCGCAGGTTTCGGGCGTGAGGGGCAGGCTCTGGTCGTTCGGGGCCAAGCAGGCGACGCTAACAACTCCGGACGCCTTCCCACAAGGCCGCCCGCCCTGCCGACATTTCCACCCGGCGTGTCGTCCACAAGATCGGTGGATGAAGATCAGCGCGCCGCGGCGCCGGTTTGACCGTCACACCGACGTTCCGTAGCCTGAACCGAGTGCCTGGACCTATCCAGGTCGGCTGTGCGCTGTCCCGCGGCCAGGTGTCGGCTGCGGGTCCGGTGTCAGCCTCCGAGGTTCGAATTGGATGACCGGATCAGGAGCAGCCAGACCACCGGCTGGGCGCGTGAGCTGAGTCAGCCGTGACGAATCGAGCCACAATGTACTCGAGCCGTAACGATCCGACGTGGAGATACCCCCGTGAGCAAGCGCACCTTCCAGCCGAACAATCGCCGCCGTGCCAAGACGCACGGTTTCCGGTTGCGGATGCGCACCCGCGCCGGCCGGGCCATTCTGGCCGCCAGACGGCGCAAGGGCCGCACCGAACTGTCGGCCTGAGCCGGCGCGTCGGCACGCTCGTTCCTGTGCTTCCCGCCGGGTCGAAGTTGCGGCGTTCACGGGACTTCGCAGCGGTGGTCCGGTATGGGCACCGGGCCGGTACCCGGCACCTCGTGCTACATCTGCTCCTTCCTGAGCAGGCAGGTTCGTCCGCCGCCGATCGATCGTCGTCGGCCCCTGTCCGCGCCGGGTTCGTGGTTTCCTCCAAGGTGGGCAACTCCGTGGTGCGGCACCGGCTGACGCGGCGGCTGCGCCCTCTGATTCTGGCTAGGCTGGCCGGCCTGCCCGCCGGCACCGACCTGGTGATCCGCGCCTTGCCAGCTGCCGCTTCGGCCCGCAGCGCATCACTCGCCTCCGACTTGGACAGCGGCTTGCGGGCGGCGTGCCGCAAGGCCGGGCATCCGGCAGCCGGTACGTGGAGCGCCGCCCGATGACCGTCGCCAGTCGAGTCCTCGTCGCACCGATCAGGTGGTACCAGCGGTTCATCTCGCCGATGTTGCCGGCGACCTGCCGCTACTACCCGACCTGCAGCGCCTACGCGGTGGAGGCGTTGCAGGTGCACGGTGCGCTCCGCGGCAGCTGGCTGACCATTCGCCGACTGGGCCGCTGCCAGCCGTGGAGCCGGCGGGAGCACTTCGATCCGGTACCGCCGGCCCGGCGCTCCGGCCCTGCGGCACCATTTCGGGAACCTCGGACGCCGTCCGGCAGTTCAGCTACCGGCGACCGGGTTCCTCATCGCGGCCCCGGCGTTGCTCACCTTGGCTGCGGCGACGACTCGCCCGACGGCCACCACCACGCCTACCCACCAGATGCGCACCCAGCGGTGCCGACCATCGACAACTCAGCCGGGAGCCGGTCCGCGTGAGCTTCAACTTCTTCAGCCTGGACTACCTGTACTACCCGGTCTCCGGGATCATGTGGGTCTGGCACAAGGTGTTCGGCTCCTTCATGGGTCCGAACAACGGCTGGGCCTGGGTGTTGTCGGTGATCTTCCTGGTCTTCACCCTGCGGGCAATCTTGTTCAAGCCGTTCATGAAGCAGATGGATTCGCAGCTCAAGATGCAGGCCGTCCAGCCCCAGATGAAGGCGCTGCGAGCCAAGTACAAGGACGATCGGCAGCGGCTGGCCGAAGAGATGATGAAGCTGAACAAGGAGGCCGGGGTCAGCCCGATCGGCGGCTGTCTACCCGCGCTGATCCAGGCGCCGGTGTTCATCGGCCTGTTCCACGTACTGCGGATGTTCCAGCCGGTTCAGGACAAGTTGGCCGACGGCTCGCTCGGGCCCTACCACTTCCGTGACCGCGTCTACTTCTTCGGCGGCGGCGATGTGCAGAGCTTCGGGCTGGCCAAGTTGTTCGGCGGCGCTCCATTGAGCGGTTCGATGTCGATGCCACTGGCCCAGCTGCAGCACATGTTCGGCGACCGTAACACCATCATCTGGGTCGGCATTCCGCTGACCATCCTGGCCGGCATCGCCACCCACCTGACCAGTCGGCGCTCGGTGAACCGGCAGCGGGAACTGAACCCGGAGGCCGCTGCGGCGCCGCAGGCGGCGATGATGAACAAGTTGATGTTGTACGTGTTCCCGGCGTTCGTGATCTTCGGTGGGCCGTTCTTCCCGTTGGCCATCCTGTTCTACTGGCTGGCCAACAACACGTGGACGTTCGGCCAGCTGCGGGTGGCCCACACCTTGCAGGACAAGCGAAGTGCCGCCGCGGCGCTGCAAGTTCAGGAGTCGAAGCAGGCGGACCGGTTCTCCACCCCGAGGCCGGGCGCCAGACCTAAGCCCGGAGCGAAGCCGCTTCCCGGTTCCAGACCGCAGCTGACCAAGAATTCGAGTATTGAACCGGTGGTCGACGGCGCCGACCTGCCGTTGCCTCCCGGCATGCTTTCGGACGCCGAACGCCCAGCCGCTGCCCGTACGCCGGAGCAGGAGGAACCGGGGATCGCGATGGGCAGCAACGGGAGCACCGCGGGTGCGACGCCGGGCAGCGGCAGCAGCCCAGCGACGGCCGGGACCGGCGGACGTGGCGGCGCCGACAGAGCACCGGGAAATCGGCCACAGGCGGCTACCCGGAATCGGACAAGCTCGAAGAAGAAGAAGAGGCGCTGACCGGCGGCGGTCACCCCGGCGGTGAACCGTTTCCCCCGAGGTGACGCTCCCGCCGGTAGCTTGCCCTGGAAACTCGAGAGTCGAAAGAAGGACTGATCCATGACGGAGAACCTCGTGACGAACGGTGTAGCCAAGGACTCGCCCGATCTGGACGTCACCGGCGTCGACCGTGCGCCGTCGGTGGCCGATCAGCTGAACGATTCCGCGGTGGCAAGTGTGCGTGCGCTGGAGGAACCGGCTCCCCCGGACGCGCGGGATCCCGCCCGGGATCCCGAGGCCGAGGGACGTCCCGACGTCGGCGATGCCGGCGGGGCGGGGAACGGCTTCAACGCTGGCAACGGCCGCGCCGCTGCGGATGTCGCCGCAGCACACGGTGGCGGTGGACCTGACGGAGAGGGTTGGGCTGACGGCGGCGACCCGGTGAACGGTCGCGACCTGGTGAACGGTCGCGACCCGGTGAACGGCGGCGACCCGGTGAACGGCCGCGACCCGGACGAGGTCGGCTCGGGGACACTGGGAGACGAGGAGCCAGACGAGCGGGTCTCCGGAACATCGGCCGGAACGCGGCGGGCGCCGAGTCACGAGCAGTTGGTCGCAGAGGGAGACGCCGCCGGGGACTACCTGGAACGGCTGCTGGACATCCTCGACTTCGACGGCGACATCGATCTGGACGTCGAGGGGGAGCGCGCCGCGGTCTCGATTGTCGGGGACAGTACGGACATCGACAAGCTGGTCGGCGAGCGCGGCGAGGTGCTTGAGGCATTGCAGGAACTGACCCGGCTGGCCGCCACCACCGAAACCGGCCAGCGGTCCCGCCTGATGCTGGACATCGGCGGCTACCGGGCGAAGCGCCGTACCGAGCTGTCCGCACTGGGTAGCCTGACCGCTCGGGAAGTGCTGGATTCCGGGGAGCCCGTGCGTCTGGCCCCGATGAACCCGTTCGAGCGGAAGGTCGTGCACGACGCGGTAGCCGGGGTCGACGGAGTGTCCTCATCCAGCGAAGGCGAGGAGCCCCGGCGCCGGGTCATCGTCAGCCCCGGGACCTCAACTGCCTGACCCGAAGATGGTGGCCTCCCCCGAGGACAGTGAACCCGAGGACAGTGAACTAGAGGCAGAGCCGGCCGCGGCTGCCGACATCTTCGCCGACCGCATCGATCTGGCTCGGTGGTATGTGGCGTCGCTCGGCGCCGAAGGCGTGTCTCGCGGCCTGATCGGCCCTCGGGAGGCCGGCCGGTTGTGGAGCCGTCACGTGCTGAACTGCGCGGTGGTCGCTCCACTGTTACCGGCCGGTGCGTCGGTGGCCGACATCGGGTCGGGCGCCGGGCTGCCCGGGATCCCGCTGGCGATCGCCCGACCCGATTGCACCCTGATTCTGGTCGAGCCGTTGCTGCGCCGGACTCTCTATCTCGCGGAAGTTGTTGCGGGACTGGGTCTTCCGAATGTGCGCGTGTTGCGTGGGCGGGCTGAGGATGTTCTCGGCGCGCTCGGTGAGGGCGCACAGGACGGCGCCGACGTGGTGACCTCCCGGGCGGTCGCGCCGCTGGCGAAGCTCGTCAAGTCGTCGGTTCCGCTGCTGCGGGTGGGGGGAAAGTTCTTGCCGCTCAAGGGATCCAGCGCCGCGAAGGAGCTGACGCGTGACGCCGCTTCGCTGGCCGCGGCGGGGTTGGGCCCGGCCCGGGTGCTGGAGGTGGGAAGCGGAACAGTCGATCCCGCAACCTTCGTGGTGGAGGCGGAACTGCTGCGCCGGATCGATCCGCCGGTCGCCTGGGCCGGCTCCACGTCTGGTCGACGCCGGAGCAGCAACTCCGCCATCGCCAGCCGCCAGATCTCGCTGCCGGGGAGCTGACCCGCTCTCCCTCGCGCCCAGTTCGGCGGCCCCGGTTGCCGGCGGACAAAATCGCCGGCGGCCCCGGTTGTCGGCGAACCTGGGTTGCCGGGCGGACCCAATTGCCGGCGGGCCCCGGTGGTATCCGGACCCCCGCAGGTGGGGATGGCGATCAGCCGCTGACGGCGTCCAGGTGCTGCAGCAGGTCATGCGCCGCCAGCTCGACGTCCTTGTGCCGCCACTCCGAAGCGCGGTACACGCAGGCGATCAGCCCGGTGCGGTGGATCCGGCGGAAATCCCCGAAGCCGAACGCGAACCGGGCCTTCGTCTCCTCGTTCGCCCCTTCGGTGAGCCCGAGATGCCATGCCCCGTACTCCGCCCAGGTGTGACGGGACAAATATGCGTTCTGTGCCTCGGCGTCCGGTTGGCTGGCACCCCAGTCGCTTTCCAGCACGTACTGGCGCTTGTCGATCAGCGCTCGGGCATGGGCGACGGCGTCGGGGTTCACTGCGTAGGTGGCCACCGAAAGATCATCCCCCGCGGCTGCACATTTTGCGCTCGCCCTGTCGCGCTCGGCCCGGTCGCGGTCGGCCCGGTCGCGCTCAGCCTCGTTGCGCTCAGCCTCGTTGCGCTCGGGCGGTGGTGGGCGGGGCGGTGGTGGGTGGCGCGGTGAGCTCCAGGACAGGTCTCTCAGCGGCCGGCGATGGCTATGACGTCATCGATCTGCGCTCTGGCGAGCTCGAGGTCCGGAAACGGGAACATGCTGATGCTCCGCACCCCCTCCGACTCCATGGCCTGGACATAACCGAGCGCGTCGTCCACGGTGCCGATGGCACCGATGCTTTGCCACCAGTCCGACGGCATGCTCGCCAGGCCGTCGACGCCCTTGGCCGCGTTGAGGGCGCTCAAGTCGTCGAAGAACGGCAGCTGCCGGAGCATCTGAATGCCGGAATCGAGATGATGGGCCAGCATCGGAGCCATCGCTGTGTAGGCGTCCCGGCGGTCGGGGGCCACGCACAGTAGAGCGAAACAGCGCAGCTGGAAATCCGCACCCGCTGCGCACTGCTCCCGGGCCCAGCGCACGTACTGGGGCGGACAGGGTGCATCCAGCAGGACTCCGTCGGCCGCCGCGCCCGCATGCGCCAGCGACTTCGGTCCCCGCACCCCAGCGATCACCGGCGGAACGGGACTCGGCGGGTCCTCCAATCGGACATCATCGAGGATGACGTGCCGTCCGTGAACGGTCACCCGCTCCCCCGCCAACAACCGCTTCACGCTGACGATGACCTCGTCGAGGGTGGTCAGCGGCGACGGGGTGGCTACGCCCATCTGGGCCATCCAGGACTGCACGCCGTGACCGATTCCCGCGACCACCCTGCCGGGGCCCAGACCGGCGAGGGTGGCGATCTCCATGGCCGTGGCGGCGGCGGTCCGCGCCACGGCCGGCAGAATTCCGAGGCCGACGGTCAACCGCTCAGTGACCGCGAGTGCGGCAGCGGCCAGCGGTGGCGCCGTGGTGAAGAAGCAGTCCTCGATGAACCACAACTCGTCGGCTGAGCCGTCCTCCAGTCGTCGGGCGAACTCGACGACCGCCCCCGGAGGGAAGGTGCGGTCGAAGCACATGCCGATGGATGCCTTGGAGGGAGTGGGGGACGTCATGAGCAAACTGTAGGAGAGCGGACCGACAGGGCACGAAGTCGGTGCGCCGCCGCTGTCGCGGGGCCACGGTTTCACGTGAAACATGTCTGCTGGTTGCCTGCTCTGCGCTTGACCGAACGGCCACACCCGGACCCGCTCGCTCCCGCAGTGGCTCAGCGGCCGCAGGCCCCCGCCCGCGAACTGTTGCCCGGGCGATGATGCCGCTTTCCGTCGTTGATTGAAGCCCACCCGCGAGCTGTCGATTTTGGTGCGCGCAACGGTCTTCTGCCTGACAGGAAACGACCATCCGGTGTCGTAGGGTCGAGGCAGCCGAGATCGAGCAGTGCTGGAGGACGTGTGACGGTGACCGATTCCGATTCGGCTGAGAGCCCGCCGATGTCGCGCGCGGTGGCAGCGCTTTCAACGCATCCCGCGACGGCAGCCGCCCGGGCCGAGGTTTCACGTGAAACCATCGGCTTAGGGCAAGCGTCCGCCGCATGGGTATCGCGGGACACCCGCAGACCACACTCGGCGAACTCGGGGGATGTTTCACGTGAAACCCGCTTCGGGCCAGCGGCCTCAGCGGGTGCCTACTCCTCCGCGGATACCGACGACTCCGACGGCGAGGAAGCCCACGATTTCCGCGGCGATGATGCACGTGCGCCGCGCCGCGCGCCGCGGTGGCAAGCGCAATCTGACGTTCCCGGTGGGCCGCCGCCTAACCGGTTGGCGGCAATCGGCCGGGGCGGGGCGCCGATGAGTGAGTCCGGGCGGGTCGGCGCACCCGTGGCCGGCGAGCCGTTGACCGTTCCGGCCGCGACGGGCGCCGCCGGGCTGCCGGCGACCGTGCGCCCGGTCGGGTTCCGGCCGGAAACGTCATCGGCGGGGGGTCCGGGCGCGGATTCCGAACTGCCGGATACGCCGATCGCCGCCGCCGCCCGGCGGGCCGTCGAGGTGCAGCAGGGCGATCTGACGTTGCCGCGGCCGCGCAAGCGCCGGGTGTTCACGGTGGCGAACCAGAAGGGTGGCGTCGGCAAGACCACCACCACGGTGAACATCGGTGTGGCGTTGGCGCTCGCGGGCCTGCACGTACTGGTGATCGATCTGGACCCACAGGGAAATGCGAGCACCGCGCTGGGCGCCGACCGGAAGGCGGGCACTCCGTCGGTCTACGACGTGCTGCTCGGCGAGATCGAGGCGGCGGAGGCGATCCAGACCTGCCCACAGGCGCCGCGCCTCGGGGTCCTGCCGGCGACCATCGACCTGGCGGGCGCTGAGATCGAGCTGGTCACGATGCAGGCGCGGGAGTCCCGGCTCAAGGTCGCCATTGACGCTATCAAGGGAGAGTACGACTATGTGTTCATCGACTGCCCGCCGTCGCTCGGACTACTGACGGTGAACGCCATGGTCGCCACCGAGGAGGTGTTGGTCCCAATCCAGTGCGAGTACTACGCACTGGAGGGCCTCGGGCAGTTACTGACGAACATCGGTCTGGTGCAGCAGCACCTGAACACCGGTCTCGAAGTGACCACGGTCCTGCTCACCATGTACGACGGCCGCACGAAGCTGGCCGATCAAGTGGCGGACGAGGTGCGCCGGCACTTTCAGGACAAGGTGCTGCGCACGGTGATCCCTCGGTCGGTGAAGGTGTCCGAGGCGCCGGGCTTCGGCCAGTCGGTGATCACCTACGACGCCGGCTCGCGGGGTGCGATGTCCTACCTCGACGCTGCCCGCGAGATCGCCCACCGGGGTGCCGGGCCGCTGTCGAAACCTGCCACTACCCCGCCGAACGTTGCCACGCCGTCGGATACGGCCACCGCGTCGGATACGGCCACCCCGTCACGCGTCGTCGCCGACACGGCCGGCTCACCAGCAGAGATGACGGGGAGCGAGCTGGGAACCATGGTCCGGGGCTCGCTGGTGTCGTCCGGCGTGAACTCCGGTGCGCGGCAGGTCGGTGCGTCTCATGGCAGCGTCCCCGCTGGCGGCCGGGAGGCTTCGGCATGACCAAGTCCAAGGGTGGCCTGGGCCGCGGAATCGCCTCGCTGATTCCCACCGGCCCCTCCACGAACACGGTGTCCGACATCTTCATGAACGGACCCAGCACTGCCCGGGGTCTACCCGACAAGGTGGGGCTCGAATGGTCTCCGGAGCACCACTACCCCGGCGATCCCGACATCGAGGCCTTATCGGGCGTTCAGTTGACCGTCCGGACCGACGCGGCCGGCCCGCGCTATGCGGAAATTGATCCCTCGGCGATCCGCCCCAACCCGCGCAATCCCCGGAGCGTTTTCGATCAGGATGCACTGGCCGAACTCGAGCACTCGCTGCAGGAATTCGGCATGTTGCAGCCGGTCATCGTGCGGGAAGTGCCCGAACAATCT
>JAABUP010007468.1_pt1 | contig 14626 bp, 27 predicted proteins | sample 5559201 | NCBI WGS metagenome assembly JAABUP01 (sample SAMN10711887, study PRJNA513373) | rock metagenome | isolation source: Antarctica rocks | place: Antarctica | reverse complement strand
ACAAATGTACAAATGCATGTCATGTAAGGCAGCAGGTGATTTGCATCCAGACGAGCAAAAGCAACCTGCTACATTGTAGATAGGATGTACCATTTGGCATCATTTACAAGCAACAGGATGTGAGTTGCCAGCAGATGGCTAACCCACACATGTAACACAAGTAGCACGCCTGTTACTGTAACTTGGGCACAAGCATTACAGAAGTCATCATGCATGCCATGACATATTACACAGTCCACAAGCTACAAATCTTACACAGGCACAAGATATAGGCAACCTCAACAGGCCACAAGCTACAAACATCTCTGTGACTTGGCACAAGCAATTACGGAAGTCAGCAGGCATGCCATGATATTACACACGCCACAAGTTATAAAGGCCCCACCTTGTGTAGGGGTGCGTTGATGGTGACAATGTCGCACTCCTTCACCAGGTCAGCCACGTCCTTCACGTACCGGCAGTTCAAGCTCTTCTCAAGTGCTGCTGGCAGCTGCTTGTAGTCAGTGTACAGCAGCTCCTTGCAGTCAAAGCCCTGCACACATGCACAGATGTTGTCAATCACAAGTGATTGGGCAGGAACCCCAAAACTGCTGAAACCTTGCAACACATGCAGAGACAGTTCACAAAGTCGGCTGGTAAACCTGTGTAAGGTCAGGCAGATACACAACATACACCACATTAACCATGCTGATGACAGTGGCTGGCATTTGGCAAGCTTGCAGATAGCAACAGTGATTCTGCAGCATTGTACAGTCAGCCTGCCGACTGCCAAGCATAATGTAACAAAAAGCCACACGCTTTGAATGGGTTTGCATGATGGCTTACAGCAAGTCTCTGCAGCACTCTCTGTCCAATACGGCCAGCTCCCACTGTGCCCACAACCTTGTCCTCCAGGTCAAAGGCACTGCACCAAAACAAGCTGGCCTCAGCAGCAGTTGTAACATAGTTTCAGCATGTGACATCAGCGACAACATTGCAAGTGACATCAGCAACAGCAGAAGTGACAGTAGCCTGCATTGTGAATACAGCGGGGAGATTGATGTTGCAGCAAATGGCATCATCAGCAACCTGACATGGGCAAGCTGTGAGACACACAACAGGCCACAGGTCATGCCATTGCAGCATCAGCAAGCACACCAAGGAAAATAAAGTCTGCACAGCATGCATCTGGAGATGGGTGTGGTTGTAACAAGAGAACTAGACGTGGGTGTGGTTGCGCAACAAGTAGGTAGAGAGTAGGACTTACTCCTTGGCAATCTGAGCCACGTTCCAGTCTCCAGCAATGATCTGCTTGTGTGCTGGCATGTAGTTACGCACCAGGGTCAGAATCATCATGACCACGTGCTCAGCTACACTGACCACATTGGATCCTGCAGGCAAATACACATCCTTGTGAGGCCATTCAAGCATTTGCATGATGGTACAGAGAGGCAGAGTTTGTACCACTGGCTGGGCTGCTGGCTGCAGCAGCATTGTAGACATCCGAATGACAGGGCCAACAGCAGATGCACAATGATAAGCAACACCCAGATTGAAGCTCTCACAGCTGTTGAAATGCCAGTTGGGATGCCTACCTGTGATCTCAGCAACAGTGACACCGTGCTCAGCAGCTGCTGGCAGGTCAACGTGGTCTGAGCCAATACCAGCTGTCAAGGCAAGCTTCAGCTTGGGTGCCTTTGCAATCCTCTCTGCGTTGATGTAACCAGGGTGGAAAGGTGTGGTGATGACAATGTCAGCCTCTGGCAGGTATTTGTCAAGGTCGCTGTCTTTCCCCTCCTTGGAGTCTGCGAGCACAATGCAATCCCTCAGTGAGGCGAGCGGAGGGTGGCGGGCCCTATTACGAAAGGTAGCACGCAGTACTTCGACAGCAGCAAATGAGTGACGGCGAGCCCACCTGTGACAATGTACTTGTGACCCTGTGACTCCAGCCACTCACGCAGACCTAGCTCGTTCTCGACACATCCTGCACTCAGTCGTAAAGGTGAGATCTCGTCGTCCCAGAGGATGCATGCAGTATGCTTGCTCTCACTGAGCTTTTTCAAAAGGTGTGCATGCATTATGCATTGGCCTTTGTAGTGGTATACATTTGCATAGGCAGGATACGAAGTGCAGGTAGTATTGCTTAAGCGCACAAATGCGTCTACACCGAAAGCAGACGAATCCGGAGGAGAAGGCGGCGCTTCAGCCGCAATACTGCATACCTAGAAGCCTCTTCTCCTCTGATGCAGATCCAGCCTTGTACAGGATAGCCAAGACGGTCTTGGGGTCGCTAGGCTGAGCCGCGGTGGCGAAGGGAGCCAGGCATTGCACACCGCTCTGGCTAACGAGCGCACGGCTGGCGGCAGCCTTGCTCAGCTGACGGAAGGAGTTGGCCAACATAGTGTAGAATCGAGAGTGGCAACGAAGTACAGAAAAGATGCGTCAAAAGGTAGTTTGTGTCTGAAAGCCGTTGTCTGAGGATGCAATGGGCATGCCGCACTACCCATTTAATACACATTACGCTAGCTGACTAAGGATAGCGTTGGACTGATGAGTAGATGATTTTGAATCGACTGCCAGCAGGGACATGCAGTGCTGGCGCCGCGCTAAATGTTTTTGAATCCGAGGACAGCTGTAGCTTCCCTGACTTGTACTAGAGAGCAAGCTTGATGAAGTGAATTTTGACAAGAACATGAGTCCCAAATTGTAGGCATGAAGTACGTTGTCATGCGCTTCATAATAACTTTGCTTTGCTGATTGGCTGAGTGCCAGAGGCTGCTTTATGTGTAACAGTACAGTCAATGGGCTAGTCCTGCAGCTGCATGTTTGCACCTTAAGATGTCTGAGCCTACGCGCGAGTCAGGTCAACGAATCGCTGCCATTTATAAGCTGGACAAAAAGCATGTAGACCTGACGAAAGAGAAATACCCAGAGAGGAATGTGGTGTATATCTATCCTGTAGAGGGCCTCAACGCATGTTAAGTGCATTTATCTTAAGCTTAATTCACGCAAGTATACATATTCGTGTGTCTGAGTTGAGGCTTGCAGGTGCTTTGATGTTGCCAGCACAATCAGCTTAAGTCAGTATTAGCGTAATACATATATGCACAGAATAAACACCTGTGCATGCTTTGATTGTCACTGCTTTAATCTTAAGGCTGCAATCATCTGCACTGTGCTGCAGAAGACAAGTGAAAAATGTAAACGGTTTTCCTCAGTGTTTCAAGTGGAACTCACATCAGCAGCACCGCATGATTTTCAGCTCACTCAGGGCACAACAGCGCTGTGCTAGCATAATGTACATCAACCATGCGCAGGTTTTGGTACCGGTGTGCGTTTGTGCTTGCAAGCGCATCTGCCAGCATTCACATCATCACACAGCGAGGGTATGCAAAGTCTGATCACTGGCATCCTGGTCACTGCCATGCAAGTTGCAAGCTCCAGCCTGCAACAGCACTAGCACTTCATGTTGGTTCTGCCACAGGGTCCCCTCTTGAATGCCATGGAATGCCACAACTCAAAACAGAGCAACTTACAGCAGCCAGTATCACGCCCTGGTCTTATCAGCATGAGGCAGGGTGCTTGCACCTTGCTTGTCAACTCAACTGAAGCTATTGGACAGAAGCTGGCCACATGTTAGTATGCACTCGTGTATACAATACCAACTCTTGGAGTACTATACCAAGCTAAGCTTTCATCCTGTACAGCAACCTTGCAGCATTACAGAGCTCAGACAGCATGACTCAGGCTGTTGCCAATATTGTACAGCTCACGTGTATGCGACTCTGCCAAAGCTGTTACCTTTGCCGTGCGGCGTGCCATTGCATCAGCCAGAAGTTTGCCTGCGCCGAATCCAGGAGCAAAGCTGCGTAGAGCCCCCTTGGCTGCTTCCTGTTCCCGCTCAAACTGCTGACGCGCTTGTGCAAGGGCTTGCTCCTGCAGCAAGCCAATTTTGCACCCAGGAAGAAAAAAGAAAAGAAAAATGTACGCTTTTCAGCAATCATAGCGGGAGCCCCCTAAGGCGGCAGCCCAGAGCTATGACCATAGGTACTGCTATGTACCGTCAGTCATGAAGATGTCTTATGCACTACATAAACTCACCAAAACCATCTGACTATGGCAGAAGAACTTCTTGCATCATTGATAGGATGCTGTGGTCTGACTGGTAGCCCACTGAGCAAGCCACACATAGGACAAACTGTTGCGCAAACATTGAGTGCACATGGACTGTGACTACTGCTGTGTAAAACATGCTTGAGTACAGCCTGCACCTGCTGCTGAAGCCTGTTGCGCTCTTCTTTAGCCTGTACGTGCAAGTGCTGCTGCTGGGCTGACAGCTTGCGCTGAACAGCATCCACCTGAAGGGCATGACACAAGTGGCATTTGCAGTTTACAAAGGTGTGATATAGTGTGTAACGCATTTTATATGCATGTATAGAAGATGCTATAAGTATGTTATAAGTATATTATACAATCAGACTCATCTTTGGTCAGAATATGTATGCCACAAGACACACCTCATGGTATTACATATGTTGCTGGCATGAGCAAGAGCTGAGCAGAGCTGATACAGGGGTCTCAACCATGCAAATGCTGAAAGCTATGATCTGTGTGTCCGAGCCAATCAACCAAACAGCTGTGTGGCTTGCCTGAAGCTTTTGATCTTGCAGCTGGCATTGCATGATGGCTTTCTGCTCTTGCTCCCAAGTGTGCCAGCGCTGTGCCATTGCTGCTTTGTCCTGCAATATGGACCCAGGTGCTGTTCAGTATTTGTAAGGAGGTAACACTGTTTTGAGAGGGCTACGCAAGTGTAGCCTCATTTCTGTCCATGACAATCATTTTTGTCACGACCCGAGACCAAGCATTTGTGCAATGTTTGGCAAAACGTGGAGGCTGCTGTGAGCCATGCAGCTGAGCATTCTTATGGCATTATCACAGCATTCTTGTGGCATCCCATGGCATTCTCGTGGCATCCCCATGACATAGCTGAACACGTGCTGTAACTGCCACACATGTTCAAAGCTTATGTGCTGTTGATGACTTGCTTTCAAAGCACAGAAACAGCATAGGCTGTCATGTTGTCAAGTCCATAGCATCAAGCCAAAAGATTGTCTTGGTGACCAGCTTTGCTGTTTGTGCCAAAGGCAATTGAACCCACCTGCTCGGCTTGTTCAGCAGCTACTGCCAACCTAGCCTCATACTCAGCCCTCAACTCACTGCCATCAGCCTGCTCACCAGTTACCCTGCCCGAGCTCTGAGCTTCCGAGTCTGATGCAGGCGATGCTCGCTGTGTCATAGCCGTCATAGCAGACTGAATAAGCAGGGCCTGCAAACACAGCGTTGCTGTCACACTAGATACCTTGTGATGGGCAAAGAAAAGATGTTGGTGCAGTATGTGAGACAAACAACAAAGCAGCAGCTGCGTAAACAGTGTATGTGCAGCTATATCTGCCAGGGATGCAAGCACCCTTTGGCTGGAGCGATGCTGCTTGTATGTTATTACACAAGACCAAACTGGGAAAGGGCTTACGAGCTGCTAAAGAGCTGTACCAAGCAGTTTAGGATCTCAATGTATGTTGCCAGATGTGCACAATAATGTAGGGATTGATTAGGGGCCATCTGCAGCCTGCAAGTTGTGAGCATGCGTGACTGCATGAAACACAGTCACAGCTGATGGCAACCTCACACAAAAGTGTCATGCACACAATGCATCAAACCTGGCTTGTTTAAGTCACAATCAGTTGGATACTTGATTAAATAACTGATGTAGTGGAATAGGTACTGCAGAGCTTGCCTGCTCTTGCACCAGATTCTTTGTGGTCTGCAGCTCTTGGAAGAGTCTCCTCTCATTGGCAGTTGTCAGCTCCTGCATGACAGCTCATCTCTCATTGTGCCCATTGGTTTCAGCAGCAGATCAGCATCATTGACGCAAAGTGTGGCAGTGGTGCCGAAATTGAAATAAGCACTAGGCTCACAGACATCATTTGGGTTCACATCTGGCAATAAGGTTGAATATGGCACGGGGGTGTAATTGGCACAGGGTTTAGAGTCAGGGGAGTCAGGGGATGCAGGAGTCTGGGGGGTTTGGACATGATGATGGGGGTTGGTGCGAGGATGAAAATTGCTACTAGCACGACAACTGGCATTGGGGTAGAGCTGATCACAATGCCTGCTGTTCAGAAGTGTCCAAGCATGTGCACAATTGCAAGTTTGAAACCTGTCACTGCATAAACATGCATGTGTGGTGTCTGGGCAACTTGCATGCTTCAGGAAGCATGTCCTATATGTAGCTTCTTGACTCAGGCATGAGTATGCAGCACTAGCACAGTGCTGCAGCAGCCATGCGCGCATTCTGCATGTCATTTGCAGGTGAAGAAAGAGCTTTGGTCACACCTGCTGCATGGGACCATCATACACGCCCTCAATCTTTGTCTTCATGGCAGCCATCTTGGCAGACAAGTCTGCTTGCACCTGCCCAGCATCTGAGCTTCGCAAAACATCTTGCAGATCCTCATCTTCTACCACCTGCCTCACAGCTGCCGCCTGAAGCTGCTGGGCAGCTGCCTGCTTGTTGGCTAGGGTTCTGTAGTCTGACTGCAGGTCGGCCAGGGCAGCTGAGAGACCCTTGTTCTCTTGCAGGAGCTGTTCTTGGCGTGCTTCATAGCTGCTGACCACCAACTGCAGACAGAAAAGAAAAGGAAAGACTATGCCTTTCAGCGTCAATTTAATGAGAAGCCAAGTACCGTACCGGGCTGCCCAGGTCCAGCTGCAGACACCCATGACATCTGGCCAAGGCAGGTGAGCTATCATGTCAGGCAACACTGCGGGGTGACATTTAGATGCATGCCTAAGACGAGCACACTTCTGCAATGGGCCTTGCTGACATGTTCCATATCTGCAAACGCGTGACTGCAGAGTTGCGTGAATGCCGAGAGGTTCAAGCTGGGGCTGACAGGAGAGACTGTGCGCACCAACTACCAACATGTAGGAGGCGAGCTTGGTATCATAGTCTCTATGCATTTGCCAAGATTGATCTGCAAGCTGGTGGCACAGCAATCCTACCGAGGTGAAGTGCACTAAGCTGCAAACCAAGAAATCATAGGTTGGCACAACTTGGTCTCACCTTGAGGGTGCTGTCATCACTCTTCTTGCCTGATCTTGCACCAGAGGGGCGCGCAGCTGCATCTTTACTGAAGGCTCCTGCCATGTCAAATGCCTTCTTGGCCTCCCGCTTGCGCTCCATCAGGGTGTTGCGCAGCTGCTCCTTCAGCTTCTCCCCTTGCATGTCCTGTGATGCACATGGACACATGTGTGAAGAAGACAGCTGTGTTGTGTCATGCACATCGCTGTATGGCTCTCAAGAAAGTCTTGTTTCCGCCAAAGTGGATCGGGCAGCCAACAGGGCAGGGGTTCTTTTGGTTGATTGAAATGATTTGCCAGCATGCTTCTGGCTTTTCAGTGCTGCGTCAATGGGCTGCTCTGCAGCCATAAAGGCACATGACACATGCTTGTTCATACTCAATGCAGGATAGCTGACTTCTGCTCTGAGCTGATCTATACCGGGTTCTTATGCTAGGCATCAATCATCATATCAATGCTCATGCATGCCTTCAGCATGGCGCAGCACAGCGATTGTACACCAGCAGTAAGGTACACTTCAGTCCTGCCCCATGCATCACTGAAGCCAGCAAGCAACCTATCAATGCATTACAGATGGTGGAATCTGTGGCTCATGTCCACATTAGCGTAGCCCCATTTGCAAAACAATGTGGCGCAACACTGACTTGGAAGATTTGCTTGCTAGCTTGATTGGTGCATGGGGAAGGACTGGTGCAACTACGAATTCCGCCTTGTGAAGTCTGAACTTAGCATACAAGACCAATCAGATGCAACCTCACACATTCTGGACATCATGGCATGCAAACAAGTGCAAAGTACCTTGCGGCGTATCTCATGCTGAGATTGGGCATGGCGGCGCTGCAAGTCAGCACACTGCTTCTGTCCATTATCCCTGTCTTTGGAAAGCTGACTCAGCTGTCCTTGCAGGTGGCTCTCTTGCACACGCCACTGTAGTCACATCACACATGATCATCTTTGTCTGGAAGCACGTCCTGACCTGTTTGATGTTGAGGAGTGTGTTAGCTGACAGTGGATGCCTACCCCGCATTGCTCATGCTTGTCATGCGCAGCAGCTGTGTGTTGAGTTCTTTTCGCTACAAAGGGAATCTTGCTTGTTGTGCTTCTTGGATAAAGGCATCAACTTTGTTACTTTTCCAGTCTTATTACCACACAGCATGTCTAAGGACATGCACGAGCTGTGCCCTGACTTACGACACGCACTGTTGACAGCCAGCAAACAAGGCACAGGTAGACAAAGCCAACCTGACTGAGCAAAGTACCATGCTCCCTCTGCTTAGCATCCAACTGTGACCTGAGCCTATCACGCGTTTGCTCTGACACATTCAAGTCTGACCGCATACGCTGGAAGTGATCATCAAACTGAGCACGCTGACTGACATCTCGCTGGCGCTGGACCAGCAAGGTGTGAAGCACGTTGCAAGTATTGGCCAGTTGTTCAGGTTCTTGAGATTGCAACTGGAGCCCGCAGGGGTAGCCAAAAGCTGCACACCAAACACTTTGTGAGAGGTATCTGAAGCCAGAGCGTGTTTGAGCCAGCTCCTGATAAGAAAGCCTGTGGTGACCTGCCAGAGTTGAGTTGAGACCATCCGCACACTTTTGCCATGTGTCTGGTGTAGCATACGCCTCTGCTGCTTCACCACTGGAAGGTTGTAAGCCAGCTTGCAGTTCAAGCTCACTGGCAAATTTCTGAATGACATGACACCATGGTGATATAGTTATGGTGATATGGTTATGGGGTCAACACATGCTTGGTATAGGTTTTGAGTTCAGCTGGTGACCTGCTGCAAATTCTGACCTGCAGTTCTCTGTCAAGTTGCTGGCTGTCTCTGGTAGCACCCACGTTCCAGTCCTGCATTCTATATTGCGTCTATGCTGTTGATGACATCAGTCGTGCGTGTACGCCAGACGCAACGCGCTAGGTTGTCCGTGATCACTGTATGTCAAGCTTTTGGACTGCCGCTCAAGCTTGACTTGAAGCTATCAGACACGCGTAGGCAATCACGGCACTTGGTGTGACATGAGTCATTGCCAGTCAAATCGTGTGCAGTGTGGCCTCGCACTGTTTGACGCGAGACGCCGGTTATCTTCCGCGCTGAAATGAGCCTCACACACACTCATGTGCAGGCAAAGCAAAAGCAAATCATTAAATGTCCTTCTTAACGCAGCAGCACAGAACATGAGGCGCAGTTGGTTCCCTCGGGCTTATTACATGCACTGGCCGTTCAATGCAACCTATTGTGACTAAAAATGCATTGTCACAGCCCTGCTGCATTTTGTGTGCCATCGTACGGCCTGTACAACATTAATACTAGATGCATGGGGAAGATGCTTGCATCTGCAGTGCAGGCAAGCTCAAGATGAGGAAGCTGCCTCCAGGTAGCGTCACATCAACCCACAGCATGTACAACAAGGCTTCCTTACTAGCATCAAAGGTATACCTATATAATGAGAAGCAAACCGTGCTGCTGCACAGGCACAGATCATTTGAAATATCTACACTATGCTTACAAATTCTTTACAAGGACAATAGCAGGGTTGAAGTGGACTGTCAAACAATAGCCATTTTCTACGGACTGATCATCATGTCAGCAATACACAGAGGCCTGCATCATTGACGCTGTTGCAGATTGCTGGAAGTTTGCAGCTCTGCAGGTAGGACGCATTTGACAAATGCCAGAAACTGCCATGAATTAGTTGGGCACATGATGCAGGATTCTGTCAAGCAATGACCTCTAGCACAGTGTGGCAGCGTTGGCCACTGCATAACATCACATGCTCGCAAAGCAAAATCACTGATGCCATGGTCTGAACTAGTCCCCAATTTGGGGCAGGACCATGTCCAGTTGGTCCCCAGGTAGAATTTCATTCTCTTCTATTGACATGTACTGGTTCAGAATATTTCCAAGCAGCAGCAGCCGCATGTCGCTCACACCTCTGACGACGCAGGGGACATCCTCAGCAAGCTGTATGAGAAGAGCATGGTAAACCTTGATTAGCACTGTGCTGGGCCTGACCTTGAAGTGAAACAACACCTGATTGTGTTCACACCAGACACTGATGGACAGGCTCTCATCCTGCAGTTGCAAAGGCATATATCGGGCCAAGCCGCTGACACACTGTAGGAGCATCTGTAACGTTTCCAACAGTCTTTCTTGTGACTGTTACTGGCTGGCTTGTAACTAGGCATCACTTGCTACATCTTAATAATCTATACTTACACTGGGTCTTACTAACCACAGGGTATCTTTGCGCTCCTGTCAAGGACAATGACTAAGTCACAACTTCTGGCAACATGCAGAGAAGATTGAAGTTCCCTGAAGTCACCAAAATGGGTTTGGTGCATGAGACTTGGGCTCGCGCATGCGCACCTGCTGAGTTGGCACTGAGGCAGGTGGTTGAGCTGCTACTTCAGCATGCAGCAATGGTGTCTGCTGTGTCAGCACTGCACCCTCACAGCTGCTTGTTCCAGTCCTCTGCCTCTTAGCTTGGTGGCTGACTCCCACTGCTGAGGCCAGCTCTGCCTCACCAACAGCATTGACAGATGTGTGGGTAGCATCAAAGAAGTACATCAGCTCCCGCACACCAATGGGCGTAATGAATCTGCAAAACTACATATTTTCGCAAATGTCAACATTTAATATCCAGATTTCTTTAAGCTGAAGCTGCCCTGTAGTTTGCATTTGTGCAACACAGTGACATCGGATGTGCATTGACAAAGTCATGTGTAACTCAGCTCCGCAGCAACTAACCTGGGATCAATGCCAGTCTTGTGATGCTTGCTGATGGCAGCATGCAAGTCCAGCACAGCATCTTCTGACGCTCTGAGCTTGTAGACCAAGGCAGTGCGTGCTGTGGAGCAACCACCATGCCCAATGACCTAAATACACACAAGTGTCTCACATGGCACCAAAAAATGCTTGACACCCCGGACAGAATATGATTGTGTGTATGCATTTGACACCAGCAAGACATACCACACGGTGCTTGGCAGCTTTGATCAGGCCACAGGTTGCACGTTCCAGGGTGTGACCAGCAAGGACAGCAATGCTGCCTTCAGGAAGCTTCATGTCTGCCCAATGCCCATCTGCTTGCAGCACCTGCGAAAATGCCAGCAGCTTTTGTCACCAATCAGCGTCTGCAATAAGCAACATGCAACTGAAAATGGGTATGTGTACGAGCAGAGGACATAGACAGAAGGTGTGAGTGCCCTCCAAGAAAGAGTACCTGCAAACCGCCACAGGAGTCTGAATGGATCAGTGTGAGCAGGCCTTTGTCTACATGAGACTGACAGCCGTTTGGGTCTGCACCATTGGCTGGCAATGCATAGTTGATGGCTTCCAGGCTAGAGGCAAAGAGCTGGTTTTCCACAGCTAGTGTGGGACCAAGAATTTGCAGGAAGCAGGTTGCTGGTATACGCAAGACTTGCGCCAAATGCACCATCATGCCTCTGGCGTCATTGTCAAGAAGTTGAACCACCTGATGAATCATTTCCAAGGTACATCAGACTGGTGTTGAGCAATGGAATATGACTGCACAGCGGTGCAGCTGAGCAGTCGTACTGTGGTAGCCAAATTTTGCAGAACACCCAGGTCTCCAAGCACAGCGTTGCCAGGCCGGTACTCAAGTCGCTGCTTGCCTTGAAGAGAAGTATACCCTGCATATGTGCTGTGCGCAGGCTGCTTGCTACAGACCTCCAGCTGACCTTGCAAAGCCTTGCCAGCAATGGTCAGGGTCGCTGCAGTGCTCACAGGCACGTTCAGCACTGTGGATCCTTCTTGCCTGAGCTGCACAAGGGATTGCTCGAAGGCGGGGTTGACAACTTTCTCTGCTGATGCACTGTTTGGAACATTCGTTGCTTGGCGTGCAACCGTGGCAGTCGTTTTGCGAGTCTTCATGACCATTCACGCGGGCAGCACTGACAGTGCAGCATCACATGAAAGTGTTCTCATTGTATGAGGAGCACCGCTGCACGGTAGCATTTGAATTTCGCAGGGACCAACAAGTTTGTCATCCCCCCAGTCGCAACGCAGAGCGTGGACGCACGGCCGAGCCTGTCTGTGCTGAGTCTGTGTACAATGTCAGACTGTGTCCGGATGCTAGATCTGAGCTGAGCGCCTCAGGTTACGAGTCAATAGGCACAAGCAGATAACCATCAAGTTTGTCACCCTTGCATTCAAGATTGCAAGACCAGATGCCATCGATAAAGCTTTGTGCAGTATAATGGAGCTAACAGCACCTCATCTTTGCTGCTGCACAACATTAATGTGTCATACACAGAACATTTGAAGTAACTACGCTATGCTTTCAAGTACTTTAAAAGGACAATAGCAGGGTTAAATTAGGCTGTTAACCAATAGCTAATTTTACAAACTGATCATTATGTCAGCAATACACAGAGGCTTGCATCATTGATGCTGATGGAATTGTGCAGCTGTGCAGATAGGACCCGTTTGAAAACCATCAGAGACTGCCGGAAACTAGTTGCACACATGATGCAGCATCCTGTCAAGCAATGACCGCTGGTATGGTGTGGCAACGACGGCCACTGCAAAACAACAAATGCTTGCAAAGCGAAAGCATTGCTGCGGTGGTCTGAACTAGTCCCCAATTTGGGACATGAACATATCCAGTTGGTCCCCAGATTCAATGTTGTTCTCGTGTATGGTCTCGTATCGGATCAGAACATGTCCATAGCACACCAGCTGCATCTCGCTCACATCCTCGACGACGCATGGAACATCCTGAGCAAGCTTTTGGAGGAGACCATGGTACACCCTGATCAGCAATGTGCTGGGCCTGACCTTGAAGTGATATGACTTCTGATTGTGCATACACTTAACACTGATGGACAGGCTCTCATCCTGCACTCGCAAAGACATGTGTTGAGCCAAACCAGTGACACACTGTAGAAGCTCCTGTAATAGTTGTAATAGTCTTATTTGTGAGTGTTACAGGCTTACTTGTGCACAGGCATCGTGCACTATATCTTGATATCCTATGTGTACACTGGGTCTTGCTAACCACACTGTGCATTTTTGCGCTCCTGTCAAGGACAATGACTCTTGACTCGTTACAGCTTCTGGCAGCACACAGGAGTCTGAAATCTCCTGGAGTCACCATACTACAATGGGCATGGTGTGTTGGGGACTGGTGCATGAGACTTGGGCTCGCGTATGCGCACCTGCTGAGTTGGCACTGAGGCAGGTGGTTGAGCTGCTGCTTTAGCATGCAGCAATGGTGTCTGCTGTGTCAGTTCTGCCTCCGCACAGCTGCTTGTTCCAGTCCTCTGCCTCTTAGCTTGGTGGCGGATTCCCACTGCTGGGGCCAGCTCTGCCTCACCAACAGCATTGACAGATGTGTGTGTAGCATCAAAGAAGTACATCAGCTCCCGCACACCAATGGGCGTGATGAATCTGCAACGCTACATATGCAAATATGTCATGATTGCTTGGTAGCTTTGACAGGCAGAGTATTGATGCTGAAACTGAAGCTCATGCTGCCTTGTAGATGCATGTGTCCAACACAGGGACATCAGATGTAATAATAATAGTTAAATGTATAGCCAGCAGGCATCAGGTATGTGCGACGCAAGTCAGTTCCCTCCAGACAGGCTTGTTTAGAGCATCATGGGTGTAGCGGTTTAACTTTAGCTTGTGAATGTCAGACATCAGATGTGCGTTGACAAAGTCATGGTTAACTCAGCTCCGCAGCAACTAACCTGGGATCAATGCCACTGTTATGATGTTTGCTGAAGGCAGCATGCAAGTCCAGCACAGCATCTTCTGACGCTCTGAGCTTGTAGACCAAGGCGGTGCGTTCTGTGGAGCAACCACCATGCCCCATTACCTAAATGCCCACAAGTTTCTCACATGACTCCAAAAAATGCTGGTAAAGTCAAACAGGACATAGTTGCATGTGTGCACTTGACATCAGCTTGACATACCACACGGTGCTTGGCAGCTTTGATCAAGCCACAGGTTGCACGTTCCAGGGTGTAACCAGCAAGAACAGCAATGCTGCCTTCAGGAAGCTTCATGTCTGCCCAATGCCCATCTGCTTGCAACACCTGCAAAAATGCCAGCAGCTTTCATCACCAATCAGCGTCTGCAACAAGCAACATGCAACTGAAGACGGGTATGTATAAGAGCAGCAAACAAAGACAAATGGTTTGAATGCACTCCACAATTGATGAGAATACCTGCAAACCGTCAGAGGAGTCTGAATGGATCAGTGTGAGCAGGCCTTTGTCTACATGAGATTGGCAGCCAGTTGGGTCTGCACCATTGGCTGGCAATGCATAGTTGATGGCTTCCAGGCTGGAGGCAAAGCACTGGTCTTCCACAGCTGATGTGGGACCAAGAATTTGCAGGAAGCAGGCTGCTGGTACATGCAAGACTTGCGGCAAATGCACCATCATGCCTCTGGCGTCATTGTCAAGAAGTTGAACCACCTGATGAGCCATTTCCAAGGTACATCAGACTGGCGTGAGCAATGGAAAATGACTGCA
>JAABUP010007467.1_pt1 | contig 14627 bp, 17 predicted proteins | sample 5559201 | NCBI WGS metagenome assembly JAABUP01 (sample SAMN10711887, study PRJNA513373) | rock metagenome | isolation source: Antarctica rocks | place: Antarctica | reverse complement strand
CAGGGTTACTCAAACTCGGAGCTTTGACACAGATGCTGCATCGTCTTCCTATGCTACTGGCTTTGTCGTGGACAAGGTCAGAGGCCTCATATTGACCAACAGGCATGTTGTGACTCCTGGTGAGCTGCCCTGCCAAGTGCTCTGCCCAACAGAGCTAAAACTGCATCTGCGCCACCTGTGGTGCCCAACATGTACTTCACTGTTTAACAGCCATTCAAACGGATTGAAAATGTTGGATGGTTTTCAAGGAAAGTCTGTACTGTAAATGACAAAGATGGCAAGGCTCCTTCAGAGAGAGCCCCTCCTGCAGCCCTTTTCAACTGTTCGCTCTTCTGCATTGCAGGTCCTGTCACAGCAGAGGCCATATTCTTAGACAGGGAGGAAGTGCCAGTGCTACCCGTGTACTATGACCCTGTGCATGACTTTGGCTTCATGCGCTTTGAGCCCTCCAAAGTCCAGTTCATGGCCCTCAAAGAAGTGCCCTTGGCCCCTAAAGCTGCAGCCGTTGGCCTTGAGGTCAGGGTTGTGGGGAACGACTCTGGCGAGAAGATCTCCATTCTTGCGGGGACACTAGCCAGGCTAGACCGTGACGCCCCTCACTACGGGCGCCAAAGCTACAATGACTTCAACACATGTCAGTTCTGCTTCATGCCTGCACAGTCATGTCAGCTCTCAGATTGGTGTGACAATTCCTGCTGAGCTTGAGCACTCCATACCTGACCATGGTGTTGAACTTGAGCAGCCTTACTGTGCACTCACCTGATTGACTGACACTATGAGCAAGCATCAAGACGTTTGCAGTCTGAGTATCAGTGTTGGCATGAATGCTGGTCAGGAATTGACAAGTTATTGTTAGTGTGCTGACCGCAAAAACAAGACCTCAAACAGAGAGCTACTCAGGACTGTGCATACCCTTCCTAGGGGAAAAACATCTTGAATGAATGAGTGAATGAATGAATGAACTGACAAGTGCTGCTTCTGAAATGTGTGTGTGCGCTGCAGTTTACCTGCAAGCAGGCTCTGGCTCCAAGGGAGGCTCTAGTGGCTCTCCTGTAGTTGACTGCAATGGTCAAGCTGTTGCGCTGAACGCTGGCGGCAAGGACAAGGCTTCTTCAGCTTTTTACCTCCCCCTGGAGCGAGTTGTCAGAGCTCTGCACCTCATCCAGGTACAAATGCCTGCTCATTTGTGGCCTCTGTGTGAATTCAACGCCTGTCACGCTTTTGCTTGCAGGTTTCTGCTTGATGATTCCTGCATTGAACGTGTGTTTCCCTCTAGGATCAGGTACATACAGTTCCCTGTATGAAGTGCCGTTTTGGCAGTCTGCACACCAGCAATAACTTGACTTGACATGGTCTGAATCAGCCTGGACCATCCACACATCAATCTTTGCGACTATTGCCTTTGACTTGACAGAGCCGAACCTTCCTAGGTAGTCTATCACTGGTCATGTGTCCCAAATATCCTAGCCAGCAGAGCCTTTCAAACCTCAATGCTAGACTGGCAAATCACTCACTCCTACTGAAGTTACTGTGATAATGATCAATATAGCATAGCCACAAATGCAACGGAGATCATTCATCTGGAAGACTTCCAGGTGCTTCACATGCGTATCAAGGACTGTACAGTCTCACTTGAATAAACAGAACAGACGAAACAGTCATGCAAAGCAAGTGTACTCCGCTGTGCACATTCACAGGGCTTACTGGACATGCCACCTGTTGCAAGCTGTGACATGTAAAGCCGACACTGCTGCTGATCTTATCCTCAACAGAATTGACAGATGAGATCAAGCTACCAATATGTTCAAACCGACAGAAAACTTTGAACCTTCTACCATGAATATTTCGCAAAGTTGGTTGATTTGGGCACTGGCATCTGTAGCTGCAATCAGTACTGTTTCACACTGTTTGTGAGTCCACATGCAAGAAAAGCATTTTTTACTTCAAAAAGCGCATTACTGAGATGCTCAGAATCACCCAATTGCTATATCGTCAGCATGCATAAGGATCCACCTCTGCGCTGTTTTGAGGAAGGCTTTGTGCATTCAGTGACATAATTAACCATTGAGTGATCGATCTCAAGTTCAAGCTTGCTGACCATAGTAAGATGCTGACAAGTTGATTTCTTGACACACATGTTGCTGGAGGCCATGTTTGAACTGCCCTTGTCTGCAGGAAGTCCTGGCTGCAAATTTTCTTGCAGCTAAAGTACTTAGAATTGTTGTGCTGCAGATTTTGGCCATCATGCATGATGTCAAGCGCTGCTGAGGGTTGTGCTTGCTGTAGGAAGGCACAGGGGCTGGACCCAACTGGCAATGGGGCTCTTGCCACATACCCAGGGGGGACCTGCAGACCACCTTCCTCTTCAAAGGCTTTGATGAGGCGCGTCGGCTTGGCCTGAACCGTGAAACTGAAGCAGAAGTGCGGGCGGATCTCGCTGAGACTGCCGACGTATCAGTGCCAGGTGCAAATGCTTGATGTGCAATGAGGCGAACTGACAAGCAATTGCCTGTATGTGTGGGCAGAAGAACCTGCTTTCCTATCTTGCACATAGCTACAGCAAACAGGCAGGCCTGTTGCGTTGCTTGAGTGGCTACTATCACCGCAAACAGGAATGAATGACAGTGGCAGCATGTGCTTGTTGACACTATGAGGGCCTTGAGCGTCACAGTTTGGCACAATCTGTACAAGGACAGAGTCAGACCATCAGACATGCGCTAGCATGCTGCATCATCAGGTGGCAGGAAGTTTTGACAGCATGTGCCAAATGCATACAAGTGAAATCAGTGGTTGGTCTGAGAGCCAATGCTCGCCACAAAAGTGGGGCCTCAGACTGAGCTCCAAATTGTCAATGTCAACTGTCACGCCCTCAGCAGGGAACAAACAACAGCATCAAATTGAGCCCGACAGGCTTGTCAACATGCGTCATCACGCCCTCAGGAGGGAATGGCCAACACCATCAACCGTATTCAGCGCTTGCTATCCTGCAGGCGCAGTAAACAGCGCAAGCACCGGCATGCTGGTAGTAGACAGCATTGTGCCAGGCAGCTTTGCAGAAGGCCTGCTGGAGCCTGGGGACATCATCACCAAAGTAGAGGGCAAGGTCGTGACTCACTTCCTTGCCCTGGAGGACACACTGGACTCCTCTGTGGGCGCGACTGTCACGCTCAATGTGGAAAGAGGGGGCCAACCCTTGCAAGCCACAATCAAGGTTCCCCCTCCTGTCTGGCTTGCCACTGCGCCCTAGGTGTGCAGTTGCGATTGAAGCAATTTGGGCAAGCAGCTCAAAATGTGGCGTGCTCCAGAGTCCCATATATCATACAGCGCATCACGGCAGCAATGCTAGTATATGTGGAGTGTGAAGCAATGTGACGTTACTGCATTACAATGATGTTGCCAAGTGTGCAAGCTCATGTCTCTTAACAGTCAGAACATACAGCCTGACCATGTGTTGCGTGATGTTCTCATTCTGAGGTCAACTCCAGAATGACCCACTTCAGGTGCAAGACCTACATGCAATCACGCCAGCATGCTTCCTGGAGGCATCAGGCTGCATCATCCACAGCCTCAGCTACCAGCAAGCGCGCAACAGCCGCCTTGCAGTGGGGCAGGTGTACCTAGCAGAGGCAGGCTACCTCATGGGTCAGGCCGGGGTGCCCAAGCATTCTATTCTGACCTCCCTGGCTGGACTCCCAACCCCAGATCTGGGCTCTTTTGCTAGGGTGCTGGGGGGTCTGGCCTCTGGGTCCCGGCCCACACTGCAGTATTTCACTGTCACTGACCGCCACAGGAAGAAGAACGCTGTTCTGCACCTGGATCATACCTGGTGAGTTGACTGTGTTTGTCGGTGTCATTCTTTGTCTGTTTTGGTTGTTATGAAAGACTGTGCCAGCTAGTCACACGGCCTAGCTGGCCTCACAACTGTAAAATCTCTAACTGACTGACTGACTGAGTCGCATTCGGTGATGTTACTTGGTCACAGTACAGTGCTGCAGACACATGCAGCTCAGGCCGTACTTCCCGCACTTTTCTTGCCGCGGCTTCTGTCAGCCCTGACAACATTTTCAGGTCTGTCATAATGTTCAAGACACATTTTGCAAATGCGTGCAGTCAGGAAGTGTCTTCTGGAAGGCACATTACACCCAGTACTGGTCAGCTGAGGTTTCTGCCGTGCCTTTGTTCTCAAGCATGTCACTGAGGCAGCACATTTGCCGACCACTGGTGCAGGTCCCCAGGCTCTGAAAAGCATTCAGCACTGTGCGCATTTGGTCACAACTTTTCCATTTGTGCGCAGGTACGGCCAACCCAAGTTGTGGACGAGGGACAATGCTTCTGGGTATTGGACAAGCTGTCCAGTTTGCGCCCCTCAATCCACCCTCCCTGAACCCACCCCAGAGCCCTCAGGGGGTGCTCAGCCACAGGCCCTGTCTTCTGGCAGCCAGACAGAAGAAGACTCAGCAGCTGCTGGAGCAGCTGCCTCAGTGACTGAAGAAGCAGATGCTGATGTAGCTTTGGACCAGCTGCTGCGGCAGAGCCTGGTACTAGTTGAGGTTGAGATTCCCCATGTCGCCCTTATGGATGGCGTTCATGCTAAGAGCTTTGAAGGTCAGTCGTCTGGATTAGAAAGTGGATGGACCCTTCGCACCTCTCTTGCTTCAAGCCAAGCGACACTGAATTGCGTTCAAGGCACATTTGGATTGCTCCAGGGAGCTGACTTGCGTCACATGCACCTGATGCCTGCTGGCTAAGCCCGCATTCCAATTCATAACAGTATTGTTAATTTGCTCCACAAGTTATGATTTTTAAGGTTTCTTGCCTTTTTAGGCAGCTTTTGTAGGTTTCACAAGGCCTATTGGTGGCAGCATCTTCACAATCATGGTGTTTTTGCTATGTAGGCGCTGAAACCATCCCTCTTTGCTGAGTGCAGGCAATGGAGTGATTGTGTATGGCAGTGACAAGCTGGGTCTGGTGTTGGTGGACCGCAGCACAGTGCCAGTGGGAGGGGGCAACATCACCCTGTCCTTTGGAGCCTACCCCAATGAGCTGCCGGGGCGTGTCAGGTTCTTGCACCCCCTCCACAACTTTGCCATCCTTTCTTATGACCCCACACGGCTGTCTCACCAGGTCAGCCAAGAACCAAAGGCTTTGCTGCCATTGCAAACACCTGTTGCTTTATGTGTGCGTGTGCATGCATGCATGCATGCGCGCATGCACTTTTACACAGTTGGAATGCAGCTTGATGTTGGCACTTCTGTTGAAGGGCAACATCGCACCAGAGATGCTATTGTTCACAAGTGCCAAGGTGTGTCTTCAGATCCTTGACATCGGACTGCCTCGCCGTTTGATGTTGAGGCATTTGTCTCACTGTTCATCACACGACCTCAGAATGCACCTGCAAGCTTCACACACCGGCCCATGCAGTACAAGTGACCACCCAACACCATTGACTCTACACCAGCGTCTCTCACTGATTGTCTCTTGAGCAATCAGCAGATGGCGCTTGCCTGATGCCAGCTTTGGTCAGCATGAAAGAGACACAGCAATCAAGCTTGCCATGTTGCAGTTGGCTGCTCCTTGGCGTACTCTGCATCACCTTCAGAGTAACAGCCTTGCGCTGACAGTATTGTGCCTGTTGCAGCCTCCATGACGGCTGCTACACAGCCGGTCTTGGCATGCAATAGTGCAGCACAGCAAAAGGCATTCCAAAGCAAGCTAGCAAATGGCATAATACAGAATTTAACGAGTGTGAGCACTGCAGCTGGTGGGTCAGCTTGTTACCAAGAAATTGGGTGAGGCACAGCTGTGATGCAGCAGCTGGCATGCAATCAGTTGTGCATGTAGCACCGCAACACAGCACTGCCTCAAACACCCCTTGCATGCCACACGGCAGCACAGCGCTGCCTCAAATCACCCCTGCATGTCACAGGCACAACAGGAGGTGCGGGCAATACAGCTGAGTGAGGCAGGGGTGAAGAAGGGGGAGCAGGTGCAGCTGTGTGGCCTGACTCAGGAGCTGCGCCTCATGCGGCGCTGCAGCAGAGTCAGCAGTGCCAGCCATGCGCTCAAGGCCGGTGTGCCCAGCGTGCCACGCTTCAGACCAGTCCATGAAGAGGTCACCCCTTTGCTGCCCTTCTGACTCCTCTTTCACAAGGCCGATTTTGAAATTTGCCTTCTGGGAATTTTGTACTTTGCCTTGGGTCAAGCATGGTATGCTTCACCTCCGCTGCAGAACGTCGTGGAAGAATGTAAAGGCAGCTCTTGAGAGTCCAGCACGCATTGACTTTGTTGTCAATATTGCTCAGCTGTGTGCATGAGGCACAACATGGCGCCTGCACAAATTTGAAATTGAAGGTGTTCAGAGCTGCCACATTACTGCAGGTCATAGAGCTTGACCATGACTTTGGTGACACCTTCAGTGGTGTGCTGACCACCTCAGAAGGCCACATTACAGCTCTGTACGCCAACTACAATGAGCAGTCAGGGACTGGGGATATAGAGGAATACTGCCGAGGCATCCCTATTGCTGTCATCAAGCCTTGGCTCAATCAGGTGACTCCACACTCAGTGTCACGCTGCTCAATGAAGTTTCATGTCTGTGCTGATGTCAGCTGTCACAAAGTTCCATGAGACTCCTGGAAATCCATAGAGCTGTGCAAACCCTGTGGTCTTACATATGCTGGCATATCATGTCCATGACAAGCTGTCGACACACCCTGGTGCTGGGCACTCTCAAATGCTGGCGTCAGTGACAAATTGCACATCATGTTAGAGGCATTGCTGGGCATGACTACCTGTCTGATTTGCTCATAGGTGCGTAACATGCTAGAGCAAGGTGCAAAGGCAGAGTCAGGTGGTGCAGCTACAGGCCAGCTGACAGTTGGGACTCTGGATGCTGAGCTGGAGCCCTTGATATTGAGCAAGGCAGCACAGCACGGGCTGGCCCCCTCCTGGGTCACCCGTCTAGCTCGCTTCGACCCCCACCGCCGCCAGGTCTCCAAGCCTGTTCAGTCATTCATGCATGCGTTCATTGATTCAGTTATCCATTCATTCATCCATCCACCCATGCATCCATTCATCCATTGAACATGTGTCTTGGCCTGGGGTCAGGTATGAACAGTCTTGAGATATTCACCCCTAACCTCATTTGTTGCCACCGGCTTGCAGCATGCTGGCCTCCTCTTGCCTTTCCTATTGCTTCTTCAGGGCAACACATGCAGGTCAAAGGAGCTGGACTGACTCCTGTGGTCCATGACAGTGGTGGTTACACACACAGCCACAGTTTACTTCTCACTTTGCGCATAGCTTGGCTGCTCAAATACACATGATTTGCTTGAATGATGCTCAATGCCTCCCAGGCTTTGGTTTTCTGAGACCACCATTTGACAAGACAGCTGCAGCTTCTGTTTGGCTGCCAGATGTGCTCAATGCACTGCTGATTAGTGGCTTCATATGCACGAGCAGGCGCTGGCAGGCATCTCAGTTTAACTGTGTATGCAGGTGTTGCGAGTGCGAGGCTGTGTTGCACACTCACATGCTGCTGAGATTCTGAAGGATGGTGACCTGGTGCTGGCAGTCAACGGCCAGCCTGTCACCAGCTACGGCCATGTTGAAGGCATTGTAGCAGCCTGCAGCCTCAACGCCACACCCCACCCCCCTTTGAATCCCACTGCACCCCAAGAGGACCCTTCACCAAAGCTACCCATTGCTGCTGTCACTTCAACCTCGGGAAGGTCTCAAAGTGACTTGTCAGGCTCAGCAGGCAAAGCAGGCACTGTTGATGAGGACAACGAAGTCGACTGTGGTCAGCAGCAGCCAGCCATGCTGATCAAGGCAGCAAGGCCAAGCAGCCCCAGGCTAAACACCCAACCAGAGCCTGCAGAGACACAGGATGGCAGTCTGGAGATGCCCCAGGTGGCGTTGACTATCTTCAGGGCCCCCTGGGTAGAGGAGGTGAGGGTGCAGCTGGGGAGGGAAGATGGGCTGGGCACCTGCCGCCTTATCCACTGGTGTGGGGCCATGTTCCAGGTCTGCAAACACAACACCAATAACAGCATGACGCTGGCATTCTGAGAGCACTGAAGCACCGGGATGCTTTGATGACACACATGACCAATGAATCTGTACATGCAAGCGTCTCACATGCTAGCACAGGTGGTCCCTCAATCCCGGCTGAAGTTAATGCACACATAGCATGCCAACTACCTAGCTTTCTGCCCAAGAAGAAGCACCTTCTCCAGTGTCACAGCTGTGATTTGCTCCAGCTGCAACGTGCTCTTCAAAGACTTGATCAAGAGAGCTTAGCCCCTTTTGACAGAAGGACTTGACACAATCAATTTCCCGTTGGCTCGTTTCACAAAGTCAAGCGCATCAATGCATGGTTGCAGGCGCCTCACAGGCCAGTGAGGGAACTAGGGTTTGCCCCAGCAGAGGCGGGGGTGTATGTCTCGCGGTGGCACCACGGCTCGCCAGCCCACAGGTACAGCCTGTATGCCCTGCACTGGCTCACACAGCTGAACGGGCAGCCAGTGCCGGACCTGGACGCCTTTGTAACCATTGTGAAGACCCTGCCTGACAAGAGCTTCGCCCGCCTCAAGCTGTGCCAGCTGGAAACCACCAGGACCAAGGTCAGCTCTGGTTGTAACTGTCTGCTGAGGAACCACAGTGAGTGTGATTGAGGATGCTTCCTTGATAGATTGGATCTCAGATGCACGTTCCCAAGGATACCCTCATTTGCAGAGCTTGGTACAATGCCTGGATTGTAGAGGATGCTTGTAGTGCTCGTCCTCCACAGCATGCGCTGCGACTCTGTGTGTTGTGAGTCACAGCGCACCCTGCATTTCCTGTGGCTGAGTTTCATATCTTAGTTTTTGGTGCAATCATGTTAGACCAGGCATGTCATGACATGCGTAATAGCTCTGGCATTCCTTTCAACTTTGCTGCCAGCAGCTTTGCAGCAAGCAGAAGTCCTCTGCTTCATTTGCACAGCTTCTTCAAAACATTACCAGAACATGCACACCCAGTCAACAGGCTGCCTAGCGTGCAGCATGGTCTGAAGTGTTCAACATGATAAACTTTGTCGTGAGTGCAGGTGCTGAGCATCAAGCTGGACCTGAGGTACTGGCCAACTGTGGAGCTCAAGCTGGACCCTGTCACTGCCACCTGGTCACGCCACCTCATTAGCCCCCAAGCAACCCAATCCTCCTTGTGACTGTGCAAAAATGACTGAATATGATAGGATATGACTGTCTGTGTACATCACATCACACCCACGGCTCATGTATACACAGCGCCGCACAGTGAAGCAGATCATGTGTTTGACAAGCTTTTCGCTGATGTCTTTCCTGTACAAGATTTTCAGGCACAGCGTGTTCAGGCTGCATGTATATGTACTTTTGCTTGTACTGCTTCGCCATTGATTAGCAATTTACCACCACTCTGTGTCATTAGAAAACTCTGCAGAACATTTGTGAACAGCATCTTGCGCTGACCTGTTGTGCATCCAGATGTATAATTCGTGTATTTGAGCTCACTGCCTCTGTAACTAAAGGAATCCAGCAGCAAGGCACAAGCAGTGCTGTGTCATCAGTATTGCAACCTTGCAAACCTATAGGGTTTACAACAAGTCATCGACATGCATGCATTCACACTCATGTGTTTGGAACGCTGCATCAGGCAATACATCGTGTCATCAATGCCACACAAGTAGTTGTCAGGGGCAAAATATTCAAAACTGTCAATCCTGCAACACACAAGTAATCAGGTCAGAGGCAAAAGTTTCAAAGCGACCAATCTGCAACACCAATATAGCACTGTCACAGTGCCAACAGGATAGTGGCAATGGTTCCAGCTCCAGTTAGAAAGGAGCAACTTGCTGAAAAGACTCGGAGACAAGCTCTGTCTAGGCAACCCTGAGACTGTTGCCTAGGGCTCGTTAACTGCTCCATTCAACATATCTGTGTAGCAGTGTGTCTGAACAGCTTCTATCACAACAAGGCCAACAGACGAGAAATGATGTGCATTCTGGCAGCATTTTTACCAGCCCTCATGGTCATAGATGTGGGTACCAAAACATGCCCCTGCATAACATGTCGAGATCTATGCTGCACCTGTCAGTTGCAGTATAACATAGCATCACGAAATCAACGCCATACCTAATACCCTCTGGCTCTGCCTCAAATCCAAGCTGTTGGTAAAACTCCACCACTGCATCGTCAAAGTGAATATATGCATTGTAATTACTGATGACTGCATCACAGCTTTGCAAAGCCACCACTTGCTTTTAAAAGTGCAGAGAAAAAGCATACCATTTGCATCGGCAAACAAGGTGATGTTGGTGATGTCCCTCTGCAGCAAGGTGCGCACCATCTGCTCAACTAGTGCCTTACCAAGACCTTGACCCTGCAACGCAACTCAGCTGGCTGGCTTCCTGCTGAATACAATTTGTTTGAACAATCTGCTTACTGTCAGTGTCAGGACTGCTGACCTGATATGCAGGATCCACCAGCACATCCCAGATTGTTGCATTGAAGACATGGTCACTGGTGGCGCGTGCTAAACCAATTAGTTTGTCTGACTTTTCTGACTTGTCTGACGGTTGCTGCCTGAGATAAAGACCGCTAGTTAAGAAACTATTGGCTAGAGCAGTCTGCACCTTGCTTATAGGACGCCGAGGCCAGCCGACCTGCAAGTCTCAACGAAGTCAGCACCGGCTTTAGCTTGTCCTGCGTGAGTTTACATTGGCTGAGCAGAAGGCTTGCGCCTTGTGCACCTTGTCGCACAACATCTCCAGCGCGCCGGCATCGACAAGGCCACCATTTCGATATACGATCTGGACAACGCCCCCGTCTTCTTTTGCGTGTTCCACCAGCACCAACTCGTCCTGCTGTACTCAGGAGTCAACGTTGAAGACAACCTTGCGCTGTTGCAACAGCTCGGACCAGCTCGCGGTGATGACGCACCTGAGGCTTGCTAGCGTCGAGGTTTCCTTTGGCGCTGCCCTCTTTGACCGCGTGCAGCACTCGGGAGGTGCGCGTGACCCTGCAGCCAGGTCCAGGTCACTACGTACAGACAGTTTACGACTGCTGCTGCTGTGCAGCCTCGACTGCAATCACTGCCGCATTATGTGCGCACCTGCACTGTTTTGCCACAGGTGCTTTGGCCCGCTGCACGGACGAATTGTTTGCAAGCGGAGGGTGAGTTCGTACCACCCGATAGTGGCCGATCATGTGTGGGCTGACATATAGCCCGTTTGGCTGCGGAGAAAGCACGAGACTTCTGTCCAGTGTACTCAATCTGTTCGACTTAGCCAGCAGCGCTAGTACCTGCCTTTGCTCGTGCAAGCTGCAACTTGCTACTTGCTGCAAAGAAGAAGACAACGAACTTTTACAAAACTTGGTCAACTGGTCAACCTGAATTACAGGTTGACCTGTCCAAGCCATATCTGACCGTTCTTGGCCTGCTTCTCCAGCCTTTGCCGATGCAGTCGCGGATAACGCGCTAGATTTGTGACACCATCCGGCGTGCTCGTCATGAGGTCGCTACCACAGCTCGCCTGGCAAGATCAGAAGAGGCACTTGTGCACAGCTCGTAGGTCCACACCAAGTCAGCTTAAGCGCATCGTGCCAGCTTTGGCTATCTAAAACACATTTTGGTATTAGCTAGAAGTGCTACTTGCAAAGATGCCCGATGTGTCTTTGACCACATGGACTGGTGTTGCTTCCTGCGCGCTCAGCTGTGGATGCTTTGTTTTGTCATTGGCAAACGATCAGAAAGCCCAACAAGTACAGTCAGCCAAGGCTGTCACCCACCTTTCAGGTCAGTGTGTGACCATTTGGTGATGCAAGGCTCCTCTTTGCTGTACATAGCTGCTGACCTAAGCTGCACCACATTCAGACCTCAAAGAGCTGCTTCCCCTCTTGCCGCTGCTGGTGGCCGTCAGTGGCAAGGCTTACACCGACAACCCAATTGAGTGTAAACTTTCTAGACAGAAGGCAGTCATCACACGAGTGAGTACCTAGCTGCTGCATCATACTGCTCTCGTGTCTATTAATTGATTGCTTTTGTAAGGTGTGTCCACTTAATGTGCATCTGCAACGTGCAGATCAAGGAGACGGAGCACAGCAGTCTCAAAAACAGCCAGGGCACATGGGAGTCACATGCGAAAGTGGTACGGCACCACAGTTCAGAAACAGACTGGGCCTTGAAAGATGGCCAGTCACCTCCTCTAAGAGTGCTGGGTGGCGGCAATGCTGATGAGCTGTCTATGGCAACAGTAGGTCAGGCTTCGACACTGCTGCACACAGTCAGGCATGCTTGTTTGCACATTGTCAGCAACATTGTCAGCAACATTGTCAGCAACTTGTCAGCAACATTGTCAGCAACATTGTCAGCAACCTTGTCAGCAACTTGTCAGCAACATTGTCAGCAACAACTGTCAGCGCATACCTGGTGCAGCCACAACATGATGCATCTCATGCAACTCAGAATGCAGTGTTTTCCTATGGTTCAGGGCCAACAGCAGTTACAATCCAGCCATCAAAGCTTTCAACAGACACAGTTCACCGAAAGATTTGCATGCATAGCAGATTACTGAAGGACATGGACATAGAGCAGCTGAAAGGCAGACACAGATTACTGTTTGCGCCTACATATTGCTGATTTGCTAACTGTCACAAGGGACTTTTGCACAGGGAACTTCTCAGGGCTGTAAGCACCTGGCTTGCTGGCAAGACATACAAGTGAATGTGTGTGTGCTTCTGCAGGAGATGTGTATGTAGCTGCAGATTCTGGGCGTGATACTACGGGGGTCAGTGGTCTGGTCTTGAGAAGCATGGACACTTTGCAAGGCTACAAAGTTCTGGGCCACCACAAAGATGAGAAAGCCCTAGCCGTGGGCACCCACCTCACAGCCATTGGAGAAGTTGTCAACACCAACCCAGCGGTCTGCTTCTGGCCTTTTGCATCCTGCTCATAGATTTGCATCCTGCTCATGCATTTGTATACTTTGCACACTGAGGTCTTTGTTCACACACACCAGCAGAATGCATATGCTGGTTCATAACAGAACATTTCAGCGTCACCCTTTTGTGTACAAAGTCTGAACTGTGAGAATTGATACCTGCCTCAGACGACTGACTCATGAGATGTTGGCATGTCAATGATTGAGATAAGGGCAGTTGGGCAAATCCTGTGCTTGTCTGCCATTCTGTCTCTGCTCCGCAACAATTCATTACAACCATTTCTTGCAACAGCAGGACCCCAGCGACCACCGTACCTTGGCCATACAACGGCCTACAGATGGTGGCCCATTCATCATCAGCAAGCTGCCTCTGACGGACATCATCAATTCATACCGCTCAGAGTCAGTAGCTTTCAGAGAAGCTGCAATAGCCTTTGGTGGTATTGGGCTGGCTATTTTCAGCACAAAGCTTTTGATGTTTGGCTGGTGCAAATGGAGAGATATGCGGATCAGGTACAGTTCACGTCATAGTCTGGACTTTTTGCATTTTCGCACCCTGTCAAGATAGCCGTCATGATTCCCTTTTGACAGCACATGGCATCAATTGCAGTGACAAGCTGTGCTTGCATCTCCTGTCTTTATGCATGCTGTGCTTCATGTTTGTCAAACCAAGTCTCATGAAGGGTTCCTGTCAATTGCAGTACATGCTGTGCACTAAGCTATACAAGTCCCTGCTCAAACTGTGCTTCCAACATCATCTTCCTGATGCTGCTGTAGACAGCGAAGGCAAGCAGCAGACCGTCGCAGAGCTGCACAGAGGGAGCGGAACGCGGCAGCAGGCAGCGAAAATGGAGATGCTGCACATGCTAATGGCAGTAGCAATGCTGACCAAGACGACGATGAGGAGGCAGATACAAGTGAAAGGCTGTGTGTCATATGCCTTGAAAACAGAAGCAATATGGTGTTTCAAGCATGCGGTCATATGTGCACATGCAACCAATGCTCTCCTAATCTCAACAGGTGTCCTATCTGTAGAACCAGGACCAGAGCCATCAGAGTGTACCATGCTTGAAAGCACTGTTCCTGTGCTGTGTGCTGAGGTCTGTGGGGTTGATGTGCCATCTCAGATGGCTGTGTGTGTACTATATTTAAGCTGTTGTCATTGTACTATCAAGGCAGTCATGTACAGCTCAAGCCTATCTTGTCTGCCTGATCCAGCTTGCTGCCTCAGCTTGTTCATGGGCTCATCCTTTGGGTGTTCTATTAAGTCCACCATTGACCTGGCGCACCATTGCAAGTTTGGAGCATATGCATGTATGCTGCCATCCACACTCTCTGCCATGCAGTGCTAGCTTTGCATTAGTATTGTTCGCTGCATCCTCTGCTTTTCCATTTGCATAACAACAACAACAACAATTTACAGGCGTTCCAGCTAATCGCTGTTGCCAGGTACCTACTAGGTGTGCCTAAACCCTAGTCCTGTGAGCCAACATGCACTAACATGAGACACTAGTTGCACCCAAGGGGTGTGCGCTGACAGGCCGAGTGCCATAGACGCATTTGCGAGGCAGAAAACCTCTGCCCACTACCCGACACGGAAGCCTGAAAAATCAGCATGTTACCACTGAGGCTTGAACCCGTGACCTGCTGCGTCACAACCTGACACATA
>JAABUP010007466.1_pt1 | contig 14627 bp, 17 predicted proteins | sample 5559201 | NCBI WGS metagenome assembly JAABUP01 (sample SAMN10711887, study PRJNA513373) | rock metagenome | isolation source: Antarctica rocks | place: Antarctica | reverse complement strand
TGTCGCCTCAGCTGCTCGTCAGCTCAGGACTTGAAAAGCAGCCCCCTAGGGGGCCTGCCCCAAGCAGCCCTAGTCAAGCAGCCCCTCAGGGCCCCCCTGCCACACCCGTCCAGAACCCCCCTACCAGGCCGGTCCACTCCCCAGGCCGCTGCTGGGAATCTGGACGTGAACGTGGACATCCAGCGTGTTTACTCATCTCAGCCCCCGCTTGGCGCCCAGCAAGAAGGCGGGAACGGCTCTTCAGCCCCTGTGCAAGGCAGCAGCAGCTTCCCGCCAGAATCTGGTGCTCAGCCAGAGAGGCCATCTGAGGCTTTCAGATCAGCCTCAGATCATCCAGCACAGTCAGCATCCAGTCAGCCAGGTGTAGAAGGTGGAGACCCTAGCTACAACGCTGACTCAGCGCAGCAGGGTACTGGTCAGCAAGAAGCCACATCTGGCAGGTCAGACTCGGGCCAGAACCCTGGCCAATTCAGCAGTCAATATAGCCAGAACCCTAACCAGCAAATTGGGGGGCCCCCTCAATTAGGCAGGCTCTCACCCCCTGGCAAGCTCAATTTTGCTGGCATGGCCAGTGAGCCATCGAGTCATAAGCTGAGTGCGCTGGAAGAGCGTTATGCAACAGGCATGCCGGTCACAGCAGATGAGGCTTTCAACAGAGCCCTACAGCAGCAGCATCACAGGCAGGGCAGTTGGGGCAGTAACACCAGTGTCTCTAGCCTGACTGGCCCTGCAGCTTCAGGAGCAGCTGCCGAGGCAGCTTCTGGGCCTGTGACTGATAATGTGTCTAGTAGCAGACTGCTGGCAACAATACATAGTGGCATTCCTAGCACAGATGATGATGGCCCTCTTTTTGCTGAGCTGCATAAGCTGGTTGCCGAGGAGGAATCTGAAGGCGGGGTGTCAGGGCAGGACGCAAGTGCCCTGGGGCTGCAGGGCACTAGGGAAGAGGGGCAGCATGAGAACAATTTGGATCTCAATCAGGTCAGTTCTATCCAGATAGGGCTGTGCATCTACACTGCTGATGCATGCTGCCAAACTGCTGTGGGTTGACTCATCTGCTCATGTGCAGTCTAAGCCTGGTGTACACTGGCATGCCGATTTGATCTGCATGCTGCTCTATCTGTGTATCTTCTACGACTGCGACTGCTTCCATTTGTGTTCTGGGGACCAATGGAAGGTCAACAGACATCATCTGAGTCAAAAACCAGATACAAAATGAATGACTCAAGCAAAATAGGAAATGAGTCCTTGTCACATGGACTTTTCTGACTCACACCCTAAACTCTAAACCCTAAATGTGTTTGTGTGACAGGCGCCAGGCTTGAGGCAGCTCAATGTTGTGAGGGATCAGGATCAGCAGCAGCTCATGGGATCACCCAGGATCCACAGGGATGAGCTGTCTGGGGGGCTCATTCTTGCCCCTGGCTCCGAAACCACAGCCTCGGTCTCAGAACCCCTGGCAGACATTGCTGGCGGCAAGTCTGGCACAGAGGCTGAGATTGAGAATCCATATGAAACCATGCCCACAGCTGGCTTCATCGGTGGCCACAGTGGCAGTGTTCAGGCTGCTCAGCAGCAGCAGCAGCCGGAACAAGCCGGCCAGGGGTTAAGCATGCAAGCTCAACCCGGCGCTGATGATCATTCTAGTGCTGCAAGCATGGGCCAAGAGCAGACTGCGCAACAAAGCAAAGACCTAAAGGGTGATGAGTACTCTGAGCAGCAGCAAGCGCAACAGGCCAGTTCTGGATGCAAGCAGAGCTAATGCTACAGGCATTTAGACATTACAGCTATCTTGCAATCGTAACAACCTGAAGCTGATTGTATGTGCACTGGTATTTCTTTAGAAACAAGCTGATGCAAACAAGTGAGTGTGACCAAACACAAGTATCTGCACCCCAACAGATATCATGCATCGCTGCTATGGGCAATGACACGCACATGCATGCATGCACATACGGCAAGCACACAGGTGCACGCACATGGTCCTTCAAGTTGCTCGCAGCATGTCAATTTACATTCGCCTGTTTTGTTTCACCCAGCAGCTAGCAATTAAGTTGGACACTGGGCGTTGCAAATTTGCGGCTTAAGCAGGTTGGCTTGTTTGATCATGCATGTTGTCACGGAATCCTCTCATCATCTGACTTGTTAGTTGTTGGTCTATATTTGGCAACCGCCTCACATGCACACCCACACGTCGCATGCAATGCAATCATGCATGCCTGGAAGCTGACAGCTTCACACAGTGTGTGATGCTTGATAGTGGTCCTGTCAGCACCTGCATGTTTTTTGCAATTTCAGCAGAAGGCCTTCCAAAACCTTCTCAACCTTGGCGTAGTCTTTAATTGCATGATTAACGTTTTATCAAACAATTACACTGACTTCAATGATGGTATGCTGACATATACGTCCCACGCGCAAGCCTGAGACCTCCTCCCGGAGGGTAATTCCCAAACACTCTGCTACTGCCAATTCGCTTAAGTGACTCTTCAAAGTGCTGCACATCAACAGATTCTTCTCCCCTTTAGAGCACACTGAGTCTTTCAAGTACGTCTCTTCAGAGACATCACTGTATACAAGTTTGTAGCTTCTGCGGATTGTTGCTGCATGACATTTCTCCTCCCGTGCCATCTTCACAAAATCAGCCTTTATGGTGTTCATCAATTGGTTGGCTAGCTTGTCACATGTCCTTCCATGAGTGTGCCTGACATACAATCCTGTCGGCCACATGGAGTCGGGAAGATTGAAGTATTCCAGAGCTCTGAGTAGCTGACTCTCCTGAATCTTGGCCATGTTCTCAGACACCTTGTGGTCCGACAGGCAACTGATGACAGCCTGTATATACGTGTTTGTGTATGAGTAATAGCTTGAACACACCATTCAAAAGCAACAGCTGCTCAAGCAAGCTTGTCGGCAAGCTATGCCTGAGAGCTCCCAGACATAGCTGCTGTTACAGCCCTCGTGCCCACCTGCCAAACGTCGACATTGGCATCCGGCCAGTCCTTGAGCGAAACAGTGATGCTGTCTGGGGGTCTGCGCTGGGCTGCTATGGCCAGCACGGACTCTGGTGCCTTGTCAAGGTACTCTTGGGCAATTGATACTGTCTTGCTGCATTGTGGTATCACACAGAGCGGCATAGTTCAGCAGTGGTCCGAACGCGGTGTTCGCCAGAACAGCCGCCGCTTCTTCGTTGCACAATTGTAACTTACCTCCAAGGCGTGTTCAACACGCCGTGTTGGGGAGATACACGCGACTTCGTGCTGAAGCTTTCCTGGGAGCAGCCAATCACTGACAGACAGTCCGTTGTCACAGCCTATTCTTCTGCCGTGTTTTGTGATGAGGACACGGTGTGAGAAATGATTTGCTGAACGGCAGGGCCCTGGGAGGTATGTGGCAGTCAGCGCCGGAGGATCGACATATACAGCCAAAGTTTGTAGTCTGCCTACAAAACTGGTAGTACCTGTGTGCGCATTCTTGAACGGAGGATGACACCGAAGTGACACTCAAACGCAATCCGAAGATTGAACGTGGAAAAGCCGCGCGTACGTACGGGCACACGTGCCATGTTTATGGCGGCCATGTACAGCTGCCGTCAAAAGCCTGCTTACAGTAATGGCACTGCTTCAGCAGAAACCTTAAGGCTTGGAGTGAATGCTGTGCGCAATGCAAATGGCGGTGAGGCCAGCCAGTGTTAGCAGACGAGCCTGCGCACCTGCTGCTGTGTCTGTGACCGTTGCCGCTGCCGTTGAAACCGCTTGTGCCGCAAGCTGCAAGGCTTTGAAGCAGGTTAGTGAGGCAAAAAAGCTGGTGTCAACCAACAGTCACTAGTATCCAGTTTCCTCAGCAAAGCAGCATGCAGGAAGCAGGGGCTGCTCAAGCAAAGGCATGCTGCCATGCCTTTGACAGAGGTTGAGCCTGATCAGTCAGCAAACCTTTGTTTTGAGTGCAACCACTTGCAGAGGCTCACCTAGCACATTGCCCAGCATGTGCAAAAAAAAGCGAGAGTTTAGCCCCAAATTCCTAATGACTTTGACTGCGACTGCTGACTGCGTCAGCCTTTGCCAACAACTTATACCGTGCCTGGCTGAAAATTTGAATCTGGCTAGGGTTTGCAGGAAACTGAAGAGCTGGGGTTGCAAAGTTGGGTGTGCAATCCCTGATGGTATGGTGACTGACGTTGATGTGCAGTTTGCGATGCACATCAATGTTTAAGGCCACAGGAATGCAAACGTGTGTAAGCAGACTAATGATGCCTGCTGTACAGTTCGCTGACTGATCAGGGGGCATTAGTCAAGAATAAGTGTCATACTGAGCAGGTGGCCAGCAGAAGCTTCGACAACCTGTCCTCTCATTGCAGCATCTCTTGTTTGCTGCCCACAGTGGCTGTGCTTACAAAATGGAAGCTGATATGTCACAAAACCTTTTTGGGCGCAGCCATGGCCCCATTATAATGTTAGCTTAGATCATGACTGCTTAGATATCTCTTGCTGAAGAATGTCTCCTTTCAAGGCTTGGGCTGCCGTCCCCGGGCTTGGTTTGTGGAAAAGCTAATGAGCATACGTATACGCTCCTTAGATGTCACGCTTGCAACCTGTTCAAGGCACTGGCTGTATAAAGCAACCAAGGTGCAGGCTGGTGTTCAAAATGTGCATATTCTGCTACTGCAGCAAGAGTCTTCACACTCCTAACATCTCGAGTACAATTGCTGCTTGCAACCTCTGCAAGAAGCATGCTTCAGACTGAGCCCTGGCATAACCATGCTTCATTGTCAGCAAGAGATATCTACACATGACTGTTTGGTAGTCAACATAGAGCAACTCTCATAGGGACACAAGGTGATGCACCTCTGGCTGGAGGTTTGAGAGCAGATGTTGAACAATGCTAGATCACTGCTAGACCACAAGCTTAGCAAACCAAAGCAGTTGCACGCAAGCAGGCATATCAAAGCATGTTTGGTGGACACAACCCAGTGGTGAGTACAAGCAGGCTGATGAAGCATTCTGTTTTGAAAGCTGAAGGCTGTGCACCTATGCAGGCTTGTGTGAACAGCCTTGGCTGTCAGCTTCAGCAGCCTTTCTTCAAAGGCAGCGCTCAAGCCTGCTGCACGACACCTCTGGACAGCCTGGGACTACTTGCTTACGCAGTTGCTGCTGCAAGTCTTGGAGCACTCTTAGAGCATCTCTTTCACAGAAACAGTTGTGTCAAGTTGTTGTGTACATGAGTTGAAATGTCACTGACATGCCAACTACTCATTTGTGTCACACCATCCACCTTGCTGAGTTTTGCAGCTGGGTCTGACATGTCACACCAGACATCAAATATGCAACCACCAGTATCAAACTACAACAGACCTCTGCTGCAAGCCATGGTCGGCATGCAGATACGGCCTGAATTTGTCCCCTGATGTATGCATCATGCTGACAGTTTGGCCGAGTCTGGTGTGGCATTGCGCGCTTACCTGCAAAACCAGCTTCAATGGACATGAAGGTCATGAAGTGGTATGCAACTTGGCTGCATTTGTGCACAACGCCCCTGCTGCTCTGTCGCTTTGGACAAGGAATTCTCTATCAATTTGCAGCATTATTGCCATGATGTTGCGCCATTCTGCAATGTCATATCGGATAGCCTTGCAGCCAATTGGCTGCTTGTTGCAATACATATCTGAATTGCATTTCAACATCAAACATCTCTGCAAGCTCATGTAACATGAAGCCTCAGCTTGACATGCTGTGATAGCCAGCAGTTGTGCACAGAGTATTTCTGCCATACTGCACGTCAGATTTGCAATAAACAGACCAGCATGTGTAATTGGGCAACCTCATTTACCAGCGCAGAGCCTCTGATCACACTCAAATTCCTCACAGTCAAAAGTCATGTCGAGATCTGAGTTTCTGTCTGAGCTGGTTCACTCACCATATCCTGTTATGTGCTGCCTGCCTGCCTGCCTGCCTGCCTGCCTGCCTGCCTGCCTGCCTGCCTGCCTGCCTGCCTGCCTGCCTGCCTGCCTGCCTGCCATCAATACAACATCAGGAGAGAAGTCAGGATGTTGAACACATCCTTTGACACCAGCAACGCTTGCATCAATCTGCAGTGCATGATGCAAGCTGGCATCCTGAAGAGGCATTAGGAGAGGACAGGGCTGGCTTTGCTGGCGTTCATGCATGAGCTGATCCATGGCAAACATGCCCTGAAGCAAATGAGGTCTCTGCAGCTCTGGTAGCTGCCATTCACAGGGCGTGTGCGCGACATTGTTCACTCAATTAGCATCAGCCTGTGGGGTCTCTGCTCTTGTGATGCATGCCTCGTTAGTGCTTGCAAGCAAGGCACAAGCAAGGACAGGGTAAGTCCCAAAAGCTGCTGTGTACCCATGCTAAAATCATGTTCTGTACCAGTACCACTGCAGTTACCATTTTGCTTGTGGCACCCGTTGTTGCTTGGACATGCACCCATGGATGGGCACATGTGTGATTTTGCAAGGGCATGAAAAAAAGCGCAGAGTCAACAGACATGATATGGTGAGACTGATTACAGGCATATGAGCGGTTGCTTGTGAACACACACACACATATTTCACACATATGCCTATACTTTGCCCCTGCTGGTTAAGATTTCACGTCATTCAGCCTGATATCATCGATGACTTGATGCTAGTGCAGTATATTGCATCACAGGAGAACTCTTTTATGCCACAAGACGCCCTGACTCAGCTTAATTGCTTCCTGCAGCAACACTCTGGAGACAATGGGTTGTATCTGACCCAGTGCTATGGTTGAATGTTTGATTGACTCATCTCGGATATGAAACGATGCTAGATGATGCGCTGATGCAAGCACTTTAGTCTGAGACAGTAGTGTAGTACATGTATCATCTGTTCCTTTGGTGTTACAGTAGTGTTGTCAAGGTGACCATTATGGACACTGCAGATTGAGCTGGAGGTTAGCTTGTGATGCTGTAAAATGTCATATATGAGCTCTCTATATAGCTCACTAAAACTCAATTGGCTCACCATACCATGGTTGCCTATGCTGAATTTTGGCCACCACGTGCTATGGACGTACATCTATGTGTCAACTGCAAGTCACAAACACTGACAAGACTTCGACTTGAGTTTGGATTGCACATGCCTAAAGCTGCGCGGCTGGCATGGCTCTCATAGCATGGTCCTATAGAAGCAGCTAGCTAGCAGCCAATTTTGAGCTTTAGCGATTCAAGCTTACTACAATTTTCTCTCCATGATGGTAAGAATCTGGACGAGCATCAAACGCAATTGCCATACACTCCCCTGCAGCAAGGTCCCTCAAGCGACATTTCAAAGGCTCGACGATGTTGCTCAGCCCATTCCCTTTACGGTGTGAGACGTCCAGGTACAGGCCATGCTCGCTATCACACATGCAGTAGCATTTGGTGAATGCTGCTGCTTCTAGGGTCTCTTGCCTTGCCATCAATGTAAAGTCAGCTTTGATGGTGGTCATAAACCGCTTGGCTGCCATGTTGCATTGCAGTTCATAGGTGTGCTTGATATACAACCCTAAGGGCCACATGGACTCAGGAAGATTGAAGTACTCCAGAGCTTGGAGCAACTGACTCTCCTGAATCTTGGCCATGTTGCCACGCGCCTTATCGCCAGAGAAACAACTGATCACAGCTTGTATACATGTATGTATGAGTAACAGTCCTTGCATGTATGACACATCCTTCAGAACCATCAGCTGCTTGTTGCAACATGTTCTACAATGATTGGCAAGCTGTGCCTGATAGCTCCCAGGCATGCCTTCTATCACAACACAGCCCCAGTGCCCACCTGCAAAACGGCGACATTGGCATCCGGCCAATCTTTAAGCGAGACAGTGCTGTCTGGGGGTGCGCGCTGCGCTGCTATAGCCAGCACGGACTCTGGTGCCCTGTCAAGGTACTCCTGGGCAAGTGACACTGTCTCGTTGTTGCATTGTGGTATCACAAACTTCATGTTTTCGGTGCTCGCCGGCACAGCCGCCGTAGCCTCTCTCAGTAGGGATACAATTTACAGTTGCTACTCGAGGATGGCCGCACGCGGCATCGACGCGTGATCTAGTTCAGGTTTTTATGGGATGAGCCAATCATTGACAGACAGCCCCGTGTCGCAGCCCCTTCTGCCCTTGATCTGGGGTCAAGGAAAGGCAGGGCATTTGTTCACGGCGGCGGATGATGGAAATGTACAGGCGAGATCAAAAGTAATATCATGTGGAAACTACTACCACGTGGTGCACCAGCTGCTGTGCACGCGAATTTCCGGTGGAAACAGATAAAGCTTGGGTAGATTGCATTATCTGCAGTTATTGCAACAACCTGTTTACCTTTTTAGCGTGACACAACGAACAAGGTGCAGGCGAATTACATTGAGCAAGTCTGCTGCTGCAGCGAAACTTCCCGTACTGCTAACAACTTGAGCACAACTGCTGCATGCAAACTCTACATGACAGCCCATCAGTCTCTGGCAATTGCAACTCTGGAAAAATCATGCTGCCAAAACAAAATGGAGAGATCAAGGAATACACAAAACTTCCTACTGAACAGAAACACACACAGAAACAGCTAGCCTAAACATTGCAATACCAAAGTCCTACAAGTAACAGTACGGCTAAAGATCAGCCTTTTCAGATACTGATCTACATTTGTCCTCCAGCCTGGCACTTAGCTGCCAGCTTCTGTCCCAGAGTGCTGTCACACTGAGACATGTAGCCCAACCAAACTCGTCGCACCTCCTGTAGCACAATAAAACAGGAGATCAGCCAGTCTGTGCTGCAGTGACTCTGTGCTGCAGTGACTCTGCGCTGCAGTGAGTCTGCGCTGCAGTGAGTCTGCGCTGCAGTGAGTCTGCGCTGCAGTGAGTCTGCGCTGCAGTGAGTCTGCGCTGCAGTGAGTCTGCGCTGCAGTGAGTCTGCGCTGCAGTGAGTCTGCGCTGCAGTGAGTCTGTGCTGCAGTGAGTCTGCGCATGTGAATTAGCGCTGGAAGCTCACACATCAAAATGCAATTTACTGCAGGTCTGCATTGCCTAAAGACGTAAAAACATGACCAATTCAGCATTCGACAACAGCAAGGCACATCAGCAATCTGAAAAGCCTGTGCTAAGGTAAGCAAGCCAGATTCACTGTTCGCAACAACCAATGGCTGCAAACTGACAGGCATGTGCTGAACAGAAGCTGTGCTGAAAAGAAGCATCAACTGATGCTTGAGCTGGCAGCATACCTGAGTGACCCGAGGAGCTGTGAGCATGCCAGCTATCCTGTTGATGAAGCGCTCCTGCCTGGCGGGGTCAAAGCTCCTGAAGCGAGCACCGGCCTGTGCAAAGTTGTTCTCCTTTGCAATGCACATCTTCTCGCGGTTGCCAGACACCTTCATGTTCTGGTATGGGTACTTCTCTGAGTGCCTCACAGGATCAAAGCGAGATGGGAAGTAGTTCACCTACAAAAGGCAATAAAGGTGGAGGTTGGTGGGCAGTGAAGATGCTTAGTGGGTACAGCATTCACCAGCAAGCAACGCATTCACCAGCAAATAACAGACACCTCAGAAGACAAAGATGAGCAGGCACTGAACTCAGCAGCAACAAATGGACACCTGCAGTAGGCTTTGAAGATAATGATGAGCAGCAAGAGGATGCCACCTCGACCACAATATGCTGTAGATCACAAACCAAAATGGCATGCAACACATTGTTTATTTGCCCAAATAGGCCTAATGCTGCAAGCTGGCCTTGCAAGCCCCTTCTGACAGACAGCTATGACTGCACTGTATGCCTTGCACATGTGAGCCATCAGATCAGTAAACACAACCCCACATGCAGAATGACTCACCTCCTCATCTCTGTGCATGAAGTTCATGACTCCATCGTGGTGGTTGTTGTGGTGCACGTTCTTGGGTGCATTCACTGGCAGCATCAGGTAGTTGGGCCCCAGCCTATACCGCTGAGTGTCGGCGTAACTGAAGATACGTGTCTGCAGCATCTTGTCATCACTGTACCCAATACCTGCAGCACAAACATTCATGAATGATAGACAACGCATGGCCTGCTGGCACACAACTTTATGCAGTCTGAACAGATCATCTTTGACATGGTAAGACCAAGCATCTCCAGGCTTTGCAGGAGACACAAGAGCTGCAGGGGACAGCTCTATGCCTTCTGCAAAGCCTAGTCAAGCCTGGCATAACTGTGCTGTACGCTGTGTCGATTCTGCAAAACCCACCATGCAAGATTGCTCAACAGGTGCTGAATGACATGACAAACAAAGATAATGCTGCAGAAGAGACCAGCATCATGTTCTTCAGTGTCTGCCCCTAGACGCCATGTGCTGAAAAGGTACAGAGTAGTCAGTTACATTGCATGTGACAAAGATTGGACAACAGCTAGTCACCTGGCACAATCAGAGCAGGGCAATACGCCACTTGCTCATTCTCGTTGAAGAAGTTGTCAGGGTTCTTGTTGAGCACCATGCGGCCAACAGGCTGCAGGGGGAAGATGTCCTCAGGCCAGGTCTTGGTGTCATCCAGAGGGTCAAAGTCAAACTTGTCCTCGTCAGCCACCTCCATGGTCTGGATCATCAACTTCCACTCTGGGTAGTCCCCAGCTGAAATGGAGTCGTACAAGTCCTGCAACATGCACCAGCAGCTGTGGGTTTGCTTGACTCATAATGTATATGCAGATCAGTGTACAACAATTGAGACTGTCATTGAGCCCGAAGTCTGCTCAACTGCGCACACCAGGCAGACCTAAGCTGCCATCAAAACTGAGCAGGGCAAGCATGTCTAAGCTGCCAGCACCAACACAACCAGGCAAGCCCTGGTATGCAGGCTGGGTGTGACATGGCGTAATGATAAGACACAATCTAGCAGTCTTGCTTTGAAGAACAACTACATCTTAAAGCCTGGCACATGATAGTACCACCTGACAGGCTCCATGCAATCGGTAGTTTGTGAGCGGCTACAGTGCTCATACTGCAGTGATGCATGTGGATGCATGTGGCATCTGTGTGTGCGTTGCATGCATCTTTATGCATCACTGCAGTATGAGCACTGTAGCTGCTCACAAACTACCTAACAAGAAAAACAAATCCTACCGACAACGACAATAGGAATTTTGTCCACGAGTGGACAGATCTGTTAGTTGTCCTAAGTAAAGCCAAGCACAAGACTGACCTTGGTAGCATGGCTGTGGTTGCTGCCACCAACAGTGACAGCCTCCTCCTCCAGCAGGTTCTTCACACCACAGGTGGGCTTCCAGTGGAACTTCACGTATGTGATCTTGCCCTCCTTGTTGATCAGAGTGAAGGTGTGCACTCCAAAGCCCTCCATGTGGCGGTAGTTCAAGGGGATGCCAATGTCATCTTGCAGGAAGGTGAACTGCAGAATGTGTGAAGCAATGTCAAAGCACAGCAAGCGCAAGACTGCTGCCAATAACATGTTTGCCAGAGCGGCTGCAACAGATAGTGCAAGCCTGAGTGAGGTGATGCTTTTGATTGCCAGCCAATGGGCAGCAGCGAACTTTGATCCGCCATGCACAAGTGCAAACCAGACAGGAGTATGCAGATGATCTATAGCGAACCAAGACTAGACCCTGCACACATTCTGGGATGCAGTGAAAAGACCTCACAATTGCAAGCCACAGTTCAGAAGCTCAGCTTACCATGTGCATCGCCTCTGGCACATGAGAGAAGAAGTCGGCAATCCTCCAGTCCTCCTGAATGTGGTTCTTGGGGTTGGGCTTCAAGGCATGGATCATGTCAGGGAACTTGATGCCATCCCTGATGAAGAAGACTGGCATGTTGTTGCCCACCAGATCCCAGTTGCCCTCCCTGGTGTAGAACTTGACCGCAAACCCTCGAGGGTCACGTAGGGTTTCTGGTGACCCACGCTCATGAATGACTGTGGAGAACCTAGTGATGACTGGGGTCTGCACTCCTGGAGCACGGAAGACATCTGCGCACGTCAGGTGTGAAATGTCGTGGGTGACCTGCACAGAGCATCCAGAGCATTGATAGAGCTCTATATCGGAATCAAGCCTGGGCATCAAAATTATGCTGTGCATCAGACCACCTGCTTGAAGCTGTACTATTAGATGCTTGCTCAATACTTGTGCCTGCTCAATACTTGTGTTTGCTCAATAGTTGTACATGCTCAATAGTTGTGCTTGCTCAATATTTACACTCAGTAACTCATACAGATGCAGGGCACAGCGCACAAAAATACTGACCTCGAAGAAACCCTTTGCAGTGGCACCCCGTGCGTGCACTACCCTCTCAGGAATACGCTCCCTGTCAAACTGTGCAAGCTTCTCAATCAAGTGATAGTCCTCAAGCAGCACAGGACCTGCACAGACACACTGTTGCTGAACTGCTTGCTCCCAAATCAACAGGTCTGATCAAGTTAAACAGCTGGTTTGGTTTTAGAGACGCGCTGGTGACGCAGGTGACAGCATGACAGCACAGCTGAAGCTGCTTAGTGCCAAGGAGGTTTACCTCTTGACCCAACAGTCAGTGAGTTATTGTTGTTCCAGACTGGAACACCACTGTTAGTGGTCCAGTACGGAGCATCGAAGTGGTTGCTGGGGCGGTACTGCACACGCACAAGACATCATCAGCCTTAAACTTGTAAATGACGGTGACATAAGGCTGCCGGCAAAAGCAGACAGCAGTCCGCACAGGAACGGGACAGGCAATACCTTGTATGGGTCCATCGTAAAGTGTCACAGTGAACCCAAGCGAATCGGCCACAGGTGAAACTAGATTAAATCAATCCCGGATCGGTGATGAGCCGGACCAGTTCTCAGAGCGGTTACAAGCGCGGTGTGGCTTGCAAAGATTACGAGCCAGCGAGGCAAGATTGAAATGTGCCACGCCGGCGAGACCCCCTTTCGAAGATTCCGGACATCTGCCTTAATAAACTACTCTCTTAAGTACTGCAGGGGTCAAGAAAGGTTGTTAGTGAACCCAATTTGGCTCTTCTCCACGTGTCGGTGTGCCTGTCCACGTCAGCGTCGTCCTCTAAACCAATCTTCTTCTTCGAGAAGCACATACATTTACTGTTCTTCTTCCTCAGGTGTCTGGTGTGTCATGCATGCAGATGCAATAGAAGGTCACTTGTGATCTCAGCATTGCCAGATCATTGCTATAGATAGACGCAAGCAACAGCCACTCTTTTACGCAAGCTCATTTTTCAGCCACCTAATCGATGGTCGGCCTCGCTTTGCAAAGTTGCCGTGTGCATGCCGGACCACGACAGGTGAGACTGTGCGAATGACTTGCGACTTGCGGTTCCAATATCACTGAAAGCCATTGCAGCAACTGCTGTTTTTCCTGTAGACGGTGCTCAAGTCCGTAGCGGGCATCAACCCACAGAGTCCACAGGTTCACACACGATCTTTGTCGAGCAGGTATGCTCAGCGCGAGTTGGAGTAGATCTGTAAATTGTGTTCCTGTCTGCAACTTATGCTTTGGACACACGGCGATCAACATAAAGATCAAAGACGCGCTTGCAGATCCTTCCACTTCAGCTCTGGACCACCAGTCAGACATGTTTGCCAAGCCAATGACAGGACAGCGGCCCCAGTCGCTGATCAGGTGCAATTAAGCAATTTGGGATGTCTTATTTTTCTATCCTCTATCTTCCCGCTTTCATGGTCATGTCTGAACAGCAATGAAGAATGTTGGCTCTGTGTGCAGGCACCTTCACCAGATGGCTCTGCAGTGCTTGAAAACTCAGAGCAGTTTCAAGTTCACCTGAAGGCAGCCATCATGGATCCAAGAGTCAAAGAGTATGTTGACCAGCCTTTTACCCATCACATTGTTCTGATGTGCTCAGCAGCTTGTATCCCTGGTCAGCTTGAGCAAAACAGCGCCAGATGCATTGCAACCCAAATTTGGGAGTCAACACAAAGTTTGGCTGCATGCTAGCTGATGCGTCTGTTCCCACTCAGGCAGAATGAGGTCACACCAGAGGTCAAAACATTGGTGGATGAACTCAAGTCTATTGCACCTAAGGACAGGAAAAAGGTGCATTGCTTGATATCTTGGACTTGCCATGCTGCATCAGCAGTCATAGTCTACATCAGCACAGCCCTTGCTGCTCAAATAGGACTCACTTAGCTTTCTGTAGGCTGGTTGCTCCTTGCATTGAGCCAATGGACTGTTGCATAGCAGTCTTGATGTAAGGTTGTTGTTTCTGCTTGTCAATGGCATGGCATTTGAATCATCTCGACTGTTGTTGCGTCAGGTCTGGAACTCGCACTGTGCCCCCCCTCCCTGTTTCCCCAAAACAAGGAACTGTACCCTGCCGCAGTAGATGCCTAAGCACACAGTGTCATCACAGTCATGATCTCAGCTGGATTACTTTGTGAGCACTCATCTAAGGTCAAGAGTGTCGCTCATTCAAGGTCAAGAATGCAGCACAAAGTCAGTCATGGTGACAGTCAATGTGTTGTGCAGATCACCAAGGAAGGCATCAAGGGTGTTTTCAACGGTGTACTGAGTGACTTTGGGGACAGAATGTCATCAGACGGCATGAGCACCTTGGGCACAATATCCTTCCAGCAGTTCAAGCCAACTGACTTGAAGGCAAGCTACAACATATTCCTTGTTGCCATTGCATCTCATGCCGCCTGG
>JAABUP010007465.1_pt1 | contig 14631 bp, 10 predicted proteins | sample 5559201 | NCBI WGS metagenome assembly JAABUP01 (sample SAMN10711887, study PRJNA513373) | rock metagenome | isolation source: Antarctica rocks | place: Antarctica | reverse complement strand
TGTTGATCGAATTCGTCGCCTTGAAAATCTTCTTGTTGCTGATCCCTGAGTTGTAGGGCTTCACTAAAGGAAGCGTTGAGTGCCGATGGCTTTTGCGCGCTTGGTCAGTGCCTCGAGTGGTTGACAGCCTGACAGCGTGGTCCCGCTCTTTGGCTCCCGGTTGGAGTAACGCGGTCGCTCCCAAGAGCCAAGTGGAAGCGGAGTGATGGAGCCAATGCATGCGGGGGTTCCTCGGCAGCCAATAAGCTAACGGCAACTTTCTTTATCGCGCTCGTTAGTGGGTCGGCCTGATTGAGAGAGCTCGCTACAGCCAGACCTCGCATTCCACTGAACAGAGAGAGGGCGGGGGGACGATGGAAGATTAAAGATTTCCTTGCCTGTGCTTCTTTCACTTCACACTTTCTCCTAACCAGACTTGAACACAATTTCAAGGCGGGATATTGTAGTAGCAATGTCTGCTCTTACTGCCATTGACTTCGTGGAGCTCATGTGCTGAGCAAGCTACCTTGCCGTCATTGCAGGCTTCAACTTCAACACAGCTTCGCTGTAAGCACTCCCTCAAGGCATTGCATTTGTAATACTTTTGAAGCCATGTCCACTGGCTATGTGCTAATTATCTGGCATGGTAGGATTGTTTTGTGAGCTCTTCAGATTTATTCTACCAATTTGTCGGCCTCGGTAGCTCAGATTGCTCCTCGATTGCGAAATCTGGCTCAATCTACTCCTGCACATACTTGTACCCGAGCCCTAGGTCGAGCACCATAGTCCATCTTCTACGTCAGGCACTGCCGTAACAGCAAGGCTCTTTTTAGACCATAGCTGAGCTCTCAGATGCTGGTAAAGCATCGACACACTACGTCAAGAGGGTCGCCCGGTGCATTCAAAAAGCTCGAGGAGTGACTTTGTGATGGCGACGGTGGTTGTTCGACAGGCTCCAATCCGTCAATCTCCAACACCTCCACCTCTTGCACCTTCGTTGAGCATAAACACCTCCGGGAAGATCGTCGCTTCTCCAATACCGAACAAGCATCTACCGGTCTGCTCACCAGGGCCTGCACCAGCATCACTAGTACGAACACCTGCTACACCTCCCGCGTCCCCACCATCCAAACACCTCAACATCCAAACCTTCTCAATCCTATACCCTGCGGACACCTACACCAGAGTGATTGACTCGCCACCAGTCTATGAGATCGATGCCGAGACACTTGTAGCGGCGCTTGACCACCTAGCAACACAGCCACTACCGGAGCCAAAGCAGGTCTTTCCATGGTTGCATGGCTTACATCCTGAGAACCACATCCAGCTCGCCTTCTTCATAGCACGCCGAAAGTCACTGCGGCGGACTCCGAAGTGCATTCGAGGCATCACGATTGTGAAATGTGGCGGGGATCTAAGCAGGTCAAGGCTAAAAGGTGCAATCGCACCGGAGGAGTTCTTACCTGCTTGTTCTAATAGGACTCCGAAGTTTCACGAAGTTGACCCTAAAGAGGGGTTGTCGGCGCGGAACTTCCAGATACAGGCCGCGAAGATGGCGGCAGTGTCGGATGTAGTGGTCTACGGTGACAATAATGCGAGTCAAGAAGAGGTGAAAGTATTGGCGAAGAGCATCGCTATAGCGCAGAAGGCGTGGAGGGAAAAGTGCGATCCAGGAGTGCTAGATCTACCCGTCTACAGCACCTTTGTAGTGTCTAGTAAGGAGAATACTTCCTTTCACCCCAAGCTCAGGGTGGAGTTGTCGACTGATGAATTAGTGATGAGACTACAAACTGACTACTATGATAGGTTCATTCAGTGAATTCGAGCAGAGCTACCCTGAGCTAGTGACTATCAACTCACAAGGACAGGTGACAGGAAGCGTAATGGACTTCTGTGAGCAACACTTTCCCAGTCAGAAAAGTACAGGAAACATCTCCACTCACGGGACGACAGTCAATTGGGAGCGCCGGGAGATGTGCACAATGTCGAAGGCTTCTGAAATCGCGAAGAATGTTTGGTTAGGACCGACGCCGGACTCGACCCTCTGCCCATCATCTGAGTGTGAGAATGTTGAAGACAATTTCGACATCCTGATCGAGGCAAGTGATCTTGCACCACCGCCGGATCCGCAGGCTTTGAAGCGCCTTGCAGAGATGTCCGCTTTGTCGCCCCAACATCTGGAGTTTCCTTCCTCCGGTAGCATAATGCCACCGACTTGGTCACAGACTGAGGTTGATGGCTTGATGGATACCTGCCAATGGATCCACAAGTTGGCCAACCCTGAAGTAGACTCCTCGGATGCCTCGGACGAAAAGGATGCCGACGGCGACATTCAAATGCAATCACTTCCACCACGACATCGGAAAATCCTCATCCACTGCACGGATGGGTATACCGAGAGCACGCTCCTCGCACTCGCTTACTTTATGTATGCTGAAGGAATCCCGGTCCATCAAGCCTGGCTGCGTTTGCATTGCGAAAAGCAACGCAACTTCTTCGCGTATCCTTCGGACGTAGCTCTTCTGACTAGCATACAACCTCGCATGTTGTCCGAGAGCCCTCAAGGACCGAAGGACCTTGCCCTCAATTCTGAGCCGGCATGGCTCTCACGAATGGATGGAAGCTTGCCGAGCAGAATATTACCATATATGTATCTGGGGAACCTCGGACATGCCAACAATCCGGAATTGTTAAAGGAGCTAGGTATCAAGAGGATCTTGAGCGTGGGGGAACCAGTCTACTGGGCGAAAGATGTCGGAGAGAGGTGGGGAACGGAAAACTTACTATTCATTGATCGTGTACAAGACAACGGCGTTGATCCGTTAACGAAGGAATTTGATCGGTGTTTGGAGTTTATTGGTGAGTCCGATCCCGTCTCAAGACCAGAAGCATGCAGAGAGATGGACATTGCAGACTAACATGGTGGGCTGCAGCAAAGGGAAAAAGTGACGGCACGGCAACACTAGTGCACTGTCGGGTCGGCGTTTCGAGGTCGGCAACCATCTGCATCGCAGAAGTCATGAGCTCCATGGGTCTCTCATTCCCAAGAGCATAGTTAGTCCCGAACCCCCTACTACCCCTTACACACCCCAACGTAAATCAGATCCCGCTGATATACGTACGATGATAGCTGTTTCGTCCGCGCACGACGACTGAACGTCATCATCCAACCACACCTGCGCTTCACCTACGAGCTTCTGAAATGGGAAGAGCTCCAGCAACAAAAGTGGGATAAGCCCTTGAAACGCGAGCTCGAGTGGGCGACTATTGCGAGGGAGATTGCGCTCATGAATAAGCCCTACTCGCGCGGATAAACTTCTTCCGTGTTTATGAATACGTTTTTTCGACGACGTAATGATGCGATGTATTACGAGCGTCAATGTTTGCGACGGATCTTCGTGATGGGACTGGCTGATGACTTGCGGCTTTGGCTGCGGGACGGACCGGACTTCAATGGGATACTTTTGACTATTATATCATGGCTTTGTGATCTAGCTTCTCTCTGCGCCAAGACATCCATCATATCCTTAAGAAAAACAAAATCTCAATCACTTTTTCTCGAAGAAAACACTTCCATAAGCTGTTAGTTATGCTTAATGTAAGTATCACTGCACTTTTAATTAAGTGTAAGAACTCTTAAAAGAGGTTATTCTGACTGCTCTTAAGCGGAAATTAAACTTCTTAAGAGAGAACATCTATAGAGTGCTTTTTATTCAGTGGGCCATTGTAGATGAGCTGGTGTTAATGATTAATCCAGGTTAGAAAAATGCATTGCTGTTCTTATTCCTTCTTTTTTGGCTTTAAGTAGAGCTAGCCCGCCAAACAAATTAGCCTAATCGTTGAACAGTGATACGTTGCACACAGTCTCAACAGACAAGGCTGGAATGCTTGAGAAAGTAGTCAGCAGAGATAGCTACGATCGATGTGGACGGCCTCTTACTGGACTAAATGATCTTGTCGGTAAAACTCATCGCCACATCGATCGCATGTAAATTGTTGCGTCCCGTTGTGGACCTAAAAAGACCATGAGAATGTGCTTTTGGAACCCACGAGGGTCTGACTCACGCTGCTCAATATGCCTTTTGAGGCTCCTTTGAAGTGCCACTGCATAGGGCGGAATCTCATCGTTGTATCAAGGTGGGAATCGAACAGCCTGAGAGAATCGTGTAGTCCAACAGTTCGCCCGGATACGTCAAACCAAGCCCGTGAGCGCTTTCAATGCTCGACGTTGATGGTTCGCTGACCACACTCAGTCGCTGTGGCCGTAGGTATGACTGTGGCTGTAATAATGCTTGTGGCTGTAGATTTGGCTGTGATTGTAGTGGTGGCTGTGTTTGGGACTTTATAACGGATACTCGCTCTGCGCGCGTTTGAGAGCTTCGCAATGTATGTAGGAGGCGAGCTGCCAGGTTCTCGGTCGACTGTTGAAGTTCAGAAACTTTCAAGTTCGTAAGCACAACCTCCGCGTCATCATGATTCGCAGTGACTGCAACAAATTCCGAGTCGCTGGGGTGGTAGGTTCCCAGTTGAGTGATCTCCAGACGAGTGAGCTGTTCACATATCGATTTGATCAGCCGAGAAGAACAACGAAATTGGCGTACTCGTTGTCCAGCGCAACCTTCTAACCTTAGATCTCTTAAGAGTTGAACGACAGCATCGTACATGTATTCATACGGCAGAGACTCGCTGTCTTGTCCCATTGGCTGCTTAGGTAGAGGGTAGATTCTCGAGGCTGAATTTGTGACTTGAGGCTCCTCCACGTGTAGTCGCTTCGATCGCCACCTGCCTGATGAATTATCTGTAGGAGACCGATTTGTCCAGGGCCGTTTTGTTTCTCTCTGGTCTGCTAAGATAGAACCTTGGCTCTCAAGCTCTTGTATAGGATCCACGCAACCGGCTGCCCAGCCGCGCTCGGCCTCATCAGCGAGGAGACGTTCTGACGGCCCTGCTCCGGTGGGCGTATCGCTGCCCTCGGTCGGAGCAGGAATATCGAGGTATTGTAGACAAGCGAATGCCGATGTCCTTTTCCGGTAATCAATCTGCAGCATTTTACTCAAGAGGATAAACATTGATTCCTCAGGTTGACGGTCTATGAGAACAGCGTTGGCCCGAATGATCTTATTGCACCAGGAAAGACCGGAATCCCGCCGCGCAAGGTTCGGCAGGTGGGACAGGTATTCAAGGGCAACCACTGCCAATGACCATATGTCAACTGCACTGGTATAGATCACGCGTTGCAAATGAAGGTCCCAAATTTCCGGCGCCGCGTAGAGCGCAGTCCCACACCGGCTCTGCAGGAATGAAACGTCCTTTCACAGTCCGAAATCGGCCATTTTGATATGGATGGATGTTCCGCGACTTCGAACGAGGAGATTTTCTGGCTTGATATCTCGATGTGTGATCTTCCTCGTATGCAAATACGCCAGAGCCTGAAGCCCTTGGTGAAGGACCTGTGCAATCTCGTCTCTCGTGATCGGCGCCGTTCGATGTTGGTCTTGTAGATTCCCCAGTGACAGATATTCCATTATCAGGAGGGGCCGATCTTGATACGTAAAATCCACGAATTGGACAATGTTATCCTTTCTCTGGTTAGAATGAAGACTATGTCTTATAGACGGTAAGGTGAGTGGCGTTTACATGCGAGATTCTACACATAATCTCAACCTCTTTCTCATACCCGGATGCTTCGTTAAATCCCTTCGCGGCATAAATCTCCGCCGTGCTCACATCAACAGCTTGATATACCATTCCAAAAGCACCACTTCCAAGCTCTCTCCGCAAAAGGTAGAACGGCCGCTGTCTGGGAGAGAGTGCCCGAGAAGTTGCCTGAGAAGGTGGCGCTGTGGTCTCCTGGCTACGTATGTCCAGCAGGCCGAGCGGAAAAATGGTGTTACGGCTCTCCTCAAGGAATGTCATGACGTTGGCTTGATACTCGGCCTTGCAAGTCTCGTGCGTCCCCAATTTGATCTCGAAGATGAGATTTTCGTATCGATTTGTTTTCAATTTCACTTTGATCTCAAAATTTGGAAAGAAGATCCACGTGAACTTGCACTTTCTTTCGTTTTGCCCCTGACCGTCATAGCTTACATAGGTTCCAGATCTTGATAGATCTTTCAGTATAGTCCGCCCGTAGTCGTCGAACGTAATGCAGAAATGTCGGCCACTGATCCCGCTTCTCCTACTTCCCAACCGCACATCGCAGAATTTCTCATCAGAACCGAAGACGAATTCTTGTTTATTCTTCGGCGGCTTGTCGAATGTTAAACGGATCCGCGAGCTGCAATCTTGGCCGTCGGCTTCTTCTTCTGCCACTGCGGGGGTAGCCTCACGGCTGGTGAGTTCGGTTGCGCTATCCACAGCATACGAGGCGGCCAAGTACCGGTCCCTGTTGTGCGACAAGGAGAGCAATCTCGCGGCCCGTTCATCGGCTCCCCTTATTGTCAAAATGGTGTTTGGATCATCCATTGCGGAAAATCGGCGCCTGCACAGTGAATTCAAGAGGCGATCCTGACTTTCTACCGGAAGGTAAGAGGTAGGGCTTCGCTCGCGCGTACTGTATACAGTATGTAGGCAGCAACATGAGGTGGGAGACCGTGCCCGGTTTATGCAGGAAGCTTTGAGATATTATTATTGGCTCCTTCATGTTGGCAGCAGTCATGCAAGAAACAGATGGGTCGGCACGCAGTCGTCCCGTAGGCTTCATTCGCTGATATTAGCGCTCACCATCCTTGCCACGTATCATCCTGAAGCTGCTTAGAATCGGAGCAGACCCGGTAGGCGTTTGAGGCGGGGTTAGTAATCACGTGATCTCGTTTAATGAAATCTGCTTAGGCAACTCTCTGTTATGTTTTAATTCCCATTCTGCTGAATTCCACTTATCCCCAGCTCCAGTCTCCATACACAATGCCTTCGTTCCTGGAGATCTCTCCCGAGAATCTCTTCACCTTGACGGCCGAGAAGTTGAAGGGACGCAGGTAAGAACCACTGTCCCCTGTTGAAGGGTCATGATGTGAATCATCACTCTAACCCCAGCCGCTTTTACGTTCTAGGGTCGTCAAATGGACAGGTCCATCCGAGGTGACGGCAGAGCAGATGGCAAAATTGAGGTAAGGCAATCTTGAATGCAATACCTTGATGTCAGGGCGTCTCGTTATTGACCCAGCGATCACTTTTCTAGGCAAATCGTCTTCGAAATGGATCAGCCCGGCGCGGTCAAGGCGGATGAGTTAGGGAGAAGACTGAGGTAAGGAGTAACATCCTCTTTAATACAAGCGATTCACTCGTCCTCGATTTAAAGTCATGCTGACAATGGGAAAATTGAAGAAATGTATCCCCGAGGCTGCCTCCGGGTTCTCCCCCAAGATCTACCGCGAGCTCTTCGCCGTGTGAGACGCCGAGCATCGAAGAGATGGAAAAATGGAACGAGGGTGGGGCTTACGAACAATATGATACTCTGCTTCAGATGGGTGGCAGGCCGACTCGCTCCATCAATCCCGACCCTGGCGTCTGGGATCCTGTTAAAGTAAATGTTGAAGAAGTCCATGTCCTCAACCACTGGAGTGTGGAGTCGGGCCGCTTGCAGGACGAACTAGACCGATGGAGGCACTTCCGCGAGTTCCAACAACGAAACCGAGCGAAACCGGAGACCTTCCCTCGATACCAAGAACATGTCCTCAAGTATCGACAAGGGAATGGGATCGAAGGGATTGTGCAGCTCCACTTACAACCAGAAGAACAGACGAAACTGGACGAATGGAAGGAATATCAGTTCTACGAGCATCGGAAACTTGGCCGGCTGCAGAGGATAGTCAAGCGAGCACAAGAAACTGCAGAATCGGCACGAAATAGGTTCGATGCAGCGGAGTCGGATGAGTCGAAAGACGCAATTCACGATGCTCTGTTGATCTATCAAGGGAGGTTACGTTCAGCTGAGCTAAATGTGGAAAGGTTAAACGAACTGTTGGATTGGATCGAGGGACAATTTCCTTTGATTATCTCGGAAGGGCCCGTCTCAAGTCAAGAGACCGGTGGCGAGGGCCACCACAGCCGAGACCAGAGAGAGCTTCCGAGCATGCAACCAACGTCAAAACCGACAGGACTCGTCGCTTCTCACTCCAAGACATCTAAGACAATAGACCAAAAGTCGCTCAATCAGAAAAAACAACCTTCGAAAGTACTTGGTGCGGTGCACTCCACGAAGATCTCGAAAGCAGTCCGCAAAAAGCCACCTCGAATTTTGCAGCAGCGGGACTTGCCCCGCAGTGCCGGATCATTGCCTGGAAATAATCGAGATGAAGGCCTTCCTCATGGAGCAACGCAACCACCTCCCGCAGCGCCACGCAGGAGCGAACGGATCGCTGAACGGGAGAGTAACGCGACGTCTAGTGATTTCACCGCTACTTCAGTACAGTTTTCCAACATTGCGGGAAGAAAGACACATCGACGCCCAAATGTCGACAGCACAGCGCCAGCATTCGGAAAGCGTCTAATTCATCTCGAACAGAGCTCAGATTCAATAAGAGCCCGAGGTTTCATTTCCACTTTCAGGCGAAGTGGCCGGCCAGCTCAAGACAAGAAAGTCACGAATCTAACATCCAGCTCAAATCTATATCCCACACTGCGCAGCCGATCATTACCTACATTTCAGAGCAAGTCTCGTCCGCGAAGAGAGGACGGGTGTCACAGGCGCGACCCCACAGGTCCCGGTAAGCCATTGGGCATTCGCAAGACGCGAAGCAAAAGATCGAAATAGAGGCAGCGCATCGAAAACGAAAACTCTACTGCGTATCGGTCGAATAGCCAACTCACGGACCAATATCTCTTATGGATCAAGCCCCAGTGTCAGGCAGCATTGCCAAATTTAGGCTGCGATAATCTGGTGGACCAATCACGCACATTCCGAGATTCGCCCTGAGAGTTGGTCGGTGTAGGGACGTATAGTAAACGAAGCAGAGCAGAGTCCGATGTATGCTCGCTAGTTGTGTAGTACTATTCAGCAAAGATGCACAATACTTCAATTTGAGAACCCGCATTGGCACTTGGATGGTTATAAGAGTCATCCGCAGATGTAGGCAATGCCAACTAAGGAAGGCACTCTATGGGTTAAAGCAGTCCCGTAGAGTATGGTATCAACATAGACTTGGGCTATGAGTGTCTTCTTACCGATACGAGCGTCTTCCGAAACGGCGATCTCATCGTGAGTCAAAGCTCAACACTACTTTCAAGATGACTGACTGTGGTCCATGCAAGCACTACTTAGAAATGCAGATCTCTAGGAACAGGAACCTACGAATTCTTACCCTGTCACAGAGGACTTACCTCCAGGGGGTGCTCGACCATTTCGGATTCAACGACTTGCGGCCGGCCTCCACACCTATGGAACACGGCCTTACCTTACTACCTGCTACAGATCTTGCTGACCCGGAGTTTACTACGCATTATCAATCCGCTATAGGATCCTTGATGTACGCCATGACTCAGATGCATCCAGACATTGCCTATGCAGTCTCAGTACTCAGTCGTTTCGCCCACAACCCTGACGAATCACATTGGAATGCCTTAAAACGAGTCTTTCGATACATACAAGGCACCTTGGACGTCGGCATATGGTACACTGGGAACAAAGGGCACAGGCTAGATCTGAAAGGGTGCTCTGATTCTGATTGGGGCGGTGATAAAGAGATGCGGAAGTCCACATCTGGATATGTGTTTCAGCTGGCAAATGGCCCTGTTTCTTGGTGATCAAGTCGTCAAAGCATTGTCGCCCTATCCTCATGCGAAGCAGAGTATATTGCTCTGACAGAGGCTACCAAGGAAGCTGCTTGGATGCAAGGCTTATTAACGGAATTGGGACAGAGCAACAACCATGACCCTGTTCCTATTGACCTAGACAATCAGGGTGCCATAGCACTTGCTTGTTGATCCTCTAAGAATTACAATACGGTCAGCATTGATTTCGGAACCACCAGCAAGCATTCTCCATACCTCGCCGCCGGTTGTAGAATTGTTACAAGCTGGATTTTTGCTGTTTGAAAAAGTAGTTGGCCGCCGAAGAGCGCAATACAATCTAACTGGTCGCTGTTGAATGAAGGCGTCCACTATGCTCGAGCAAAGAATTGAGTTGCTGCACAACACCAACCCCTCGTGAAAATATTCTAAGTTAGGGTAATAGTAGGGATAAAACCTAAAATTACCTTTTCCCCCCTGTTTTTTCTCTTTGAAAGGCTTTTTCTTTCTTCAGAAGAATTATCGGGGTGGGGAAGGGGGTGGAAAAAAAGAATGTAGTCCTGGTGGGGGCTACTCTAAATCAGTACGATGCTTAAATTTAAGTCAGCCGCTGGAACACTGACTCGAACCCACGACATTCGCATTACTAGTTCAGCCATACTGGTTATTGGACCAATATACTATCGATCCATTAGTGTAATCCACTACGATGGGTTCTTAGAGTCACGAACAGAACGACGCGCTACCACTGCGCCACAGGACTAACGAATAACTACGCGTTTTAATCCAATGTATAACTTAAGTATCCTCTTTCCACAGACTCCTTTTCTAACTAGATCACTCGGGAGTAAGCTAGCTAGCCCATAGATGACAAAGCCGGATTTACTTTGATCAAATAAAAATCTCAACTTCAACATGATCTGATCTGATCAAAACACTCACTTCTCAATTTGTAAAAAGGTGGTCATCTGCTGTGATAACACCCTCATTCAATTTCCTTTTCTGACATCTTTACTTGTCTCAACCTGTACTGTGTTAAATGAGCAAACACTTCTTCAAGATGATGAATGTTTGATTTGATCAAGTGTTTTCTCATAGAATTTTAATGTGCTGTGCTGTGCTGTACTGTGCTTTTATGATGTTGAAGGTCTTAATAATAATATCAATTTCATAAATAATCTGTATGCTTTAAAGAACTGAGAAAAGAAAGCCAAAAACTGAGAAAGAGGGTGCAGATCTTGATGTGTGTCTGTCAGTGATTTTCTCTTCTGTTTTGACAGATAAGTGATGCTGCTTTGAGCCTTGAGTGAGTCAAAGATAAGTGTTGATGACTGCAAGAGTGGCTTTCTTATTCTCTGACTTATTTGAGTGGTCTGCAGACACTCTTCAGCTATCTATTGAGCTGTGATTCTCATCTGTAAGGTATTCATAAGTACAGCAGCTGAATGATCACATGTGCACTAAACTGATTTGTAGAATACAAAGTGTGAGGATTATCTCAGAAATGTCATTTAATCTAATTCTGTTCAATGTTTAAACTGTTTTCTGAAATGATTATAACATACTGTGCACACTGTAAGATATAACTACACAAGGTAGAATTATAACACACTTATGTATCAATACTATACTGTCACTGTATTCTTATCAGGTCTTAAGAAGTAACTTAATTCTACTCACTTGTGTTTCTTACTTCTTGAACAGTAGATGAGTTTACAGACATTTTGATCAAATGGGCATTTCAGTCATACACCTGTATTTTATCTGTAATCAATTATTTTGTTACATTTAACTGAAATAACTGTTTGACCAAAATGCCTGTGAACTCTTCTAAACTGATTGCACAAGTTGAGTTGACCTGATTGAGTTAAATTCAGAGCTTTGATGCAGGTCAGGTTGCTGAATATTCAGGTTCTGTTAAGCTGATTTGAACTGAGATAGGGTTCAGAGGTTCAACCTGATAAGTTGACTTAATCTGTCAAGACAATTTTATGCAGATATATGTGACTGTATACTGCATTATTCACACAAATATGCATGCATAAGAGTTATACTACTGTATAAAGTTCTAATGCAGCTGATTATGCAAAGCATCACTGTGACAAAGATCTTTATTGAGTTATGTCACAGAAACCAGATTAAACTGATAGTGAGTTTAACCACATTTGAAAAATCTGCCTTAATTTGAAACCTCATATGGTCTGAGCCCTATGTGCCTCACCTCAATTCAACTCAACTTAACAGTCAGTTTATTGAACAGACTAGATTGTCATGTGAGGTTTAAAGACTATTATTTTGTAAGACACTAAGGTGAATTTAGATACACAGTGTATAAAGAGTCACATAGTAATAGACTAGCTAAAGGTTCATTTGATAAGACTGTCAGTGATCATTTGATCTGTAGACATGTAGACAAGTTTGATCTTGTCTTTAAACTCAACTTTGTGTATGTAATGATGATGATGCAGTTGTGAAACTCAGGGTTCTTTGCATAACTCTGATGAGGTACTTACTTGACATCATCACTTCAGAGTTTCTGTCAGAAGAGAGAAAGTTGACAGCTGATTTGCACTTTGTTCTGACTGTCTCTGATAAGCTTTCAAAGTGATCAAATCTCAAATCAAATCATTGTGTTAAAGAACCACATAATGCTTATATTCTACTTGTGCACTTAAAATAAGCACACTTTAAGTATCTTGCTTGCTTGAGGAGAATGTTCATCAATCATACAATGTGTGAATTGTGCACTTAAGGTTTCTTGCTGTTAGATTCTGAGAAGCTGTTTTAAAAGTTCATCAAGTACTCTGACTTGATCTCTTTACTTTTGCTGAGTCTTTCTCTTCTTTTCTATAGATGATGTTGTCTCACAACTCTTTCTTCTTTAAAAGAGCTTTAGCTTTCAAAAAATGATGCCGTTGATAAACCTGAGTTGTTGTTGATCTTAACACAAGCATTTGAGCTAGAAAATTGTCGTTCATGCTCTCAAAGCTCTCACAAATTGATCTTCAATTTTTCAATCAAAATCATAGTTGTAGCATGTAGAACATCATTCAATATATTTGAGAGGGTTACATTTGATTCATTCAAAATGTCAATTGAACAGCTTGTTCTCACCATCTGAGCATGATGAGAGCTTAGTGTTTTCAAGACACTTTCAACATCAACAGCCAACCATCTGTTGTAGATTCTTGCAGTTCTTGACATCTTGCAAAAGATATCTGTACAATCTCAACTTTGACCTTGTTGATCACACTGACAAACATGTCATGTCAATTTAAAGTAAGAGATAAGTTATATGATGAGCTTTGTCAAGCAATTCAAGAACAACAGAGATTCTTTTCTATCATTCTGAAAGTAAGAGTGTTCATAACAGAATGCTTCTTGAGTGATGAAAAAAAGCTGCTCTTTTGTGAGAGACACTGAGTGTTGATCTCAGAACTTCTTTGTACAAAACTAATTCAGTATACACATGACTCAACAATGACTGAACACTTAAAAAGAAATGTAACTGATGTTTTCTTATTGAGACAGTTCTTTTGATCTGAGATGTTACAGAATGTTTGTACATTCTGCAAAAATTATAACAAATGTTATACAAACAACAGCTGAAAGAATCATCAACAAAGCTTCTTAAAGCCTTTATCTGTATTGAAGAGAATTTGACAAAAGATATTCATTAACTTTGTAGTGAATCTGCTGTCAAGTGAGGGTTGTACAAATCTTCTGATGATTACAGATTGTCTCAGCAAGAAAGTAATACTGAAATCATGCAAAGAGATGACTGCAGAATGGGTGACTCAGACATTCATACAACATTTTTATCAAGCTTATGAGCTCTTTATCACAATAGTCTCAGACTGAGAAACTCAGTTTGTGAGCAGTCTGTGAAAAAGAATCTGTCAGCTATTAAAGAATATACAGAGAGTGTTCATAGCTTATCACTCAGAAACTGATGAGGCAACAGAATGTATGAATCAAAATGTTAAACTTTACATTTGTATGTTCTCTAACTACAGTCAAAACAACTGAGCAAATCTGCTTCTCATGACTGAGCTTGTTATAAATAATCATGACTCAGTCTTCACAGAGGTGAGCCTCTTTTTCTTATTTCACAGATATCACATAAAGTTCTTGCAGTTATTTGAGAAACTGAAACTCATACAATCTGTGAAGAGTTCAGTGCAAAAAGCAAATTAAATTGTTCAAAAGATGAAGAAAGTCACAGAGTGAGCACAAATGATCATGACTGTTGCTTAACAGATGCAGAAAGAGATGGTCAATTAAAAGAGACAGCAGTCATATAACTTCAAGAAAGAGAACAAAGTCTGACTAAATCTCAAGAACATACATATAAATCAACTGTGTAAGAAGTTTGATGTGAAGAATGTTAAGTACATCATTGTTAAAAAGATTAGCTCACATTTCTTCTGTCTGAATACATTATTAAAGATTCACAATGTGTTTCACTCAGTCATGCTTTAATCAGCAGCAATAGACCTTCTTTCTTCTCAGTGTATGACAGACTCACAATTCTCATCACAAATTGTAAATAATGAAGAAGAGTTTAAGATAAAGAAGATTCTGAAGAAGAGTGTCATGAGTTGAACTCATACTAAGGTCTTATGGTCTAGTTGCTTACTAAGACTTTAAGACTAAAGCACATTATCTTTTCACTTCTGTATGAAGCTTTTCTTTTTCTCTTCATAGTATTCTTCTTGTATTTAGAAATTATCAATTGAGCGTCAGTCTCATTGTGAACTCATGACATTAAAATACTATTCTCATTTAAACCTGGTCTACACTAAAGGCCTTGCTGTACAATTGTTGAAATCAGTGCAGAATGAGCACAGAAACCTCTATGACAGATGAAGTGAAGATTGTTGCTGAGAAGATTCTTTCTTAAGTGTAAATACTTATGACAGAACT
>JAABUP010007464.1_pt1 | contig 14635 bp, 14 predicted proteins | sample 5559201 | NCBI WGS metagenome assembly JAABUP01 (sample SAMN10711887, study PRJNA513373) | rock metagenome | isolation source: Antarctica rocks | place: Antarctica | reverse complement strand
GCTCTCTTCTTCAATTCTGAGTCATTGTACATGTGTCAAAGCTGATTGATCAGCTTCTCAATGATCATATGGTTTAAAACTTTGTTTGACTTGATACAAGCCACAATTTAAGGTGTGACCTGGCTTAAAGTCAACTCTTCAAGTCAACTGTGCAAGTATCAGAACTGCACACTGACATTGTTGTCTGACATGTTCACATTCAATTTAGCAACAATTTGTTGTAGTCAAGGTCTGAATTTCACTCTCTTTTCTTCAAATCTGAGTGAATCAGAAAGACATCATTTTGAATTCTGATTCACACTCATTGCTGCAATGAGCTGCTTTAGAGTGAGACCATTCATACAATTGACTGATTCTTGAGAAGAAGATGATGTTGCAACAGCTGATGTTGAGATAGCTGTATTTACTGATGTAGCTGACATGGGATTGTCTCAATTTATCACAAAAGTGTAAAGAAGATTCATATGAGTCTTCATGTTTCACATGTTCTCTTTTGTATAACTCTTCATACTGTGTAGTTCTGTCATAAGTATTTGCACTCAAGAAGAAATCTTCTCAGCAACAGTCTTCACTTTATCTGTCATAGGGGTTTCTGCGCTCATTCTGCACTGATTTCAACAATTGCATAACAAGTTCTTTAGTGTAGGTCAGGTTTAAATGAGAATAGTATTTTAATGTCACAGGTTCGCAATGAGACTGACGCTCAATTGGTAATTTTTAAATACAAGAAGAATACTATGAAGAGAAAAAGAAGAGCTTCATACAGAAGCAAAAAGATAATGTGCTTTAGTCTTAGGGTCTTAATAAGCAACTAGACCATAAGATCTTAGTATGAGTTCAACTCATGACACATTTCTATTGACAGAGACCAGATTCTCAAATCAGTATCAGTTTTCATTATTACAATCTCTCTTGTGACAGCAACAGCTTACTATCATCGTACTTGTTCAGTTCATTTCATACATACAATGCAGTCTCAACTATATGTCAGAATCTCAAAAATCTTCTTCATCTTCTAATAAGCAAATCAAGAGCACACCTTCAAGTTCTTTAGTCATGCAGCAACTCATTATCTTTATGTCTATTTCTACTTCTGAATCAACAGAAGCATTACATTTTGATGACATGAATGTCACAGACTTTCTTGAGGCATAGAAGAATATCTGTCAAGATCATGGCCTTATTAAGAAGCTTATGATGCAGCAATTGTCATTATATTGTAAGAATCTTATCGGCAAGCATATCAAATTCCTGTCAGAATACAAGAGTCAGAATTGAGAGCAACTCAAAGAACATCTGCAGAAAGACTATATAAGACAGAACATCAAACAATGATACTATTTGCGTGCTTATCTCAAGCAATACAAGCAATTCTTCAGCAAGGAAGACCTCTGTACTTATTGTCTTCAATATTGTGTCATATTGAGTTGTCTGATCACAAAACAAGAACTTGATAACTATACAGTGTGCTTATGATTTCTGAAAGAATTACTGAAGAAGAAGCAGGCAAAGGTAGTTAGGCAGGCTGAAATAAAGATGTCAGTTTCAGATACATTTTGTTTAAATGCTGTGTTGAAGACAGCAAAGCAGATGTGTGAGAAAGAGAAGAGTCTGAATGTGTTGCATGATAATAACACTAGCATGAAAACTCTGCAGAAGTTGATAAATCAGCAGTGAGAAGAAATGACAGTAATTAATAAGGAAGCATTCACTATGCGTGTCAGACCTACTATCATGCCTGAGTTTAATATTGACAAGTTGGCCATGAAGTTTCAGAACTTGACATGGTCATTGTAAGTTAAGTTTGATCACTGTGAGCATTTAATAGACAAAGTCATGACAACAGCTGTTCATTCTGCTTCTCTCAAGTCATATCAATCATATCTGTCACAAAGCTATTCTTCACAATCATATTCATCATCAGCAAATTATAAATGTAGTGTGACATCAATACAGACAAACCAGCAAGAAACATAAGGCAGAACTTCAGAACAGAAAAGTGATTGTAATGTCTGTTGATTTTGCACTGAATGAGACCATATTCAAAGAATATGTTCACATCTTCTGAAGTTGATCAAGGCAGAAAAGATACATCTAAACAAGAGATTGTGTATTGCTTGAGACTCACAGAGCAGAGACAGTACCCTTATGTCACTAGATTTCTTGATGCAGCAATTGAATTCTGTGCGGTTGTTATTGAAGAAAAAAGAAAGACAGAACAATACTCAGGCTGATCATCATGAAGCGAACTTAATTGAATTACAATGCAATTCTGACAGTGATTTAAAAGAGAATGATCTATTCTCTACATTCAAATATCAAGTTCTAAGTGTGAATAGTTCTGATCTGACAACAGCATCACAGAAAAGTCAGGGCAAACAATCACAAGAATGTTCTTGTGAGATTTTAAAGCAGAAGACAAAGATCACAAAGTAGTGAGCTCAGAGAAAACAGAGTCTTTCTACATCAAAAACCCTATGATCTGATGAGTGACAAACTTCACAAGTTGTGATCTCAGACATGTGACACAACGAATTAGACATGAATGAGGATAGTGATGAGTCAATGAATGAGAATAAGAAAGACAGCAGGTCAAAAGTTAGATTTTTAGATTCAGAGAGTGTTGAAAAAACCTGCAATGCTTTGAGTGTGTCTAAGATCAAGAATGTGAGGTTAGTGAATGTTCTTTGACAGATGACAAAGCAGAATTCTACTCAAGTTGTGCAGAAGATGCTTTGAGCTGTGGTGTCAGACATAACTGTTGAGAACATATTGACATCAGAACTGATGACGCATAAGTTAATGTTTAAATCAAGCAAATCAAACATTATATTCAAGATTTCAGAGACTGAGAAGGTCAACATCAACAGCTTTCAAACATTTCTGTTATTCAATGTTCTTTACTCATCTGTCAGTTCAAAAACAATTGTGAAGGTTGAAGAAGGTCAAGTATCAGCATTGATCAACATCAATGCAGAAGTGAATCTTGTCAAAGAATGCATTCTTCAGAAACTCAATGTTTTTTATACAGTAGATGGCTGTTTACAATTGATTGACATCAATGATCAGAAGACTGTGCTTTGTGACATTTGTGAGAATGTTGAGATTCAAATTGACTCAATAAGAGTATTGCAATCCTTGCTAATTGTAGAGAAAGTGAGTCAGCTCATGATTCTTGACATGTCATATCAAGCAGCAACATCAATGATGACACAATCAGATCTGTTCGGCATAGTGAATATTGAAATCAGCAGCTCACACAATGATAGAAAAGTGAAGTTTCAGACTGTCAGAAGAGGCTCAAAGATCAAATTCTTGTTGCATTTGTTTTTAAAGGCTGAATTCAAGAAGGAAAAAGACTAACAAGCAACAAGATTGATGTTGTTTCTTGTCATTATCAGTTGAAATATTGAAATTCAAGATCTAGGGTCGCCAGCGCAGCAGTATGAAATTTGCCGATGTCAGTAAAACAAACTCATGAGTCTGAACCTGCAAGTTCATCACAGTCACAACATGATCACACAGTCAATCAGATGATTAGAAATCACAGTCTAGACAATATAGCACTTATATTTTGATTGACTGCTTCAGTTATAGGTGAATGTGTGCGTTTATCAAGACAATGAGACTCAGAATTCAATGTTTTCTGCAGTCAGGTCTGTGTTGCATACAAATGCAAGACAGACAAAGTTCAGCCAGTAGATTAAGCAGATCTCAGCAGAGAATGTTCAATTTGTGTAATAAACTGAAAAGAGAAGATCCTCAAAGAAAGACTAACATTGATTCTGCAGCAAGAATCAAATCTAGATTCATATGATCATTTGATTACCCTGAAGTTTTCTGACATCAAGTGAGACATTAAAATGACTTCTGAAAATGTCACAAATTTAAAGATTGAATTGCAATTGACATCAACTGAGTGAGAAATTCTGATGACAGTGTTATTCAATCAAAAAAGTGCATTGTCATGACATTTCAGCCATCTCAAAAGATTATGACCAGAAGTTGTGCCATCTCAGAAGATTCAGACAATATCACATAAGACATAACAGATTTCTGAATTTCAAGTACTAAGAGCATTAAAAGAAGAACTCATTAACATGCTGAAGAAGCAGCTAGATTCTGACATTCTTGAATCATGTTAAGGGTCATATTGAAACCCATGGTTTCTTGTTTGAAAATTACAGAAAGAAAAATATCATTTAATCAATGCTGTCATGCATATTAACAAGGTCACAATTAGAGATGTCAATATCTCTTTGAATATTAAGCAGTTTGTGAAAGAGTTCATTGACTTATAAGCTGTCAGTCTTGTGAATATGCAGTCTGAATATGATCAGATCAAATTAGACAAGAAAAGTTGTGACATAATGAGTTTTATGACAGTGCTTGATCTTCTTCAGCATTACACTTTTATTCAAGAAGGAATCAATTTTGTTGCTCAATTTTGCAGAGCTATGATTCAGATTCTCAAAGACCTGATTCTTAATGTTTGCTGCATGTTTCTGAACAATATTGCTGTGAAAGGGCCTCAAACTGATTATAATGATGAGGAGGTTCTGATGAGAGTTTGTTAATATATTCTAAAGACAATACAGAATCTAAATAAGATCTTGATTAATGTTGAATGTGCAGACAGAAGTGTGTCTGATGAGAAGTCACAATATATCATGAAACAACTCAAGATAGTAGAATTTGTCTGTGAACCAAATGGGCGTTCTTCTGTGATCAACAAAGTTTTAAAGATTGTGCAATAAAGACTGTGTCAAAATCTGAAAAAAGCTCATGCCTTTATTGGTCTATGTGTTTACTATCAACTATGAATAAATTGATTCACCATTATCTCATCATCAATATATGATCTGTTCAAGAAGAACATTGTCTTTCTCTGAATGCTGAAACAACAACAGATCATGAATAAACTGAAGATTCTTCTTTCAACAAAGCTGGTAATACAGCAACTAGATTATGATTCAGACGCAGAAGATATAATATTGACTGTGAACTCAAGTAAGAAAGAATGAGGGTCTTGTCTGATGCAGAAAGTGAAGAATGATCAATGTTGTCATGTCTGTCAATATGATAGTGGTGTCTAAACAAATGCGAAATTGAGGTATGATGCAGACAAACAAGAATGTTGCAAGCTGCTGAAAGCACTTAAGAAAGTCTGTGCATATTTATATGAAGTGTTCTTCATTGTCAAACTCAATGCTCAGACACTAGTTTCTCAGTTGAACAGAAGTGCTGTTAATATCTTTGATGTTCTTATTAATTGCTGAATAGTCTGAATTCAATTGTTTGATTTTGATGTCCTGCATGTTTCTGACAAGAAGCATCAAGCTCTGAACACATTATCATGACACTCACAGGCAGAAGATGAGGCTGATTCTGACAATAGCGATATAGAAGACTTTCTGAATTCACAACTATTTCACTCAAGTGTGTGAGCCTATCTTGTCAGCACAGAACATGTCACAAGTCAAAAATCAAAGCTAATTACCACTTCTGTTCTGAATCCTGAGTCTGAATACTCTGAGGACCAAATAGCCATGGCTACATATCTTGTTACACTTTAACATTTCACCAACATGCAAGGCAAGAAATTCACAAAGTTCAAGACAGAGGCCCTGAAGCATATTGTTCAAGACATGAAGTTATTTTGCTGCAGCAGCAAGAATATAAGAATTTGTAGAGTTGTCAACAAAGAAGAGAATCAGGCAGAGATTATCTGACACTTACATGATCATTCTGAACATAAGAATGTGAAAGTCACATATCAGTGAGTGTCATTGTTATATTGATGAACAAGACTTTACAACATGATCAAGAAACATTGTCAAAGTTGTGAGAAACGTCAATGATGTGCAAAGGCATTACATAATGACACAATCTTTTTAACATTTACTAGTGCCTTATTTAAGAAGATTGCTGTGAATGTGATCAAGATGCTGCTGTCTCAGAACAAACACTATCTTGTTATAGCACAGGATGATTTCTCTGACTGAGTTGAAGAATAAGTGTTAACACATGCAACATCAGTGACAGTCTCAAGGTTTTTATGAGAGGGCATCATAATAAGACATGATGTGTTTAACAAACTTATCTGTGACAAAGAATCAGAAAACAAGATGTGAATCAAAATGCTGACAAAGCTATATGAAATTGATCAAATAATTGTCTCAGCATATAATCCTGAAGCAAACAGCATGGTGAAACGTGAACATAAGCCTTTAATTGATGCATTATCTAAAATGACCGCAGAAGGGCTCAACAAATGGTCAGATCTTTTGACATTAATATTATGAGTGAATCAAACAACTATCAAAAGAAGCACTGACTGAACACTTTATGAGATTCTTTATGAATATGCCTGTATTCTGACAATTGAAGCACACATTCTGACATAAAGCACTCTGATCTGAAAGAAAGTAAGAATGTGTTCAGACTTGCTGATAATTCAAGCAGAACAACTACTTTGTCATGATATGAATCTTGAAGAAACAGCAACACAAATACAGCAAACACATCAGAGTGACAAAGAACATATGAACAGTGCTAAGCATGCTGTGAATTGAGACTATAAGGTTGAAGACATGGTATTGCTTTATAATAGCCGATATAAGAACAATAACACAGCAGTGTGAAAGCTTGAGTTCTGATGGCTAGAGCCATATAAGGTTATCAAGGCAAATCCTAGAAAAGAAAACTATGTCTTAGCAGAACTTGACGGCGTCAAAAAGGCTGATACAGTGTCAGAATTCAGACTGAAACCATATGTCCTTCATCATCCCATCGTCAATCATGAGTATAATCAATGTCTTGATGCATATTCTGAAAGTGACAGCTCAGACTTCAATCTAAATGACAATGATGCACATGAGCAAATACTCACACTGTTTGTCAAGAGACAAACTCAGAAAGCTGATGATGATGTCATATATGCTAGCTCAGACTGATCTTTTGTCAAAGAGCAAACATTTCTTTGTAATTTTATTAAATATCACAACTCTTTCTTTTCTACTGTCATTCATTCTTCTGAAAGCAATTATCAACAGTCATTCTTCTCTCTCATACTCAAGGTCTTCTCACATACTTCAGTGAGACTCACATCACTTCTCTGAACACAATTGATCTCAGTAACCTGAACCGTCAATCTCTCTTTTGTCATGAACATTGTCACATCATAACATCAAATTCACACATGACTTCTTTATCATGTGAACACAATTTTTAAAAATTGAGAGAGAGAAGAGCAGAAAAGTGAATTTTCTAATTGCCAACAATAAGAAAGTGAATTTTAGCTATTGATTGTTGTTTCTATTATTGTCTCAAGCCTCATATATGTTCATCAGCATCTCTTCTTCTTCTTCTTCTTTTTCAGATATCTTTGTTCTCAGTTTAACGCTCAAAACAAGACTTAATCATTCATCTTTTTTAAGCACAATGAAAACAGAATCATTATGTTGAGACCATCACAGAGAATCACTAGATTGCAGACCTGTGAGATCATTTGTCAGTATTCACTGTCATCAGCAGCACCACCCACATCAGAAGTGTTGAACACATCACAATCACTAGTTACAGCAGGGCCTCAACAAGAAGTTCGTCTTCAGAAAGAACAAAACTTTGACACATCAGTGGCAGCACTAGCATATATCAAATCATTGCTCATACAGAATCAATATTCTCTTTTAGAAGACTTGAACACTACTCTTAACTGACTTCAAGCAGGTGTTCTTGACATACAGAGTGATATAGTTAACTATGTTCAACAAGAGAAACTCTGACAGCGTTACATGAATGAGAGAACATTTTTGTCAGCGTGAAACAACACACTTGAGAAGACAAGAAAGCACTGATCTCAGCAGAATAAGATCAGAACTGTCATAACTACTATTTGACAGTACTGAGGTGACAATGTTTGAAAGAGATATCTGAATAATTCAAGAATCACATACACAGAAGTAGATGAAATCTGAAAGCTGACAAAAGAGTGCAGAGACTGAGATCTAGCTAGCTGACTAGTTCTTGCTGTGGTTCATCAATGTCTAGAATTCAGAACATGAGAACAAAGAAAGTCTGCTCAAGTTCATTCTTCTGACTGAATTTGAGCAATCTCAGAATATCACAACTTTCAAAATCAAAACTTTCAGCTTGTTTTCAATACAGATCTCTACAATCATTCTGATCTTAATGCTGTCACTCAACATTTATTGCCTCATATTAAATCTTCTTCTTGTTCTTCATTCACATCACAGCAGTGTCTTGAGTTTGGTTCTTCTATTCTTCAATTGATTGAAAGTTCAGAATTTTCTTTCTGTCTCTCAACATTCACTACTTTTATCAGGACTCAATGTGTCACAACATCTGATGATGATGATAAAGAAGATGATGACAATCAACCAGTACAGTGATGAGAGGATTTCATATTGACCAGATTCTGAAAAGAGCATGACAAAACTCAATTGCAGAATTTACACAGATCTTCAAATGAACTCACAAATTCTGTCACAATCAAAATCACTAAAACCCTGATGTGCAAGATGTGCAAATGTCTCTTCTCATCTTATTGACATGATTGATCAGACAAACAAGCAGATTTCTGCTGTTGTTGTGACAATTGAAAAGCTTATTGACAAAGAAAATGATGACAGTCATGTCTGTTATTCACACAGAAAGAAACTAACAGACACTGCTGATTTTCAAGTCAGACTTTTATGAAGTGATGCAATAGATTCTCATCTGCACACATATTGAAATAACTGATTTTGAATACCAAAACTGAAGACAGATGCTGTGACTTGATGATGATTTTAAGCTATTGATCATTCTTCTCAACCTGCTGATAATATGAGAGTCTACAATTACCTTCATCATGATCTATTCTTAATGATTGAGGTCGACGCACTACTAAACTGAATACATTTCAAGAGCGGAGTCTGAGAAAGGAATGGCTCAGTTGTCATTTCAAATGCATTCAGCTGACTATATGAGTTTAATTCATCGTCACCCTCACTTTCTACCATCATCAATAAGAAGTTCTGAATGTATCATCATCATCTTCAAGAAGTTGAAGAGAGGCAGAACTATGACTGGCTTCAAAATATGTTCTATGACATTATTCAGCAAGCTGTTCATCAATCTTCTGCATACTATCTTGTTTACATTGCTCTTCACTCAGATCATAATTATTGTCTTATCTTATATTCTTACTACAGCAAGTTTTAGAATGCCTCAGATAAGACTTTCTTCAGACACATTGATCTTAATATTCTGAAACTAGTGAATGAGAAAAAAGAACAGTACATGATTCAAGGCTCTGTCTCACTGAACAATGAAAAGAAAGAAGACTGTATGAAACTGCTCTTAAAAATGCATTGTCATCTTGATGAATAATGAGAGAATGTTCAAAGAAGACTAGCAGCAAAGAGAAAGAAGTCGTCAGATGAGTTAATTCATCAAATAATCTATAATGAATAAACAAAGAAGAATATTCAGAAGTATAAGATGAATTTTACCCCTCAACCATGTCTTCAAGAAGAAATCAGGGTCTCATTACCACATCTACCACATGAAGCACAGGCAGCACAAGAAATCTGTCAAATTATATTGTTCTGATACATTGAAATTGCAGAGAACCATAAGACACTAAACATATCAGAGTCTGAAACATGAAGTCAGCTTTCTGCAGCACATTGTGATCTTGTCTCTGATTCATCTTCTTTTGTCTCTCATCATAATATGTTTGACGCACCTTCATATTCATTTTCAGTCGCTGTTCAGCTTATCAATCTGAGTTCAATAGCTGACACACTACTTGATCATGTTCATTAAACTAACCTCATTGTTATGTCTCATCTGCGTGATCTGTTAAGTGACAATGATGCAGTCAGAAATGCTTATCTTTGCAACTGAACCATCACAGCAAGACAAGCTATCAAGACTCAATGAAAAGAAGTAGAGAGAATAGAGTGCAGTGTCTTCTGCAAAAAGTCATACTTTTATTGTCATGATCAGAAACTGACACCTTCTCATTCAGATGATCTTTCTTTGAAACTTCAAGAGAATGAAATCAGCACTGTGACAAAAAGTAAAGATGAGAGATCAGTAGATCACTACTAGTGATGATGATGGGTAAAACTGCAAGAACACAGTAATGAAATTGAGGAAAAAAGACTGTTGTGAAGACAGAAGAGATGAATAATGAGGGGGGGCTAAATTGAAAACTTCACAAGATGAATAAACATGAATTATCAACAATACACACTTCACAGACAGTTTCAGTTCTTCAGACAGTACTTGTTTTCAGACAGTTTTAGATAGGTTCTTCTTGTTTAAATTACTACTTTATCTTCTTTATCAGTTCAGTGAGCATATCATCATGCATATAACTCTCATAATCATTCTTGTTGTAAGTTTATTGTCATTATCTAGAAACAAGACAAACAGTCATTTTCTTAACAGTGTTAAATTTAAATAATAATAAACTTGAGAAGATTAAGATCTCACTTTAAGAGTAGCTTTTTCACACAAGTGAAGTGTGAAAGTAAAATACTGTATGAGAAAGAATGTAATTAAAGAAAGATTAAAGAAGTGAGTAAATCATGTTTTTTAAGAAAGAATTAACAGTAAAATCTAAAGTATAAGCTTTAATATTGAGTTTGTTGTTATTTATGTGAAAGTATAAGAAATACAATAAAATATATGATAAGAGGTTGTTAAACAAGGTGATGATAAAGAGAAAAACATTAGTGAAGTTCAGCTTTAGTTAACTAAAAAATAATTTAATAACATAAGACTTTCAAAGTTGTTAATTATAAACTGTAATAAGGTTTAAATAAGTATAAAAGACTGTGATAATGTAATTAAGTAAGTCAATTTCAATATATACTTTAACACTATAATGATTAAAGTCAGAACTAGAACATGCTTATAAAGCAGTTTTAACACAAGTAACTAAGTGTTGTTAAGCAAGCATACATATATATAAGACACTGATGCTTTACTAACTTAATTTTTTAAAGATTAGTTTTATAATCAATAGAAATTCATACTGTTATTGTATCATTGAATAGTCTGCACAGTGTTGTGTTTTACATTGTTATATACTTATCTTAATATTCTTCTCATCTCAATTAGATTTAAGAGCTTACAGTGATTCTTTATATCATCTTATAAAAAGATATCTGAGCTTAACTCAGTCTAATCATTTAAAAAAGAATGCAGTGTTAACTGTAACATTTTAAACATTATTAAATCTTTATTCATATAATCTGATCATCTCAACATTAGATTGACAGAGTTCAGCTATTTTTATCTGAATATAATTTTAAAATTAAATTCTGAAAGATGTTTATATCACTGAGCATAATGTTATGTCAACTTCTTAATAATTATAAATGCTTAAAGATTGATATAAGTTATTATCACAGTTATAACATACTTAATCTTCTTTAAGTAATATCATCAGTGTTTAAAAGTCATCACTATAGCTAGTATTTCTGTATTCTCAGTATCATAATTATGTTTTATAAATGTTATTTTATAAAATTAAAACACAACTAAATGTCAGTGTATTTAATTTAAAGCATTCTTCTTTAACTATAAAAGTGCTTCTGACACTGCTACTTTTAATGTATCAGTTTTTATCTATATTAGTAGTTTTAAATTATAATGTATTAAAATAAACATTATTATAAAGACAGTCTTTAATTATATAAACATCTTTTCACTTCTTTTATTTATATAAAGATAATTAAGAATTTCTCAGTCTTATTTTCTTTTAATAAAGAACTTATTAATTTTATCTTCTTAAAGAATACTTCAATAAATCTTTTATAAAAGTTTATAAACTTAAGAAAAATTTAAATATCTTAATAATTTCTTAACACAGATCAGTCTTTAACTGTGCTTACTCAGCTTTTCTTCATTGAGATTTTATTAAATGTCAAAATGAATTTTATAAAGCTTACTTTATTAATGTGAAATTCACACTTACTTAACTTAATGTAAAGATAATGCTTTTGTAGTCTTTTAAGCACTTAGTTAACATACTATATATGTTTTTCTTCTGTCTCAGAATAGATCAAAATATTATTTATATAAATGATATAAAAGTCATTTAGAAAGTCAGTTTAAATCTTATTAATATATCTTTAAAATGTCATTGATGTGTTTATCAGTTCAAATAACATAAAAAGATATTTAAAATGTTTATAGTGACTTTTAAAAGCTATCTTTTACTTATTATTCTTCTTAATTTATATTAAATTGTAAATGAATCATATATTAAGCTTTATATAGATTTTCACTTCAATGAGTTAATTAATTATCTCACTTATTAATGATAATAAGTAATGATTCTTTTATGTGTATTTATTTAAATCTCTATAATTAGCACAAAGTTATAAGCTTTCATTTTTCTTTTTAATAAAGAAAATGAAAGCTCTTAAGAATGATAAGAACTGTTTAATAAAATTATTCATAAAATTATTCTTTATATACTTCTGTGACACTTACAGTTTCATCATAAAGAGATTGTAAATTGATTTTAAAGACAATTATTTGTCTTTTAATATAATCTTATAATCTTATACTTTATGCAATGAAAGTTTATTCACTTTTAATTTAAAGAACATCTTCTTATATTTCTTATATAAAGAAAAAAGATGAATCTTCTCAGTTCTTAAAAAAGTGTTAATGATATTTAACAGACTTTCTTTAACTGTAATGTACATTACATACATACATGACTCTTTTTATTTAACATTCTTATTAAATTTCTTAAAACTGATTAAGATAATAATTTAACTTACTGTTGACTTTTCATTGTCACACAGATGTTTACTGCTGTTACTTTAATAAATCTTCAGATTTTACTACTGCAGTTATAATATTTTTAAAACAACATTATATCTTATTATACTCATCACTATAAGTTTAATCTTCATATATACAGTCTTCTTTTCACTGTCTGTTATCTAAACTTATATCAAATACAATTTATATATATTTAAGAGTTATTTATTAAGTGTCTTAATCTCAGTCATAACTGTTATATATCATCTTTAATGCTACTGCAATGATAAGCAAAACAACTGATTCATTAATATCATAGCATTGACACACAATTTTTCTGCAATCATAAGACTCATCAATTAAGCTCAATATCACACATCAAACACAGCTAAAAAGCTCTATTCTGACAGTTTAAGGTCATACAACCTGAGAGGATGAAGGTGAACAGCACATTGAATTCACAGCAGAAAAAAAGCCTCAAACCTTTGAGATCTGCATCAGCAGCACTGATCTCAATACATAATGTGATTCAAATCATAAAAGCCTATCTACAAAAGAGGGATCTATCTGTACAAATTAAAGACACATGACAACACATCAAAAAGAGCGCTTTAAGAGAGAAAAACACTTCAGAGAAAGTGAACACCAGTGTCATTCTCTTAAGCATTACACATTAACTGAAAGATCTGATCAGCATTGTACAAGACATGATCAACAACAAAGATGGTCTCATAAAATTGACATCATACAGTGCTCACCATTAGTTTAAAACTTTAATTACAATTTACACAAAAACGCGTCTCTCAACTTCTACACCTTCTTTTAATTCACAAAAAATGCCTACTTCATGTTGTTCTTTAGGTGTAATTGATGACAATATTAAAAAGAAAAAGGAATTAACTTCTTATAAAAGAGATATGATAGTTGACATGTGCAAACTCAGTGCAAAAATCCCACAAATCGCAAAAGGGCTTAAAGTGCCTGAATCAACAGTTAAAACCACTCTTTACTTCAACCTAGCATGTAATGACAGTGTATCAAGACCTTGATCAGGTGTGTCAAAGTGTTATACTGATTGAGACAAACATGTAATTCTTCAATTTGTACAAAATAACTAAAAGACAAAGTACACAGAGATCAAAAGACAGTGTCAGCTTGATATTTTGCATTCTACAATTAAGCAAATTCTATGAGCAAATGATATTATGACTTGATGCACAAAGCAAAGACCTGCTCTTACATTTGAAGTAGCAGTTAAAAGGCTTGCTTGAGTGAAAGAACAAAAGAACTGATCTGCAAAACAATTCTATAATATCATGTGAAGTGATGAGTGTTCTGCAAAGCAAGGCAAAGACAAAGAATGACAATGATTGTTATGAGTTCACAATGAGACTGATGCTCAATTGATAATTTCTAAATACAAGAAGAATACTATGAAAAGAAAAAGAAAAGCTTCATACAGAAGTGAAAAGATAATGTGCTTTAGTCTTAGGGTCTTAGTAAGCAACTAGACCATAAGACCTTAGTATGAATTCAACTCATGACATCACCTCTTTCTTTTTCTTCAAGGTTGTGCTTTAAGCTTCTGAAAAGGTTGTCATATGGTTGTCAATGTCTGTTGACACATGTTTGCCTGCTTTGTACAGGTAAGGTTTGCAGATGAAAATTTTTTCATTGCTTGCGTGGTTTTCTTCAACAATTCACTTGAGTTTATCTGTCAGTGAAGTGAGTTATAAACCCCCTCACCTCACATACAACTTCTTTTTTTCTTTCTTCTTCAACTTCTTCACTCACAACTTTTGTATGTGAAATCTTTCTTGATTGAATATGTCAGCAC
>JAABUP010007461.1_pt1 | contig 14643 bp, 14 predicted proteins | sample 5559201 | NCBI WGS metagenome assembly JAABUP01 (sample SAMN10711887, study PRJNA513373) | rock metagenome | isolation source: Antarctica rocks | place: Antarctica | reverse complement strand
GGTCGTGAGAACTCAATGTCTGTTCTTACAAAAGATCAAACTTACCTCTGATTCCAATGCTTCGAGATTACAATATCTCCGTTTTTCGGAATCGGTTCAAGGCCACTCAAGATCTCTGCGCCCCAACTTCCCTCCTCAAACATTTTGGAGTCTCTGATACTGAGCAGCGTTACGTTCCAATGCTCGAAGCCGTCGTATTTCCCTTCGTGATATTGTTGATGAAGGCTGTAGTACACTGGAATCCTCGCTGAGCGGGCAATGTCAAGAGCCTGCCGAAGATGTTCAATGGTGTTGGTGTCTGCCAATGAGTCGGCGAGTGCAGCGGTAGCTTTACCATTCGGGTGTAAGAATTCATTGTAGAGATCGATCAGAATAAGAGCTGTGTTCTCTGCCATGATAGTGGTGAGGTCTTGGAAAATGAGATATCCGTTGCTCCGAAGATGAGAATGGCACTGTTAGTATTTGTGTGGTGAATGAACCGAATGATATAAGTGGAAGATCCAGGCTAGGGTCCATGCTCTGTGTAATCTAAGTAAAAAAGTTGGCAGAAACTTTAAGTGGCGGGCCTGGCGGAGTAGAGCGCCGCCGGTACCGCCCTCCTGCATGAGGTGCACCATAGATGATACGATTCTTTCTTCTAGTCCCTAAATGGGCCTAGGCTAGGACGTGGTCAGGCTTACTCCATCGACCCACACGCTTTCAAGACGTCTAATGATTCAGTGAAAGAACGAGCGTCACATCTGTCATTTGCTGGCTGAGTCAACTTACAAGCTCTGACATGTCGTTTGGACGGGTGAGATCTGAACTAGACATGCATGAACGCCAAGACTAGCGTGCAATGATCGTGACTAAACATTGTGCATGCTTGTCAGCCCTTACAAACTAAACTTTCAGCCTGAAAAGCTCCATGAGAGTCGCATGAGAAACGAGTTATTGATCCGAGTGCCTCTTCTGTTCAACCTCTGGCTTTGAAACAGATTTGATCAGACAGAGATTGAAGAAGGCTTAGGCAGGTCAGCCAACAACATCGTTGCATTAGTCAACTTTGCTCCGTGGTCATGGCAAGTCTATCTCAAAATTTGTGGTCTCCGTATGTTCTACTCGAAAGGCCAAGAAAAGGAATTTTCTTGCACTTCTGATTGTCTGACGTTCTGATTTTGCTCTAATTAGCGTTCAAAAGCCGTTATGGTACGATAGAACTTAAATAGGGGAAGCCTTACCAATACCTACCAAGCATCGGGACAGTTCAAATAAGTTAATTGAGAAGCTGGAACTTCAACGCTTTGATTCTTGGTTTCGAAAATCAAGTCATGACGCGGAAGCTAAGAATCATGATTGCATTTGGCTTCGTGACGGTGTGAACTCTGACTCTCTCTGATCACTCAATTGCACATACAATCTACATCCTTTCCCCCATATATAAGCTCGTCACTCAAGTTGCTTCAGCAGAATACCTTTCAGCGTTTGTAGGAACTTGGCTGTGTCCGACTTGTCATGAAAGCTCTCGTTATAGATAAGATTCAGATGCAGCTGGTCTCTGAAGGTCCAGACAAAGCAGACGCCCTGCCTGGTCAGGATCTCAACACCAACGGATACTGTTTGGATCTCCAGCCCTCGATCCGGGGTGCCTTTGACACGCTCGATCAGACTTTCGGCGATACCAATGCTGCTAATATCAACATCGCTGGGAGGGTCTCCTCGTTGCGGCATATTGCGGATCAAATTTCCTATTCCCAGTGCATATTCCCTGTGCGAGTCGATATACTCTCTACTCAGCCCGCTACGATATTCACTGTTGTAGGCACTCGCATTCTCTAGCCAGGAGGCTGATGGGGGGACTGCTTTCATCCAACCAGTCGTATACAAGCCGCTCGCGTATTTCGGAGTAGAGTATGGCTCAGGCAGGTACGTTCGAAGACTGAAGCGGATGGTACTGGTTTAGTGTTTGTTCTTGTTCTCTTTTAACGCGAGAGTGGCGTGAGTTGCTGCGATTGAGGCGTGAACAGCAGAAGTGACGGACAAGCTTTTCACTTTGCTCTGGTTCGTGATGAATTTTGTCTCGGAAAGGCCGAATGATAGGCGAGAAGACCGTGTGCCCCTAGGCAGGGTGGTAGGTTCGCCCTTGTAGGAATCCCGACTGCACCAACTGCATGGAAGAACGTCTGTACATTCTTTTGGCCAAGATCTCTAATGGCATCAGTCGGTGGTTTTGGAATGTTTGCTGCCTCTTCCACTGATGGTGCAAGTCGAGCAATCTCCTGACCCCAGGGAAGAGTTTCAGGGTCGGGTAGGTTAGGAGTCACAGCAAGGCCAAGAAAGGCGTCGAGGAGGAGCAGAACGCCAATACCATCCGTTCGCCAGTGCGAAGTGTGTCCTAACATCTCATTTGATTTAGGTAAGTATATAAGGGTTGCATAAGGGCCGGGCTGAAGCTCTGGAATGACATCTTCGGCGGTCTTGTCATAACTTATGTGGAAAGTCTCAGTAGCCCATTGATTTAGTGATACGGAGCCTGGAATACTGTACTCTAATGTCTTGTCGTCTGCGACATAAGCTGCTATACTCGGATGCTCGAATCGTAGAAATTTCCATGCTTTGAGGAAGAGAGAAGGGAGCTCCTGTTCCTTTAGGGAGCCACGAACTGCGAACGACGCGATGGAGTTAATGGCCCAGTGCTCGCGTCCCAAAGGATGGCCAGGGTCGCCGACTAGCTTGATAAAGGCTTCGTTTTCACCAATGGTTCTCTGGAATTTTCCAGGGGAGACCTCTAGCCAAGGCACCTCTGAGAAATGCGAGGCGAAAGCCCTTTCAAGTAAGTACAGATCTTCCTTTTCTGAGGACTGTTGGACGGACAAGGAATATCGATAGTATTCAAATGTCAGAGATGATTGTCGGCTCATGAGGTTGCATAGGCCCCGCACATGACGCAATGTCACCTTAGGATGTTCCTACAGAGCGGAGATAGATCCTTTCGTGGCTTACTTATATCGTTCGTTCATGAGTAGCGTCGGGTACTGTTCGGATAATCTTCGTCATACCAACTTCCGTCACCAAGTCTGTAACGGCTTCATTCCCTACCTAACCCCAGGAATTAATGGGCAGCATAGACTATCTGTGGTAGTAGCTTTGACTCCAACAATGGATTTCGATAGACTTGCGCTCGTTGTAGGAGCAGGTATGAACAATTCGAGCCTTTTGAACTTTGAGTCGGCGACAAAATCAGTGCAACTCTCACTATATGTGTCGTGAGTTTAGAGAGATAACCTCTCCCCTGATAGGCAGCGGCATTGGCCGGGAAGTTGCCTTCACTCTTGCTTCTCGTGGAGTAAGCACACTAGTCTGCGCTGGTATTAACTTGGAAGCCGCGAGAGAGACGTCTTTGATGAGCAATTCTCGCAAGAGTGAGCACTCTGGAGGATACAAAGTCCATGCATTAGAAGTAGACACGAGAGATGAGATGAGTGTTCAGCGTATGGTTGACGAGACCAAATCGCTATTTGGCCGCATAGATCATTTCGTCAGCACCGCAGGTGTAAGTGTTAACAACCCCTGCTCTATCAGAATCCACACGTACCATGACAACAGCTGAATGATGAACAGGTGGGCGCCTCTGGGCAGAAAGAAATCAGCTCAATGATACTTCAAGATTACCGGAGTATGGATGAAGTCCATAACATAGGCGGCTTTTTGTGTGTGCAAAAGACTCTTCAAATTATGCTGCAGCAAGAGCCAAGACCCATGCCTGCCGCTGGTCGGCCGACGGGACCCTCCCCAAGACACATGAGCAGAGGCTCCATTGTCATTCTGACGTCCTTTGCATCCGAGGGAGCGTTCCTCGGGGTGAGGAATTACATTTCTGCAAAGCACGCAGTTAAAGAGCCTGTGCAGACAGCAGGTAAGAGAGTGCATAACATTCTACCAAACGATTGTGAAGACCGGCGGACAAGACAACGCATTCAAATAGCCCTCGAAAACGCTCGTAAGCTCATTCGCATCAACGCAGTTGCGCCATCGTACGTTTCTGGCCCAATGATAAACAAATACCTGGAAGAAGTCCCAGCGCTCAAGACAACAATGCTGGGAGATCTGGCCATTGGACGGTTCGTTGATCCAGAGGAAGTCGCAGATGCAGTGGCATTTTTTCTTACTTCGGCTTCAGCGAGCTACATTAATGGCTATACGTTGACTGTTGACGGTGGCTCATCACTGCATCTTGCGAATACACCCTTCCGCATGAATAATTGAAGAATGCAGCAATAGAGATAAGTATGTAGAAGACGGCCCTCTATTGGCTTTGCTTCATACCGGCCGAGCATAGGATTTGATTCCGCGTGGTTACGTATCGGCTCGTGGGTTCATTGATGTTGATGAAAATGTACTCGTATCAAGGACTACTCATACTTTCTCAAATGAAATGAGAGATCCGGTAGCGTATGCCAAGCCTCTTAGTACCATATCACGTGAACCTAGGAATCTCGTTGTTAGACCCAGATTGCTTGGAAGAGTATTTGCTTAGATACAGAATGCAAGATTCCCTTCCCCAAAGTATTGTCTACCCAACAAACCCAATCAATGGCTGTACAACCTCCTCATTTATATCCTCCAAACCTTGCAGCCTGATCCCCGCCGCAAACAAAACCCTCACGCCCGCGCCCACCACAACCTCCCCAAACCCCAAGCACAGAAACCCCCTTGTAGCCATATCTGCCAACCTATTAACCACAGCCAACACAATAGCTTGTGTCAACGCTTCCACAACAGCGTACAAATTCAGCGAGAGAGCTCCCACTCGTACATGTAGATTGTGTCGAGGTTCAAGTTCGATGCCAACGATACCAAAGGCGAAAACTTCGGGGAATTTCTTGAGCATGGTTTTCCATAATTTGATATCTTTGTTGGTATAGACGAAATCGATGCCGAATAATCTGATGGTGTGAGTGTCGTCAGGGGCGCTTAGTGGCTTGGATCCTGGAGCTCGGACGGGAACGCGTCGCTTGTAGCGGTGCAGCGCTATTTCGGGCCTGTCATTGTGATATTTGTTGACAGCAACGGGAGAGCTGCAAAGATGATCATTCGGCCCGTGTAGCAGTCTAACGGTGTGGCTATCAGAGGTAGAGCCGTTCGAGGTAGAAGTGCCGGTTTCGACGATTCGGCCTGCCTCGCAAGACATGAACGAGATGAATGTCACATATGACAAGATCGATAGAATTGCGAAGTTTGGAAGTCTGTGTGAAAGCATAGTTTGTAGCTGTACTGACAAGATGTAACGATGAAGTCAAATGTGAAGGAAATTATGGCGATAACATGTTTCGAAGTAGATCTGAGGAATTCATGGTAAAGACAGTGTACAGAGGTAATATAGTCAACGCCAGGACGTTCTTGTATTTTGTGCAAAGCTCTGTTCTTTTGTACACATCACAGCTCGCATCTGAGTATGAAGGTAGCCGATTGACCGTTGGATGAGTGGGTCATCCCAAGCGGGTAATGGAAGCGCATGGAGATGCGTGCGTGTCTTTTTCGACGCGCTTTCTTGAATAAGTAATTGACGAAAGCTTGGAGAACCGCTTTGACGTTGTCAGGTCACCAAACACGGGTAAAACTGGACACTTATGTAGAAGTTGAAGGGTTGCAAGAGAGGCGATGCTTGACTCGGACGGGCTTTACTGGTGTGCCATCCCGCCACCCCTCGTCCAGGACTCAGCCATCTAGCCATGAAGCACCCATAATATATACACCTCTTTTCTACAATAATCGCTCGTTCCAAGCACCCTAAAATTGCCAGGATACTTTTAGTCTCCTAATGGCATGTTGTCCACCTCCTCACTCAGCGCTCTCCAATTGTCGGCTTGCAGCTCAGCATACTTGACTCTCTCCTGGCTCCACTCCTGATGCAGTCGGCTTACATGATACTGCGACTGCTGAAAGTAAGCCAGCTCATCTCTAAGACACTCCTTAATGAGAACACCACGAGCATATTGATCAACTATTGATTGTTTGTCCTGTAGGGCACCATCAGCTTCTAACGGCTCACATCGCTCGATATGAAACCTACCGCTCTCACTGCTTGTTCCAATTTCTCCTGCTCTCCAGGCTTTGAAGCTGTCCCCTCCGGTCGGCCCATGAGACCGGCAAGCCTGTTCTCGTTGGCCTCAATCCTCCGTTCCAGATAGGGAATGTTGTCTTTCGCATATCGATCTCGACGGTCAAACATCTCTCGGATGCTGACAAGTGTGTCTCTTTGCTTCTTGAAATCCTCAAGGACGCCCTCATCCCAAGCGCGGGATTCGTCTTCCAGTAGACTTTGGCTTGTGGTAAGATGCTTCGCAGTTGAGCTTATGCCCTCATTCAAAAGCGGAACGTCGTTAGTATCTGTGGCATAGGTACTCGGGGTAGTTTCTGTCACTGCCAACAACGACTGTGACAGCCGGAGATAGTCTGCTGCGATTCCCTGGTTTCGCTTCGCAAGACGCTCCAAGAGGCCACAAAGCCCTATGTACGACTCTGCTGACTGTCGGACGCCGGAACGGACTGTTTCGAAAGTTTCTATGAGGTTGGTCGGTAACGAATCTTCTAGACCTGGCGGAAGGCTTTTCCCTGTGAACTCCTCTTGTACTGATATGGTGGCCTGCTTCCGCCATACTGCGAGCTCCTGATGCTATCATGAGTTTAGCGTACAAGTAACGCAAAAAGACGTGTACTCACGGTCGGCACGGTTAGAAACATAACCACGAGTTGTTCTTGGCTGAGAATTGGATGTCTGACAAGGGCGTTAGAAAATCTTACGAGACCTCGTCGACGTTTTTCCATGAACGTCACGTCCGCGGATAGATGTCGCCCATTGACTGAAGTGGTTGTCAGCGTAGTGATTGCCGAGGGGAATCTGAACATACCTCCGACTCTCTTTGGTGGTAATAGTGGCAATTGCCTAAATGGGTATCTCTTGTGCAAACAATCTAGAAGCCAAACAAAATCGCTATACCGTCTTATTACAGAGCTTGCTTTTCTTGCACACTTGACTTCGTAATTATGATGCTGAAACATGAACATGCCTTCTTTCTCCGGGAGTAGGGTTACTGTGACTGTCTCTTCAACACCTCTATTATGGACACGGCCTCCTCCAAGCGATCGTCGATTACCACTAGCATCATTGCCCTGCTCATCACCACTTGCACCAAATCCTCCTCCACTCAAGCCCGGCTGTTGGGCACCAGAGAATCCACCGTGTGGTGGACCATCTGATCCCCAGCCTCCACCGCCTACATCTGCATGAGACTCGGGAGCCATCGGAGATGATGCAGTGATGGGATCACCAGAGTGCGTGGTGAAAGTGCTTGTAGTCCTCGATGGCTCACTAAGCCCATTCCTTAGCGGTTTTGCAGCGGTGGGATTCGACGAAGGTGTTGCCTCATTGTTGACAGTATGTGTGTGATTTTTGTGGAGTGCTGGACTTCCCCACGGATCGTCCTCGAGGTTCTCTAAGGAGTCTTTGCGTAAGCGGCGGGACTTGTAGGGTGAGCTGCTAGGGGTGGTCGATTTAGTTTCGGTACTGGACTGCTGCTGAGGTGACGTATTCTCGAGATTTTCGGAGACTTTGGCTGTTTCCAACTGCTTTATGAAGGGTAGCGATGGCTCTGGGAGATCTGATCGCGACGGGGTATTAGCATTGGCAGGCGCGACTTGCAATTTCAGGCATACTTCTCCGCCTCTCATCTACTGAATCCAGAGAGGAGGCCCCCTCGCCTTCTTGAGACAAGCCTGTCAATGCGAGCAGAACGTTGAACTCGCTGCGACCGAGAGCACTGCCCTGGCCACCAGTAACAAGCTTGACGATCCTATCTTGCTCTGCCTCATCGAGTCCACTGCCCTCGAATAATTTCCTTGCGCCTGACACTGTTATTTTTCCACCTTCTGCTCTGAATTCAGTGTCCCCCAAGGCGTTGAACGCGTCTATGTAGCTCTCTGGAACATCGTTTGAAGGAAGGAGAGTCTGCACAGGGTCCCGTTTATTGGCTTTCTTGGGCGGGGGCATCGACCACGGCGAGTCTCCATTAGTCGCTTCATCATTGAAAAGGCCCGACCCGTTCTTCGACTCTGGTGGCTGCTCGTCGTCAAAGAGAGAAGATCTTTGATCGGAGCGCGCTGGAGGGGCCGACAAGCCCGATTCGTCTGGGGAGCTCCCAAATAACGACATTACTTTTGCGGGGTGGAGTCGGTGTACTCATAAGCGCCGAGCACTAGATGATTAATTCGATACGAACTAGAAGACCCTCATAGCACCGAGCGAAAAATCTGACGTTGCGCGGGCATGATGGTTAACAGTTATGGGAGAAGAGGCAACGCGGTTGATGACGGAGGCGGGATCTTGGGCTCGAGTCCAATGGTGCAACACTGTCAATGTAGTTCTTTGACTAACAGGCAGAGACTGCCATTCAAGTTTGTGCGCATCTCATTCAAATTGAGTGTAAATGCAATGCAAAATCTGCTATTCTATGTGAGGGTCCAAATGCTAGCAAATGCGACGCAGGCAATGCTATCATGTGCTGCCCGATGCCACCAACTACCTTCTCTCATGATATGTTGGTAAAAAGTCTCAAATATCGTTCTCCATAATGCTACCAGCCGAAGACCTCGTCGACCCATCTAGACTTGACCCTGGGAGCTCTCCATCTTTCGTCATCATTCGTTGCAAAGCAGCCTGCCAACCTGTACCCCCAGACCGCAAAACCAATTCAAAGCTCGTGTCGTTTGGGAACCATCTCTCTCTCCTTGTGTAAGCCTTCTGTCCGCCCTCAAGGGCAGCGCGAGAAGATCGCGTCGTTCGCGTCTTTCGTCCATCTTCGCATGATCCCGAAAGTTGGCGCCTTTGCTCCTCTAATCTTAGATCATAAGATACAATGCTTCGGATGTAAGGGGCAAGGTCCTCGACAATCACAGTGATTGGGCCGTCGAAGGACGTTATCTGTGGTCCTTTGGGAATGCCTAGGACTGGGTTCGAAGACCTTGCTATTGGCTCAAAGGCTGAGAAATCTTTGGCTGGTTTCAAACATTCTCTAGACCGGCGTTGTTGTATAGTATCTTGTATCATGGAACTGATCGCTTGTTTAGTTAAAGCATCAGTCTTGCTTGTGTGTCCGGGGCGATTGGGTAGTCGTCGTGCGCAGGCTCTTAACGCGAGAACCAAGGATTCTGCCACACCGCTGTGGTCAATGAAAGGGTCCGCTAGAAGGATGGCTGAGCCTTCAGTATAATTAACTCGTATCTTGTCAGTAAGTTCCGGAATGGCGGTATCGAGGACTATCATCTCAGGCTCACGAGATACGCACGCCGGGAGAGTGTCCGCAGCGCTTAGAGCGTCAGCAGCCAGGTCACAGTTCTGCAGGGCCTCTAAATTCGATCCTGTTGAGGTGCTGCTATCCGTCACTGGGGTGTTTGTCAAGGAATAGCTCTCAAAAGCTCCTAAATCTATCCCCCAGCCGTTCCAGACTTCCGATAGGAGCTCTGTTTCTTGGGTCAGGGATAGGCCAGGACCAGATTGATGCACTTCACCACTCAGCCATCCCATGGCATTTTCGTAGGTGTTCTCACTCACGACACGCGTTGGAAGGCTCTGATTCTGTAAATCATCAGGACTTGGTCTGATGAGCATCCAATCTAATCCGCCTTTCTCATCACCTATTGCCATCTGGCAAAAGAAATTAAGTTCCGATATTGAAGCTCGGAGATCTAAACCTTTCGCACTATACAGAGCACTCATAGCCTCGCGAGGGAGTAAATGGCCTTCGTTGCAAGCAACAAGCATAAGATAATCTGTCGCTAGCTGCGCAGGAGGTGGTGAAAATCGCAAAATGGCGTGCAATATCATGTCGTTCAGCGGCAGCAATCTTTCGTCCGTACAGGTCATAATGACGGGTCTCTTTGATTGGAGGACAAGACTTAATGTGGTGGTCCAGAACTGTTTGTCATCTTCGAAAAGCACGTCTACTTCTTCGAGAAGTATGAGGGACTGCTTCTGGGGTTTTTGCCTCTTCGGAGGCTCTTTTCTCTTTGGGCTTGCTTTCGAAACCTTCGGTTTTTTTCCTGACGGTAACTTCTTCTCTGTTGTCTTAGCCTTGAAGAAGCTGTTCATCGTGCCCTGGCGTCCTGTCTCAATGTCCTTCTTGATACTATCGTTGTTAAGCTCCAATTCCTCACTTTGGTCCTCCGCGATCAAAGGGTCGTCTGTAGATGCACGCCCCACCAGATGGTTCCTTGTCATGTCACCGACCTTGTCTAGTATGTCTCTACCGCTTCGGCGGCTTCCAGCGTTAATCTCAAAAATTTCGAAGCCCAGTTCTTGAGCAACGGCATATACCGCAGCAGTCTTACCACATCCATGGGGACCACTGATAACAACCGCGTTGGCAGATCGATCACAGGTGCCTGAAGTCCCTGGGCCGTCTCCGCTTCGAATTAAAGACCGTCTCATTCGAGGCTTGGGTGAAGGCGGGTCTCGAGAGTCGGCGAGCTCGTCCATTTCATTTGCTTCTTCATCACTTGAAATGATGAAGTCATTGAGCTCTTCAGCTCTTTTGCGTTTCCTTTTGTTTGCTTTAGTCACGGCCTGTCGGGTGACGGGAGAATTCCTAGGTCCATTTCGTCGTATCTCAACTGCATTAGTGGTCGAACCTCTTAGCCAGTCTCGAAGAAGGGTGGTCTCCCGACCTGACTGCAAAACATCTTCAGCGGTCTTTGGAGCATATTTGTGCACCCACTCCTGCGTCTCGCATTCAAATCTGTCGAAAGCACTAAGTGAGGTTGCGATGGCTCTATACACATTTTCAAGGGCTTTGTGAGTCGGCAGGTGGAACATGTCCGGGAGCCCAAGTTCATCGCTGAGATGATCATCCACAGAGCTTGAGTTCGAAATGTCCAGTCTGCTCCCCAATTCTCTTCGAATGGTCCTTTGCAAGGCAGTACCATTCATGAGCCTGCGAAGGGGACGCCGAAATTGGCGCCAATCACGACATATCACGCCTTTTGACACTTTATTGTTATTTTCATAGGCGTGAGTTATATCAAGACAAGGCTTTAAGACCTCCTCGTCCACCGGTACTTTGACCTCTACGTCTTTCAGTTTGCAGTGAGCCTTTGGTATGTCAGAGGCCTGCAAGGGGGCCGGATCGATTGTCAGTAGAATTGTGTCTTGACCAATATGAAGCATCTCATACGGGGGCCATATAGGTTCCATAGCGCCAGGAAAGCGACAAACCCGAGCATCTGAACCAAATGTATTCCATCCAATGGGTGTATCCCTTTTGATACCAAGGGTGACGTCTGAGGACTTGCTTGTAACTCTAGACGTCCTTGGGCTAGCCTCATTTCGCTTTGCTGGCGGAGAACGTGATTTTGGGTCACCGTCCTTAAGATCCTCGTAACTAATGGATGATTTTCGACCCGCAGTCCGCGCATTTGAACCGAGAAAAAAGGGATGTGTCACCTTCGGAGGTTCCGAAGGTACAAGGGCCTTAGTTTTCATAAGATTTGCGTTGGGCTCCTCGCCAGACCAGATGTCGTCAATCTTGCCTCCAATCTCTGAGCGGATTTTTTCGTCTACGCCATACTTGACTTTCGCTACCAGTGTCTTAGGCCCCTCAGGCAACAGCGCAGATCTCCTCGCACGCTTCGGCTTTATGCCTTGAAGGGGTTCTTTCGCGTTTGGGTAGCCGAGTTTGCCGTCCGAGCGGACTCTCAGCATCTTCTTTGGTGGAGTCGTATCCTGCCCGACGTTTGGCCTCTTCGGGGAGGCCAATTTGCCATCTGGACGGACTTTCAAAATCTTTCTGGGTGGTGTTGCTGCAGGTTTCTCACCCGAGTCATTGACTTCATGTTGTCTTGTACACTCAAGAGCAGCAGTCGTCCCATTGACTAATAGGCGCGATTTGGAATCTTGCTCACCGCTGTCTTGCAAAGCAATTGCAGTGGTACCGTCATTTGGGGGCCGACTAATGGTTTCATCCTCGGACGCTGTTGGTGTTGCTGTTGTGACCGAAGCTGAGAGTTCTCCGTATGCTGCAACTTTCAGCTGATCGGCCCAAGCATCCTCGCCTGGCTTCTTTGGCTTTTCAGGAGAACGCTCAGGAGATACAGTCCGCCGGCGTTTGCGACGATCTTCATCCTGGTTGATATCTTCTACCGTAGATGGTGCTGCGCCTGCTGGTATGTGTTCTCAGCGATGAAGCCCAATTAATTCATGAAATACCTACCAGATTTTGAAATGAAGAAAGGATGCACATTCTGCATGCCATGAGATGACATCCCCGTCATGACAGCCATCTGATCCTTTGTAAAACCACCATCATTCACCTTTTAGGACGTTCATGCATAAGGAGGTCCTACAAGAAGGTCAGATAGATGTGGGCCATCGATGGCTAACGAAGATGCCAATTTCCATGACACATCCAAGTGGAAGTCGACCTGGTGGGTTTGACTTCATTGTGAGAACATCACTTCATTCACTCGCGTCGCGTGCAGTGACTTCCACATTGCGCCCGGGTAAACTTCGGTGTTCTAGAGATCAATTAACTCCTAACTCCGCGATCCACGAACTTTTTGAGAGCTTCTACAAGGCCGTCTGAGGCGCTGACCGGATTAGCTCTTCGCACTCATTCAAACGAGCTTCGCGGCGATGTTCAACAAGTCATACACCCTTACGGAAGTACCCCAGAATCTAACGGGCTCCAACGCGCGAATTCTTACTGCCAATGTATTTTCTGTTACAGGCTCAAGGAAGAGGAAGAGATCGGAGCTTGCTGTTGCTATTGACGGTCAGGGAATCAGGATCTACGATGTACGCACCTATGTCATTAATACCACCTTGTATCGGCTAATGGAGCATCTAGGTTCAAACCTCCAAGCTAGCTACATCCTATGCTGTATCACCTCAAGCCGTGTTCACCTGTCCGCCGTATTCAATACGTCTTCGAAGGCAAGGGTCGGCCCCTTCTCAAAGACTCACGTACTGTTCCATCACCTCACCTAAGCCTCGGCTTCTTTGCTTTTCCGAAATTGCAGGCACCAAATCCAATCCCACAGGGGCAATTGAAGCATCTTCAACCACGTTGGGAAAAGACACTGCGCCAGTAGTGACATTGGATACGCTTGCCTTCACTACACGGGACTACAGTAGCACTTCGCCAAATAAGGTGCTTGCTATACACGAAGATGGAATGGTCACCTGCTACTCACAAGACCTTGGCACTGAAGAATGGAGCACACCAATTCCGTCGGATTCGGAGACAACTCAAAATTTTCATGTGGAATTCGCAAACGTCTTGAGCGTGGAGGTGGCCAAAAAAGCAATATTAAAGGATCGAGAGGATGTTTTAGCTTCATTCGACACTGAAAGAGGGCAGTCTGATGGAAGTCTCTTACTCATGCTAGTTCGAGCCAGGGAGAAGGGGGAAACCAGTGCTTCGGGTGCTTTGAAATTTATGATCCTAACGATAAGTGAAACGAGTCCCATAGCAGAAGGACACTCCTCACGAAGCACGCAAAAGCTTAAATTGCTGGGTTCAACTCTCATCCCGGAACCCTCCAAGTTGCTGTTAGAAACCTCAGCAATCACGATGCATGTTGCGAGTGGGATTATCTATCAGAATGCCAAAGGATTTCTGGCGGTCTACAGTCTCACCGGATTAGTTCCCCGACTCGAACATGAGTTGGAGTTGGATCGGGATACTGATGTGTCTTACCTGCGACTATCTACAAATCTGCTTGCTTGCAGCAGTCACGCTGGCCTGTCCGTCATTGAATTACCTTATTGCTCGATACAAGCGCAGTGTAGCCTGACAGACATCATTTCCTCCCTAAAACCTGCAGATAGGGAAGTCAGCGATGCTCAAATCCGGTTGCTATCGTATTGTGCTCCGTCAGACCTAGCGGTTGCACTCTCTGGACGGAAAATAATAGCAATCCAGCTATGGACCGCGACACTTCAGAACGGTGTAGTCAGAAAGCGGAAGCGCGAAGGACTCCTGATAAACTCCATTGGGCATGGTTCTGCCATCAATTCCAAGAGTCTCTTGAATCAAACATCAAATCGCAAGATTAAATCACTTGGGACGTATATGCCAACGTCATCAACAAAGGATAAATGGGACGACCACGTGGTAGATTTAGACCGCTGCGCTTTGCAAGGCGACGCAGCAGGGTTCGAGACCATGGCAGCTCCTCTATTGGATATGGAGATTCAGGAAGACAACCAACTGACATTCCAGTCAGCGACTCATTCGCGTATAGACCAGTGTGGAATCTACCACATACTTAGCAAAATTTTCTCTGTGGACCAATCTCAACATCTAGGCGTCGATGAACTCATGGCAATCTCTGGCACATTGAAAATTCGATTCCTACCGAGTAGGATCTGCAACTTGCTTATTGAGAGAGGTTTCATGACTTTATCAAATATTGAGAAATCGCTGAAGAGTTCTGGAGCCCTACCTACCACTTCGAAGCTTGTAACGGGAATGCTGGTTCGAGCATTTGCGGAATTTGATAGCTCGCTAGAGCTCCTCTCAACCCTCATCGCCAGCCCTGTTCCATTAAGCTCCGGAGAGCTCGTCCATACCCTCTCGATTGTGACGCGTGGCTCAAGTCCATCGCAGT
>JAABUP010007460.1_pt1 | contig 14643 bp, 15 predicted proteins | sample 5559201 | NCBI WGS metagenome assembly JAABUP01 (sample SAMN10711887, study PRJNA513373) | rock metagenome | isolation source: Antarctica rocks | place: Antarctica | reverse complement strand
TGCAGACCATCGCGGCCTGCGTGCTGGGCGGCACCGATCTCTTCGGCGGCACCGGCAAGCTGTCGGGGGTGGTGCTCGGTGTGATCATCCTGACCATGCTGAGCAACATCCTCGATCTCACGGGCGTGAACCCGTTCTGGAACTTCATCGCGGTGGGCTTGGCGCTATGGCTTTCCGTCTCGTTCCGGTCACGGCTGATCGCGTGGAAGCGCTGAAGACCAAACAAGCCGGGAGCGGAACCATGACATCGGTAGAACGCCTGAACGTCGTGCCGCCAGCGGGCCGGGGGTTTCGCAGGCTGTTCAGCCCACGAGTCGGGGTCCTGATCGCCTTCGTGGTCCTGGTCGCCGCCGCACAATGGGCGTCGCACGGCGCCTTCATGCAGACCCGCAACCTCCTGAACATCCTCGCGCAGAACAGCGTCACAGGAACGCTGGCGATCGCTCAGTGCATTGTGGTGATCAGCGGCGGCATCGACCTGTCGCTCGGCTCCATCACGGCATTGAGCTCCATCGTGATCCTGTCGCTGCAGGACCAGGGGCCGCTGATCGCCCGCCTCGGCGGCCTCGGGGTCGGCCTCGCCTGCGGCGCGATCAACGGCGGGCTGGTCGTGGTCGGCCGCGTGCCGCCCTTCATCGCGACGCTGGGCATGATGCAGGCTGCACTCGGCCTGACATATGTGATCAGCAACGGCTACCCGATCTACGAGAACGACCACATGGCGCTGGTGTTTGGGCTCGACAGGGTCGGGCCGGTGCCGCTCATCATTGCGCTCTGGTTGCTGGTGGCGGTGATCGGCTGGATCCTGCTGCGGTTCACGCGTTTCGGCGCCTATGTGTACGCGATCGGCGGCAACGAGCGCACAGCCGTCGCCTCCGGCGTCAACGTGGCGGCGGTGAAGCTGTTCATCTACGTCCTCGCCGGGCTCTGCGCGGCCGTGGCCGGCATCATCTCCATCGATCGCCTCGGCTACAGCCAGCCCACCATAGGGGCGTCGCTGACGCTCGACTCCATCACCCCGGTGGTGCTCGGCGGAACGAGCCTGCTCGGCGGCGTCGGCGGTGTCTGGCCCACCATCGGTGGCGTGATCGTTGCAGGCGTCCTCAACAACCTGCTGGTGCTGCTCGGAGCCAGCATCTATTCCGGGCAGATCGTACAGGGAGTCATCATCCTATTGTTTGTCTTCTTCTTCATCCGGTTGCGTCGACAGTAAGTTTAGTTGGGCCTCAGGACAGCCGTTGGCCCGGAATGCGAGGTTCACAAGATGTCGCATCTGCTAGTCAAGCCGCACACTCCGGCCGATGGGCGCATCCTGCACATCACGCCGGAATCGGCAGGCTGGCGCCATGTCGGCTTCGACCACCACGGGCTTAGCCCTGGGCAGCGCCTGCAGAGCGCCACAGGCGACCGCGAGGTGCTGCTGGTGTTCGTCGCCGGACGCGGCGACGTGGACGCGGGATCCTTCTCCGTGGCCGCTGTCGCCCTCGATGATGCGCCCTTCTCGGTCTACCTGCCGCCGTGGACGGCCTTCTCGGTGACCTCCAGCACCCACCTGGAACTGGGGGTATGCAGCGCGCCGGCCACAGGCAAGTACCCACCGCGCCTGATCCGGGCCGACGAGGTCGGCAAGATCTCGCGCGGGAACGGCACCAACACCCGCTGTGTCCGCGACATCCTCCCCGAACCGCCGCCGCCGAGTCCCTCCTTGTGGCGGAGTCGGTCACGCCCGGCGGCCACTGGTCGAGCTACCCGCCCCACAAGCACGACACGGACGATCTGCCGCGCGAAAGCGCCCTCGAGGAGACCTACTACCATCGCCTACGGCCCAGTCAGGGCTATGCATCCAGCGGGTCTACACGGACGCCCGCAGCTTGGACGAGACGATGGCGGTTTACGACCAGAACGTCGTCCTGGTCCCCGGGGCTACCACCCGGTTGCCGCGCCGCACGGCTTCGACGTCTACTATCTCAACGTCATGGCCGGGCCGCGGCGGGCCCAGCGGTTCCACAACGAGCCCTCGTACGCGTTCCTGGTTGCTTGACAGTGCGTCGGCCCATCGCAATGAGGGGGCGCCCTCGGGTGCCTCGCAGAGGCTCGCGCGGTTCCCTCCAACCCCGAAGGTCATGAAGCCGTCCACTCCCCTCACGGGCATTGCAGCCAGCCTGGGCATATCGACGTCGACCGTGTCCCGGGCGTTGCGACGCCCGGAGCTGGTGAACAAGGAAACGCGCGCCGCCATCCACCTGGCGGCCCAGAAGGCCGGCTACACGATCGAAGCCGATCGGCCGGCCGCCAGGGGCACGCTCACCACCGTGGGGCTCGTGGTGCCGGACATCGAGAACCCCTTTTTCGCTGTGATGGTGAAGTCCGTGCTCAACGAGCTCCGCCGCACCGGGGTCAGCCTGGTGGTCGCCGACACCAACGAGGAGCCGCTCGGGGAAGGCGAGATCATCAGCACCATGCTGCCGCGCGTCGATGGGCTGATTCTCGCATCCTCGCGCCTGGACCAGGCCGCCATCAGCCGGCTGGTCGACAGCAAGCCCTTGGTTCTCATCAATCGCGAGATCGACGGCATTCCGTCCATTCTGATCGACCAGCGCACCGGGATGCGCCAAGCCGTCGAGCACTTGGCGGCCCTGAGTCATCACCGCATCGGTTATGTCGAGGGGCCGAGCGCATCGTGGTCAAACACGCATCGGCGGGAAAGTTTCCTCGAGACGATGTCCGACCTCGGCTACGAGCCGACGGTAATCGGCCCCTACGCGCCCCGGTTCGAGGGCGGCGTGCAGGCGGCGGACATCGCGGTGTCACGGGGCTTGACCGCCGTGGTAGCCTACAACGACCTGATGGCGTTCGGAATCATGTCGCGACTCGCGAGCCGCGACGTTGCTGTTCCGGCTGCCATGAGCGTCGTCGGCTCGGACGACGTTCCAGCCGCGAGCATCTGGGCGCCGGCGCTCACCTCCATCGACGGCTTCACCGCCGATGCGGGACGGACGGCCGCGCAAGCCCTGATGCGGTGCGCTCAAGACAAGGAGCACGTGCCTGCGCGCCGAATCCTCAGCCAGCTGATCGTGAGGGCATCGACCGGCCTGCATCAAGACGAGCGAACCAGTTCACGCCACGCATCATTCTGAGCGTGCGGGATGTCGTTGCGGTTGCCGCGGCGGCCGACCAGCCTGCCAGGACCTCGACGCGGATGATCCTTCGACCGCCTCCTGGCGGGATCGTGGAAGCTCTGCAAGTCGTAAATTGCTCCGGCGCACGCCGCGAAGGCTCGATTCCAGGTCGCCGTCCAGGTCATGAAGGATCGCGAGGCGCGAACGCGTCGGACGCCTATCGGCACTGTTCGGTGCAGTGCTAGTCTGGCGGCTGGTCTGCGCTCGCTCGTGGAAACGCTTCTGCGCGGCGGACCGGCTCCGGACAGCCTGCGCTTCTCTCAAACTGACGTCTGTTTCGGCCCATCCATGTGGCCAAGCAGCCGTTCTGCTTTTGTGAAGGGTTCAGATGCCGGCCGTGGATGAGGGTGCGTCCGGGTTCACGGCCGGCGTCTGAAAGCCTCCGGGGAAGGAAACCGCGGGCCGGTTAGCCTCGAGCGTCGCCGCCCGCTACGGCCTATGGGGATTGGGCTCGATCGAGGAGGCGCGGAGCGGGTCGGCACGATCGAAATCACGATGCTTCGGTCGCGCCTGAGCCGGTCCGGCCCGTCGCTGATCGGGCGGAAGGCTATCGTCGTGCTCGCCGCGAGCTTGCCGACATGCCGCTGGGGCGTGATCGGCCGTGTTGGTCCGTGGCTCCGTCGCGGGCGCGATGTAGGCGGCTCTTGGTCACGCTCGCGCGCGAGGGTCATGAGCTGTCGATCCTGAACGCGGCCGTCGGGTGCGAGCGGGGCGCGCAGCCGCGTTCGAACGTCTCGATGACGATCATGCGGCCGCTGCAGCACGGGCAGGGATGGGTGGCGTCGTTCGACTCGCCATCCCGCACCCGAGCGTTAGACCCGTTCCCGGGGATCGCTGCGGTGAGCAGTTCCCGGGCGCGGGCGATGGAGGCGGCCCGGGTGCCGCTGGCCAACAGGCCGTAATGGCGGATGCGGTGGAAGCCGTTCGGCAGCACGTGGATCAGGAAGCGACGGATGAACTCGTCCGCCTCCAGCGTCATGGTCTTGATCCAGCCCTCGGCTTCGGCCCTGCCGCGGGCGCGGTAGTCCTTCCAGCGGAACGTGACGCCGCCGTCGTCGCTCCCGATCAGCCGGCTGTTGGAGATGGCGACGCGGTGGGTGTAGCGCGACAGATAGGCCAGCACCGCCTCCGGGCCACCGAAGGGTCGTTTGGCGTAGACGACCCTTTCCGCCTTGCGCAGGGGCGCCAAATGGGCCGCGAAGGCGTCGCGCTCCGCCAGCCCGAGGACCTCGCCGAAGAAGGCGAGGCGGCCGGCCTCGTGCAGAGCCACGAGCCCGTCGAGGAACAGCCGCCGGAACAGGCGCGACAGCACCCGAACCGGCAGGAAGAAGCCGGGCCGGCAGGCGATCCAGCGCGTCCCGTCGGGCGAGAGGCCGCCGCCTGGCACGATCATATGCACGTGGGGATGATGGGTCAGCGCCGATCCCCAGGTGTGCAGCACGGCGGTCAGCCCGAGGCGGGCGCCGAGGTGTTTCGGATCCGCCGCCACCGTGGTGATTGTCTCGGCTGCGGCCTTGATATGCTTGGCGTGATCGATCCGGCTCGGGAACACGTAGTCGGTCACGGCGCCTCCGCGGCGCTCCAGCCATGCGCGCAGGCTCCCCTGGGCATGGTCGAGCATCTCGAATTGCACCGGCCGCTTCGTCTTCTGCTGGACCACGATGGCGCGGGAGCGGACGCGCTCGCCGAGCACGAGGCCGCCGATCCTGATCTTGACGACGTCACAGCCGCGCAGCTTGCTATCGATTGCGAGATCGAACATAGCGCGGTCGCGCATGCGCGCCTTGCTGTCGAGCCAGAACCGGATGGCCCAGACCTGCTGCGGTTTGAGCGCCCGCTTGGCTCCGAGCTTCCGGCCAGCGTTCCACGCGCGCTTCCCCTTCGCGCCCGGATCGTGTTCTGATTGTCCCATGGTGCCGTCCTCCTTTGGCCATGTCGGCCTTTGGGAGAACGGGACGAACTCACAACGAGTAGGTGCGAAGCGATGTCTTCCGCCAGGCTTGGGACGCGCCGCTGTCGACCCAACCCGGGCGTAGCACGCGAACTTGCCCGTGCTCCGAAGCAGACGTTCACCGTCCAGCCGTGGCCAGCGGCTCTGCGCCCATGACGGCCGTTGCCGGGCACAATTACCTGCACGACGAGGCGCTGAGGCGGGAGATCAACGAGGGGCTGAATGTCGTCGAGACCTGGAACTCGGCGAACGGCTTCATCTTCTTTGGTCGCGGCGGCGAGGTGGCCAGCAACCGCCTCGACGACCAGCAGGCGTCGGTGGCGGCGCTCCACCTTCTCCAGTCATGCCTCGTCTACGTCAACACGCTCATGCTCCAGCGCGTGCTCGCCGAGGACCGCTGGCGCGAGCGCATGACCGCAGCCGACGCGCGCGGGCTGACCCCGCTCATCTGGGCGCATGTCAGCCCGTACGGGGCGTTCGATCTCGACATGGATCGACGACTCGATATCGGGTTGAAGGAGGCCGCATAATTGCGCTGATCACTCTTTACGAAAGGCGCATAACGTAAAGAGTGGAGCTGCTCGAGTGGCAGCGGCCGGAGGAGAACGCGGGATGGCGGCGAAGGCGGCCGAACGGCGAAGTGTAAAGAGTGCTGCTCGCGCAGCCTCGGTGGTCGCCGACGCGCACGAGCGCGCCAAGGATTTCCTGAACGCCGGCGAGATCGACCGCCTGCTCGAGGCCGTCAAGGCCGGGCGGCACGGGCCGCGCGATCACCTGCTCGTGCTGATGATGTACCGCCACGGGCTGCGGGTCAGCGAGGCGGTTGCGCTCCGGTGCGACGAGGTCGACCTTGCCGCCTCGCGCCTTTGGGTGCGCCGCCTGAAGAACGGCCTGTCGGTCGAACAGCCGATCGCTGGCGACGAGTTGCGCGGGGTCAGGCGTTACCTGGCGACGCGCGACGATCATCTGCCATGGCTGTTCGTCTCCGAACGCGGCGCGCAGTTGACCCGCCAAGCGGTCAATTATCTACTGGCCCAGGCTTCGGCCCACGCCGGCCTGCCGCCGGTCAACCCGCATATGCTGCGCCACTCGTGCGGGTTCGCGCTCGCGAACCGCGCTTATGGTCTTCGGCTCATCCAAGACTACCTCGGACACCGCGACCCGAAGCACACCGTCCGCTACACGCGGACCGCGGGAAGGCGGTTCGAAGGGCTGTGGCGGTGAGAACTCCAAATGGCCATTTTGCACAGCTTCGCGGTCACGGGGTCCAATACACATGCGCTCCGGCTCAAGCCGGAGATGCTCCGGGCCGCGGCGAGCGCCCTGTTGGGCGCAGCAGATGCCGGCGACTTTCCCATGATCTCGCCCGACGTTGACGTGGTCGAGGCAGAATAGCCCCTGCCCTGCGGCCTCGCGGACGGCGTTGCGGACGGTCTGCTTACAGACACCCGCCTGCCCTGCGATCTGACCGATCGTGAGTCTGCAAAGCCCGCGCCTCGAGACCTCGATCGCGATGACGGACAGGACGGCGGCCTCGGCCATCATGAACCGGGCCGCGATCTGAGGCGGGAGCCATCCGCTCGAGGTCCGGCGCCGCAGGCGTTATTTCGTGATTTCGCTGACCTTTTCACCGATCGCACGTCCAAGCGCCTGCTCGGCGTCACCCGACAGGTGCAGGCCGTCGGGGCCGTCCGTCTTCACAACGCTTCCTGCATCGAGGAAGGCGACGCCCTCCTTATGGGCAATGTCCTCGTAGGCTTTCGCCAGCTGCTGCGATTTGGCCAGCCCGCCGGCGAACGGCTCCTTGAAGAACACCATGCTGGAGCCCAACACCGGCGGGGAAACGAGCAGCACCTTTGGGCTGCTGTAGGTCGTCCCGACGCCGCCCTTGATGTCCTTCACGATCTTGACCAGCTTGTCGGCGCCCTCGGCGATCCGCTCCGGGGTGCGGTTGAATTGAGCTTTTAGATCATTGGTGCCCAGCATGATGACGACCACATCGAGCGGTTCCTGACTGGCCAGGGCGGCGGGCAAATAGGCGCTGCCATCGAGCCCGGCACCGGTGATCTGCGGCAGAGTGGGATCGGCGACGTCGGTGGTCCGGGCATTGAGGCCTTCCTCGACGACCACATAGCCCGGGCCGAGCATGGCCTGCATGGCGCCGGGCCATCGGACATCGGCGGGAAAGCGATCGGATGGAACGCCTTCGGCGATCGGCTTCCATCCCCAGGTGATGGAGTCGCCGTACGCCATGATGCGCTTCTGGTCGGCAGCCCCAGCAGATAGTGGCAGGCTCGCGGCTAACAGCACGGTCGTGAACAGGATCCTCCTCATCGTTTCCTCCCTCAAACTCTCGGCGCTTGTGCGCCGAGTAGTCTCTGGCAACTCTGATTTCCTGAAGCCGGTTCCGTTCACGAGCAAGCAAGGGATCACCGGAGGGAATGGGTTAAAGGCATCGCGAATTTCCCGTCTATAAAAAGCGCAACAGCCTCAGTAGCCGTCGAGCATACCGGTGGTGCGAAGGGGAATGGTCCTGCACTTCGTACCCCGAGCTGTGACAGGCGTCGCCGGGATCCGTGCGCTGCTCAAGGCGCACCACAATCGTTCTCTGCATCAGCCTGCGGCCGATTTTGGTCATTTGAGCTTGGTGGCGTGGATTTTGCCACCTCCCCTCCCGGTTTCCGAGCGGTTGACCAAGGTAGATGTAGGCGCTTGCAATCATAGCCGCGCGTGCTCGCCAACAGAGCTGAATCCTGCTCGGATTAGCTGACAGCGGGCTCGTGCTCATGCCCACATTATCTGCCTCCATGCTCGCCATCATCGCGTCGTGCTCGCCAACGGCGGATTGTGCTCACAATCGATGACAACGGTTCGCCGTGCCGCTGAGCAGCGGCTTCTCTTTAACCAGCGTTTCTGACGAGCCCGGGCGCGCGCTGCCCGGGACCGCACATCGAGGCACTGTCCTTTCTCATAACCGTTCTTGATTGCTCAGTTCCGAAACGCTACCAATTGGATGGGTTTCGAGAACAAGGACGCGGGATGCGGGTCGGGTACGCCAGAGTCAGCACCACCGACAAGTCGCCCGAGTTGCAGCTCGACGCGCTCAGGCGTGCCGGCTGCGAGAAGATCCATACCGAGAAGGCGTCCGGCGCCAAGGCGGACCGGCCTGAATTGACACGCGTCCTCGATGACGTGCTGCGCAAGGGCGACGTGCTGGTGGTGTGGAAACTCGACCGGCTCGCCCGCTCGCTGAAGAAGCTGATCACGACGGCCGAGGACCTCGAGGAGCGCGGCATAGGGCTGGTGTCACTGACCGAGAGCATCGACACCACCACGCCGGGGGGCGTGCTCGTGTTCCATGTGTTCGGGGCTATCGCGCAGTTCGAACGCGCCCTGATCCGCGAGCGCACCGCCGCCGGCCTTGCCGAGGCGCGCCGTCGCGGCCGTAAGGGTGGGCGTCCACTGGCCTTCAAGGCTGGCGACGTTACCGCAGCGCGCGCCTTGATGAAAGAGGGCAAGCTGCCTCTGCGCGACGTCGCCAAACGCATGGGCGTCTCGGTCGCCACCCTCTATCGCCACATCGGCAAGCGCGGCGCCGAAGACGACGCCGCAGATGCTGTCGCCCGTGACTGACCGTTCGAAGCGGCCTCCGGGGGAGGCGCTGGTCGACCTGCGCCGGCGCCTGGCTTTGCTGTCGCCGCGCGATCCGGCCCGCAGCGAGGTGATCGCACGCGCGGCTGAGGCATACGGCGTGTCGGTCTGGACGATCTATCGCGCGCTCCGCGAATTGACCCGGCCGAAATCGGTGCGGCGCTCCGACCACGGTTCGACGCGGGCGGTGCCCGGTGCCGGGATGGAGCGCTACGCAGAGATTGTCGCAGCCCTCAAGATCAGGACCTCGAACAAGAAGGGACGCCACCTCTCGACGGCGCGCGCCATCAGGCTGCTCGAGGAGGACGGCGTCGAGACACCGGACGGCTTGGTGCGGGCACCGGCGGGTCTGCTCAAGCGTGCGACCGTCGATCGCGCCTTGCGTGCTTCCGGTCTCGACCATGCGCGGGTTACCCGGCCGATCGCGGCGGTGCGCTTCCAAGCAAGGCGTTCGAACGAACTCTGGCATTTCGACATGAGCCCGTCCGACCTGAAGCAGGTCGAAGCTCCGCTCTGGATCGAGCCAAGCCGCGGCAAGCCGACATTGATGCTGTTCTCGGCGGTCGATGACCGCTCGGGCGTCGTCTAGGACGAATATCGCTGCGTCTACGGCGAAGATGCCGAGTCCGCGCTGCGCTTCCTGTTCAACGCCATGGCGCCCAAGCCCGAGGGTGAGCTGCCGTTTCAGGGCATCCCCGCCACGATCTACATGGACAACGGCCCGGTCAGCCGCTCCAAGGTGTTCCAGTCCGTAATGGGCAGCCTCGGCGTCCGCGTGCTCACCCACATGCCGCCGTCGGAGGCCGAGCGACGCACGCCCGCGCGGTCGAAGGGCAAGGTCGAACGGCCGTACCGCACCATCAAGGAGGTGCATGAGACGCTCTACCACTTCCATAAACCGAAGGACGAGGCGGAGGCGAACCTCTGGATACGCCGGGCACTCGTCACCTACAACAACGGCGACCATCGCGCCGAGCCGCACAGCCGGGTCGAGGACTGGCTGAAGCACCTGCCGCCCAGCGGCGTGCGGGCGATATGTTCGTGGGAGCGGTTCTGCGCCTTCGCGCGCGAGCCTGAGCGACGCGGCGTCGCCGGCGACGCGACCGTTTCGGTCGAGGGCGCCTCGGCAGCTTCGCCGAGTTCGAGCGCGCCATGATCCGCGAGCGCACCTCAGCCGGTTTGGCGGTTGCTCGAGCGGAAGGCCGTGTAGGCGGCCGGCGCAAGAAGCTGGACGCCACCAAGCGGCGTGAAATCGCAGAGAGCGTCATCACTGGCCGTAAGTCCGGCGCCGACATGGCCCGGCTCTACGGGGTGAGCCAGCCAACCGTGTCGCGCATCGTTGCGGCGTACAGGACGGCACCGGCCTGATCCCCGCCTCGTACCAATTTAGGAAGGCGATCTCATGCCAGTCCCGAAGAAACCGCGGCGCAAGGCGGAAGCAGCGCCGCCCAAGGCAGCCGCCGCCCAGACGATCCCGGACCGCCGGGCCATGGAGAGCTTCCTTGCGACGGTCACAGGCGGCAGCGCCGACGACGCGCTCTCGGAAGCGCAGAGCGTGATGTACGACGCCGCGCTGGAGGTCGCCGAAGCGCTCGAAATGCAAGTACCAGAAGCGTCGGGTCTGCGGCGGCGATATCCCGCCGACCGAACTACTACGGGTTGGCGACCATTCGGGTAAGTGACGGCCCAACGACAATCAGTCGAGCAGCGAAGTGGAGCGACCTGTGCAAGATTTGGGCGATCAGCGCGATCCCCTCCGGAGCGGAGATGACCGCGCGGGGACTGGGGCCGCCGACAACGCGCCCGCCGAGACACAGGCGCAGATGGCCTACCGGATCATCGAGGAGATGATCGTCACGCTCCGCCTCGCACCGGGCAGCTTGGTTTCCGAAAAGTCGATGAGCAATCTCCTCGGCATCGGCCGCACGCCGATCCGCGAGGCCCTGCAACGTCTGGCGTTTGAGGGAACCGTGAGAATCCTGCCGCGAGCCGGCGTGATCGTGTCCGCCATCTCGCCCCTGTGCGCGGACGCCTACAACCTACTGGCTGATGAGGCCGCGACCCCAGCTGAGGCCCGCGACCTTTACCTGCGCGGCCTTGAAGCCGGCGAGCTGGCGCTCGGGCCGGAAGACTTCGAGGAGTACGGCGGACAGTTCTGGGGCTTCCTCGAAACCCGGCCCTACATGCGCGCGCGGCATGGGTTGGCGCTGGCCTTGCAGGAGCGGCAGGCTATGGGTTCGGCGCCATCTTGACGACGTTCCCGATCTCGCGGTCGGTTGCGTCCAGCGGTATCTCACATACGTTCCTGATCTACGGCCTGATCATCGGTGTTGTCGGGATTCTCGCCGCGCAGGGCATGCGGCGCCCGGCCCAGGCCGTTGCCTCGGGCGTCGGAGGGGCCGCGCGCGAGTCCCCATACGAGCCGCGCGGCTTCACGTCGCGCGAAATGCTCCGAAGTCCGATCTTCTGGCTGATGTTCGCGATGATGACGATGATGTCGACCTCGGTGTCAACGCCGGTCTGATTCCAGGCCAGCGTGATCTGTTTGACGGCATCGAAGCCGATGGCGCCGAGCCGGATGGCCTCGGTGACGGCGGACGCCACGACGTCCTGGGGCGCCGCCTCCATCAACCGCAGCACCTGAATGAACTCCCGCTTGCCGCGATTTCCCATGCGGGCTTCCAGGAGATGGCGCAGGTGCTGGAACACCTCCGGCAGGTTCCAGCCCTGCAGCGCCGCGGCCTGATCGAGCGCGTTCGGCTTCATCTCGATCAGCGCCAGGTAGTGCAGCGGATCCGCAACGAATACGCCCTCGCCATAGCAGCGCGGATGCCGAGCGATCTCCCGGCCGCCGCACAGGATCGCGACCTCGTCGACGAACCCCTTCACCAGTACGTCCTGGAAACCGAAGGCCGTCGGCACCGAGTAGTCGTTGCAGCGGTAGCGGACGAGCGCCGTCGAGGAGACACGGGCCGCGCGCTTCTCGCACGGCTCGAGCGGCACGGCGGGCAGCGCCCTCAGGGCCTCGATATCGGCGACGAGCCGCTCGCCGATGGTGGTGGCGTGCCGACCGGCATGCTCGTCCTGCCGCGCGCGGCAACGCTCCGTCAGCATGACGTTCAAGGCCTCGAAGCTCGCCGCCGTGGGGACCGGCGTCATGAAGTTGGCGCGCGCGTATTTGACCAGCCCCTCGACCTTGCCCTTGTCGTTGCCCTTGCCTGGACGGCCGAAACGGTCCTGGAACAGGCAATGGCTGACCAGCTCCGTGAAGGCGCGGGTGCGATCGCGCTTGCCGTCGCCGCAGATCTTCGCCACTGCGATCTTGGTGTTGTCGTACAGGAGCGAGAGCGGCACGCCGCCGAAGAAGGCGAAGGCCGAGACGTGGCCGTCCAGGAAGGCCTCGGTGGTTTCCCGAGGGTAGGCCTTCACGAAGCAGGCGTCCGACTGCGGCAGGTCCAGGCAGAAGAAGTGGATCTTCTGGCGAACGCCCCCGATCACCGCCAGCGCTTCACCGAAATCTACCTGGCCGTGGCCTGGTGGATGGGACAGCGGCACGAAGGTTTCACGCCCCCGCGCCCGGCAGACCCGCACGTGATCCTTCACCACCGTGTAGCCGCCCGCGAAGCCATGTTCGTCGCGCAGCCTCTCGAAAATCCTCTTGGCCGAGTGCCGCTGCTTTATCGGCGCATCGCGATCCGCCTCCAGGATCGCGTCGATCACCGGCAGCAACGGCCCAAGCTTCGGCTTCTCGGGCGGCTTCGTGCGCGTGTACCCCGGAGGCAACGAGAACCGGCACATCTTCAACACCGTCTCGCGGTTCAGTCCGAAGACCCGGGCGGCCTCGCGGCGGCTGTGCCCCTCGATGAACACGAAATGCCGAACGGCGGCGTAGATCTCCACGACGAACATCCCCGGCCCCCAAAACGGGAAGCCTATCCACTGGCCGGATTTTACTCCGCCCGCGTCAGCAGTTCGCTGGCGCTCCAGTGGCCTGGTTTGTCACTGCCCTACACAATAGGGCCAGGATTCCGATTCGCTGAAGGTCGAAAGCCGCTTCGCGCCGGCGACTTTCGAGGCGCTACGCGCGCTCGGCCACGACGTCGAGATCCTGGGCGAATTCGACGAACTGGTCGGTCACGCAGGCGGCCTGGCTCGTCATCCTTTGGGCGTGATCGAGGGCGGCTTCGATCCCCGCAGCGACGGCAGCGTCTCAGCCTTCTGATCGTTATCTCCGGCGCTCTCGCCAGAGCAGGAGCGTGCCGCCTGGCTGTTGGCGGGTTCTCCCGCTCCGGTTCCGTGAACCGGAGCCGCCTTTTCGATGAGCCGGGTGCGTTTCGATCCGGGATGCATCCCAATGTCGGATCGCCTCAATCGGCTGATCGGCCACTAGCTAGAAAAGGTTAGCCGATGGCTGGGGGACCCCGACTCCAACCGACGTCTCGGAATGCCTAAAACCTCAATGATTCCAGGCTGGGGGCCTGCCGTCACCGAGGTCTTTGGACCACATCTCTGGACACCGCGTCAAGCTTTGAAGACGCCCTCGATCAGGCTGCGTGAACGGCTCGCGCAGCAATGACTGGTCGTCGCTTGCGGGCCACGAGGTATGGGCGACTTTGCCGATTTCACGCTTAACGATGTTAGGGTCCTGTCTTCGCTGCTCCGACTGCGGTGTCTCAGCTTCCGGCGGGAATCGGGCAGGATGTGAGTTAGGCTAAGCGGAAGGTGTTCGCCAGGAACGGCATGCAGACCGTCGATCAGCCCCACATCCCCGTGTTGTCGCCTTCAGGACGGCAAGAGGGTCCGCGTACGAAGTCCACGAGGACGGGACTACGACCCGGAACAAGGCCGCGCGCAACGACGCAGGGCACGAAGGGTAAGAGGGGCAAAACCGCGGGCGATCAGGCTGGTGCAGCCCGTTTCCGGACAAGGTCTGGCAGGGGCGTGACGGCGATGACGTCTGGGACGGCGAGCCTGTCACCCAGATAGTCCCAGAAGCTCACGCCGAGCTTCCGGCAGGTCTTGGCGAGTGCCAGGAACGTGTCACGGCAGGCGCGGCCGTCCTCGCTGCGGGTTCCGCCGCTGATCTTGCGTTTGGTCACCTGGCAGCGGATGTCGTTTTCCGATCCATTGGTGTGGAGCGGGATCTCGGGCCGGTCGAGCACGGCCAGCAGTTCGGCCTTATTGGCATGGAGCCGTTTCAGCAGGCGATCCAGCATGACGAAGCCGGTCTCGCGTTTGAAGATGCGGTCGAAGCGCGCCCTCATCTCGGCCCTGCGGCGCGCCGTGGGGTCGCGCTTGAAGGCCAACAGGTCGCGGTAGAACCACCAGATCAGGTCGCGGACGACGCGCTGGATCCTGCGCCTGTCCTCCGTGAAGGCCTCGAGCTTGTGGACGAGGCGCTCCGCATGGGACCCAGCACAGGGCATGGTGCCCGATGTTGAACTGCTCGGCGTCGTCGCTCACCACCACGGCGTCGCACAGGAAGCCATGCGCCGTGATGGCCCCCCAGAGCGCGCCCTCGGTGGCGATGCCGACGGGGTCGGGCAACACCTTGAGATCGGCGAGGCCGAGAGCCTGGAGATGCGCCATGAAGGCCGCCTGGTCGGCAAACTGCCGGACGGGGTGGTTGGCCAGCAGCGCCATCGCCGAGCACGACAGCGAGCGCTCGCGCATGTAGGCCAAGGCCACGTCGTTGACGACGTAATCCGTATGTCCGGCGCGCAGGCACTCCAGGAAGTTGAGCCGGCTCTTCGATCCCGTGGTGCCGAACCAGGTGAAATCGTCGTTGCCGATCTGTGTGCAGAAGCCGTTGCGGCTCTTGTGGCGCGCACCGGTGTCGTCGACCGTGATCCAGCGCGCCGT
>JAABUP010007459.1_pt1 | contig 14645 bp, 13 predicted proteins | sample 5559201 | NCBI WGS metagenome assembly JAABUP01 (sample SAMN10711887, study PRJNA513373) | rock metagenome | isolation source: Antarctica rocks | place: Antarctica | reverse complement strand
GAAAGGGTTTCGAGGGTAGAAGAGACATGAGTCGTTCTGGAAGGAACGACCAAAAGGATATGGAGACTGGAATCATAGACGATGGTCGAGGAGGGAGGGGTGTGGGAGCTGGACGGTGTGATCTGTTTTTGAGGACTGCTGAGGTACGAGTACAGGGATTGGCTGGGTAGTGGTTGAGAAGAGAGGAATGAGATGGTTGTAGGAAATGGTCGAGACGTAGGTGTAAGGTGGGCTGGACTGCTCTATTCAAAGGTTTTGTATATGTGAAGATCGGACTTGACGTAGATGAGATCGAAGGGAAGATACAAACGAAAGAGGAAAAGATGCGTTGATGTTACAAGAGGATGCTAAGCATTGCCTCTCTTGTCCTGACAGTTCAGAAACTTTTGGTTCCACGATCGAGATGTCGTGGGAGGATGCCAAGGAACCGCCTCTCTGGACGGGGAGAGAAGATGAAGAGCAGATAGAATACCCGAGAATGAACTTAGATGGATAAAGTAGGCATGGAATGCCATGCCTTTCTTAATTCACACTGTCGCTCAGGTACTTTACCCTGCCCTACCGCCTCATTATTCAATGATTGCAAAAGCTGGATTAATTTGATGTGGACGAGAAGCCGGTGCAATGGTTGGTACTTGAGAGTGTAGTCCACATCTTTACTTTCGGACTTTGAGTGACTGCGTTTGCTCATCCTGAGATTCTTACGCTTGCAATAAATGCATACTGCACAGACATTGATTCTGGCTAAACTTATCAACATGTCGAGGACAGGTTCCAGGCGTAGTCTAATTGCAAAAGACCAGCGTACTTGAGCCCTGGCTTTGACCGAATAGGACTACACTGAGAGTCAGTGTTGGCGGTTGTATCGTCCACAGAGGTGATAGTACTGACACTTTCTTAATCGATACACTCTCAACATCTTCTCTCTGACCCCTATCCGATGAATTCATTTCCCCTGGCGAGGCTCAAATATTCTGGGGTTGCCGAAACATCGAGTCTTCTGACTCATGCTTGCATTAAGTAATTATGCATCAAGCCTGGCCGTGAGACCACAAGTGTACCAATATTGTACTTTTCAAAGAACTTTGAGCTTGATGAAGGTTTCAACGCGGACATTACTGGACCCCAGAACCGCATCCAGGGCGCTTCTGCTCGTCATGTGGGTCATGCCTCCCTTCCTCATTTCCCGAAGATGCGGCTGGACCTCCATTCTGAAGTAGCATTAGGATTTGTAGCAGACAGACAGCAATAGTAGCATACCGTTTTTGGGGCCTCGTTGGTCTTTGATTCAGTCAAACCCGTCGAACGATGGTGGCTCGGCTTGCAAAGCTTCAGCCACGGCACATTGCACGAACCTTTGTAGATTCAACCCTCACATCAACGGAAGATTTCTCGCCCGATTTCATGATGCGTTTCTCTTTCCGCTCCCTCCTCTCCGCTTTTCTCTTCTGCTCTCGGTCTACCCAATCAATCAGTCAGCGCCTTCAACCATCCCTCATCCCCCTCAACTTCCCCCACACCCTCCTCTCCATCTCCCTCTCCATCCTCAACTTCTCAATTCCCGCCTCCACATCCCGGGTCTTGGCCTCGCTATCCGCAAGCACCTCGTTGATCCTCGCTGCCGTCACTTCGTACGCTTTTTCAATCTCTCTTGCGTTCATGGTGCGTAGGATCTCCGCGCGGCGGGCTTCGAATGCGGCTTGGGCGCTGGGAGAGCGCGGATGCCCGGAGATGTGGCCGTGGGGATATGTGGATGAGAGAGTGTGTGGGATGAGTCTTTTTGGGTAGGTGCGAGAGGGGGAGGTGAGAGGAATGGAGGCGGGAGAAGGAGGAAGATCGGCTTCCTCTTTTGATGGAGATGGTGGGGATTCGGGCGGCGGGGAATTGGGGGTGTCCATTACTTGGTGCGGCGGCAATCCGGCTTTATTTTGGAGATGGGGGTTGGTGGACCTGGAAATGTGAGTTACAAAACACGAGGAATCTATCTAGATGCCAAGCGCCGCTAAGACTTCGTTCCTGGTAGAGAGCTAAGAATCATACTGTGAAACATGACGAAGTATTGACCATTATCAGTCAGATGACAGAGCGATCACAGTGTGAGACTTAACGTAACATGAGAAGGTCCGAAAAGGTTTTCATTCGCCAATTTGAGCTGTGTCTTCTTTTCTAATTGCCTTAATCCTCTTGGACTGTAGTAGCTCTATCGTATCGCTAGACACTCTTAATGCAAGCAGGCCATTAAAAGGCTCCTAAATTGAAACATCATCTCACAGCCTTCCTCCCCGACCGCTTTCCTCCTCTCCGCTTACCGGGAACATTTGCACGGTTTGCCATTTCGAGGCGTAATTCCCTCGGCCCTTCAACAACTACCCTGAATCGGTATCCTCTCGTTCTTCGACGACGGTTCTATCCCTATATGTCTCAGATCTGCCTTGCTGTGATCTCTCAACCTTTCTCAGAGACAATTTCGGATTGTGAGGGCAGAGGGTCCGCGCATAGGATGTTTGAGTCATTGGCTCCTGTTGTTAAGCACTGCTCACGTATCCACTTTAGCTTCGATACGTCTTCTGCCGTCATACGTTCAGACGGAAGATATTTTAAAATTGCCGTCAGAAGATTTTCAAGGTCAGCCAATTCTTCGGGTTTGAACGGTCCAAGAGCCTCCTGCGGTTGATCTGACCCGCTAGATCTCATCTCCTTGATCCGCAATGCAAGAGAGATCGACTGCTCATAAACAGGCGCATATTTGTCGGTCCTCGGAGTGCCGTCGCTCGACGAAAAAAAGCATCGACTGTTCCATTGCTGCCACCACTGAGGGGGGAGTTTTCCCAAACAGCTGACGATCTCCAGAAGAAAAACATCTTTACTTGGCATGAAGCCTTCGAATAGATGGCCATTGCCAAAGATATCAAACACCGTACAACCAAAGGCCCACATGTCGGCTGGCGGTCCAATAGACTCACCAAAGAATGATTCAGGGGCCCGAAACGGAAGTGGAGTATGCAAAGCCTTTCGTTCATCCTTCGAGAAAGATGCCTCACCAAAGTCGATTATTTTGATCTGTTTGGCCAAGTCCTCTTCATCTATACTCCAGAAGTAAGATGGTTGAACAGCATAAGGCGGAGCCTCTGGACCCAAGGGCTGATTGTCGTATCTTGAAATTGGTTCCTTTTCAGGCTCGCCAAAATTTGCGTAGACTTGCTGGGTAGTCCAGGAATCGAAATTGGGAAGATGAGACGCCACATTGTGGGTGTGAATATCTTTTCCAATGTGAGCAAAGTCGAATGCCACTGTCAAAATAGACTTGTAGCCTAAATAGAAAGGGCGAGAGAAGACTAACCACCATGCACGATTCCACAGGAATGTATGTAAGCCAATCCTAAGGCTAGCTGTGCAGTAATCTTTCGCGCAGTGTCGATTGATAGCAAGCCATGTTCTGTCGCCTCTTTTACGTCCAGAATGCTAGGCCCAACTACCTCAGTCACCAGACACCGGTGATGGCCATTAGGTCCGTCAATGTAGAATTCATCTAGTCGGGAGAGAACAAAGGGGCGGCCCGGATGATGAGGATCTCCGCAGCGCAAGGATTTCTCGACCTCAGCTTCTAAACTCGACTGCGAGCTATTTGCTTTAATAACTTTTAGAGATACGTAACGATTTTCCAAGTGGTCTCTGGCCAACCAGACGGTCGAGAAACTCCCATATCCAAGTTTGTGGACGACATGGTAGCGTTCATTGGAGAGTTCATCGCCCAATTGGATCGGATGATAGCCCCCAGAACGATATGCCTCGAGATTCTCAACATCATCTTGCCAGCGGTATACTAAGTGACGCTTCGCAGAAGAACCGGAGCTCATTAGCAAATTACCGGAATGTAAACGCCGTGTTGTAGGGACAACAGCTTTCGGATATCTCCGCAACGTCTTCCGGGCACTGTTATGGCAGCTTACGACGGAAGGTAAGCTAAGATTTGAAAGAGTGGGTAGGCGTTTTGTGGATAGCGGTGATCGAAGCCGGAAGCCGTGAAGGCAAATCATCAAGAGACATCTGCCACTCGCAACGTTTACATACAGGGAAGGGTTTCAAGTATTCGAACTAAAGCCAAGCATTTGGATGAGCTATGATTGGTCAGAACGGCCTTAGTCATCAGAGAATCTTTGCCCTAATCTAAATGCTTCTTTCTGACAGCAGCGTTTCCCAGTACTACAGTACTGTTCAGCTTTGATAGCTCGCAACTGGTGACGAACTACTTGTAACACGACCCTTCCAACCTTCAACGACCATCTCTGATATATTCTATCTATCAATCTTTCCCTAGCTTGTCGTTTCCTTCCCTCTCCAACGCTTCCCTTACTTGCTGTTCTTCTTTCACTGCTTCTTGGGTATGCTTGGCTTGGTGATTATCGTCTATCTTCGCCAATTCTGATGACAGGACGTCGGTGAACTTGTCTCCCAAGCGCATGCGACTCATCTCCTCAGGCTCATCAAAAGCTTCCAACTTTGCCATGTTCCAGTTGTTCACATACTTTTTCTTTTTGTCGAAGTATTGGTCCTTCTCAATCTTAATGGCCCCCTTTTTGTCTTCTTTGACTTCGACAGAGCCAATGTTGAACAAGTTGCTAAAGTCGTCGGTGGTTTTGAGTTCCTTAACGTATCCATGGGCTGTGAGATGCGTGTTGTCCTGCATCATCTTCGAGTCTTTGATGTCCACGGTGAAATGCAAGTCATCTGGAACCACACCAAGCATGTCTGTGCTATAGGTCCAGGGGTGGGCGTCGGATCTGTCAAATATCAATGCATGTTCTCTCATGATCAAAACATCGTGAAGGACAACCTGATGAGAACCTGACGTGGATCCAACTTGTACTTGGCTGCCAGATGTAATGCTATCTGTTTGCCAGCGTAGATCATCCCCAAGCGATTGATAGGATTTTTGCGCCTAGACGCTTGGTTCAAGAAGAACTGGAAACTCGGCTTTGCCATGATACCAATTTCACAGTTCGAGCGTTCTGAATGAGACTGAAGTCACTTGTATGTAGGGAGCTTGCTTCTCAATTCCTGGCGAAGAAAATGGTAGTACCCCGCTATTTCAATTACTGCGTGGGCAAGATAGTAATCGCAGCCTCGAATCATGTTCAATGTGGACGTGTGGGTCGATTGCCCTAATGAAGAATCCCCGTCAATAGCCCTCGGGCTTTCTGATCTAGACGCCATATAAAGTGAATGTCAAGCAAAGTTCCCGGACAGGTCCTTCACGCACGCGAATTTCCTTCCAATTTGACAATAAACCCGATACGTGATAAAATGAGTGGAAGAGCGTTGGAAGGGATCCTTCGTGCAAAGACCATTCACGGGAAGACTCACACCCTTTTCATTGTGACAATAGGGTTCATCGATGAATCTTGCTTGATGCATCGGTGTCTCCTATTCATACCGCTCAAGGGTTCAGGTTCGAGCTTCTACGGTTGAGACTAGTCTCGGCAGCATGGCTGCCTCGCTGCTTACAGAAACCTGTAATGATCCCTGTCTTGCAGCACGTACACCGCCCGCTCACCAGAGGCCACGAGAATTAATTGTTCTCGATAACTCTATATAAGGCCGTAAGCTAGCAACAGCAGCGATTTATTGGTCCTATGTTAGGCTCAATGACGTAAGTTTCCTGTTTTCGATGATTTAGCGTCGCCATGACTGTTCAAGCTGCCAAGGATGTATTCCCGTTGAATATCAACGCGAATGAATTGATTCCAGCTTGTTTCGGTTTTCTCGCCATATTCTTCGTTGGCAAGGCAATTGTCGAACAGAGGTGAAATGAGAATGTGAAGGACATTATGGACATACGACTAGATTGTCCGAAGTTGGATGTATTAGATGGAATTACTTTCAAATGTCCCGCTAGGGCATGTCAAGATCGACCAGGCAGCAGTTCGGGCGTTAAGGCAGACATCCGTGATCCCTAAATCACTATTCATTCGAACAGAATATACAGCAAGTATGAAGAGCTTCCGTCACGCGTATCGTCCATCCTCCTCTTCCTCAGTCTCCTCATCGTCGTCTGAATCGTAAGTAGCCTTGAGGCTGACGCCATCCACAGCCCCTATCAGCTCCGGCACGAGCTTTAGCCGGGTAATCCGTGCAGTTCCCTGCCCTTCTTGAGCTTCATCCTTGGCCAATTCAACTTCAATCGCTTCCAGTCCTTTCTCATCGTCATCGCCGAGGTACTTTTGCTGGTCTCTCCTTTTTCTCAGTCTGCGAAAGAGCCGGCGCGGTTCCCATTGTATGCCGGAGAAAAAGAGGACAACTCCGTCTTCCTAGGAAATTGTCGTGTCAGCCGTGCCCAGACTCACAGTCTCAGTAGGACTTAGTTGTGAGGGTTCACATCATCATGCTCTACCCATGCGCCGTCCTGGCGACTATTGAGCCAGCCTGCACCAGGAGATATTCTTCCAGCGCCCGCAGCTTCAGCTCGAATCGTCCACGTAAATTCGCTTTCGCAAGAAGATAGGACGGCCAAAGTACGGCGTGTAGCAACGTAAGTTGAGGTAACGACCCATATTCCGTTGGTCTGCGTGTCTTCGAATTTCTCCAGAACTGACCGGGCGTTATTTTTCAGCCATTCTGCAATCTTCGATGTTGGGACTGCGCGATGGTGTTCGATGTCTCCATTAGTGAGGTGGGGTAAAGTGAAGGAACTTCGGAGACTCCTTTGATCGTCTACAAAGCTTCTGAGGTCAGCCGCGGGATGTCCAAATGTATGTCGCTGCTACCTGCCTATCTTCCGTTAGGTGAGCACAGCACGTTCGAGATGCATGATGTCCTGCGTCGCGTTGGGCCAGAATCGCCGTCTATAGCGGGCCTCGCAGATCGAGATAACATCGAATCCATGCAAGGAATCGGCAAGCTGTCTATGGGAGCTTCATGTACTCTACAATGATTCAGGCCTCCGAAGCAGAACGAGTTTCTTTATTATTCAGAAAAGACACCGTAATACCAGTCCTCGTCGATTCAGGTCCCTCAAAGTAACAACTGGAAATATGCTAGCTTCCAACAGCTGTCACTTAGTCGGCTTACAATAGTCCCTCCGATGAACTCTTGAGTTGAGAGTTGTCCTTCCTATGATTTTCTGCCACCCAGCTTTAGTGTCTGGCTTCGTGTCACTATCCTCGAGAGAGTGTGAATACAGAGGTCCGAGTTAGACTTCTGACGACCTCAGAGTCTGAGGTAATCTGTGATAGAGAGATTCCGAAGACGGTCTCTGAGTGTTTGATACCATGATGCAAGAGGGAGTAGCAGCAACAATAATACAGTCAAGGGAAGAGTAATGGCTAGCCAAACATGCAAAGCCTGACCTGAGACTCGAAGATTCTTCCCATCAAGGTCGAACACAGCCGAGCTAAAAAAGGTCTACATCTGGTATTCAGCGGAGCTTGTGTAAATCGTGTGAGAATCGCAGGCACTATGCTTACCGAGACCCAAATACCAGGCAAGAAGAGCAGACAGATTGAACCAAAGCCTCGCACGAGGTTCTGTGAGAGATAGTTCATTTTGAGCAGGTTCAGATTGAAAAGGTTGAGCTTTTGATCGAGAATCTGCGCTCTTGCCGTTAGCTGGGTAGATGTTTAAAGGACCGCTTCCCGAATTGCTGACCTGACCATACTCACTCTCAACTGCAGATAATTGTCGTTGTAGATTGCTTGTTATCTCCGTGATTCGATATATAGAGTCGGAATAAATGACGCTTGACTCATCTTCGGGATTTAATCTTGGCCAACATGTGATCCTATCACGATGATGGTTTAGGAAATCTTTAAGGGATGTGATGATGCTGTAATTTTTGTGCATGGTTCCTATGAGAGCCTGATACATCATAAGTAGAGTATTGAGCTCTTCCAGATTTTGTGAGCTAGAAGTCCAAGACCCTGAATCTATGTGATGCGACTTGTTCTTCAGCAAGTCAATAGAAAAATCGGGAGTCGTGGCCTGCCGACAGATTTGCAGCTGAAAATGTAGAAACTGTGATAACCGCCATAGCTGATCGTTACCTGACCGAGTCAACTTTTCACTAGGGCCAAGTGCAAGAATGTCTTTCAGAGACCTATTCTCATCACTAGTTCCGAGGGATTCGAAACTTTGCATAAGAATACAGAGAGTGTTAGTCTTTTCTGGATTTACCTTGAGAGGACAGCTGCGGAGGAGGGCTCTCCAAGGGCCCAAGAGCTTCTCATGGGTAGGAGCTCCAATTGGGAAATCCTGGTCAAGCTGTAGCACACCTGTAATTATGACTTGAGTTGAGAAAACAGACTGGTCGTTGTTCCATTGGGGAGGGTTTGCCCAGACTAAGGATTGTCGACAATGAGTGGAGCCAGTAGTCGCTGATACTCCCGCATCACATCGTAGTAATCCAGTATTGATTTTAGTGAATTCGCTCCATGGTCCCCTTCCCCACTCTTGGTGAGAAATCTTAGAAAGTTCGGGTTAGCCTCGAGAGAGGAAAGAAATTAGGTAAGGACATTTTCTTGAATGCCGTTAGTCGTAGACTGGTAATCAGAACCAGGGGACATGGAGCCTGACCATTGAGCGACATCTGCCACTCTCATGTCTCGTCCAACAGCCACCTAGGAGACTTATGAGTGTCACATGACCAAAGGATAGGATTGATCAAGAAGCAGCACTAAGCAGGGGGTCTGCAACGGAGACAAGTACCTCCATAGATTAATAACAGTCAACCTCATGATGTTCCTACTGACCATCTATCAAACCTATTCCAAAGAAACCGACCACAAAATACTATTCTCAAATCTTACTTGGCCCATTTCTCTACCATACTCTCAATTCTCGATTCTGGAGGCAAATTCAAGTTCCGACGATAGCAACATTGCGGCCTATACCACCAAAAACGCGTCTAGTCACCACCTCAATCAAGTCGAACACTCAGCGCTATCTTCCAGCAGACTGCCATCTAATACACTGGTCCATCCACCAATCAAATAATCGGACATTTCTCTCTCGTCTCATCAAAACACCCGAAGACAAGCGAGCTTTGCTGGACGATATCCTCTTACGTACAATCTGCTTGCTGTTGAATCAACATCACCACTTATGCTGGTGCAGAGGATCGACCTCTTTCGAAGAACAAGCTCAGGCGGAACCCTCGGGGAACAATCTTGGATGTAATCCTTATCACCGTTCAGCGTCTGCTCTGTTGTCTTTGGTCAGCGCCATTTTCGACCGATCGCTCCTCGTTTTCCTGACCAGGCTGAATTTCAGCATCCGTTGCACTCTTCTGTGTGGCTGTCTTGGGCGTGTATACAATGTGTCCGCATATCACCCACAAACCTCGACCGCCGATATTCACTGCCTCAGCGGTAGTTGACATTCTCGGAAGCTTATTCCCATGCTCAGAGATGTTTTGGCCCTATAGAAAGTTCCTCTACTCTTATTGCCCGAATCAAGATGAATCATGGCTGTTCAGACTTTGGCAGATGCTATCCATGGAGGTGCTCTGGGCACAGTATGCAGGGTACTCGTGCAATCAGTAGTTGCAGGCAGTAGCGTCAATGAGACATTACCTTTGAGAAAGCATGCAAACAAAATTGCAGGAATCCGAGTCATCCATTAGGCGGGTGCGTGACTTCTCCGACGACGGCTGATACACAAGCCGAAGTGCTGATCAAAGAATTACAGATGAACAGGCCACGAAGAAAAGAAGGGAGAGCAGGAAAGGCACGCTGAGACGAGGAAGTGAGTCGCTTCATCAATGCGGAATTAGCAGTTGTGGGTAGACTTGAGAAGCACGTACCATCAGAACGAGGACAGAAGAAGGAGGCAAAGCGAGGACACTAGATCGGGGTGGAGGGCATAAATAACTTGTGATCGTGAGAGTCTAGCCCAATGGTTCGAGAAAAATTCGAAAATTCGATTGCGAAAATCTTAAAGCCACGCGCTCAGTACAAAGCCAGAATCTCTCCTTGATCCTTACAACTGAGAAGAACTCTCTGGACACTTCTCGTCCTGGGCTCCTCAGATGATGGGAATCTAAACAAGACTCTATGCCACCACCCGCTGCTATCATACCTGCATCCACTATTTCTCATATACATCCTCCCTCGCGATTGATGAATATTTTAGAGAGCTAATGTACTGTTTGATGCAGACTAAATCCTTTTAAATATGTTGATCGTCTGAAGGAGTTGTTGCCCAAAGTCTATTCATTATTTTAGACGATAAGAGCAGCACGGTGGTAGAATATAAGGAACGATGACCTTGAATATCAGCGTCTATTTTAGGCATTGTCCCTAGGAAAACCATTATGTTAGCATTTTCCCAGGAGACAGGTTCCCGGGACTTCGGGTAAGTCCCTGGACTCTGTGACTCATTGTTATACGACATTCTAGCCGCCGATACTAATAGCATGTGGATGCAGGAATCTGTGACACTTACCTACTAGTTCCCCCTGCTGATCTGTCGTGTTTGCTGCGATCGGCCGAGCTCGGACGTGTGAAGAGGGATCAGATGCAGCCTTGGTGTTCTTTTGGCGGCGTTACACCACATCTTTGATAGAATGTATACGACGATTAATGCTCTCGAGTCAGAAGACAGCGTGCATACTGACAGTCTGGACTACATTCCGGCTAGATACTGGTGCAGATATTCAAACGCCAGGTAGCCACGATGGCACAAAGCAGCTCTCCGGATAAAATTCTCACAGAAGAGGCTAATTTGCATAATGACTGCTCGCACGAGCAATCCCATTTGAGGAATCTTCAACATTTAGTCGACGAATTCAGGGGCATCATCCCAGATTTCTTAGCCCAAAACGCCGACTACGACAGAGTTAAGGCGCTCCTATTCTACTGGGAAGATGGAGATCCAAACATAGGTAAAGACGTAGAGAAGTTGCGAGGTCTTTTCCACGAGGGTTATGGATTTGAAGCCGAAAGCTGGCAGATATCCGTCGAGGACCCGGCGATAGACCTCAGCCATTTTCTTCTAAGTCAGATCTGTGCACTCCATCATTCGGATGAGCACGTGCCCTTGATTGTTTATTACGGAGGTCACGGATATTGGGACAAAGGGAAGAACAAGCAATACTGGAAACCAGTCACAGACACAGATCACTGGCTGGCTGATGTGTCCATGGACACGACAATTCTTCGTTCCATATTAGAAGAAACTTGCTGTGACTTGCTCCTGCTGTTTGATTGCTGCTACTCACTGGGTATGATGGGTGATGAATTCGTGGGTAACCGCCGAGCTTGGCTTCTTGCGGCTGCTGGAAACGTTGAAAAGGCTGGTGGAACAACCGGACAGACTTGGACAGCTGCCATTACTCAAGAGCTTGAACACACGAAGCACTCTGGTGGGATCAGCGCCAGCCGGCTTAATGACACGCTCACCAGATACGACAAGATGCAGAAGAGCTATCAGCTATCAGCGACGCCACAGATTCGGCGATATTCTGCCCCATCATATCCAGGCGACATAGATATCAAGGTCCGGAAGGAGCAGGAAGGGGGAATGTGTTTACAGGCCCTCGTCAAGCAGCCGGAGAAATTGCACACCGATGCCAGAATGCTGATCAAGATTGCTTTCAAGAACCCAACAGACGAGCTCAGGCAAGAGGTCGGGAAATTCTGGTCCCAAAGCGGCCCGCCTAATTTCAACGAGGTCGAGTTGGCGGTTTGGAAGCAGATTCAGGTGGTGGATGTCTTTCAAACTGACTCAAGCCTGCTACTTGTGACACTACCAGTCAGTCTTTGGGCATTTTTTCCGCGACATTCTGCCTACGAATGCATTGACATGGTTCGATCCCAAGAAACAATTTACTCGAATTGGCTAGGGCAGCTTCAGGATGGTGATGGGCCCCGCGATGTTCTACCAAGTTAGAATACAGACGAGCAGTTTAGCAAGGCATCTTGTGAAAGGCGTTTTCGCGGAAGAAATTGATTGGCACTCTATTTGACTCGACGATGAAAGAAAAAACGCCTGTGCGGCCCCACCAAGAGAGCACACAATCTGCTGTTTGGGTCTGATCTCTTACAACAAATCCTTCCGTTGATGGGATCCTCAATTATTTGAAACGAGATTGAGACGCACCAGGTACCGGGTAGCAAGACAGTCGTTTCGAAATGGGCATCCGAGGAAGTGCGTCTGTAGGTCAAGTAGTCTAGGCATTGCACAATGGAGAAAGCGCTTCACATCATGACATTCTTCTCCGCCTTGTTACTTCACGTGCCGTAGATTTGGACTGTGAGAATACGGGACTAACGATACACACCACGCAGATTCGCAATACGACGACCGAGCTCAGAGTGCAAAAAGCATGCAGCGCTTGGTGTTGCGTGTAGGCTTCATCAGGCCAACTCGGACACTCCCATGAATTTCAGAATGTTTTAGCAGCCGTATGCGGTTGCTCTGACTCCTGAGTTCCAGCGCCAAGCCTTTTGATTGGAAAATCACACGCTAAATTCGGACGCGTTCTTACCTGTCGAGCCTGTACACAGATCAACGTCGTCATTAAATACAGAGGCGCAACCTAGAAAATGCCTGTCATCAATCGTAAGAGACGTGCGGTGGGTGCCATAATCTCCAGAATTACGACGTTTCAATGAAGACAGCGATCGTTCTGACTGCAAAGTAGCAAACAGAACCCGAACCATCACCTCCACCGACGCGTCGGCGAAGGTCACCGTCAGCCTCGGAAGTTTCTTCTGTTGATGGTGATGTAGATGGAGAGGACCCCGAGGAAACGCAGAGTGGCAGCAGTCATGGACAGATGGTCAAAAAGCTCGTACGGCTTGCATTGGCGAGCGAATACTCGAGGCAGCCGATACGCAGGACAGATATCACTGCGAAAGGTATTTGCTGGTATTTCTCGTAAGAGTCTGCATGATATCTGACAGAAATGGCAGTGATGGCACCAAATACTGGGCGGCAATTCAAGCATGTCTTCAACGATGCCCAAGACCAGTTGCGCTCAGTCTTTGGCATGGAATTGACAGAGTTACCGCAAAGAGAGAAAGTCACCATCAGCCAAAAGCGTGCCGCTCAGCGTTCAGGCACACAATCCGCTTCCTCCTCCACTTCCAAAGCCTACATCCTCACCTCCACACTCCCCGCTCGATATCGTCAACCCAAGATCCTCCCTCCACCACAAATCCCTTCGGTAGCGGCCGAAGCATCATATGTTGGCCTGGTCACGTTCGTTCTTGCCCTCATCTACCTGTCCCCCGCAAAGACCATATCAGAGTCCAGGCTGGAGAAGCACTTGAAGCGAATGAATGCGGATAATTACGTGCTCAATGGTGAGAAGACGGAAAAGGTGCTGAAGCGAATGGAGAAGGAAGGATATGTCAATAAGGTCAGAGAAAGAGACGGAGGCGGAGAAGAGACAGTTGATTATATCCTTGGGTCGCGAGGAAAGGTTGAAGTGGGAGAACGGGGCGTGGCTGGATTGGTGAGGAAGGTGTATGACAAGAAAGATGCTGAAGCGGAGGAGCTGGACAGGAGACTGGTACGGAGTCTGGGAGACATCGTTATCGATAAGCAGAAGAGGCCTATAGATGGTGAGGGAGTAGGAGAGGAGGAAGCGGAGGAAGAGGGCGGACGGGAAGTTGAAGCCGAGGTCGAGGAAGAGCAGAATGGTAGAGGTGGCCGCAAGAAGCAGTCTAGGCGGTCGTCTGGGCGGAATAAAGGTCGTCGGAGAGACGAGGTGGAAGAAGAAGCGGAGGAAGAGGAAGAGAGCGAAGAAGAGGGAGAAGTTGAAGAAGACGATGAGGAGAGCGATGAATGAGATATCCCATGCAATCATCAGCATCTGACCTTGAAGCCTGCAACCAGAAATCTAGCCACGAGCATGGAAACCTCACGCCTTCTCTCTCCAAACCTCATATCCACACCGCGCTTAAGCAACCGCATTCCCTCCTCACCATAAAAAGCCCAAACTTCAAAAGGGTATCTTATCAACCCCCCCCAACCCCCCCCCCATCACCCTCTCCCCCTCCACCCCTCAACCCCCCCCCTAACCAACCCCTCCACAACCCCCGGCCTCAAAACCTCCCCCCTAAACCTCTCCCCCTGCAACAATTCCAGCGCCCTAAGCGTCGGCCCCGGATACATCAGAAACACCACATATTCGGGGCGGGACCAGTAGCGGAGGTAGGAGAGGTAGGCGATGAAGGCGGGGTCTTGGAGGAGTTTGAGGGTCGCGAGATGGTTTAGGTAGGGGGGGGTGGAGAGGAGGGTTACGAACTAGGGGGGGAGGGGGGTTAGTGAAAGGGGAATGGGGGGGATGGGGGAGGCGGGGGGAGGAGGTACTTCGAGTTCGAGTTCGAAGCGGGTGTAGGTTGCGTAGAGGGGGGATGTGGGGCGCGGGGGAGGTGGTGGAGAGGGGGGAGTTGTCATTGAGGCGTCTGCCATTATCATTGTGGTTGAGATGTTTAATCAAAGACGCAGAAGGGATGTAGAGTATTGATGTTGGCATGGCTGAATTCGAAATACATAAAGCTTAAACCCGGCTAAAAGCCGAATGCCTTCACATTTTGACATCCCATTTCGCACCATACTTCCCCCATCAAACACACCACCCATCCCCCCAAAAATGGTACTTCCCCCTCCCCTCCCCCTCCCCTCCCTCCCGTCATCACTAA
>JAABUP010007457.1_pt1 | contig 14655 bp, 15 predicted proteins | sample 5559201 | NCBI WGS metagenome assembly JAABUP01 (sample SAMN10711887, study PRJNA513373) | rock metagenome | isolation source: Antarctica rocks | place: Antarctica | reverse complement strand
AGGGGTACTCCCCGAGCCGATCCATCGCCATCCGGACCGATCGCTCACGCTGATCTTTCGGGTACCTCTTCGGCATGACAGCCATCCTTCGCAAGGAAGGAAGCGGCATCAAACCGGGGACGGTTCACGTTCCCCACCTAGCGGGTCGAACAAAAACGATGATCCGAGAGGGAAGCCGCGCCGTCAAACACCATCCACAGAGCAACGCGAGAACCCAACCACTCCATCGCTAGACTCGAGCTATGACGAAGACGGCGCTCATTACAGGTATTACCGGTCAGGATGGTTCCTATCTGGCCGAATTGTTGCTGGAAAAGGGCTACCGGGTTCATGGCTTGATCCGTCGAGCAAGCACATTTAACACGGGCCGTATCGCCGGAATTTACCAGGATCCTCATGACAACAGCCGACACTTGACGTTGCACTATGGCGACCTCCAGGATGGCACCGGGCTAGTGAATCTCGTACGCGCCGTAAAGCCCGACGAGGTTTATCACTTGGGGGCGCAGAGTCATGTTAAAGTCAGTTTTGAAATGCCGGAGTATACCGGGGATTCGACGGGCTTAGGCACAATGCGATTGTTGGAGGCAATTCGCTTGTGCGACAAACCCGCTCGCTTTTATCAAGCCTCAAGTTCCGAGCTTTATGGGTCTACTACCCCTCCGCAGAGCGAATTGACGCCGTTCCACCCCCGTAGCCCGTATGCAGTCGCAAAACTATATGGATTCTGGGCCGTAGTTAATTACCGCGAGGCTTATGGAATCCATGCCACAAACGGTATCCTGTTCAACCACGAGTCACCGCGGCGCGGAGAGACATTCCTCACCCGTAAAGTGACACGTGCAGTCGCGCGTATCGCCTCTGGATTGCAGGATAAGTTGTACCTGGGTAATCTCGATGCAGTCCGAGACTGGGGATTTGCGCCTGAGTACGTCGAGGGCATGTGGCGAATGTTGCAAAGCGAGGCCGGCGACGACTACGTACTGGCGACTGGGCATGCAATGACTGTCCGCGATTTCTGCATCATCGCGTTCTCTCGCGCAGGCTTGAACTGGGAGAACCACGTGGTGTATGACGCACGGTACGAGCGGCCGTCCGAGGTAGAAGCTCTGATCGGTGACGCCAGCAAGGCTGAACAAAAGCTCGGGTGGAAAGCGCACACCTTCGGGGACGAACTGGTCAACCTCATGGTCGACGCCGACATTCAAGCCGTCGAAGACCAGCTTTGCGGCCGTGGCGTAAGGATCGACCGATAGCTACAGGCGCGCATCAATTGCCGCGTGCTCAAGAAACCAGGCGTACGTCGCAGCAAGTCCGTCAGGCAGCGAGATGGTCGGGGCCCATCCCAGATCACGCAACCGGGACACGTCCAAGAGCTTACGCGGGGTTCCGTCGGGCTTGGAGCTGTCCCATTCGAGCACTCCCTGATAGCCAACCGTAAGCTTGACCAACTCAGCAAGTTCCCGAATCGGCAAGTCCTCGCCGACCCCGACGTTGATGGGGTCCGGCGAGTCGTAGTGCTCGAGAAGGAAACACACAGCAGCGGCAAGATCGTCAACGTGTAAGAACTCCCGCCGCGGTGACCCGGTACCCCACATCGTGACAACCTGTGATCCGGACTGGTAAGCGTGGTGAATCTTACGGATCATTGCTGGCATAACATGAGAATTGGCCAGGTCGAAGTTGTCCCCCGGACCATAAAGGTTGGTAGGCATGGCGCTGATAAAGCTTACGCCACGCTGACGGCGAAGCGCCTGGATGTGCAAGATTCCCGCGATCTTCGCAATCGCGTACGCGTCATTGGTCGGCTCGAGCGGCCCGGTGAGGAGACTGCTTTCCCTGATGGGCTGCTCAGCAAACTTGGGATAGATGCATGAGGAGCCTAGAAAGATCAGCCGTTCGACGCCAGTGCGGGCCGCCGCGTCCAGAACGTTGACTTGGATCCGCAGGTTGTCCGACAGGAAGTCCGCCGGGTAGGTCGAGTTCGCAAGAATGCCGCCGACCTTTGCCGCGGCGAGCACAACGTGGCTTGGTCGCTCGACGTCAAAGAACCGGTCGACCGCTTTCCGGTCGCGGAGGTCGAGCTCTATTGAGGAGCGACCCACGACGGCCAAGCCGCGCACCCGTAGGGCCTGCGCGACCGCGCTGCCAACGAGGCCCCGATGCCCGGCTACGTAAACGGTCGCGCCGGTTGAGAATGGGTACGGCGCGGAGACGCTCACTGGCACTATCTTAGCGGCGCCCTGCAGCGACGTCGGACTCTGCGAGGATCGCACCATGCGCCCCCCTCTGATCGACAGAATCCGCCGGACGGTGAACGACTGGGCGGGCTACGACGTAGTCAGGTACCGCGACCACCCGAATGCAAGATTGATGCAACTTTTCGACTTCTATCAGGTCACCGCTGTCCTCGACATCGGGGCGAACCGAGGCATGTATGCAAGGAGGCTACGAAGAGCCGGATACAGCGGCGAAATATACTCGTTTGAGCCACTGCCAGGGCCTTTTTCTGAAATGGAAGTGCGTCGGTCACGCACTCAAGACGAACGTTGGCACCTCACCCGCACCGCCGTCGGATCGCATCGCGGCGAATTAGCCTTGAACGTAGCGGCCAACCACGGAGAGAGCAGCAGCGCCATGCCGATGTTGGCCGCGCATGTTGATGCGGCTCCGCATGCGCGGTACGTAGGAACCCAGGTGGTCCCGGTGGGCACACTTGATGAGTTAGTCCATGTACAGCTGTCTGCTCATGCCATGCCCTTTGTCAAGATTGATGTGCAGGGGTTCGAACATGAGGTCCTTGCGGGCGCGACCGAGACACTCCGTCGAGCAGTTGGCCTCCAAGTAGAATTATCGATCGTGCCGCTGTACGAAGGACAACACCTGTACCTGGACATGATTCAGGAGATACAAGGCTTAGGCTTCAGCCTCGCCCAAGTCGAACCTGCATTCGTAGACGAGCGCTCGGGGCGTACCCTGCAGATCGACGGCATCTTCTTCCGTCCAGATGATGCGGTAGGCATCGACTGAAGTTCGGCGGAGTATTGCGCCGAACCAGCATCGACGAGCCGCCGCAGCTGCTGAGTGTTCTCGTCGGCCACATGTCGCTGGTCGGCCCCCCGGCCGCCGGTGCCCCCCACCTTGTCCTGTCCATCCTGGCTACTGGTCAGACCGGGGTGGTCGCCGTACTGTGCGGTGCAGGGCATATTGACTAACCTCACTAATGACTGCAGGCAGCAGGAATCTTGAAAGTGCTCGACGGCTGCTCGGGAAGAGTCACAACCCGCCTTCACTCGGCGCAACCGAGTTCTTCGTCCTTCGGGAGTTGCAACGTGGCCTTAGGGAACGCACGATACTGCCCCTGGCTCGCTTGCCCCCGCCGACCGCGGCGGCGGCGATCAGGCACTCAGCGGTGTGGCGCGCCCGGCACGCACCGATCCGGCCAGGTTTTCTCGTCCCAGGAGTGGGTTGCGCCCAGGAGCGCCCCGGCGCTGGCAGCAAGTCTCGTCCCAGCGTCGCTCGTCCGCCAAAGCGCGCAACACCGCTGCGCTCACGAAGACGCTGCGCTGCCGTGGATCTATTAACCTTGGCGTGCTACACATGCCGACGTACTCAGACAGGTGATCTTCCCCGATAAGGACGTATGACCTCGGTTCGGTTCCCGCGGTGCGCGCAGGCAGCGTCGATGCCGGAGGCCTACCACGGGATCGCCGATGACCTGGTCGCTGACGGCTTTGAGCTGCCCAGCGTCTACATGCTCGCCGGGCAGCGGCTGCGCTGCGAGGCGGCGCGCGGCTACTTCCAGGTGGTGGACGGGTTCCGGCCCGGGAAGGGCGTGATCGGCAAGGTCGTTGCCTCCGGGGTCAGCGACTTCGTGCCCGACGTCTCGGTCCGCCCGGATTTCATTGCTGCCAGCCAGGGCATCACCGCCGAAGCCTGCTCACCGATCTTCTGCGACGGGACGGTCATCGGCGCGCTCAGTGTCGAATCGCGCACCAGCCTGGCCGCCGACAGCGTTCCCCGGCTGGAAGCCGCCGCGGCCTTCCTGGGTGAGAAGATCGCCAACCTCGGGGGGATGCCGGGGCCGTCGCTGTGGCAGCGCCTCGCGCACGTCACCGTGGAGTTGACCTCCGCCGGAACGGCGGCCGCTATCGAGCGCAGCGCGGTAACGGCCGCAGCCGAGCTGTCCGGCATGCACACTGCGGCGCTGGCCAGGTGCCGCCCAGACGGCACCTGCAAGATCACCACAACGTGCGGGCCGCTCGCCGACGGCCTGCGCAGTTGGACCGCCGACGAGCTCGCCGTCATCGGGTCCTGGGTCGACGTCGACACCTCCTCCCACTACCCCGGCGGCGACATCATCCCGCCAGGCCTGGACTTCCTGCTGCGCGCCGGGGTCCGCGCCACCTCGGTGCACCCGCTGGTCGTCGGCGGCTCGGTCAGCGGCTACCTGATCGTCGCCAGCGACCATCCGGTCGGGCACCTCACCGAGGTCATCGACTGCCTCGAACTACTCGCCGCGCAGACCGCCGCGGCCCTGACCGCGGCCGGCGTACTCACCGAACTCACCCTGCGCGCCGCCCGCGACGAGCTCACCGGCCTGGGCAACCGCTCCATCCTCGACGACGCGATCGCCCGCGCCGTCATCGCCTCCGCAGCGGCCGGCCACAGCATCGCCGCGCTCGTGGTCGACCTCGACGACTTCAAGCCGGTCAACGACAGCTTCGGCCACCATGTCGGCGACCAGCTGCTCGTCCAGGTCGCCGAACGCATCCAAGCCTCGCTGCGCCAAGGCGACGTCGCCTGCCGGCTCGGCGGCGACGAGTTCGCCATCGTCCTGCCGCACGCCTCCGCCGCCGCCGCCTGCGCCGTTGCCGACCGGATCCTGACCGCCCTGGGCGACATGCCCGCCATCGAAGACGGCAGCCTCAAGCCCACCGCCAGCATCGGCATCGCTGTCAGCGCCGACCCGGACGAAACGCCCGCGGCGCTGCTGAAGGCCGCCGACGCGGCGATGTACCAGGCGAAGGAACGCGGCAAAGGACGCTGGGTACTGCTCGACCAGTAGTACCCGTACCCTCCGTTTGTCTTGTGTCTTGGCAGGGTCACGCGCCAGGCTGTCAAAGAACAACAGAGTGGTCAGGTGGTGAGTAGCCGCAGGTCCAGATCGGCGAACTGGGTGAACGCGGCGTCGGTCGTCACCAACGTATATCCGGCCGAGCGTGCGAACGCCGCCAGGTAGGCGTCCATCCAGAGTTTGGGTGAGGCGGTCGCTGTTGCTGCCAGCTCGATCCACGCCTTTTCGATGCCGGCCGGCTCCTGATCCACAAGCCCGAGCCGGTCGTCTGCCGCGAAGGTCTGGTAGATCTGCCATGCCTCGCGGTTGGTCAGCGGTGGGTTGCCGTAGGGGGCCAGGACAGCGGCGGTCGTGAGCAGCCGGAGCAGGCCTTGCTGGGTGGCGCGGCAGAACAGCACCGATCGAGGCTCGGTGGTCGTGTCGAGCCAGCCCCGGGCAGCGCGATGGTGGACGTGGGCTGACAGTGCGAGCGACAGCCACACGTTGCTATCGCAGAGATTCATCCGCCGCCCCGGCTGCACCTACCTCTGGGGCCAGCAGGATCTGGGCGGTCCGCTCGGGAGTCATCTCCTGGTCGGGCGCGGCCGGATGGACGCACTGCACCAAGGGGAGGCGTACCCGGGAAGGAATCGTTCGCGTCCGCTGGGACGGATCAGCCAGGCCACGGCGGACGACCTCCGCCATGACATCCTTCACGCGCCTACCCTCCCGGGCCGCGCGCACTTTGACCTCTCGGACCAACTCGTCCGGCAGCTCTACAGTGGTCTTCACACGAGCCAGATTACCAGAAAGATGGGAAAATGGGCGAGTGAGGGCCGGCCAAGGTAGCGTTTGAGAGCCTCCGATCAGGCGAGGCCGAGGAACACCACAAGGGAGCGCGACAGGGTCAGCATGTCGGTATCCGATACCGCCCCGACGCGCTCGCCAAGCTTGGATCGGGGCATCGTCGTGAGCTTGTCGACCATCAGGCTGCTGGGCTGTTCCAGGCCGGTGTCGGCCCACGGACCCAAGGGGATGCGCAGCAGGGGAATCTCGGTGGGATCGGTCGTGAGAGGGCAGATGGTGATCGAGTCGGTGGCGTCGAACCGGTCGTCCTGGACCACGAGCACCGGCCGCGGCTTGCTGGCGTAGTGCTTGCCCCCAGCCGCAGTCCACAGCTCGCCCCGCCTCACGCCTCCTCGTCGCCTTCGTCGCCGAGGCACGAGATGGCGTCGACGAAGGCCTGGTCCTGGGCTGCATGGAGGCTGGCCGCGGCCAGCGCCGACTGGCGGTGGGCCTCATCGGCGAACCCCGGGGCACGCACGTCGGGAACCCAGATCTGCACGGGCCGTAGCCCCTGGCGGCGCAAGCGCGCCCGGTGCTCTGCCACTCGCTGTCGCACCGCTGGAGTCTCCTGGTCAGCCACGCCATCACGTTACATGTAACCGATTCGCAAGTCGAGGGGGCAGGGGGGAGCCGCTCGAGTTGTTCCAGTGTGGCGCTGAGAGGCACCGCGCTTGCCCCGGTTAACCGGCCCTGAGTATCGACAGCCCCCGGGAGGTCGTCAGTGCTGACATGCAGGTACGCGCCGACCAGCAAAGCCGTTATGGCCGACCAGCAAAGCCGTTATGAACGCCGCGGCCGGTTGGAGAACACGTGGTAGGCGCCGACGGGTTTGCCGTTAACCACCAGAGCCTGATACGTGAAACTGGTCGGGTGAGCGGCTGACCCGGCGGCGTAATTCAGGTAGTAGATGCGGGTCACGACCGGCTCGCCGCGAGTGGTCACCTCACCCGGCCGACCGATCCGACCGAGGGTGTCGAGCAGATAGCGCGCCGCGTCGGCCTGAACCGCTCGCGTCCACGTCGGATGTTGGACCTTGCCGTTCATGTATTTCTGGTAGAAGACGGTGATCTCGTTCAGCCAGATTTCGGTATTCGTGCCGTAATGCAAATCACGCAGATTCTCGGCGAACTTCGCGGTCGCGGTGTACTTCAGTACGGGCTTGCGGGCGGCCAGATGATTCCGAACTCTCGCGTCGTAGGTTTCGATGCCGAAGATGTCGCCGTACGGGTGCACACCCCACACCGCCGGCCGGTAGGTCTTCGGGGGGCCGGTCAGGTTCTTCAGGAATTTCGCGTAGGTGACGAGGTAGGACTGTCGGCCGCCGTCCGTCCGGTTCCCACCGCCGCCCGAGAAATCCCCGCCGATCACGGTGTGCAACCGCCCGGTACCCTTAGGCAGATAGCAGGCTGCCTTGCAGCTGTTGCTCACCGCGACCCACATCTGGGCGGCCAGCACCGGCCCGCAGGCATCGACCGTAAACGAGTTGTTGCAGTTCGCTCTCCCGAAGGTGCCGCTGCCGCCGGATTTGGGCATGGCGAACTTCTGGGGGAGGTTGGAAAAGCCGGCCAATCCCTTCTCGTTGAAGTCCGGCTCGCCCCACGGAGCGATGATCCGCACCCTGGCCATCCCGCCGGGGTTGGGCGGGAAACCGGGCGGCTCCGGCGGCAGGTTACAGCTGGTCGCTGTGCCTCCGTAGGCGGTGCAGTTGCTGTACAGCGCGGTGAACGCGTCCATCGCCGCCCGGTAGGTACGGATATCCGGCACCGCGATGTGCTTGCGGTCGGGGGTGAGGTAGTTGTAGTCCGGTTTGAAGGCGATCTCCGGCTGCAGGCCATGCTTTTGGGCGCCGGCCAGCCAGGCGTCGAGGCACCGCTGCTCAACCTCGAGGGCCTTGTTGCCCGGCGCGGCCGGGTTACTCGCGTAGGCCTGATTGTGGTAAGCGACGTCCCAGGACGGGCTGAAGCGCACCGTGCCCACCCGCAGGCCGGTCTGCTTGGTGCCGAAGTACGGGCTGTCGAACGACGAGGTCGCTGCCGAGTAGACGGGATGCTGCCCGCTGCCATCGTTCCCGCCACCGTCGCACCCGTTGATGGCGCCGTCATGGATTCCGACCGTCGGGACGTTCGGTGTGGCCCGGGCAGCAGGAACCGGCCCCGCCGCCGCGGCCGGCGCGGCTACCGCCAAACTCCCCCCGCCCAGCAAACCGCCCAGCGCCACGCCAACCCACCCCGCGCCGACGCGGGACCGGAAGCCCCCTCCAATGCCAAACGAACCAACCATGCGGATACCCCGATCCTTGACGGCCGCCGGCCAGAGGATCCTGACTAACCCCTCGCATGGGCGTGGAAAGCGCGAGAACGGTCGGAACGCTAGGACCGGTCGTTGGTGGCGTCAAACCTTCAGCGCCGCCTCATGCAAGGTTCATCGCCCGGGAGCGGGACACCAGCGCCAGCATGGGCGCCCGCATCGACCTATTGCTGGCCGTGCGCAGGACTCCGGGACCCGGAACTGAACTCCTGTCGAGTGGCTGCCGTCGGCGGCTGACCATCCGGCAGCCGCACGTCCTCCTCGTCGGGGTCGACATCCTCGATCGTGCTGTCGGGTCCGACCACGTATCAGCTCGGGTCGATGCTCATCCGCTGTCGGATGGCGGGTTTTTGCGAAGCCACCGGCGGCATATGTCCGTCAAGACGGCGCAATCACGGTGCAGCCCATCGCCTGCGCAGCAGCTGACATCCGCTCGTCGTAGGTGACCACCCGCGCGACGCTTGCGCCAAGCTGCTGCACCGTCGCAAGGTGAACGGCATCCAGCGAAGGCAGTTCGGGCGGCAGGAGGCGGGCAGCCGCCTCGAGCAATCGGTCGCTTACCCGTACAAGATCCAGCCGGGCCAGGACCTGCTCACCGCGATGAACGGCGACGGTGCCAAGGGGCAGAAGTGCCCTGCCCACCTCGGTCCGGGCCAGGGAGCTGGACAGGAGTGGTCGGCGCCGGCGCAGGTAAGTCCGCAGGGCGGTGGACTGCGCTTCGGCTACCGCCAGCTTGACGATGGCGGAGGAGTCCAGGTAGGTCGCTCGCTCAGCGCTCATCGCGTCGCAGCCGAGCCAGCACCGCCGATGGCCCTTCCTGACCGGCCCCGAGGGGCAGAGGCTCGGGCAGACCAGCAACGTCGCCCTCAGCAGGCTGCACCTGCCCAGCTCCGCGCATCCGCTCAAGTTCGCCGCCCACCGGCAGCGGTCCCAGCAGCGCCACCGGGCGGCCACGCTCGGTGATCTCGATCGTCTCCCCGCGCTGCACCTGGCGCAGCAACTCGCTCGCCCGCTGCCGCAGCTCTCGGACCCCCACGCTCGTCATGTGCTATTAGTAGCACACAGCCTCGAATCTACCAGGCGAGGGAACGCGGCGAGGGACGCTGAGTAGTGGTCGAGCGGTAGTCCCCGTACCCTCCGATTTGTCTTGTTAGCCAACGCCCTATTCAGCCGCGGGCGGGGGTAGCTCACCCCGCCGGCCACCGTCGTCGCCGTGAAGGCCAGGTGTGCTCGAGGGCCTCACGGGCCAAAGCACGTCAGGCATGACGCGGACGGGCACCATCGAGCGGCCTCGATCACCCCGCCCGGTCGAGCAGCTGAATACCGCCAGCCTGGTCGACCTCAACCAAGAATCCGGTGCCCAGCACCCGGGCGAGACGACGCATCGTGTCGAGGGTAGGCATGTGCTCACCAGCCTCCAGACGCGCCACTCCGGACTGGGCCATGCCCAACAGCCGGCCCAGGGCAGCTTGCGAAAGCTCGTTCACCGCCCGGTACTCGACCACTCGCAGCGCCACCGCGCGCGCGAACGACGTGCGTTCCCACTCCGCGCGGAACGCCTCATCACTAAGTTCCCGGCGAAGAACCTCCTCGCCGTCCACAACCACATTATCCCTCATCTGTATTCTCCTCGATCTTCGCAAGCCGCTCATGCGCGACCCGAACAGCCTTGTCGAATCCTCGGCGGTCGACCTGAGCTTCTGGGGCGATCGCGACGATGACGAAACCCGCTTTCGTCTTCGCATAGAGCGCCCGCGACGGCGAGCGGCCGGCCCTCGGCCGGAGCTCCCGCAGACCCTTCGACGTTGCCACCGCGCTCTGATGCGGGAACGGCAACCGTTCGCCCAGAGACACCAACTCCCTGACGTGTGCGAGCGCAGCGCGTTCCCTTACGCCCAGTCGGGCCAGTTCCGCGAGCGCATCCTCGTGAAAGTCGACTCTGTACGACAGGATCCTCCTATCGTTGGTCGGAGCGCTACGTGGCTATCACATTGATGATATCAAACCGACGGGTGTTTTGTCTTGTGCCTTGTTTCCCGAAGCCGTGGTCGCGTGGACGAAGTCGCTCCGGAAGCGAAGCGGGAAAAAAGTTCAAGATGTGGCCGATGACGCCGCATCGGCGATCGCGTGGCACCTGTACCCTCCGCCTATCTTCGGCAGTCCGCGCCCAGCAGAAGGGACGGCCATGGTCTTTTCGGCCCGACGGGTTATCGGCGTGGTCGCGCTCAGCACCGGGCTGTTTGCCGGTGCGCTGTTCGGCGGGACGACTGCCTTTGCCGCCTCCGCCTCGCGCTCCGTGGCTGCCACGACCGCCCCGTCTTCCCAGCTGTTCCAGGGCCAAAAGTTGGTGGGCGGTCAGTCGCTGGTGTCACCGGGGGGCGCCGTACGGCTGGTGATGCAGGGCGACGGCAACCTGGTGCTCTACGGGCCGCGCGGGGCGCTGTGGGCGTCGAACACCGCGGGGCTGGGCAGCCTCGCCGTGCTGCAGAGCGACGGCAACTTCGTGGTGTACGGGCCGCGCGGCGCGGCGTGGGCGTCGGGGACCCGCGGGAGCGACCAGCTGGACGTGCAGGGCGACGGCAACCTGGTCATCTACGGGCCGCGCGGCCCGATCTTCGCCACCGGAACCAGCACCGCACGACCGGCCCCGGCCCCCGCACCCGGCGTCCTCGCCGGCGGCGGCCGGCTCGGGGCCGGGCAGACGGTGCGCTCGGCGTCCGGAGCGTTCACCTTGCTGATGCAGGGCGACGGCAACCTGGTGCTCTTCGGGCCGGGCGGAGCGCTGTGGGCGTCGAACACCGCGGGGCGCGGCAGCCTCGCCGTGCTGCAAAGCGACGGCAACTTCGTGGTGTACGGGCCGCGCGGCGCGGTGTGGGCCTCGAACACCGCCGGTCACCCGGGTGATGTCCTCGCGGTGCAGGACGACGGCAACGTCGTCATCTACCAGCAGAGAACTGCTCTTTTCGCCACCGGCCGGACCACCTATCCGGTGGGCAGCAGCAAGTTCGGCTGCCCGGTCAACGACGCCGGCCGATACGGCGCCGACCCCAACGTGATGGCCGATACCGGCGGCGGCTCCCAGCTGATCACCATCGCCGACCCGAATGCCGCCAGCGTCGCCGGCACGTTCACCGCCTGGACCGTGCGGCCCGGCGGGTGCTGGGTGCCGATGGCCTTCGCCGGTCAGCCGGCGCAGCCCTACCGGGTCGAGACCGGCTACGCCGGGATCAGGACCATCACCAGCCGGGTGGAAGGTGACGGGTCCACCCCGCAGGGCCTGTTCGGTTTCGGGCCGACCATGTACGGGGTGTCGGGATCCTCGCCAAACCCGGCATACGGCTACCACCACCTGAGCTGCGGCGACTGGTGGGACGAGCAGCCGGGCAGCCCCGGCTACGACAGCTTCCAGGCCTACCCGTGCGGGGTGCGGCCACCGTTCGCCGCCGGCTCCGAGGCGCTGTGGACCGAGACCGTGGCCTACGTGCACTTCGCCGACATCATCACCCCGAAACCGCCGCAGAATTCCTCCGGAATCTTCCTGCACGACGACACGACGTCCGGGGTCACCGCCGGCTGCGTCGCGCTTCCTGCCGGTGAGCTCGACGCCGTCCTCGGCTGGATGCAGCCCGCGGCGCGACCGCACATCGCCATCGGCACCGCGGCAGCGATGAACTCCCTGTAAGCCCGCAGCAGCGACCCTGCTGCTAGCAAGTGTTTCGCGGCGCCGGTGAGCCGGTCGGCGACTCCCCCGCAGGTCAGCCGGAGGTGCCCCCCTTCCCATCCATCCTGCGGGCTCAGAGGGTCGGTCGGATGGTCAGCTTGGCGCGCGAGGCGATCATCGTCGTCATCGCGCGGTCGGGTCGTCCCAATCGACGAAGGGTCCGCTGCTGCTCGCGGTCTCGTGCCATCCTTGCTGGTCGCGCTGGAAGTACTCCCAGTACTCGTAGTCGCCGTTGACGAGCAGAGCCACTTCCGCGCGCTTGCCGCGCACGGTTATCGAGATGACTCGCGCGGCGGCCGCCTCGGAGTACTCGGCTAGCGCAAGGCGCTCCAGGGTCCGCCGATCGGCAATGTCGACCCCATCTGACATCCGGCCAGTCTTGCAGTCCGGGCGCGGCGAGGACCGCACGTTGCCGGACGCGGCACTAACCTGCCGGGGTGAGGCGCACGCGGTTGGCGGCGGAACTGCTGGCCGCGGGCGCCACCGTCCTGCTGCGGTTCAGTCTATCGATTGCGCAACGGCCGTTGACACGGAGGCTGCCCGGGTGATGGCCTGGATCTTGAGGCGAACCCAGGGGAGGTGTCGGCCATGAAGCCCCCTGGGGTGCTCGGCGCCGTGGCTGTCGCGGCCGGCGTCGTGGCGCTGGCCGGCTGCGGCTCGGGCTCCGGCACGACCCGCCCGGCGCACCCGGGAGGCGCGACCCCCGCGGTGTTCACGGGTCAACTGGAGCCGCTGCACCCCGGGTCGGTCACGGCCGCCGACCTCGGCGCCGACGACAACGCGTTCGGGCTGCGCCTGCTACACGACGTGTGCGCCACCAACCCGGGCAACAACACAGTGCTGTCACCCGCAAGCGCGTCCCAGGCCCTGGGGATGCTGCAGACCGGGGCAGTCGGCGCGACCCGGACGGCGCTGTCCACCCTGCTGCACCAGCGCGCGTACGGGCCCGACGTGATCGCTGCCCAGCACGAAAGGACCGCCCAGCTCCAGAAGACTGCCGGCCTGGCCACCAGCAACCGCGTGTTCACCCAGTCCGGCATCACGCCGCAGCAGGCGACCCTGAACGACCTGCGGACCGCCTACGACACCCAGCTGCGGACCCTCGACTTCGCCGGCCAGCCGAAGGAGTCGACCGACACCATCAACCACCTGGTCTCCGGTGACACCCACGGGCTGATCCCGACGCTGTTCGGCCAGCCGCTCGACCCCTCGACCGTCACCGTCCTGACCAACGCCATCTACCTCAAGGCCCGGTGGGAGACCCCGTACCAGGCGCCCGTACCGGGATCGTTCACCACAGCGGACGGCAAGCGCGTCACGGTTCCGACACTGAAGAGCCAGGACGCGAACGCACCGAGCGCCGCTGCAGGCGGCTGGCAGTCGGTGATGCTGCCGTATATCCACGGTCGGCTCACCGCCTACGCCCTCCTGCCACCGACGGACGCGAAGACCTGCGACGTACCGGACAGCGCGACGTTCACAGCGCTCCTGCACCCCGACGCCGAGAACGTGGCCACGGTCGCGATGCCCCAGTTCCACCTGACCCAGACCAATGGGCTGCTCCAGGTCCTGACCAACGAGGGACTTCAGCCGGATGGCGACTACGCGGGGTTCAGCCCCAGCGCGCACGTCAGCCAGGTCGTGCAGAAGGTGGACATCTCCGTCGACAAGAACGGCACGACCGCCGCTGCGGCCACCGGCGTCGCGATGGCCACGGCCGCTGTGGGGAGCTGGACACACGTCGACCTCGACCGGCCGTTCCTGTTCCTCGTGACCGACACCGCCACCCACACGCCACTGTTCCTGACGCGCATCGCCGACCCCCGCGGCTGAGCCCCCGGCCCCGCGGGCATCTCGCCTCCCGCCGCCCGTTCCCGGCGTGCGTCCCGGATACGGATCCCATCCGGCCAGCCGCTATCGGATCAATCGAACCTGGATCGGACAGACTCAGACCCGAGCGTCCAGCAGTTGTCTGCGGTCACGCGGTGCGTGCCGGATCATGGGATGCGCCTCGAAGCTTCGTAACGGCGGCCGCGGCCGTGCCCGGGCGTGGGCTGCAGCAAAGTCTCAACGGCACCAGCCAGCGCCGGACTGCTGGCCACTCCATTGATCTGGTAGATGCTGCGACCACCGGCGAGGTCCTGGAATGTCCCGGCCGCCTCCTCCACCAGCACCACCACCGGCGCCCAGTCCCACGGCGCGCCGCGAGCGAACAGCGCGTCGATCTCACCAGCGAGAAACCGGGGGAACGCCATGTCTCCGCCGTCCCAGGCGCCGACGTCACGCAGGCGGGTGATGTGCTCGTCCGATTCCGGCCAGCCCGCGACGCGGCTGCCGGCGAGCGCGGTTGTCTGCGCGGCCTGCAACCGCACGTCGGTCCCGTCGGCTTGCCGGCGGAAGGCTCCATGGCCGCGTTCGGCCCACCACAGTTCACCGACCGTCGGCCGGGTCATGATGCCCAGCGCGATCTCGCCGTCGACTTCGAGGGCGATGTGCACGCCCCAGTCCCTTTCCCCGGCCAGGAACTCCTGTGTTCCGTCGATCGGGTCGATGATCCACCGACGCGTGGAGGTTCCCGCCCGCGGATCCGACTCCTCGGACCCGAATCCACGAATAAGGGTGGTGGTTTCGGCGTGTGCGATGGGGAAGGTGCCTGCCCTGCAGGGAGAATCGAGGTAGTTGACACCTTAGATTTTCCTGACAGGGAGGCACCTTCTTGGTTTCC
>JAABUP010007455.1_pt1 | contig 14658 bp, 13 predicted proteins | sample 5559201 | NCBI WGS metagenome assembly JAABUP01 (sample SAMN10711887, study PRJNA513373) | rock metagenome | isolation source: Antarctica rocks | place: Antarctica | reverse complement strand
CAGCACACCCAGGCATGCAGGGGCCCAGGCCATGTGGAGGGAGGGTGCTCAACAGCAGGCCTGCACATGCGGAGCGGGCTGCCCAGTGCTTGCAAGAGCGGGTCCCATACTTGCGAGGAGCGGAGCGTGGGGCGCGCCTGCACCAGGAAGGTCGCCCCCAAGCACAGGCCCTGCTCCTGCCAGGTCGGCAGCGGCTGCCTGTTCTCCAAGCGCCGCCGGAGCCACGCCTGCAGCAGACGGAGGGTGAGTCGCCTCTGCTCTCGGCGCTGGCAAACATGCCCTCCAGGGTGCCCGGCCACCCCGGTGCCCGTGTGCACCTGCGTCGAGCGCCTGCAGCAGACGGAGGGTGAGTTGCCTCCGCTCTGGGCGCTGGCAGACAGGCACTGCAGGGCGCTCGGCTACCACGGTGTCTGAGTGCACCTGCGTCGAGCGCCGTCGCCCGAAGCTCGGGAGCCGCACGACGCCGTCCGCGGTGAAGAAGGTGACCACCTGTCCAAGTGCCGCGCGTGACGCGTAGGGCTCCTGTAGGGCAGGGCACGGGGCGCCGACCAAACGCAAGGGCGCGCGCGCCTGGTCAGGCGGTGCCGCATCATCCGCGGGATCCACACCGCCTGAGTTCCTCAGCAGCGCAACCTGTGCAGACTAACAATGCCAACCTCAAGCTCAGCACTGGCCCGCCTGCCTGCAGCTACAGCAACTGAACTGCAACGTTGCTATTGGACGTGACGCAAAAAGCAGGCACGCACCGGACTGCGCCTGCATCGCCTGCTGATGCTGCTGCGCTGTTTCCGGCACTGGATGGTGCATGTGTGACTGTCTATGCAAGACAACGATAGCACTCCAGCAACGGCCATCCTTTGGTCACGGTTTTCAAACGGCTTATTTTTTCCTTCTTTTTTGGCAGACATGGTGCTGAGGGCTTCGCTACCCTCCCTCCACGCCAGCGAAGTCTGGGCAAGGCGAGGCTGTAGAGAGCTCAAGGCCCAAGTCTGTGTCAGGAGGCGGGCCAGTGGGGACTGCTACTGCATGCAGCCTTCGCGCCGTCTTGTTGGCTTCGGCACAGCATGTGTGCAGCATTGATGGTGCAGGCTGCACCTGGACCGTGTCGCGCTGCCCGGGCGCACAGATGCTGCGGCGCGGCCTGCGGTCTTTGAAGCAGCTTTATTGCGTGGCTGCCGAGGTGCGTGCCGCCACCTGCTTGCATCACAGACGTGCCTTGCTTGTCTAGTACAGTGAGATATGGGCAGCGACTTTCCTGTATATTTCCTTACTAGTTTGTATGTCCTGCATAACAAGTAGTTACGCTAACATCAGCTTCGGCAATAAGCACTGCGCTGTGTGCTGGCGCGCAGTGTGGCCTCCTGCAGCAAGGCCCGCAGCCGTGGCGGGTCTGGCAGGGCACGGCGAGCCTGCAGCCCATCGCACAGACACGAGCGTTTGCGATACGAGGCTCCTATGACACGCCTGACGTGGCCGACAGCGCCTTTGAAGCGCAGGTTGGTCCAGGCTTGTGTGTGCTTGCCCGGGTCTCACCTGCACACTCCGGCCTGCTGCCGCTTGCGCCACTGGTCTAGCGCCTTGCTGGGGCAACACGCCAGGGGCGGCACGCCGCGACAGCCCGCCTTGCCCGCCTGACGCCGCCAGTGGGACCTTTCGCAGCGTCATGCTTTCCAGGGCTTGGTCAGGCGTCCCTGCCTGCCGCTGCTCCAGCTCTGACGGGCCCTCCGCTTGCTGAGCAGAGGTGTGCGTGCCAGGCCGACAGCGGACTGGGTGTGGAGCTATACGACGTTGAGGAGGAGGCCCATGCAAGGCGGGAGGCCATATACGAGGAGGCTGGCGCCCCCTCGGTGAGCTGCAGGCGCACACGCGCCGCGCTGCCCTGTGGACCGCCCGCAACTGGCCGGTGTATGGCCGCTGCGGCAGTGCCTGGCGCGCGGGTCGCTGCGCTGACCAGGCAGCTCTCTGCGTGCCGGGCTCTGCTGTTGCCGACCTTGGCAAGCTGAGGCTGCACCACCAGCTGGAGGCGGGTGCCATGACCGCACCCTCCAGCTGGAGGCATGTGCAAAGACCGGACAGCGACCCTGGCGTGCTGCGCGCCGCGTCTGCAGTGCATCTGCGGTGGCGGCTGCAGCAGCGCGGCTGCGTGCGAAGCTCGCGCGACTGACGCGGGGCGCGCGCGCGGCGCAGGAGGCCGCGCTGCAGATCCCGGCGGCGCCGGTGTGGCTGCTGCTGCTCACGGCGCCGCGGCGCCACAACGATAAGGCGCTGCAATCGCAGTGGCGGCTGCTGGATGCCCTGTACAAGCCCGGCCGCGGCGCGCCGCAGCTCAAACTCGCGCGCCGGCACGGCATTGACGCAGACGTGGAGCAGCTGCAGGCGGACCTGCCGCGCGTGCTCGCGCACCTCGCGCCGCTGCTGCCGCTGGAGTACTTGGCCACGGCGGCGGCGTGCCTGCTGCGTGCCCATCTCGCGGGTATTGTGCGCCCCTAGTCATATGTTTTAGGGTAGGGTAGGGTATGGGGTCGCGGCCATCACCCCATGTGCCCTAGGCGCCCCTGCAGAGCCGGCTTGTTCGCTTTGGCGCGGGCACGGGCAGGCTCGTGCGAGCTGCCCCCACACTGCCGGCAGCGTGCCGCAGAGGTGCGCGGCAGGATCGAGTACGCAGCGCGCCTCTTCTCAAGCACAAGGGGTGCTGCGACGCCGCCGCTGCGAACCCTACAATCCTAGCCGCCGCAGTCACACCCGCGCAGGACTGGAATGACGTGGTTGTGCTCCCGGAGCCGCGGCCGCCGGAGGTGGAGGCGGCGCTGGAGGTGGTCAAGCGCGCCGCGCAGCAGCGCATGCCGCACAGCAACCACGAGGTGCGCGGCGCCCGCTTGGCGGGTGCCGCACAGCAACCATGGGGTGCGCGGGGTGTGCTTGCCGGCTTCGCCTGCGTCCTGAGGCGGCTCGGAGGCGTGTACACGGTCCGTGCAGACCAAATCCTACCTTGCTGCTGTGTGTGCCCTTCCAGGACCGCGCCGTGCGGGTATCCTCTGGCACCTTGCTATATATGGGAGTCGAGCTGTTCGCGTGGTGCTGCGCATGCATGGCACCGTTGCTGCAGACCCACCAGTGACCACTGTCAAGTTTCCAACACGGCTGGTTCGGACGTTGGTGCGGGCGTGGGGGCGTGATGTCCGTGCGTACATAGGTGTGCTGTTGAGACGACCTGCATAGGGTATGACTAGGCTAAGTTACCCTACCCTAACCCAGCCTGCATGAAGCATGAAGCAGATCGGGGGAGAGCTGGACCGTGCAGGAGCTGGCCAACTACCTGGTGATGATGCAGCAGCTTGGGGAGCGGCTGGCGCCGGGCGCGTACGTCGCCGCCGCGCGCCGCGCGCGCGAGGGCGTCCGCGACATGACCATGTTCCTGGCGGTGCACATGGCCTGCGGCCTGAAGTTCGATGTGCAGCGCCACCCCGAGGTCGCCGAGGTGTTCGCGCAGCTGACAGAAAAGGCGCGCGAGGCGCCCGCCGCTCTGCTAGCTATATTTTGGTGCTACTTTTCAGTGTGTAGCGTCATGCAGGGGGCAGCTGCCGAGCTGCCGCAGCCGCCGGTGGTGTCAGGCCCTTGCATGAGAGGGGGCGGGCGGCGTTGCGGGCAAAAGCGAGGCTTGCTTTTGCAGCCGGCCGCCTGCCAGCTTATGCTGCTGTTTAGTGTGGATGCCAGCCCTCCCACTGCCAGCTATGCCTCCTCTGCTGCACGCGACAGGGTAAAGCATGTGCTGTCGCACTACACCCTCATCTGGCACCAACTTACATCATGCTGGCAGCTTTCAACAGGCGAGCAAACGGACGACATGGGGACTTCTTGTGCGGTACTTCACCTTTCGCCGCGCGCCGAGCGCGCACGAGGCGCTGAGCCCGGCGGGCCCGGATTGCGGCAGGTCCGGACGTCGCAGATACTGTGGTCCGGGAAGCTGATCTACACCGCGCTGCACATCCGCCACATGGGCCACGCGCAGATGCTGCCCCCGCGGCAGCTCTTGAAACAGGTCGTGACGGGCATTGCGGGCTTTGGCGGCGCGGTGCGGCCCTGGCTTGCCTGCTCCACTCAGAGCAGGAAGGATGAACTAGAAGAGTGCCTGCGCAGTGCTGCAATACTGCATGGCAGCACTCACACAAGGCCGTACCGCCGCCAGCACCGCTCAGGCCTGAGAGCGAGGATGGTGATTAGGGTTGGGGCTCAGTGGCGGCGCCGCGTGGCAGGCGGTATGCGCGCTGCTGTACGGGCTGACCCTGCACAGGATCTACGACAAGAGGCTACTGGGCGCGGCGGTTGTCCGGGTGCGCGCGGGGCGTGCTCGGGCACGCGCGGCTGGGATGCCGTGGGCAGCGAGCCCCTGTCGGCGCGCTAGGGCGCTGTCGTGGCCGCCCGGGGCGGCATGACCTGTGTTGCGTGCGGCGAGCTGCCTCCCCTGCGCGCCCTGCAGCCTCGGCATCCCAGCCTGTGGGCCCCAACGCAGCGCCTCCGCTCAGCACGCTGCCTCGCATGCCATGCGTGCGGGCAGGGGAGGCAGCTGGGACTGCCTGGCTGTGCTTGCAGGCAGGGGAGGCAGCTAGGTTGCCCGGCTGTGCTTCCAGGCAGGGGGGGAGCTAGGGTCGCCCGGCTGCGCTCGTGGCTGGCACCCGTGCAAACGCGCGCCGGCGCGCTCCCGCCGGCCGACCCTCCACGGGCTCCCATTATCGCGCTGCTGGCCTGCGCAGGCCGGGCAGCTGGCGCAGCGCGAAGAGGTCAACCTCCGCATGCTGACCGACATCATGCGCAGCCTGGCGACCATGGGCTACCCGCTCACGCGCGAGCAGGCCGCGCCGCTCATGGTGGGGCCGAGCCCACAGGCAGGGCTTGTGGTGGAACACTCGGATTTACCTTCCGCATGCATCCTGCAGGGCTCACGGGTGGGACGCTTGCACACCACGCTTCGCATGCATTGTCACAGATGGCCATGTGAAGCTGGGCAGACGGTGCCACGTCACGGCCTCAGACCCGCAGTGTTGCAAGCCGTGCGGTGAGTGGGTTGCGCGCGCACGCTTCTTGCGGCACCAGGCTCCGTGCAGCCCCCCGCACGGCGCAGCGTGAGGGCCCTGCGGTGCTGCGCGCGGCGGCGCACCCCTGCTCGATGCATCCTGCCTGTGCCGTACACCTGCGCCCGCCCGCCGACGAGCAGGGCGGTGCGCGGCGCGCGCGCAGGCGCGCTTCCAGCAGCAGTGCGCGGAGCTGGGCCAGCCGACGCGGCGGCCGTACATCGTCCCATTCCTGCTTGCCGCCGCGACGCTCGGCCACCTGCCCGCGGCGCAGTGCCGCGCGCTGCTGCAGGATGTGACGCGCCGCGAGGTGCTGCTGAGCGCGGACCTGCTGCACGGCAGCGGCGTGGACGTGCTCAGGGTGCGGGCATGTCAGAGCTAGGGTTCGGGTCGGGCTCGGGGCGCGCCGGGAGCGTCGGCGGGCCTGGGGCCTGCTTGCGCGCGGCGCGAGCCCGGCCGCGCGGGCCACCCCGGCGCAGCGCAGCCGGGCCCTGCAGGGGCGTGTACGGCGGGCGGGCGCTGCGGCACATGTGCGGAGAGTGTCGCCTGCCGACGCATGTCTACATGGCTCCGCGTGAATGGGCCTGTCTGCAGTGCCTGCTGTGGCCATCTGTCAGCCGCCCAAGCGCGCCTCGCAGGGGATCATTAATGAACACAGCGTCAGGTCCGGGGCCGGTGGGAGATTGGCCGCCGCCCAAAAACCCGCCGGTGTTTTGTTGAGGCGGCCTCCGACGCAAGCGAGCTCGGACAGGGGGTCAGTGGGGCGCTCAGGGCCTGCGCATGCGCGGCACTCGGTGTAGTCGGTGCCGGCCGCTTCATGCATGTCGTGCACTACACACAGCACGCCGAGCGGATTTGCATGGTCATGGTGGCACGTGCATGGCCGCTGACGCGCGCGGCTGCTGCGATGCGGCCAGGCCGCGACGCTGGCGAGCCTGGTGGCGGGCAGCCCGGCCGCGGCCGGCGCCGCGCACGTGCTGCCGCCGGAGGTGTTTGCCGTGGCCGCGCTGGAGGCCAAAGTGCCAAATCAGCTGCCGCCGTGGGGCATGCGCGATGCGGTGCGCGTGTGCTGCCGGGGCCGATGCAGCTGCGCTTGGCAGCTAGTGTTGCTGCCTGCCCGCCTGTTCACGGCTGCGCCGCGGCATGCTATCTTAATGATGCAGCGAGCATGCAGCCAGCGCACGGAGACAGAGCACTTTCTGGGGCATGTCTCTGCTCGCACTGCAGTGCTCCTCAGGCCCGCACATCCTCGAGCTTGGTGAAGCGAGCGGGCGCCGGTGCTTGTGCGCTGGTAGCAGCGCAGGCAGACCCTCCGCGAAGGGCATGTCGCCGATGCCGCGCGCGCATGCAAGTGGCCAGCATGCTCGGCAGCAGCGCAGGCAGGCCCTGCGCCAAGAGCGTGCCGCCGACGCCACGCGCGCGCGCAGGTGGCCGGCATGCTGGCGGAGCTGGGCCTGCGGGACGTGCGGCAGGGGGTGCCCGTGTGGGGCGGCGCGCTGAGCGCGAACGTCGTCGCGGCCGGCCCGGACGGCCGCGGGCAGCTCGCGTTCGTGCTGGCCGAGGATGCGATGTTCTCGCGCTGCGCTTACGACGGCGACGGCCTCGGGCGGCCGACGGGCACGCTGCGCGCGACGCAGCGGCTGCTGGCCGCCGCGGGGTACCGGGTGCGCCGCGCTGTCAGCGTCAGCGCGTCGGGCGTCCGCGGCCGTGCAGGCTGCCCGGGAGCGCTGAGTCTCGCACGCGTGCGCCACCACTGTGGCTTGCAAGCCGCGGTGGGCGGCGTCGACGCTGGAGCAGGGTGCGGCGGCGGTCGTGTTAACCCTAAGTAACCCTACCCTGGCGCTGCCGGACGCAGGTGGTCGTCGTGCCGATCAGCGCCTGGCAGCGCGCGTCCGCGCCCAGCCCGGCGCCGGACGCGGCGGCGTACCAGGCGCAGCGCGACGCCAAGCGCGCGGCCCTGCTGGAGGGGCTGCTGCGGAGCCCGACGTTGGGCGCGTCCGCGGATGCGGGCGGGCCGGCTCGACCAGCCGCGGCGGCGGAGCCAGGCGCGCGGGGCTGCTGCGGACAGGGTCGGGCACGCAGGCTTGCTAGAGTGACGAAGGCGTGTGCGCTGCTGCTGGGCCGCAAGCCCGTGCAGGGTGTGCTGCGAGACTGTCGGCCGCGCGGTGGCTGCAGCGCGGCTGCTCGCCTAGCACCCCAAACGCCGCAGGCGCGCGCGCGTGGCTCGAGTTGACTGTCTCAGGGGTCAGCGATGAGAACACCGCTGTCCGCTCGAAGGTAGGAGCAGGGTGCACTGCTTCGCGTCGTGAGGCAGCCTGCATAAGCGCAGCATGACCTACCCTATGCCCTTACCCTATAAGCATCTGCGCAGGGCCGCTGGAGAGGGCGTTGGCCGCTGCCGGTGCGGCCGACCAGGGCGCCGCCGCCGCAGGCGAGCGAGCCGAGACGGCCGCCGCCGCAGGCGGGCGAGCCGAGCCGGCCGCCTTCAGGCCAGGTGCGGGAAGGGCGCTGGGGCTGCGGGGCGTGTGCTGTCACCTGCAGATGGGACGAACATGAAGCAGCCCTATTTGTGCAGGAGTGTGTTGCATGGTGGGAACGTGTGGTGCTCGACCGTTTCGCATCGCAGGGCACGCGACAGGCTCATAGCACATGGAGCCGGCGCGTGCATGACAGCGATGCACTGTTCCTACTGCTCTCAGCCTGATCCTCTTGTTATTGCCTCCTCTGAAGTCGCGGCCAGCCTTGCGGGGCGCACAGACGCGTATCCTATGGCAGGGCAGTGTGTGCACGCAAAACGCAGACCGTCATGTGCCCTAGAGCGCTTTTGGCAAGCTTCAGACAGGGATAGGCAGGGTGGCAGGGTGCGGGCGCTTGAGGGGCCTGAGATTGCGCCTCGGCGCAACGTCTTGCGTGTCGCGCGGCAGGCACGCCGCCACGGGCAGAGGCGCGCGCGGCGCGTGACTGGGCTGACTGGGACAAGGACGAGGACGCGGTGAGCTCGACGCAATAGGCCACCGTCTATGCGGCGAGCAGCTCTCAGCAGCGCCCCTTGCCGACGGCCGCTCTGGTGCTGCATGGCTGTGCTGAAAGGTTCGGCTGCCTGGCGACCCGTTGATGAGGTCCTCTGCGGCCTGCACATGTTGTGGCTTTGCTTGGACGTGACCTCGGACGGCCTGGTGCTCAGAGGCGCCTGTTTTGATAAGGAGAAGCCCTGGGTGTTCCTCCAGCAATTCTTAATGCATGCCAACGCAGGCCCGCCCAGCGCATGCGGCTTAGGCCTCTGCTAGCTTGAATGGCTGCTTGCTCTCTCATTCGTCGTATGAGATGTGTTTGCAAGTGAGCTAAGCAAGTGTGGAGAGAGTGACATTGGCAATGAGCCACCGTTTGCTTGGTGTCATCATGTAGCAGTGTACATCGCACAACGCAAGAGTGATAAGAAAGACTATTGTTAAGTACGTAATTTACATTCACGCTGCTGTGCCGCATGACACTTTGTCATACTGTGCCACTCCATACCCGAATGCATATATACAGCTTCGCGCCAACACATCCAAAATTGCCACTGTGGTGTCACGGCATGGTAGGCACCCAAACAGCCTCGCACGCATGCGGCCATGAGCAGCCGGGTGTGCAGCACGCCCGCCAGACATGCCGCCGCGACATTGCCTGCTGCCCTGCCTCAAGCCGCCGCCGCCGCTGCCGCCGTGCCGCCACTGGCAGACAGCGCACGTCCACGCCCTTCCGCCGGCCGCGCGTCGCCCGGAGCACGCCGCGCGGCCGTCTACTGCGCCGCCGTGCGCCGCGTGCGCCCGGCCCGGCTCAGGCTAGCCCGCGGCCGCCCTACCCGAAGGCCGCGCCCGCTTCGGCTGCGGCGCACCTGCCGCGGCGCTCTTTGCGGCCTTGCCTCGTGCCGCCTGCGCCTTGCCTCTCGCAGGCTTGCCACTCGCGCGGCCCCGCCCGGCCCCAGCTGCGCCGGCGGCGCCTCCGGCCGCGGATCGCTTTTGCGCGCCGCTCGCCGCCTGTCCCTCCTCCTCCTTGTCGGGCGGCGCCGCAGCCGCTGCGCCAGCGCCGGCGGCGCGCTTGCGCTTGCCAGCGGGCTGCCCGGCCTCGCGCCCGTCGTCCCGCTCCGCCGCCTCGCCCCCGGCGCGCTCGCCAGCAGCGGCGGGCCCGTCCCCCTCCTGTTTGTGCTCGTGCGCCGAGCCGGACGTGCCAGGCTCTGCGCCGGGCTCTGCGCCCGCGGCCTGATCGCCCCCGTCGCTGCCGGCGGCCACGTCACGTGCGAAGCGCACCGCCGCGGCGCGCGCCTGCACGAGTGCCTCGGCTGCCGCGGCCTTGCCGCCTCGCGCCTTGAGCCCGTGGTCCCCGCCGTCCACTGTGTGCACCTGCACGGACGCCGCATCTATAGTAAAATACTTTCGAGGATAGATCTATCCTAGAAAGAGCACATCGACCGTGCAGGAGCTGCAGCGGTGCAGCGCACGGCATCTGCAGCAACAATGTGCAGGACACTGCCTTCGGCTCACATGCTTCACACAGAGCAGAATGACGAAGAGATGTCAGCTCGCACGTGAGGCTGCAGGCATATGACCGCCCGACCCACCTCCACGCGGGGCGAGGCCAGGCGCGCGCGGACGGCCTTGAAGTGCGCCTCCTCGCAAAAGTTATCACGCGTGCCGCGCACAAACAGCAGCGGCTGATGCAGCTCAACAAGCGGCGTGTCCCGCAGGCGCTCCTGCGCGCGGCCAAGGCGCTCTCGGCCACTGTACGTGTGTTCGTGTGCATGTGTGCCTGGCTAACCAGGGCGCGTTTAGTGCCTGGACTGTGCTTGCTGGACGAGCAGAGGCTGCGCTCAGCGAGGGCTTGCGCCCTGTGCGCGCCAGAGCGTCCCCACGTGACAACCCAGGGCCAGGCACCCGCAAGCACAGCCCACCTGCAGTGCTTATACACAGGGCCCAAAGGCAGCCTATCCATGTGCCAATAAGGCTCCACCTGTTGGCCAGGGGGGTGCAGCGGGTAGCTGAAAAAGATGCACGCCAGCACATCCGGGTCGCCCGACGCGACCTCGCTCGCCACGCGACCTCCCTGCACGCTTGGAGTAACGCGTCAGCGGAGCGCTACGCTGGTAGGCTGCAGGACCGCCCTGCACGGCTTCCTGTCATCTTGTCCAATAGAAATTGCCCACCATCCTTTGTGCTCACATGCCATCGGCCCGCACCATGGAGTGACCTGCCAGTATCCAGCGCTGGCATATCTGCGCGCGGCCGTGCTCCAGGAGCGCCCGACAGGCCGCCGCGCGCTTGCCCAGGGATGTCTGCAAATGGAAGCGCAAGGTTGTGAATCCCGCGTCCGCAAGCGCCTGTGCTGTGTCGGGCAGGTGCCCGCTGTCCCTGTCCCCGCTGGCGCCCGGCATGAGTATCACACCCACAGGGTCCGCTTCGGAGCTGGCCCCGGGCTTGCGCTCGGTCACAGCAAACTCCAAGCTCTTGCCATCAGGCAGTACCACTGTCTGCGCCATATTTTCGCTGAATCTTGATTGCAAGAGGCTAGCCTAGTGTTTCCGAGCTTATACTCGCTGAGCGCTTCTACAACTTGTGTAAATATGTCATGCCAAAGAGTGGCAGCAGGGTCTGCGCGTACTCTGCATGGCCGTAAGCAGTCAAGTCGGGGTGGCAGGCGCGGTGCAGGCGCGGCAGCACGTGCAGGCGGCGTGGGCGCACCCTGGGACAGCGGCTCTAGCGTGTCGACAAACATCAGCATGGCCGTCAGGGTAAGCGCGGGCAGCAACAGTCCAGGGCAGCGTGCAGCGCCACCCGCCGCGGGGCCGCAACCGTGCCGGGCTTGAGTGTCAGGCTTGCGGCGGATGCGTTCTGCGCAACGCGGATGTCCCAGGGAGCCGGCGGGGTCGCGGCTGCCAGCGCGAAGGCCACATAGGCATGCGCCGCGTCGATTGCAAGGAAGTTCATCGTGTCGGTGTCAGCACAGTAGATGGCGCTTGTGAGGTTGCTCGTGCCAACTGTGTTCTGCTCGTACACCAAGCCGTAGAGCGCGGCGAAGGCCAACCGGTACAACGCGCCGCGGTGGCGTCAGCGCCTGGGGTCTCTCCTCAGGGTCGCCTGGCGCCGCAGCCGGGCCGGGGTTCGCCTCCGTCCAAGCCCGCTGGCGGTTGCACGGTGCCTGCGACGGCGCGCAGGTTGTACTTCCGGGACCCGTTGCGGCCTGTCAGGAGCTCGCTTGCGCGCCAGCCCGTCCGGCGAGAGCGCGGGCTGCTGGCTGGAAGCGTGTGCCCGTCCGGGACCCCCACCAGGCGCTACCTGCTGCGCTGCCAAAGGCGATGGCTGCCGAGCTGTTCCAGCCCCGCAACTCACGTTGGGGGCTACTTCAGATGAGAGAGGCACACGCTGGCGTCCTTGCTGGGAAGTACAACTGTGCCGCTCTGGACAGGCGGCGCCAGCAGGCTAAGGGCCACCACTGACAGGGCAGCCGTGCTGCGCAGGTGTTGCACGAGGTGGTTGAACTTTCGTTCCGATTACAAGTCCGACTTTCCCGCGCGATCAGCTGACTTCGGTTGAGCGAGCGCTCTACCCTGCCAGGCTCACGGTTGCATGTTGCACGTGTGCTACACACTGCCTCGTGCAACAAGCGAGGCTTCGTGAAGCCACAAACAGACACCGACAGCTGGCTTTGTGTCCTCCCCGCCCTGGTAGGGTCCAAGCCTCTCCACGATCGGGGCAGGCAGGTGAGGCAGAGCAAGAGGACATCCCGGGACGTACATGCGTCCAGTAGGCCTGGTGGGCACGTCCCGGCTGCGCACGGCGATGGTGGGGACGCCCATCGGCGTTGGCGCCTGGTGCGCACGCGCCTGATCGCGCGCAGGCTGCCAGCAGACAGGCACTGCTGCAGCCGCGCACCTGAGCGCACCGCGGCATATCCCAAGAAGTGCGGGTGACCATGGTTTGAACGATGGTGCAGCATATTCTGGTTGTGGCGCAAGCGCTGCACAGGCAGCCGCGGCGCCCGCGCATCCGCGCGCTGCTTGGCGCGCTAGTGCGGGGCTGGTTAACTGGCACTGGCGGGGCAACAACCTAGCGCGAGCGGTGCACACGGGCGTGCGAGCTGATCCTCCTGCGCGTGTTACTTGACGCTGGGCACTGATGCACCGCGCTTGCCGCGCTGCTACGTGCGCTGGTCGGCTGGGCAGCTGCGCCAGTTCTCTGCCCTGCTGTCCGGCCAACAGTTTGCTGGGCATGCCTATTGCGAAGAGCTCGCGCGGCTGCAGTGCCACCGCTGCGCGGACGTCATGCAACGCCCTGGTGCAGTGATGCAGCACCGGCAGCCGCAGCCGGCCCGCCCGGGGCCGTGTGCAGCACGCGCCACTGCTGCCAGGGGCGCGACCGCTTGCCGCGTAGCACCCAGAACGCCCAACGCGGTGTACGACATGCCACGGGCGTGTGCGGGCACACGCGCCCCAGCCAGGGCCTTGAGTTGAGGCCCCCGTGCGCACGCAGGCGGCGCGGCTCCGCGCGTGCGGCACACTGGCGCGCATACGCACACGGTGGCGCTCTTTGGCCCAAGCGCGCGCCGCCCGCCCTGGGCCTCCCCCAAGCTTTGTGCTTTAAGCTGCGGCCGGCCGCGTGCGCACAGGTGGCGTGCCCCCGGGCGCTGCTTGCCGGCGCGCGCCGAGCCCGCGCGGTGCGTCGCAACGTCCGCGGCGGCGGCCGGCGCGCAGCCGGGCGCGCGCGCGGCGGCGCCGCCCGCCGCGCCCGGTCAGGCGATGCTGGGCGGCACGGCGCCGGTCGGCGACGCGGCGCACCGCGCGGCCGCAAACGCGCTGCATGACGCCGCGTGCTGCCGCGCGCTTGTGCTGGACTCGAGCTACCGCCCGATCGACGTGGTCAACTGGCAGCGCGCGATCTGCCTCGACCTCTTCGACAAGGCGCGGCCCGCCCGCGGCCCGTCACCGCGCCTCGAGCAACACCTGGCCGCGCCTGTCTGACCGCCGCGCTCGAAGCGCCTGCAGTGCGGCAGAGCAGGTGAGGGGCAGTGGTCCAGCGTGTGTGCGCGCGGGGGCGGCCATGCTGGGAAGCCTTGTCAAGTCCGCACGGCGGCAGACAGGCCCAGCGAGGGGGGTCACAGCTCACTCCGCCGCCGCGACCGCCGGCCGAGCGGCTGAGCGGCCGGGCTGTGCGCGCAGGTGGACGTGCTTGGTGCGCGCCTCGACCTGCGCCGCGCTATCGCGCCGCCCGCCCCCGCGCAGCGCGCAGCAAAATCGGCGTGCAGCTGTCAGGCCCCGCGCGACGTTCATGCTCTGTGCCCATGCGCAGTGACCGGCCTCAGTGCGCCTGCTGGCTGCGCGTGCGCACTGCGCTGATGCGATTGGCTGCGCTGCTGTTGTCTAGCCTGACTTGCACAACTTCCGCTCCTGAGTCCTTGAGATTGACTGTAAAGCGCCGCCCCCGCTGCAAGCACGGCGTGAGCAAACGGGCCACGCATGCTTGGCCCGCCCGGCGCTCCCACAGCACCATGCGCAGAGCGAGTGTGCCCTACCGTGCTCTGCGCGCGCGCAGAGTACTACGACACCTACGTGCGCTCGGCCAGCGACCAGTTCCTCATCCCCGCGGTGCTGCGCGTGCGCATGTACGTCAGCGCGCGCGAAGCCATGTCCGCGCGGCTGACGCTGTCGCGGCGCAACATCATGCTGCGCGACAAGTGCACCTGCCAGTGCGCCCGCGCGCCTGCCAGCCCCGTTGCCTGCACGGGCGCCAGACCGCCTTGTTCCGAGTCGTTGCTGGCAGCAGCGCTTGGGCTGGTTGTGGTGCCAGCTGAGGTGCATGCCGCAGTGTGTGGCCAATGCGCATCTGCCTGCTGCCCCGGCATGGTAGTGCGGGCCCGTCTGGCGCGGCGCCCCGCGCGAACACTGGGCGGGGGTGCTGGGTTGGTCGAGGGCACCGCGGCGCTCTGGCCTGGGCGTCCCACAGGTCTGGCGTGCCCTGGTCGCGCCAGGTACTGCGGCGTGCGGGCCAGAGTGACGGTGCCCCATGTGGTGCCGCTCTCTGCGGCCAGGGTGTCATTCAGGGTCTGGCGCGCCCTGGTCGCGCCAGGTACTGCGGCGTGCGGACCAACCTGACGGTGGACCATGTGGTGCCGCTCTCCAAGGGCGGCAAGTGGGCCTGGGAGAACCTGGTGACCGCGTGCACGCGCTGCAACGGCAAGAAGGCGCGCCCCGGCTAGGGTTAGCGCCCCTAATCGGGTTAGCGGCAGGCCCTGGGCCCGGCGACGCTGTGACGTATGCATGCGGGCACAAGGGGCGTCGTCCTGGGCGGGCGAGTGCCGCCGGGCGCGGCGGGCCGAGCCTAGCAGTGTGTTTAGCTGATGCCCTATTCAGGGTTGTCTCGCGGGGTGTTACGCGCCGGCGTGCCCTGCCTTGTCTGCCAGCGCAGGCTGCAGGGCTGCAAGCGAGGCACTGGCAGACCGAGCGGGCGCTGCGCGCAGGGCGACAAATCGCTGAAGCAGCTTGGCTGGCGCCTGGCCAACAAGCCTGTGGTGCGCCCCCCGCGGGCCCTGCCCTGCCTGATCCTCCCGACCTGTCAGC
>JAABUP010007453.1_pt1 | contig 14665 bp, 16 predicted proteins | sample 5559201 | NCBI WGS metagenome assembly JAABUP01 (sample SAMN10711887, study PRJNA513373) | rock metagenome | isolation source: Antarctica rocks | place: Antarctica | reverse complement strand
TGCATCAACACCAAAATCATGTATGAAAGATACTACTATGACTTCAAGAAGTTGACCTACAAATTGACATTGACAAATGTGAGTTTGAAGTCAAGTCAATCAAGTACCTAAAGTTCATTCTGAAAGTGAGAAAAGATGTACAAATGAATTCTCAAAAGATAAAGACAATCATGAACTGACAAGTCTTTAAATCAGTAAAGAATGTACAGAGTTTCATAGACTTTGCAAACTTTTATTGAAAGTTCATTAAGAACTTTTTTAATTTGATCATGTCTATGATGACTTTTGTACAAAAGAATGCACTCTTTAAGTGAACAGAGAAAGTTAATCAAAGTTTTAAGAAGCTAAAGGTCATGTTCATTTCAGTGTCAATTTTAGTTTCATTTGACCACACATGTATGACAGTGATGAAAACAGATTTCTCAGATTAATGCATAGATGAAACTCTGTTACAGTTAATAAACAATGTGTGAAGACTTTATGCCTACTATTCAAAGAAGAATGCATCTGCAGAGTGCAATTATGAGATTTATAATAAAGAGATGCTGATCATCATACAATGTTTAAAAGAGTGAGATGCAGAATTGAGAAGTGTGTCAAGTTTTCAGATTTGTATGAATCACAAAAATCTGAAATACTTTAAGACAGTTAAAAAGCTTACAGAGTGACAAATAAGGTGGTCTTTAATACTGTCACAATACAACTTCTTCATACTATACTTGCTGAGTAAACAGAATGAGAGAGCAAATGCTTTATTAAAACAAGAGCAGAATGTGTCAATGAATCTCTCAAACAACAGAGTACAACATTGTACAATGCAGATAATACATTCTGAGATGATGAGCAAGCCTATACAGACTGTCTCAATGACAGTAGCAGACATATCAGTCTCTGTGCTTGTACAAGATCAGAACTTGTTCAGTGAGATTACAGATCTTAAACAGATGTGAGTGAGTGCTGAAGCAAAAGATGAGTCATATGATGAGCTTTGTCAGACAATTCACAAGAAATAAAGATCATTTTCTACTGTACTGAGAGTGAGGGTGTTCATAACAGAATGCTCTCTGAGCAGTAAAGAAAAGTTGCTCTTTTGAGAGAGACATTGAGTATTGAACTTAGAATCTCTTTGTATGAGACTTATTCAGTATACACATGACTCAATGATGACTGAACACTCAGAAAGAAACATAATTAGTGTTCTTTTATTATAACAATTCTTTTGATTAAAAATGTTGTAAAACATCTGTACATTCTATCAGAATTGTGATAAGTGCTGTATAAACAATAGCTAAAAAGATTGCTGACAGAGCTTCTTAAAATCTTTACCTGTATCAGAGAGAATTTGACAAAAGATATTTATTGACTTTATGATAGATCTGCTGTCAAGTGAAGATTGTATGAATCTACTGATGATTACAGATCATCTCAGCAAAAAAGTGATACTGAAATCATGTAAAGAGATGACTGCAGAATGAGTGACTCAAACATTCATATAACAGTTTTATCAGACTCATGAGCTTTTTACTGCAATAGTTTCAGATTGAGGCACTCAGTTTGTGAGCAGTTTATGAAAGAGAGTCTGTCAACTTTTAAAGATTGTATGAAGAATGTTCACAGCATATCATCTGAAAACTGACAGAACAACTGAGTGAATGAATCAGAATGTTAAACTGTACATTTGTACATTCTTCAATTATAGTCAGAACAACTGAGCAAGTCTGCTTCTCATGATTGAGCTAGTTATAAACAATTACAACTCTGTCTCAACAGAGGTAAGCTTTTTCTTCTTGTCTCACAGATATCACATGAAGTCTTTATAACTATTTGAGAAGTTAAAGTTTGTATAATCTGCAAGAAGTTCAGTACAGAAAGCTGATCAAATCATATAAAAGATAAAAGAAGCCACAGAGTGAGCACAGATAACTATAACTGTCACTTTGCAGGTACAGAAGAAGACAGTGAATCAGAAGAGACATCAGTCATATGACTTCAAAAAAGAAGACAAGATCTGACTAAATTTAAAGAACATACATACAAACTGTTCATGTAAGAAGTTTGATGTAAAGAATGTCAAGTACATCATTGTTAAGAAGATTAGCTTGTATTTCTTCTGTCTGAACACATTATTGAGTATTCATAATGTGTTTCACTCAGTCATGCTTCAGTCAGCAGTCATAAATGCTCTTTCTTCTCAGTGTATGACAGACTCACAACTCTTGTCACAAATAGTGAGTGACAAAGAAGAATTTGAGATAGACAAGATTTTGAGAAAAAAGCTCATATGACAGAAAGAAGAATTTAAGAAGAAGTACTTGATAAAATGAATTGATTATATCTGATTTACATGAGAATCAGCCTCAGCTCTGCAGAACACAGTGACAATGAACTGATGAAAGTTAATGTAACTTGAAGTTGCTAAATCTTAACTGTATGAGTCAACATCATCAGTCTACACATGATTCAACAACAACTGTGTGTATGTGTGTGTGTGTGCATGCACACACATACACATAGAAAGGTCTTCAAAGACCTTGTCAATAATGAGTGAGAGCTCAAAGAAAAGCATCATGTCAGAGAAGACTGAAATGCTTTATGTGTGTGAGATGATCATACAGAGTTCATGATTTAGTGTTAAATTTATTTGATTTATTTCTATACTAATGTTGCCTTCTTGATTTCACTGAAGCTACTTATTTTGAGCATCACATAGAGATGAGGTAGATAGCTCAGATGTCATACACAGCTCATATGACTAGACCTAGATCTAGGTGTTATGACAGAAAAAAAGAGATCATACATACTTAAGGGTTAAGGTTGATAACAATGACCCTCACTGATGATGATGTCAAAGCAATCTGTTGTTGTTAAAAAACTTGCCCACTCTCACTGACCTCATCATTGTCATCATTGTCATTCAAAATGACAATGACAACATTGTTGTTGCATACAGAACAGTGAGCAGTGTGATCATGTCACTTACAGTTGCTGTAACATTCTTTGAAATGCTTTGATGTACAACAACATTTCAAAAAGAGTGTCATACTGTGTTTTTGACAGTCTGTACAATCATCAGAAATCAACACATCACTTTTCTGAATAAGAATCACATTTATGTATGATGATCAGTGAGACAGAATCTGTTGCCTCAAAATCTGTCTCTGTATGAAAAGAACACCACAATCAAAGAGAGCAAAAATAACAATAATTTAAGAAGAATGTACAAAGATGTGCAGCTGTTGTGCACTGACTGAAAGAACAGAATTTGCATCATCTGCTGCAGTGATGAGAGCACATTGATACAGAATAAGAGCTCTGCATGCTGTCAGATCTGAAAAACAAATTTGTATAACACTTACATGATTGTTGTTGCTGCTGTTGTTGCTACTGAATGTGTTGTACAAGAGTCAGTGCTAAAAGGTGTTAATCAAAGAAAATTTCACATATGAGAGATTGTGATGAAAAGATTGAAGAAGAAAACAAAACAGAAAATCATGTGTCAACAAGTGATAAGAACCTTATCTACAAACCTTACTTGAACAACATGAAAACCACATGCTGACAAGCAATTCACTGTATGATGTTCTTTCTTGTTAATTAAAGCTCAATCTTAAAGAAAAATGAAAGAGGGATGTCATGAGTTGAACTCATACTAAGGTCTTATGATCTAGTTGCTGACTAAGACTTTAAGACTAAAGCACTTTATCTTCTCATCTCTGTATAAGGCTTTTCTTTTTCTCTTCATAGTATTCTTCTTGTATTTAAACATTATCAATCAAGCATCAGTCTCATTGCAAACCTGTAACATAAATACACTGATTAAGAACTTTAAACAGCACAATAAATTGAAGCATATTAACATTCACTATCATTATTTCTGCAACATAATAGCTCAAAGTATTGTCATTGTCAGCTACTGTCTGACATTAAATATGATCATTAACAGTTTTATAAAGCCCTTACTCATTCAGAAATTTGAGCATTCAGTAGCTGCTATGAGATTAAAGACATAGAAAATGTAGAGTTAAAGAAGACAGTTATAAAAGGTCATTGCATGAAGTGAGAGTGTTGAAAATAAAGGTTGTTAATCTTACTGTTCTGCAATTACCTTTCTAAAGTAGTTAGATCACCATTGTCACACAATGATGAAAACTCTTCATCACTGCATGTGAGTTCTTCTTCTTCTTCTTCTTTAGTAGTCACAATATATATGATTCTACCCTATTAAAACTGTCCTTATAAGTAGGCTGTTCAACATGAACGTCAGGCGGAGCTTGCCAGGTGATGCGTTCGCCTTCAATTTCTTTAGACTTGCGAATCAAAGCTCAATACTTTGTTTGTAGACTACATCATTTCGGAGTCATGCGGTCCGGTGCCTGCCATCCGACTAACGCCGGGGTAGAATCCACGGTCGGCCCGTTTGTGCTTGGGACCATCTTACAGGGAACATTATTAGAACCTTTGGCAATGATATCCCTTTCGTCCATGTAATAATGATGTGATTATGAAAGAATTTCCTGGACTCGCGTTGGAGACTCTCGCTCAATTTCTGCGTCACTACCGCGTCCTCCCGCCGGTGCTGACATGATCGTAGCCATTGGAAACCACGCTACTTATATGAGATGGCTTTGCTCTCCTCTACTTGATGTGCGCGAGCTGATACTGCTAGTCATCTTCTTCCCCAGGATTGCTTCTGAATGTCTGCTTGCTGATTCTTTACTCTCGATCGTTCCGTGAGCTTCTATAAATACCTTACTCTATAGACCCCCAGCAAACAATCGCCGGCCTTGAAGACGCACTTCCTTCCTCCAGGGTCAATTCCCCCGGCAGGATCTGCACGCCACAACCCTCAACTCATGCGACTAGGACCTGTACTCGAAATCGCTGCCAAAGCGTCGCTTGGAGGGGTATTCCCTTTGGCGGTCGCTCACGATGGCCATGGCGGCTTCACTGTGGGCATGGACGTGGTCACGGCGTCGGCGACTGCTCCATTATCGACGTCAAGGACGTTTCAGTCCATGAGCGCTACTTCGGCCTCAGCCCAAAGCTACTTCGCATACCCTGCCTATTCAAGAATCATCATCGCGCACGTTATTGTGATGATTGTCGCATGGCTCTTTATTCTTCCAATAGGTAGAGCGACATATTCCGTTCCCTTTCAGACTCAGTGTTGCGGAGGATCTAATCCCTTCTTTCCTAGGTGTCGTGTTGAGCATTTCGCGATCCCGTATGAAGCTACCTGTGCAATCCCTCTTTCTGGTCTGTCATGCGTTGGGCCTCGTGGTGGGCACTGTCTACAATAGCAAAACGCCAGATCTTTATGAAAACAATGCGCACCATAAACTTGGGTGGGTGGTCACCTGGATTGCATCAGCCCAGGTGTTGATGGGCCTAGTGGATTTATATGCTGGGCGTGGGATACGAAACCTTGGAACACGCGGTGAGCATGCAGCATTCATTCCGGTCTCCGTTGAAGCTATGACACAGCATCACAGACTACATGCGATGCCACAGGTCCATGGTTACAGGTACTCTAATGACAGCGGCCAAGGCACTGAAAGAGCTTCTTCCTCTTTACGCAGTCAGTCGTTATCGTCAATGGAGGAGGCTGAGGGTCCACAATCCATTGACTCTAGAAGAGCCATGTACGGTGTCGAGCAGGGTAACTCAAAGGACGAGATCGTTGGAAAGCAGGGATTCTTCCATAATAACATGATCGACCGAATTTCTATCCGAAGGATTACTGGCTTGCTCCCCGAGAGGCTCCCCGTATTGATCAATCTGACAAACAACTGTCTGGACCGAGTTATCCTGCTACTCGGATTCTTAGTGATCACAACAGGCGCTGTCACTTACGGTGGTGTCTTCGTAAGTGACTTCTCTCACCCGAAATGTTCTCCTCTCGGTGCCTGACACCCTGTAGCGCGGAAACCACGTTTTCAGTGGCCTTGCGCACTGCATCAAAGGCGGAGTATTCTTCTGGTACGGACTACTCACTTTTAGCCGGTGGATGGGCTGTTTTGCCGAGCTCGGATGGGCTTGGAATGTCAAACCATCCGCAGCTGTAGTTGGGTCTTGGAAAGCTTCTGTGCCGTCCGCAGAGTTTGTGGAGTCTTTCCTCATCTTTCTCTACGGGTCAACCAACGTCTTTCTTGAGCATCTTGAGGCGTGGGGTAAAGCATGGTCCGCCCAAGATTTGGAGCACGTGTCCATTTCCGTCATGTTCTTCGGTGGTGGCTTGGTATGTCTAACTCTGATTGCCCTACGAACCCTAGATTGCTGACTAAACCGAGTGTGGCATGCTGGTGGAGTCACGAAAGATCCGAGACTTGCTGCACACGACCATAGTCATGAGATCGGTGGCCTCCACGATGCAAGAACATCAAGAATCCTGGGAACCCCCGAAAACGTACGGTATCTCGTTGAATCCTTTACCCGGACTCGTTATACTGCTTCTCGGCTTCATGATGAGCTCTCATCATCAGAATTCAATGGTGTCGACTATGATGCACAAGCAATGGGGCACCTTGCTAGTTGGATGCTCTCTAGCACGAGCCGTAACATATGTGATCTCTAATATTTCACCACCGACATCTCTACTACCTTCGCGGCCCCCCTCAGAGATTATATGTGCATTCTGCCTCATCTCTGGCGGGCTCATCTTCATGGCTAGCGTAAGTCATTGCCTGCTTACATCCATGACTCTGTTACTAATCTTGACAACAGAGTACCGATACGGTCACGGCTATGGAGGCTCACGAATTGAATGCGATCCTTGTATTCACTGTGACAGTGGGGTTTACTTCTTTCCTCATGGCGTGGATGACGGTCGTCTTTGCGATCAAAGGCTGGGTCGTTCGACGGGAGCTTACGCCATCCCTTACCGCACGTTTGGAAGCGTAGAGAATCTCCATTGGGTCATTAGTCGAGCGCTCTAGCGCTCTAAGCATTACATGTATATTCAGTTTGTCAGTGAACTGTACGGCCTCTCCTGGTCGAACTGTACAGACCTTAGCTCGTAGCTTCCGGGGCAGTATAATATTCAAACTGTGAACAGTTCCTGCAAGGGTTCTTGTGAAACAGTTAAATATAGCGCAGCAACATGATCTGTGAAGTGTAAAAGAGCTGTCTGCTGTAGGGTTCGAAATGGTAAGTTTACGTGCCGAACTTGAATAATACGGCAACCAGATCTGGGTGCCCCAAACGGCCCAACTCGACACAATCAAAACACACGCTTCTTTTGCAGTTTGTGCCGACTGAAGCTCAATGGATGGACTAAGAACTTTTCGGTCGCCTTGAAGGATCTCTGGATCACCAAACGAGTTGAAATTCCAATCTCAATCGGGATTGCTTCGATGGCACCTACGTTACCACAATTCAATCCAGCAAGACTACGTTCATATATCTTTCGCATCCCGCTCTTCACGCGGGTTGTCTTGCTTCTGCTTGTGATATTCTGGATCTCGGAGTTGCAGTCGATATGGAATGTTGTACAATGGGGAGCATTGATACCCCAGGAGGTTGGCCTTAGTACTAGTTGGTGTCCACAGTCGTGCATGAGGATCTCTTCGCAGCGTGTCCCAACAATCTGGAAGCTGACTTTGCTCTTTGTGTTCTCAGTGTACCGACTGAACACCTATCCACTAATCCACGTCAACTTCTTACACGCCTCGTTCAATGCTCTTGCGCTCACACCGTTGATGGAACGCTTCGAGGCAGAGCATGGGACTCTGTTAACAGGAGCGATGTTCGGCGGCCGTGAGTTATGGCTGCCCAACACGTGACGAGTGGTATCAGGTATAGGGATATATACTGACAGATGCAGCGCTGTCAACACTACCAGCCGCGCTGTACTTGTTGTTCGAAAGGGTTGTATTCAGAAGCAATACGGCAATGATGGGGGCAAGGTCTGCACATTTTCGGAGCAGATGCAGTCTGAAGGATACAAGCTGATCAGTCTGGCAGTGTTTGGGTATTCGTCCTTTTAGCAGTCGAAGCTATGAAGACTTACAGAGCCAATCCTTACTTTAGGTACTTCTCATCTGCGTGGACTTGCTGCACCACAGGTCAATGACTGGTATGTAGCTTGGGTATATATAAAATACCGACCTGGACAACGCCTTTAATCGTCACACTGTTCGTCACCTTCCTCGTACCGAATACTAGCCTTCTTGGTCATCTCTGCAGCGTCGCAGTAGGGTACCTCTGTCAGAGTTCCATGTCTTCCACGCTAAGTGTCATTACTGACGCAGCATCACAGTCGGTCTCGGTTACTTGAAGATCTTAGCACCGCCGGAAAAGGTGCTTCGTTGGGTAGAAGACAAGATGAATCTTCTTGGGAGATTGCCCCATTACGTCTCAATCGACCACAAGACTTACGGCCGATACGGTGTTCTTCCTTCATCTACCCCGACCTTGGCTGGAGCAACAGAAAATGCCGTGCCCATGACTTACATGGGTTCTACGCAGCGTTTGGGCCCGTGACAAACTCCTTATGCTGTATCTTCGCTCTTGTCGACCTTCCGTACACCGCATGAATCTTAGAGCTTGGATGTGTGGATGCAGCATCTCTACCTCCATCGCTCTCGCGATTGGACTGTCCAGGGCGTAGCGTTCTGACTCTATTCCGTACATTGTTCAATTTCCCAGCCGCAATTGAAGGCTTTAAGCGTGTCTCGTAGATACTCTCGCAAACTTCACTGAATGCGGCGATCATATCTATCCTACACTACCTGGTAACTGCCGTATTGAGTAGCGGTGCGTGAATTCAACCCGATCATCAATTCTGACTATTTCTCGCCTATGGTCCGCCGTAAACCGCGTCTACGCTCGAAATGGATGGTTCGAACTGCGTCACAGTGAATCTACTCCAGAGAGTCCGACCTTTGTCGCTCCTTTCTCGTACTCGCCCACACATCAATGATCTGTGAAGTGTCTCCAGGTCGTAGTTCTGCCAGAGTTCTCAGCTGACAAATATAGAAGCCCCCACGATCTTGACCATACGACGGGATCCGCGCATCCTTAAGCTGCCACCATATCTCTCCGCTGTCTGTGTCCTCATAGGCGTCGCCTGGCTGCTTGTGCTACCTCTGGACAGGTATTCCCGTCAGACGTACATCTCCGAGAACGCGCTGCTGCCGGGGCAGGTGCATACATATTTCGGGGGAAGCGAGCAAAATGTCTTCCGGGCGTTCAAGCATGAGGTGGACTCTCTGGCAGCTGAGACAGAAAACGTGTAAGACGGTATCATGTTGGTGTGAGAAGCTGACCTCCGACACGCACGGTATAGTGTTTTCGACAAGCTCGGAGATATCTTCAAGTCCACCGGCCTGAAAACCGCAAAACAGAAGTACAGCTACACCTCAAGCGGACGTTCACATGATGGTGAAAACGTCTACTCAATTCTCCATGCGCCTAGAGGTGATGCAACCGAAGCAATCGTGCTTGTGGCTGCGTGGAGGAACATGGACGGCGATTTGAACCGAAGTGGTGTTGCGCTCTTGTTAACGTTGGCAAGGTACTTCAAACGTACGGAACCTATCGAGGACTACTCCCTCCCCTTTGTGGAAACCTTCGTGCTAATGTTCCGTAGGATGGTCCCTATGGTCCAAGGACATCATTTTCTTGATTCCCGCCGACAGCCGAGCTGGGCCACAAGCATGGGTGGATGCGTATCACGATGCGCATTCTCCTCAATCGGTCGCGCCCTTGACCTTGAAGAGTGGAGCTTTGCAGGGCGTGGTGGTCGTAGACTACGCATTCAGTCATCGCTTCGAGTCCATACACATAGTTTACGATGGAATCAACGGTCAACTACCCAACCTTGATTTGTTTAATACCGCGGTATCAATCGCCAGTGGTCAAATGGGTATGGGTGCATGTTTGCAGCGGATGTGGAAGCATGATGACAGTTACAAAAAAAGACTTCAAACAATGCTCCGAGGCATGGTTAGCCAAGGTCTGGGTCATGCTTCAGGACCTCACAGCAGCTTCATTCCATATCACGTCGACGCCATCACCTTGCAAGCGGTCGGTGAAGGCTGGCAAGATGAGATGGCTATGGGGAGATCGGTTGAAAGCATCTTCAGAAGCCTCAATAACCTGCTCGAACATTTTCACCAAAGTTTCTTCTTTTACCTGCTCATGCAGGTAAATCGGTTTGTCAGCATTGGGACATACCTACCAAGTGCGATGTTAGTGGCGGTCAACTTTACCATCACAGCTATTGCCTTGTGGGTGCAGAGTGGACGTCACCCAACACTGGATATTCCTTCGGCGAAGGTTGCTTCGACGGCATCCGTAGGGTCGGACAAGGCTGATCTAGAAATCATCAAGTATGATGGAATGGTTGCCGTTGCACCGAAGGAAACCCTTGTCATTGTAGAGAGGCAGCTGTTTCTGCCCCTGACCCTGGTGGCCGGTGCCCATTTCCTTGGTATCGTCCCTCTTTATATATTCAACCATAGCTCGGACCAAGTACGCTCGCGATCTTTCTGGAACTCGTGGTGTTACTGATTCCGCTTTTAGACTATCACAGCAAACATGTTCACGTTCGCACTCCTGAACCTCTTCGGGTCCTGCTTCTCTTCGGCAGTTCTTACCCGCTATTTCCCGCCAAGTCCACAGCGGTACCTTGTTGTTAAATCGTTTTCCCTGCTTCTCCTCGGCATGTTCCTTTCCGCTCTTGCCACGCTTAATTTCTCGCTGGCATTCCTTGTCGGTCTCGTCTCAACGCCGCTGACGTTCATTCCTCTCCGTCCGCTGCGGCCGGCGGTAGCGCTTGGAGGAAGCATGGCGCTGAACTTGATTTCGCCCTTCGCTGTACTCTTGGCTTGCGCCATGTACTGGAATGTACCTGTGCAACACGTTCTTGTCGAAGCGGCGTTCGGGTGGAACGTCTGGGGCATGCGGACGCAAGTGGTCGTGTGGTGTGTCTGGTGGCCCGCGTGGCTGATCGGAACGGTTGTGATGGCTTCTTCAGTGGTAGGCTAAACGGAGCATGGGCTATCGTGTCCGGGGAGTGTACCTAGTCATCGAAGGATGAGGAGTGGACTTCTGGACTAGGGAAGTAAGCTGTTACGATGGCGATGACGGAGGATGTCTGTGCGTTAGCGTCACCAGAAGGGGTTTCGGTTACAGCGCTGGTGCTGCAATACATCTAGAAACTGCAAGGCTTTTGCGAGGCCCTTCTCTCATCGGATGCAATGACGACCGGAAGGACTGCTCTCGCGGATAAACCGCGTCATTGGTCTCGTTATTTAAGTTATTCTGCTGCAACATGGCCCAGCAACACAGTGATTAATGTTAGCCGCTTCATGAATGCTACGCCGCCCACACGTCTTTTCCAACCCCCTCGATCCAATTTCCGAGCTGATTGACGCTCGAGTCCCACTCCCTCAGTTTCACCCTCATACTATCGATCTGCTTCATGTCCAACACCTTCGGCTGTACCCAATTTATCCGAGCGATCTCGGCCACTTGATCAATGCTGCCTCTCAATAGCCCCAGGCTCAACGCTTTCATAATGAGGTGCTCGATCTCATTTGGCTGGACCTTCGTTTCGTCAGAAATGGTGGCAAATGTCATCGCGCGGTCATGCGGTGGGCGCCGGAACACAGTCTCGGTCAATGCCGATAGGGAGATCTTCTGGTACAAGAACACCTTGTGCTCATCTAAGAGCTTGTTCTTCGATATGTTGCCAGCGAGGACATCGTAAGCGGCGAGGTCACCCCGGTTGAAGGCAAAGAGCAGGTCACGCAGCCACGCATGAGGTGTTCCCACCAGAGAATCGAGTACCGGGTGGAGAAGGAGCTCGCCAAAGTTGTAGATAGAGTCGGAAACCAAAGCGGCCACACTGAGGTCGTAGGCTCGCAATTCGCGCTCTTCCATCGTGAGGTCTTTCAGATCGATGCAGGCAAGGAACAGAAGAGCGTTTCGGTAGTAAGAAGCGAATTCATGTCTGGCCTAGATAAGTTAGCAGATAGTTTCAGCACCTCCCAATTCCGGTGACCTACGTGATAGTAGTCGGCGTTGACCCGGTAGAAGGTTGCGTGCACCACGGTCTCAACCGAATCGAAACTTTCAAGGATTGCTTCCGCTCGATCCAACTCTGTCCGAGCACCATCAAGGTTTTGGAGATGCAGGTTCACGCTAGCCAGAGCAACAGTGCCGTAGACGAAGGCATCTTGTGATGAGGGTTTGTTGACGGAGTCAACAAGTGAGGTGAGGAAAGCAAGTCGTTGGTGGTCATCTGCCACACCAGCACATTAGCCATACGCTTCCACAAAGACACCAAACTACTACCTTTGCACTGTGTAACAGCTAGGAGACCCAACGTAACAAGTTTAAGCTGATTAATCTTCTCCCCAAAACTTAAGATAAAATTCCTCCAAAGAGGTAGTCGCTGAGAGCCACTGTCGGGATGATTAAAGTAGCCCACCAAGGTGTCGGTGAGTTGATGCCAGAGTCTGCGCTCCCAGAAGTCTTCGAATGTCATGTAGACATGCTGAAGTTCGACTGGTGCGGCATCTCGTTGCTCCGCAAGAAAGTTTGGTATTGTATCAAGGTCCATAGTCTGGCGCGGTGACCCGTACAATTTAGTTTCCGACGCGGAGTATCTGAACGGAAGTTCGAGGCACCGAGGGTCAGAATGCGTGGTCACAGATCTGGATCTTTCCGTTGTTGGAGAAGCTGTGGAGCTCAAAGAGCCGCACAGTAGCGCGAATGAGCATCCCAGTCACCGCGCACTAGTGTCCACCCACCTTCTGAACTCCTCCACGACTACTTGCCCTTCTCCTTGATTGGAAAAAGTAGTCTAGGGATCGGTATGCAGAAGTGCTGGGCCAGCCCAGCTGCGAGCGGCTTCAAAGCTGCCGTGCAGCAAACGCGGAGACCGTCAGCAGCGGCAATTCGGTGGAGGGGTCTGCAAGATGTGACCATCACTCGAACAGGCAAGCCTCTCATTAGAGTCCAAGGTGGCCGGTTCGTTCTCAGAAACCTCTTTGTCCCATTGATCAGATACTGTCCGTGAGGCTAATATCTTTTTCTGAAGGTCATCGCTCGGAGGTAGCTAATCCTACAACCCGAGAAATACTTTTACTGAGACATCTCTTAAGGACACACTGCTACGGTATTCGGAGCTACAGGTTTTTTGGGCCGATACATCGTCAATAGACTTGGTACAAAACTCTGGCCCTCCAGGTATCGACAGTTTGCTCATGGCCGATAGCCCGGCAAGGCTGTACGGTGGTAGTGCCGTACCGAGAAGAGATGGCAAAGCGCTATTTGAAGGTGACAGGGGACTTGGGCAGAGTCGTATTCATGGTGAGGGTTTCCCGGGAAATCGTGGTTGAGGGAACTGCGTAGATGACGGAATTCGTGGCTTAGGAGTTCGATTTGAGGAATACACAATCACTGGAGGAGAGCGTGCGGCACTCTGATGTTGTGTACAACCTCATCGGACGGATGTACCCTACCAAGTACGTATTTCAAAACGGCGGTGCACAATAGGACAAGATTTATGATAATCACTATTGACCCTTTTCGCAGGAATTTCGACTATGAAGACGTTCATGTTGAAGGCGCAGAACGCATCGCAGAAGCAGTAGCGAAGTATGATATCGACCGTTTCATCCACGTTTCGTCTTACAATGCCGACAAGAATTCGCCCTCTGAATTTTTCAGGACAAAGGTATGGTGGCACCGGTCTTATCTATACTCCAATGTTCTCTTAATCTAGGCTGACTGAAGCTATGTTAGGCAAGGGGCGAGGAAGTTGTACGAAGTATCTTCCCGGAAACCACTATTGTCAGACCTGCTCCGCTATTCGGCTTTGAGGATCGCCTGTTGCATACACTTGCTGGTGTCACAAATCTCCTCACATCGAACCACATGCAGGAGAGATTTTGGCCTGTGCATGTGAGTAATTCCCCTTCCGCAGGATAAATTCACGTTGCCACATGATGCTGATAAGTGAACTCCAAAAGGCCATCGACGTCGGGCACGCTCTGGAAGTGATGCTCCAAGACGACAGTACCGCCTCCGAAACCTATGAGCTATATGGGCCCAAGAACTACTCAATGGCCGAAATTGCCGAGTTGGTTGATAGGGAGATCATCAAGCACCGTCGACACATCAACGTGCCGAAGCGCATTCTGAAGCCAGTGGCTAATATACTCAATAAAGTTTTGTGGTGGCCAACAATGTCCGCTGATGGGATCGAGAGAGAATTCTTGGATCAGAGGATTGATCCTAAAGCGAAGACGTTCAAGGACCTCGGCATAGAACCAGCTGAGCTGAGCAATCTAACGTTCCACTATCTGGTAAGCCCTCGAAGCGTCATGCTACAGTGGTTCTTCGGCTTACGTACGTCGTCTCGTAGCAAGCATACAGAAGCTCGGCATTCTATGATTTGCCCCCGGCAACGGAGCGCGAGAAGAGGGAGGAGAAGAAATATCTGCATGTCCTTGACGATCAATAGCCTGTTGTCACTCAGAAAATTCGAGTGGACGTGGTTTCTTGGTGGGAGTATGGTTGTAAATAATTATCAACTTTCACCCATTGGCACCCGATGATTGTGTACGAGCATGCACACGATTCATTAACATTTCACAATTAATTCAACATTGAATGGCCATGAGAATTCATTGTCATAAGCCAGATTGAGACT
>JAABUP010007452.1_pt1 | contig 14668 bp, 21 predicted proteins | sample 5559201 | NCBI WGS metagenome assembly JAABUP01 (sample SAMN10711887, study PRJNA513373) | rock metagenome | isolation source: Antarctica rocks | place: Antarctica | reverse complement strand
TTGCTTTTCTTGCTTCTATCACTTACCTTGTTGGTGTATCTGTTCAGTCAGCGTGCAATGGCTGTTGGAAAGTCCAAGTGACCATATTGTTTGTGCGTGTCAGGCTGGTGCAACTGTGAGTGTCTGAAGGCGCTGTAGAGGATGCGTAGGCGGTGCATATTGATTGAGCCGCACAGCTTGCCGGAAGGGTTGTACACATTGGCCATGGTCTCCTTGATGCACTGATCTTTCCAGCTCATTGGTATGACACACTTGAACATGGGCTTGATGTCTTGGTCAGGGTTGACTGTGTCATTGGGCTCTATAGTTATCAACCTTGCTAATCTTGGTTCATGTAGGAAGGCAGACGTTTATTTGTCATGTATGGGCATCTGAAAGCCTTGTTTGTCCATATTTGACTTACTTTGGTCTGGTCTTGCGCGATTATCTTTGGCCAGCTTTAAAGGCTCAAGTCCTGCTTTTCTGGCCTCAAAGTCTTCCATGACCTCTTTTGGTACATTCTGGGCTGGCTCTCTGATCGGTTCCCATGTGGCTCTTACCACTGCATGGCGTGCTGTTCTTCCAGCACATTGCCTCAGAACTGGACAAGTGTTTAATCTTGCCACCTTGTAGCCTTGCTCTAGGTACATTGGCAGGTGCCTTTTGAGTATGTATGTAGCTGGTGCAGAAGGACTGAAGGGTCCGTGGCCACTGGAACATGCGGCTCTTGAGCCTGTTGCTGCCTGGGGGGTGGAGGCGCTGTTGCCCTAGCTGCCTGAGCTGCAGCTGCCACAACCTTGTTGGCCTCGCCCCGAGCACACTTGCGGATGAGTGGCCCATCCCTATATCTCAGTGTAATGCCTCTGAAAAAGGGCTTGTAACCACGGGCCTTCAGACACTGAAAGTCTGTGGATAAGCCTCTGCGTGTCTTCATCTGCTGAGGAGTAAGGTCCTCATCCAACCTGACCTTCACAGCTCTGAGGCGTTTAGAGGCCTGGTACATTTCGCCCTATGAGGGCGGCCCCGCGAAATCCAGAGGCTTGGCTTCTAACGAACAAAGCAGCAAGCACAGTTGGTGTTATGCACAGCAATTCCAGCATTGCCCATCTTGATGTTATTCAGCTTTACAGAGCTTTGTGAACTTGTATTTTACACTGTTGCACGAAAGCGTTTCAACACCTTAGGGTTGACCATTTGTACGCTAATGGTATTGGGAAAGTGCGTTTGAGATCCAAGCTATCTGTGCTTAGGGTTTGAGCATTATTGCGCTGTACGACTGTATGGCACACACACACACAATAGTGCTTTTGCAATCCTGCAACTGCTATGCCTGCTGAGCGAGTGGCACCCAGTCTTCTTGATCAGGTAACCCTTCGGTCACTCAATGGTCCAGATCTGCGTATGTAATGTCACCTGCATGGCATAAACAAAGATATGTCTTTGCCACAGAGTAATGCATGCTGTCATCATTGTTTCCATTTGCATATTGTACCACAAGGTTGCTTGATAGATTGATTTTCAAACATCCCCAATAATGCACTAATATGCAGACTCTGAGCCTGGTAAAATGCTTGGATCATAGATATTGTGGTAGGGACACTATGCATTCAAGCAAGGCTGTTTTACACTGCGCCACAAGATTGTTGCACCCAGACATATGCAGGCATGCAAAAACAGAAACATGTCATCATTAATGAGCTTGTCATGTGACAATGCATTATGGAGTCGTTGATGATGAGTGATGCCTGGGCAGGCTGGGCTGACTAAGCTGACATGTGATAATGTACAAGCGACCTGTCAGCAAGCTGGACAAGGCCGTACAGACAATTAATAAGCGTGAGCGCAGAGCCCTTGATTTATATTTAGTGGGACGCTGGAATCATTTAGATCTGACAGTAGCAGCCTGCAAGCATCTCCACGTAACAGGCAAGGACAGCAACGGTCTTGAGGTGTGGGGTGAAGAGAAAGACAAATTTGACATATACCTGCAGCAGAACAGGCGTCTAGTCAGCAGCCCAGAAGAGATATTCAGGGAAGGCATATATTTTGCCTGTTACTGGTGGGACGGCATAGGGCTGTTGACAGGGGACCAGATAGGCAGCCTTGTCAAGCTGCTAGATGACCTGGCAGAAATGCAAGGTCCCAAAGCTCAGCAAGGAGGCCAAGGAGTGGGACAAGAAAGTTGGATCAACCAGTCCATGTGGACAGCCAACCAGAGTGAAGCAGGGCCCAGCACAGCGCATCATGTCTAAATGCACTGAGTGCGAGGACTCTGAGATGTTTGAGGACCTGCAAGATGGCAACCTAGTCTGTCGTGAGTGTGGACTGTGCGAGCGTCTCTTGATTTCAGAGGATTTCAACTGGGCTGATGTTGACTGGCAGGGTAGCTCCCTCGTGCAGAAGTCTCAGCATCAGCCCAGCAGATATTTCCAGGACCTGTTGAGGAAGTTTGACATCAGCGAGCGCCTGGTGCCAGAGCTCAACAGCCGGTATAAGGCCGTGAAATATTGGGCTGAGAAGTGCAGGCCTGATGGGCGTAAGAGCCTGCCATCATACCGTAAGTGTCGTTGCTGCATTTATACTAACAGCAACGACCCGACCCTGCCTTACTTAGCTTGATTTTTGCCTTGCAGCATTCATTCTGCACAAGCTGCTACTACAACTCAAAGAGCCGGAAGAAGCAGCTAAAGTCAAGATACCAACAGGCAAAAAGGTGCAGCAACGTCTCAACAAGTGGTGGGCTGAGCTTGAGCCAAAGTGTTACTATTTTGAGGAGCAGGATGGTGTTTGTCAAAGCCCAGGATCTGATTCCGTCGGACATTGGACTGAGGAGCCTCAACAAACTGAAGTCAGCCCATGGAGGACTGTATATGGGAGTCCATATACATATGACATATGCATCCATGACACGGCTTTGAGAGAGCTGGAGGAGGAAACAGCAGGTGCTCACTCTGAGCATGCCTGGCTTCATGCTCACATTGCGTATGCTTGATTCACATTCGCATACAGTCTGCTATGCACTTGATGCCAATGTACAGCAAGCAGTCGGGTTCAGGTCTCCAGCTCTTGAAGTTGTGTCTCAGCTTTGGGCTTGTCTTGTCAGGAGTGAGGTGTTGTAGGTTTGCATGACACATTGTCAAGCTGGCATGGTGAGTCCACAGATCAGAGTGGACAACATGCCCAGAGTTTAGGACTCACCGGTCAACACCCGGTCATCCATGCTTTGTATCAGACATTGGATGGAGTCCTGTATGCTGATTGCAGGCTTGCTCACCAGCAGCAATGTGGACCTTGCCCAGGCAGCAACCCATTTTGGACCTCCTTCCAACTACTATGCATTTACGTGCAAGCTGGAGGGGCAGGTATTGCACTTGCTGCTTTTGATGGGCCACAGGATATGTCTGTACACCTGGACATGGCCATTTGCTGTACACTGCTGCAGCCACTGCTTAGGCATCATACGTGATGTCTGCATGGCGGCTGATGCTCCTCATGACGCTGTGCAGCCATTGTGTTCTACCACAAGTATGGCCTGCATCAGCCTGCATGCATCCACAATCTGATATTCAGCGTGACGGTTGATGCCAACCTGCCTGTCCAGCTGGCGATGCTTGTCTGTATCAGAGCCTTCATGCACCATCTGTATATCTCAGGGCAGCACAACACTTCCACCTGACTGTTTGAAGAGAAAGGCAGGACAAACGTGCACAAGTGCTTAAGAGTCAGCTGTGTCAAAACCGAGTCTCTGCAAATGCTTGGTCAGCTTTATGCACTAATAGAACCTTTATCTGGCAGGATGATCTGCCAGAGAGGTTTGCTAGCCTCATAGCAGACCCGCCAGCAGACATGAAGGCATGCAGAAGTAAGGCCCTGATATGGATGCCTGTGCGTGAGTTGGCTAGGTATCCACAACCCCTCTGCATGCTTCTGCAACTGTGGCATGTGCATCCTCATACCTGCTTGTGCATCCTCACAGCAGTGCAGCATGCTGTCGTCAGGCTCTATGCAGAAGCCACCATTTTGCACAGCATGTGCAGTGCAGCATAGAGTGGTGCATGCTTCCAAAGTTTGCGCTCGGGGTATGATGGCTGCAAGGGGCGCTGGTGTACAAGACACATTCGTAATTTGATTTTTTGGATGGCTTTTGCAAGGGAATGTCTTTTAATACGAGAAGGTGTCGCTTTTAGGAACTGGTGTGGTTGCATAGTCTCTGCTTTTCAGTCTGGCAATCGTGACTTTTAGACATCGGCGGGGCATAAGTAGGATTAGACATACCTAGCAGCAGGTACTCAGCAAGAAAACAGCCAGAACACCTGTGGTGGATGTTATTGTTAGTATATTATTGCTTTTGGTCAGGCAATGGTGACTGAATGCATGCAGGTGGCCAAGGAGTGACTTTCTGGATAGGCTCTTCAATGGGACTTCCATTCCGGCATGGCTATGTGCTCAACAACAAGAGCATGACCTGCTCCAAGAGCAAGCGCAAGAGCAACCCCTGCTGGGTGACTTGCCCTAGGCCAAAGCAGAAGGCCTGATGGGCACTGCATGCTGCTTCGCCATTGGCACACGCCAGGACACGCATGCATTTTGCAGCGTGATCCGGCAAGGCGATGTGCAAAGCTTGATCAGGCTCTGGCTGGCATGATTGAGCTTCTGCAGGAGGGGCTTTATTCTGTATGCGATTGTGCTGTACCACTTGTGGATGGCAGCCAAACAATGCCTTGATCTTGACCACGGCTGGATCAACACTGTAATGAGGCAGCACAGCCTGGACCACAGCTGGGCAGAAGGGTTCAGAGGGTCAGTCAGCTTGGCAGTCCCCACAGCTGGAGGGCTGGCCCCATAACCAGGCCACAGGTTCTTTGCAGCTTCATGAGCGCCACTGCTGGACAGCAGCCTGGCCCACAGCCAGGCATCTAACTCACCGTGGTTCTCGGTTCCCAGCCCAAAGCTCAGCGCAAGGATGCAAAATCAGTTTGACAATGTCACACATGGAAACCGAAAGAAGTTGCCACTGCCATGAGGCACAGTTATGCTCCTGGGCCTGGCAGCCTGGCATTGATGTGTCATGCAATCAGGTATGTGCTGCCAATGGTCTGACATTGTGACGTCCCACTAACAATTTGTTTGCATAGGCATGCTGCATTCAGTCTCCCTGCATATATTGGTAAGCTGTTTTCAGCTGTGCTGATACATAGATGCATAGGATAAGCTTTACCACTTCACGAGACATGCCATCGTCAGTAGTGGTGGCAAGACATGCCCAGAGACGGCAGCAGTGGCGCTGCAACTTGTGCACCCACTTGTTCAATCAGTGTGGGATCCACAGCAGCCTCTGCACTGCAGCTTCCTGCTGCAGCACAAGCGCTAGCACCAGTACCAACCTCGTGGATGTTAAACGATCAGGTCTCAATCAGAAAAGGGCAGCATCACGTTTTGGGGAGCCCAGGTTGCAGCTATCTCCAACAAGCAATATGCCCCATAAAGTCAAACTTGCGGAGGGACTAGTACAGCCGCAGCGCTGGTCAAGCGGTACACAGTTATTGCTTTGTGGACCAAAAGACAAGCTGTGTAAATTCAATGCAATATTTGCGGCTATCAGCTTCCCTTGCTCCCTTTTGTCCCAATCTTGTTAGGAAAGTAATGTATTTAGCATCTGCTTCTATGCAGATGCCAGCATGTCAGGTGCCAAAACAGAGCAAAAAGGAAAACAGAGGCCTGACAGGAAATCCTCCTTGCTGTCAAGGCCAACCTCCAGGCTAAGATTGTATGATTCAGACATACGAGAGGAGCTGGTGGACACAATGCTGTTATACAACATACCGTTTGACAAAGACGGTATAGGAGCGTCAACAGACCGTTCACGCAACAGATTCGAAACGTGAGTCACGGCAGCATGTGCATAATATGAGCATGCTTGACTGCAGTTGCATTGCTACAACAGTTGCCTAGCTGCATTTATGACTGCAGTCAATCACGCTGCATACTCTGATACCTTCAGGGCGTCATAACCTCAAAGGATGACTTGTTATGGCTCAACCGAATAACAAGTTGAACTCATCCGATTTTGGTCATGCCTAATTTGATACTTGTGCACCAGACACATGGCTCGTACTGTCAACCCTTGCCACTAATCAAGATGCATGTTTGACCCGTCACCATCCGCCAACTTGCTGCATGCATGCTGCAAGCACGAACCCAATGCAACAATTATCATCCACCATCTTGCAATCTTTCTATTGCATGGCAGGCTGATGCCCAATGGCCCAGATGATAGACGCTACTCGGCTGCTGGTATTCTAGCCCTCAGTTTCGGGCCTCCTGACAGTCACATCAGGCTGCTGTTGACACAAGAGAAGGCTAAGAAAAGCAAGTGGTGTAAGAAGATGGTCAAGAGGGACCTTTGGCGCACAATGCACCCATTCAACATACCAGGTGAGAATGACCCTCCTACTTGCATGTGCAGTTATCCCTTCCCCCTGTGAATGGCGATGCCACTGCCTCAGACTTCAAACCATGTCCTTGCCCCAGCTGCAGCCTGTTTATGGCAAGCAATGCATGTCAATGGTTTGTCCAATATTTTTCAGCCAATACTTTTCGCAGACAGCCAGCCAGCAATTGTGCACTGCCACCTTAGGCAATGTACTGCATCCTTATCTCCATAGACTGCACGCACACCCTTGTGCAAGAGGCAGCCCTGCAGATGCGCTGCACCTGACGGACACACAAATAAATGGCCGTACATGGTACAATGTCACAAAATGCTGTTGGCTCTGTTGTACAACATTGGGTACACTAGGTAGCCAGCAGTCCTCCTCTGTGACGTCGTACTATGTATGGCCGTTTTTGTGTGTCCACATTCAGGTTTCAACATTCAGGTGGCAGGGCATACATGACACTCATTGCTATGGACTGGAACAATGCCTGTTGGGGCAACACATGTCACGACATTCGCAGGCGGCAAGAGGAAGATCATTGACACGGATGCTTTTCGTAATACATGAGCACCTGATTGCTGCATGGCTGCTGTCAGTGTTGGCAAGACAGCCATCACTTCCGGCTAATAGTGAGTGCTTTCTTTGTCAGTGAGGTGCAATGTGTCCTTTTGCATGCAAAAACAGCATGTGAAAGAGATTGCTTGCATGTAATGCGGCCAAGGAGGTATCAGGCAATGTCTCAACACTCTTCATGTCAATGCGTGCAGGTGTATGACAGAGGCACTACCTTTGGGCTGAAGACTGGAGGCAGAATAGAGTCAATACTGATGTCGTTGCCTTTGACATCACGATGGGAGTACAACGTGCAGCCTGAGGCTGGCTCTCCTGAAGCTGACTTGCTCGATGCTTGCCTGACTCCCCGAGAATGGGCGTAGATAGTGTCTGCTAGTACTAGCAGCTATAGCTGACGAAACTTAGTTTAGTGACTTCATGCACACCTGCTGGTTGTTCACACATGTCTGAGCATACCTTACCAAAAACTTTGGTCCAGACTCGTTACACTGTACACCTGACAGTGGCAATCGCACTTTGAAAGTGCTAATTCACAGGTTATTTCTTGAGACAGGGTTCAAGAATTTGCACGAAGGGTTCTGTAGCATGCATTGCATTGTCCAAGTCTCGGTTCTCTGGCACTTCGGGCTCCCGATCGCACTGGTCACTTTGGCTTGCTGTGATCTCCAGCAATCGCGTGTAAGCATTGCAGGGACAGCCTGCACATTGCTGTCAAGGTGTGCCGAGCACAACCAGTTGCATGAGTGATCTGGACTTGCGAACAGCTTGCGTGCAGCTTCCGCCTTGGTAGAGTTACCCAGGTACGTCACCTGACAGTCTGTCTAGCTCGATGGCATCGTGCGAGGTCGTGGGCCCACGCAGGCGACTGTCCTCTTGAGGATGTTGCAATACGCAGGTTGTCTAAGCAAGCCTCAAGCCAGTGGCAACGCATGGCAGCCTTTGGCAGTACCTCATTTGGCGCAGCGGCTTCTGGAGCTGGCAACTACAACCCAAACAAAGACGCAGAGCTAGTATCACCCCCCCCAGATGCCATCAGCAGTCTCCACTTCAGCCCAACCTCCAACTTCCTGACTGTCACATCTTGGGACAACCAGGTCAGATGCTACGAGGTCCAGCCGAACGGGCAGTCACAGCCGAAAGCAGCTTTCTCGCATGCAGCACCAGTGTTGTGTAGCGCCTGGAGCAGCGACGGATCAAAGGTCTTCTCAGCAGGCTGTGACAATGAAGCCAAGATTTGGGATCTTGCCAGCAACTCTCAGCAAACAGTTGCCAAACATGACGCCCCTATCAGACACATGCACTTTTTCAACAACATGCTTGTCACTGGGTCATGGGACAAGACCCTCAAGTATTGGGATCTGCGCCAAGCTAATCCTCTCCACACCCAGACGCTGCCAGAAAGAGTGTATGGCATGGATGTGCGCCACCCTTTGCTTGTTGTTGGTCTGGCCAACAGGCGTATCCAGATCTTCCATCTCAGCAACCCTGGTGCTGTTGTCAAGGAGCTGGAATCCCCGCTGAAATTCCAGACCAGATGCATAACATGCTTTCCAGATTCCACTGGCTACCTGATTGGCTCAATTGAGGGCCGCGTGGCAGTGCATCATGTGGATGACAACCTGCAGAGCAAAAACTTCACTTTCAAGTGTCATCGTGACTCAACAGGCAATGGCGATGGCATCTGGGCAGTCAACTCAATAGAGTTTCATCCTGTGCATGGCACCTTTGTCACTGCTGGTTCAGACGGTCAGTACAACTTCTGGGACAAGGACAGCAAGCAGAGGCTAAAAGCTATGTCCAGAAGCAGCCTGCCAATTCCATGCGCTGCTTTCAACAAGGAAGGCACCATCTACGCTTACGCTGCATGTTATGACTGGAACGAAGGGCATGCCAAGCACAACCCCACATCTGCAAAGAACTTGGTGCTGCTTCATCAGCCTCAGGATGCAGAAGTGAAGAGCAGAAGCAGGCAGGCAAGTGGCAGGCGCTAGTTACAGCAGATGTGACTGTAGTCAGTCTTATTTCAGCGTTGTTGCATTTTCTCTTTTATAGAATTTTGTTGATTATAAATTTGCATAGACTAGTTTACATGCCTGGCATGCGCCAGACTTTGTTTTTTGCTTCAGCAATTGCTTGCAAGGCTTTGTATTCGACATTGAGCGTACTCCTTATTGCCTTGATCCAAAGTGCCAGGTGGTGTTTCTCCCCGAATGCGTTTTGCCCTCTTTACAAGTCAGCTGTGCTGCCAGATACATGCGTGCAAGAGTGTCCTGCAAACAACTTGCCTTTCGACATATTCATGTTTCAACAAACTGACGCACCTTGCTTGATAAAGTCATGCGTGCTGGCTGCACAAACGCTCAAAATTGCAAATGTGCATGTCAATGTAGACATGACATTTCACTTATTCAAAAGAAAAGTTATGACCCTAAAGCATCTATCAAAGTCTGCTGCCATCGTTAATGAGTGCTTGGTACGATGCATTCTCGTCAGTTCGTTTGGTAGAAGACACGCCTGGCCACTGCGTATCAGATGCAGCATCTACATCTAATGTCAGCTCAAAAAGTTTGAGTAACTGTGCTTTGGCTGACTTCACACTCTCCAAGGGCCCATCCCATGCAATTTCTGTGAGTACATCGTATGCTTGGTCCAGCAATTCCTCAGAGTACAGGCCAGTATCCTCAACAGTCATCAATCGCACATACAACTGCTCTGCAGCTTGCTTGCGGACCTGCAGAATCCACATCAAATCACACCCAAAAGGATCAAACTCTCAGCTTGTTTCTGTGCCTGTCATGATCACCTATGTTTGTGCCCCACATTTTGGCTGTTACCTGATCACAAGTAGCTCAAGGTGCATTGTGCAGCACAGCAAGCACACTCTACGCAAGTCTCTGTAGTCAGTGAAGTGCACAAGACTGTTATACACACAGCCTACAGCGTACCTTTGGATATCGATTGACCATAAGTGCCAACAGACTTTGCAGCGCTGATGAACTCACAGGCTTTGCACAGGATATGAGTTCACACAGCAGGGACACTGCCGCACACAGGCGAGGGATATCCTTGCATTGCTGACACTCCATCTTTGTCAACTCCAAGATTGTGCCTGCAGATGCAAACATGGCTTGTGAGCATCACAGCCTTGATCAACACTGTGTGCTAACAGCTGCATCACGCCAAAACTGCCCAAACAAGAGCCAGACCTTCCAGCCTATCAGTGCAGCAATATCAGCAATCAGCAGAACTGCAACTTGATGAAAGCCATTTTGCTTTTGTGCATCCGCATCTCTTTTTGACTTGGCCAACAGAAAACAAGGAATAACAAACCAAGACGTATGAAGACACCTACCGAGTATGTTGCTCAGATCCTTCTCCAGCGCAAGAATCTGTGTTTGGGAGAGCAGCACCTCTGCAGTGCGCAGGATGGGTGTTGCAAGCCGGGGGCTTCTAGCATGTTGGCTCCACAGATCTGTCAGCGCATGGGCAACATCAGGCAACAGCTGACTTCCCTCCCCTTCTGCATGACAAGCACTCACTGACTAAGGAGGAGGAAGATGAGGATTTACATCTTCAGCCAACCATCTAGGTTGTGCAGATGTGCCAGGTGTTGTCAGTGACCTGGTCAAAAACATCAATACTACGTGTTTATCACGTCTAAACAGTCTGAAACAAGCTTGTAGACAAAAATACAATCCTTTTCGGCAAAGAAGGATTGCATCGAAGAGGTTGGGGGGTAGAAAGGGGGTCATATTTGTCTTTGAGTGGCTGGAAAACTGGACACTAAAAAATAAGATGACGAGAATCCCCAACGCCAGATAGGGGACAACTTGGGCAAAGTCTAGATGATCTAGGAACAGGTGGTCTGTGATGTCTGCCTGTCTCAATTGGTAGTGAATGGGAGCTGAGCCTGAAACGTAGGAAACGCTTCATGTGCTTGCCAGAAACAGGTAAAAAAAATAAGAGCTGGGAGGTGTTGAAACGGCAGAACCAGTTATGCCATGCACACAGTTTGGCATTTTGGTGGGCGCTTTGCACGGGTTGAGTGACAGGTTGCATGAAGCTTGATGTTCAACTCCAGTCATGAATGTGTGAACATCTATGACAGGAATACACTACACTTGCGTAGGTAAATGGTCGCCAACACAAACATCAACATGAAAAATTGTGGGCACTGCGTCCTGAAAAGTGTTAAGAAGACAAGTTTATGTAAACAAGAAGCTTGAGCTAAAGCTAAGGCATTCCAGAAATTTGTGCTTTGTTGCCACCAAATATGCTTCAGACTACGCATGTTCAACTCTGCCAAATTGACAGCATGCGAAGTGAAGGAAGGTACTCCACATAAACGCTCGAGATATAACATACGCTTCTGTTCTACCTGTTGACAAATATTGTTGGCAGCTGAATTCGTGGGACAATGCATGCCCCAAACAGGGCAACCAAAAAGAAAGGCAGGGGCAAGAATGGATTGAAACAAGCGAAACTTAAAATAAACAGTGTCACCACATTGCAACTGTATGTGCTTTTGCTGCACAACTGCCCAAGATGTTGCTGATGACAAGTAGTGCTTTCACACTCACTGACTGAGTTCACACTCACTGATTGAGTTTACACTCATGACTCAGTTCACACTGTCGAACTTGATCACAACACACTGAGCTGGAGTAGATCAAGATCTTGAGCAAAAAGTGTCAAAGACCTAAGCTGAAGTTGTAGCACCATCTTCATGGTTGGTCTGTGTACAGATGCATGTATTATTACCACATGGATTAGTAACAAATGTAAGCATGCCCAGTCATGTCTGTGACTCATATACCCTGCCGTACTCCCTGTATTGAACAAATGGTAGTGAGCATGACAAGAAGAATGCTATGATACTGAATCTGAGCTTGGGGCCCTAGCAGTGCAAGAGGCGAGTGGTGCAGTGAGCCTACCAGGGTCTGCTGCAGTCAAGGTCTGCACAAAGGCTGCAGAGGCTTCTTTGCACAGGGATGCGTCAAGACCTCCTATGCTGGCAACCAGCCCCTCCAAAACAGCCCTTCTGTACTCTGGTACAGCCAGAAGGGCACTGACGCCCAGTAGCACCTGCAGGAAACGCTTAAACGACTGAAATCTCGTGTCACACACATGCCCTGTACATGCACAGTCACACCTGTCTTCGTTGTTGATATTTGCAGCAGCCACTCTACATTTGTGCTATATCCACATTGGTCCTTAGATCAACTTCACGCCGAAAGATCTACCATAGTGAGCAAAGCGTTGGACCTTGATTCCAGCATCAAGTCTGCAATGCAGATGAAAGCCAGCGTATGTTGTACCTGATCAACGCTGGACAGAGCAGCGGTCTCAGCCTCGGGTGTTGCTGTTGCTGTCTGCAGGTGCTGCACAGCTGCTATTGGGGGTAGATGGTGTTGCTGGGAGATGACCTCGCGCAGCTTGTCTAATGCTGCCTGCAGACTCATACTCAGGGTTGGTCTGCAGGTACCTTTTTCAGATGACATGGTGGCAGACACTGTGGCAGCTTAAGGCTGTGTCATGATGAAGCAATGCATCAAGACACATGCACACTGCAAGCCAGGCATGCATGCCGGCCAGCTTGTTTTGCAATGCCAGCAACACAGACAACATAGCTCTGAAGCATGATGAAATCTCTCACGGTGGTGGCCCACATAACGGCACCACCCTTCACAGTCTGACAACCACATTGCACTGCCATGTAGGTTGGCAAATAACGTCAGATGACAGAGGAGCAGCTGACCCAGTAATTTGCAATGTCAACTAATTTGAGCAGAAACTTATGACAACAGGCAAGTGCTGTCAAGCTCTTCATGACCTGTACTTGCGTATGTATGGTGTAATTCACAAGAGCCAATGCCCCCTCATGGAATAGGGCCTTAGCCCTGTCAGAAATGTAAACTTGCGCCGGCGACCATCGGGGTATGCCATGTACAACAGGCCAATCACGACTAAATCAAAATCAATGTATGGTGTGACCATACAATGTATGCACGGTGAGAGCAGAGCTGACCTCTCTCAAGCGTGCAATGCGCTCCACAGACTGCTTCAACAGGGCTTGGATGACCATGTGTGTGATCGAAGCCTGCTCTTCACGGTCCACCTTGACATGCTCTTCATCTAGAGTGCACAGCAGCACAAGGCACTGCGGCATCTCCATTACTGCAGCCTCTCTTACCCAGCTGCCGATATCGCCCCTGCACATTCAGCAGCATCTGTATCATGGCATGTGTAGCAGCAAAACGTTGCCTGCGCATTCAGCAGCGTGTGTGTTGTGGCATGTGCAGCAGCAACATCTCTCGTGCAAATTCAGCAGCATCTGTATTCTGATATGTGCACTAGCAAGCAGCTGGCACCACATGATTAGAGTGCGCAGCAGGACATGGCATGTTGGCAGCATTGTCACTGCAGCCCCTCTTTCCCAGATGTCCCCTGCAGACAGTTCACAGCCTGCAAGTAATGTTTTGAAAGCACGAGGCATGGTGCAGATGATGCTAGTCCTTGTGAGGGCAAAGAGAAAGGATAGAAGACTATGTGTGTCCTTTAGGCTAGATGGATATACAGAGTGACTTGAAGATTGATCATGATTTGAGAGCTTCGCCACAAATGCAATATCCTTGTCTGCGTTGTCCTTCTGCTGGCCCCACTCATTGACAGTAGTTTTGCCACCTACCATACAGGCACCAAATTGTAGCTACCAGCCCATTCTTTGCGTCAAAGCACAGCCTCTTGTGGGTTCTGCTAGCACAGCTATGTTGTGAATGCTGTGGGGAAAGGTCTGACCTGTTGTCTGTGCTGTAATCCTCAACAGCCGCCAACAGCGCTTTCAACACATGCTCCCTCAACAGCATAGCAGCTGCTGGATCAGCTGCCGCTGCAGTTGTGGCCGCTTGCCTAGCATCACAGTGAGCAGCTTCCTGGCAGGTGCCATACAGCTTGTGTGCAACCAATGCAAGTGCCCTGACAGCTGCCACCCTGGTCTCAGCATCTCTATCATCCGGGTCATCCTCTACCTGTATTCACCACAAAACAGTAACCAAGTTTGCATGAAAGAAGCATCACCAGTGCTGACAGGCCCAAGACTTGCACAGCAGCACTGCATGAATATGAAAGCATGCCAACCAAATGTTGCTCTGTTGACTCTGCCAGTGTTCAGGCTGAGCAAGGGTGACAGCAAGATGGACTTTGAAAGCACCATTGCCATAGGCCCCTTTTGGTCAATGCGTGGTGTGGCGTTCACAGTGTTAAACCTGTGTTGCAGCAGCCAGCCCTGCCAGGATTTGGCGGGAAAGAGGTTTCAACAGCCACATGGGCAGGGCGCCAAGCGCAGCTGCAGCCCCTCTTCTGACCGCCACATTAGGGTCTGTCAGCAACCCTAGGTATTTGTCAGACGTCCTGTTGATTGCCTCAGCATCCTCTGTGGGCATGTAGGTGGCTGTGAACGCTGCCAGCGCTGAGCACGCTGCGCTTTGAATGGATGCTGTAGGGTGCCGAAGGTTTTCGTCGATGGAGCTGTGCAGCTGCTTGTGCTGGGCTGGCGTGAGAGGCAGCTTGGCAAGTGCTAGGCATTCTACAAGCCTGCAAAATTGAAAGAACACGTCAGCGACCATTTGGATGCATCAACAAAAGCATGAATGCAGAGATGAATTTGTCTCAAGCACCCA
>JAABUP010007451.1_pt1 | contig 14670 bp, 13 predicted proteins | sample 5559201 | NCBI WGS metagenome assembly JAABUP01 (sample SAMN10711887, study PRJNA513373) | rock metagenome | isolation source: Antarctica rocks | place: Antarctica | reverse complement strand
ACGCCGCACGGAGTCAATCTGGAACCGACTAACCCGATCGAGCGATAGCCTAGATTCCAAGGGTCATCTGCTCGCAAGGCCAATAATACTATTCCGTAATGTCGGACATGCAAACGCGATTATCGCGGGTGTGAATGCATTTAATGGTATGTTGCCTTTTGTTCCTGTTGATTTTGCATGTTGAGATGATGGTGCTGCCGTCGCTGGAGGTGCTGTGCGACGATGATGGATCTGGCGGTTCTCCTTTGCACCTCCCGGTCACTACAAGGCGGGGAGGTTTGCGCGCGTCTATCGATGATGAGAGCCTTCGTCGCCTTGAACATGTATAGCTGATCTGTTGTGTGAGACTTTAGAGAGATGATCGAGACGTTTCGTCCATGACAGAGGTTCACTCTCCCGCCTCAGCCTATCTCCGTTATCAACAATGCCTTCTCCTCACCCTGTACAGCTACCCGCTGCCTCTTTGTCGCAAGCGAACGCCGTGAACACCCTGTCAACCAATGGCATCAGCGACACCAGCAAAGATGAGTCGCGCAATGGCGGAACGCCGAATGGCGTGCAGGATCCGAAAGAGAAGGCGAAAGCTGCGGCAGCATCTTCGAGTCTCGCGATCGACCAGGACAGAGCGAGGAACAAATCTCCAGCATCAAACAGGCAATTGAATGGAATTCAGGGATTGCCCAATGGGTCCACTCAAGCGAGGAAACGTTCACGATCCGGCTCCCCCATTATCAGATCCTCGATAAAGGATCGAAACCTCAAGCCTCGAGGACCAGATGACCCTAAAGCCCAGGGACTGGAGAAGGTTGAGCTTGAACAATACATGCATCGTAACAGCGTGCATACCGCGGCAAAAATCTACCAGATAATAGAGATGGAGGAGCTCCACAACTTTAAAAGGGAGGAGAGAGGGGTCTATAACAAGCTTCGCGGCACGAGTCCCGAGGCAGACAGAAATGAAGGACTACAATACTACGAAAAACACGCAGGGGATTTGCGGCCGAAATGGTTGGATCCTCCAGTGAAACCGTTGCGCAACCCTGCAGCTATCTTCGGGCCTGGCTACGGCCAATATGGGAACCTTGGAAACGGGACCACTCCCACTCAGCAAGCCAAAGTCTACATACGGTATCCTGGAGAGCGGAAGCGAGCTGGTGGTAGGATAACCAAAGAGCTTCGCGTTTCACGAAAAGACCTTGCCACACAAGCTGAACAGCTTGACGAACTTGTTCCCATCAGGTTAGATGTCGAGTGGAATAAGATCAGACTTCGTGACACATTCACTTGGAATCTCCATGACAGAGTCGTCCGACCGGACCTGTTCGCTCAACAGCTGGTTGAAGATTTTGGGCTACCATTGGACCAATGCGGTCCACTCGTGCAACAGGTCAGCGCAAGTCTTCAAGAGCAGATCCAAGACTTCTATCCCCATGTCTTCATTGAAGAGGAAGCGTTGGATCCTCACTTGCCTTACACAGCCTACAAGGATGATGAGATGCGAATTACCATAAAGCTTAATATTACGATTGGGCAGCATACTCTCGTGGATCAATTCGAATGGGAGATCAACAATCCATCAAATTCGCCAGAAGCCTTCGCAAGACAAATGACTCGAGATCTCTCCTTGGCGGGAGAATTCACAACAGCAATAGCACATTCGATCCGAGAGCAAAGCCAGTTATTTACACGAAGCCTCTACGTAACAGGACATCCTTTTGACGGACGACCTATAGAAGACCAAGAGCTCAAGGCCGGCTTCTTGCCTTCACCCATGCCATCACCTTTCCGCCCTTATCAAGCAGCCAAAGAATTCACGCCTTATTTGTATGAGCTGAACGAATTGGAACTAGAAAAGACCGAGCTATCCTTATCGAGAGAAGAGCGTCGACAGAAGCGGTCTGTCAATAGAAGGGGAGGCCCAGCTTTGCCGGACCTGAAGGATCGTCGACGAACTATACGAACCTTGGTCGTCTCCTCGGTCCTTCCTGGCGCTGCAGAATCCATTGAGGATAGCCGAATCTTCAAGAGGACGGCTACGGCATCTGGTAAATCGCGTCGTTCGGGCTATGGTCATAAGGATGGCATCGATGACTCTGACGAGTCAGACAGTGAAGATTCTGCGCCGGACTCTCCTGCTATACCGGCGCACCTGCTTTCGGGTACTGCCCGTACAAGAGGCATGCGAGGTGCGGCAACGGCAGCGCAGGCTGCTATGCGAGGAAATTTGGCACGTTCAGCAACTCCAGAAACATCAACACTCCACCATCACGAAACGCGAACATCAGGTCGCAGATTTGGTGGCAGGGATTATCGGGAAGAAAGCGTCGATGATTCCACCCCCACCCTCATCGTCAAGCTTCGAATACCTCGAGAGCGGTACAGGCAATTCATGCGAGATCAAAAGAATAGAGCAAAGCAAGCGCCGCCCGCAGCCCTTGCACCACCTGCGCCGATCGACCACCCATCCCATCGAAGATCAACAAGTGGCACTCCTGGGAGGAGCACTCCAGCGCCAGGCGCAATGGGTCCACCAACCACACCCGGGATGAATTCTCAACAGCAGCAGCACACTCCAAAGCCGCAAGGAAGCCCAGTGGAACATAAAGACGGTGCAAACCCGCTCCACCCGCATGCGGCACAAATTGGCCGGGTGGACGCTCTTGGTCCACCCAGCCAGGAACATCCTATAGTAAGACCCCCTTTTTCTCACCGGTCAAACACTCTTTCCTAACAAATTCTTTTGTTTCCTTGTGTCACAGCCGCTAAATGGTGAACAGCCCGCTCCACCATCTTGGCTAGGTCAAGCCCTTTCGAAGCTCCAACAAACTTACCCCGATGATCTGTTCGAGGGTACAATGCGCTACACAGCCGTCTCAACCATCAGCGATCTGCCCATCAGCTTACGGCCCAATGAGCCCCAATCACTAGACACGAAATTTATGTATTATCCAAGGATCAAATGCTTGGATTGCCCCGGTAAATTATATACCCCAGGACCGGAGACAGGCGTCAATAATTTCGAGGTACATTTGAAGAACAGGTTACATAGAGAGAAAGTTGAGAAGAGGGTTCGAGAGAGCGGAAGGGGGATTTTGAGAGGCTGACGAATTGGAGACGGCAGCAGCTCATTGTATATGGAAATATCTTGATGAGCATGAGGAGCCACAGAAGGCCAGGCTCTACGTGATGAACGACATCTAGCTCATGACCTGAGGCATTCGATTGGAATGGACTGTTCATAGCACAAGCCTTTGCGTCATTGCCTTTCAGTGACTGGTCTATCCCAAGTGCTGCGACTCGCGACCCGGGTCTGAAGTACCGACTCTCATCTGATTGCCTTCAAAAGCACTACCGGCCGGTGTCTTTGCGCATAGACGCCGTTGAAATTTGGTGGGTCTAGTATCTTGTGATGATGTTGATTGGTTTTTCGCAAATCCCGCAACTGGCTCTCTTCTCATTGCAGTCCATGCGCAAGCGAATTGCTTATGGCAGAAACTGTACATCACAGCCTCTGTGCTATGGAAATAAAGTCCTCGTGCATTCAGCAGATCCCTTTCCCGCCCATCTCATAGATCGATCTGTCCACATACATGGACAAGCTTTACAACACACATGCTCCAAGAAATGCCTTCTGAAATATACATACTGGTCCTTGCATTCTTCTCCTCGCTCTCTCTCAGCCTCCCAACGCCTCAAACCTCAAACCCCGATGCACCTCCCGTCCCAGCAAGCCTCATACAATGCACGCCAATACCCCCGATGAGACTATACCTCCCACCACCTACCTTCCGCACCTGCGCCATTGCCCTTCGCTCTCTCCCTTCAACACAAGACATGGCCACTTTTCACGCCAGCGGGCCTGCAGATGAGTTTCTATTACCAGTATCAAAAACTTACGGCACCTGCACTGTGCAGGTAGAACTCGGAGGTGGGCATCCAGAAGAGACGAGTAGTTGGGTGCAGATCGGCATGGCGGCTACGCAGCTGAGTATGGCTTGTGTGGATACGAATGATGTTCCGAGATGTATGGGGGGACGGACCACTGCAGGGGCGGGGAATTGGATTGTGATCACGGTGAGGGAGAGTGGTGGAGCACTGACACCATGGAGGAATGGGAGCTTCGTGGAAGGGTGATTGTCTACTTTCTTCATGAGCTCCTTAGCTTGGTGTTGTACGGGACTTGGTGGCAGACTTTCATGTATATAATTTTGATATCAGCTGCAGATCACAAGCTTTTTTTAAAGTGGGTCTGGACTCTGAAATGTATGATAGTAGTGATTCCGCTATCCCCTCTATCTTGGCAATATCACTAATCCTTGCCGGTTCGAATTCCACCAGTCGGTTGCCATGATAGGTCCTGCAGGGACCGGACCGGCAAAGACTTCCGTTCCCAAAGGGGTGCCGAGTGTGAATGAAGTGTTGATATTTTATACTGGCCTCATCATCTCAGTCAAAAGCCTTCCCTCTTGGCTTGAGTACCGCACATTCGTTCACAGGTTTGAAGAGATAGTCAACGTCCAGGTTCAAACAAGTGCCTAGTGATAGGTTCACTAGAATGAGGAGCTGCGTTGAAGTTCTGCCCCTATCCCACTCTTATTGCTTCTTCTCCTTGATTTGAAATAATATTTGCTCAGGGGAGCTCCCAAACCATGAAACACCAAGGGGTATGGGACAGGAAGTATTAGTCCTTGGTTAGCGTGGTAAATATGAAGTATATTTTCACATAACTTCGAACCTCACTTAGACGCCTCTGGACCTCGACCTCGACACCAACGAAGCATCCTCTCTCATACTGATCTTTCTCTCTCACACTGCGAAGCCTGCTGAACAACAGCTGTGCATGCACCAACAAGTCGTCCTCAGTGGTCTCATCGTCTTTCTTCGTGAACCTGAGTCTTTAGGAACCAGAATCTTCAGGAATCAGAGTCTTCAGGAACCAGAGTCTTCGAAAACCAGAATCTTCGAAAACCAGAATCTTCGTGAACCAGTCACCAAAAGGAAGGATCTCGCATCACAACTCTCTTATGTCGTCTCATCATCTTCATCCGTGAACCAAAACAGACGATCTCGCACATCAAATCTCTTTCATGGTCTCATTCTCTTCATCTGTCAACTCTAATCATCAACAAGGAGGATCTCGCACACTAACTAACTGTCCGAACGAGAAAACGAACAAAAATGAACCAGTCCGCCCCGTCAACACCCTACCGCCATGAGGAAATGTCACCAACCAGACCAATGGCATCATTCAATTCGTCGAACATGACTTCCCCCCGCACACCATCCAAACAGTATCAGCAAGCTGAAAAGCCACCAATCCCCAAGTCAACCTTCTCCGACTGGTCTTCAACAGACTCCAAAGAAGCAAGAAAAGAGCAGAAGAAAGCAGCAAAGCGCGAGCGTAAAGAGGCCAAGCAGCAGGCCAAAAAGCTCGCTCACGAAGAAGCCAAGGAGAAAGGGCCCAATGTGGGAGGATTGATCTTTGACCCAGCGGTGAGCGCCAGCACCACCAAGAGCCCCGTCGCCAAAGAAACCGCAAGTTCGACTCGACCCGCCAATACCATTGGTGAGGGGATTCCCCAAACCAAGCAGGACTGGTCACTAGACAGGATCATGCAATACATCATCGACTACAACATCTGCCTCAGCGCAGAAGACAAAACACAGGCCAGAGCGTGCATCGCAGACAGAAGCTCGCTCGCAGCGTTCTTAACAAAGGTGGAATCCGAGATCACAGCGGAGGAAGTCGCAGAGGCGGAGGCGCTTGTGGGCCGTGTGGATAGTCCTGTTCTGAGGCCATTGGATTGGAGCCGGGATGATTTCATGGGGGTGATTGGGTTGGGGAAGAAGGAGAAGGAGGGCATGGCACCGAAGGTGTATAATAATGATGGGGATATTGTTGCGCCTTTGCGCACAAGTGGCTTGCAGAATACCATGGAAGGTACGTGTAGCTAGGGGTTCCGCCCCTGGATTAGGCCTGTCTTTAGGGTTCTCGCCTTCAATTGTACCTATCTCCAGGGTTCTTGTCCCTCATTCCACGCCTGATTCTAGGGTCCTCATCCCCTAAATCATGCCTGTCTTGGGTTGAAAACCGCGCGCATTCACAATCAGTAGATGAACGTCATTTGTGTTCAAAGCTAATTTGGGGTTCTAGCCATCGATGAGGGAGACGAGACGGGATCTGAAGATTACTTTGAGGCAGATCAAGACACCGACGCCCTCATAAGTGAAGTGATGCAATACTTTCGTCCCCCCCACGGGGAACAATAGCGTAGTTCTTCCTAATCTACAAGTATTTCTTCGGTCCATTAGCCCGTCTTCGTTTATAAATTACATATGAACCCGCGAGGAGTAGTTGTACACCAACAAAAACGAAGAGAAGGAGCCCCATCCGCGGTGCTTTTGTGGTAATGACTAGAACTTGCTGTTAGCCATAATGGACATCGTCCGAGGGAGAGGGCAGCCTACTGTCACTCATGTGTTTGGGCAAATTCTCCGTCAGACTACTGTGAGAATCCTTCAAGATGCTCTGTAGGCTAGAGAACTGGCCTTGATAATCCCGCACCGTCTTTTCGATGCCTTCCAATCTTTGATCCATGGCGTTGAGCCTATCTGCAGACATAACGTTACGTGAGAGCTCTTGATGTCTGCCTTCTGACTTGTCGCCAAGTCCCTTGACTTCTCGCAAGAGGCTGTCAAATTGAATGGCCATGTTTTCTAGTCGGTTGTGAAGGTCATTGAATTGAGGTGTGTGATCCACTGGCGCAGGGGCGGGAGCACCTTGAGAGCCGCCAAAATTGTTGTTTGGTTGTTCCCTGGGCGGAGGCTGTGCTCGTCCAGGTTCTTCTCTAGAGATCCCTTGAGCAGTATGAAGCACAAACTTATTTACTTCAAAAGAATCTGCTATCTCGGCAGAAGCAGCTGTGATGCCGAAGTGATACCCCGAAGGCATTTGAATCTGCAAAGCCGTATTAGTGCTGTAGTCAGAAGAGGGCAATGGGGTCAAATACTTTGTCACTAGCGAAGCATGTTTTATCGTCCACTTTGACCTCGAAAACACCGGCTTCCTGCTTGATCTGAAGCTTAGATGGCCGCCCCAAGTTCCGATAAGGGTAGTCGCAGTGTCCGAATGCCAAAGAGTCTACAGAGTGGTAGTTCTTGTAGTCAAGCGTACCATCATTCATGAAGCCACGGATGCCTCCTCCCTGAAGCCTATCAGCATTACGAGGGACTTTTAGCCTGGTTTGGGTTGTATGTACCTTTCCACCGTAAGAGTCAATAACTAGAACAACCCCATCGAAATATCCAACGGTATATATGCTCGATGTGGAATGGCTTTTCGGTCCATCTTTCGCATACCAAAGCTGCAGATTACCACTTCCTCGCTCAGGACCAGTGGCACGGAACTCGACTTGGGCTGACCAGTCCGATGGAGCAACACTATCAGCGGGCATTAGCCAGAGCTGCGCCTCTGATTAGATTTGTACGTGCCTAGCTTCAGCCCAAACGCCTCCTCTTTGATTTCCTGGATAAGGAGGCGTCAAGATGACTTTGTCTGACATCTGTCATCATTAGAATTCGGCGCTCTGAGAGTAGTACGATGGCTCGATTTACCAATTGAGGTGTTTGGCCTCCATCTCCAGATATCCGCCAGCCTGGTATTGCATGGTTGTTTGGTGATATTCTCGACAATGGTCAGCAGGTGCATGCCTCATAGGAAAAGTCGTGACTGTTGACTTATCATTATGTCCAAAGCTAGAGCTATCAATCAAGTACTGCGCCGTCGCTGATGCCGCTAAGAAGAACAAAGGAAACAGACGATGCATGGTGCCCGAGGAGCTACAGGACGGCCAGAGAGAGACTTCCGATCTCCTTTTATCAAGCTCTCGAGAGTGCGATCTGTGCGACCCGAGCCCTGCTCCTGGTATACGCAATGTGTTCACGATCTATGTAAGCCCGAATTCGTTTTTTCAATCAGGTTATGGAGGAGATTTCTTCGAGAGAAGGACGCTCTTCACGATGCTAGCTGCTGTCAAGCCAACCACGATGGCAATAATGCTGATTCGTATCTCCCGGGCGATTGAAACTGCAGAAGGAGAAATGTCGACAGAATGAATAATGTTCAAGGTGGTGAAGGCAACGGCGTGCCTGACCCCTACATCTGAAAGGTCCATCTCCCCAAATCTCCAGCTGGCATCGAAGCCTCGGGAGTACCTTATTGGTTTCACCAGACGATTAGGTTGCGGATACCCTAGTTAGACTAGCGGCTATTTATACTGACTTCGTGCGTTGCCCTCCAAAGTCCTACGCGTCAGACAGCCACAGGCTTGACGACAATGCGCCTATGGCCGAGCTACATCCTTCGATAGCACAGACTGCTGTCATTGCGACAGCTCTGAAAGCCCTCCTCTTTCCCGCTTAGTATGTCTAGTGTACCGTGAACATCTATTGATTGAGGCTCATAAATTTTTAGTAAGTCTACCGACTTTGAGGTCCACCGCAATTGGCTTGCCATAACTCACTCATTGCCCGTCAAGAGCTGGTATTACGAGGTAAGCGATCTCTTCCGACATTATCACGATCATCATCTTGACCACCACCGCCAGACAACTTCAGAATGGACGCTCGACTACCCACCCTTCTTTGCCTATTTCGAATGGTTTCTCTCACAGGCTGCCGTTTATGTCGATCCTCTGATGCTGGAGGTGGCCAATCTTGGGTACAATAGCTGGCAAACTGTATATTTCCAACGTGCTACGGTCCTTGCCACAGATCTTTTGCTGGCTTTCGCACTGTACAGGTAAGGTTGAAAAGCAACAGATTGACCCAATACAAAAGCCGCATAGCTCATAAGTCTTGCCTAGATATGTTGAAACAACTCCGGCTGCAGCGCAGAAGAACTCTCATGCTGTAGCTATCTCTATACTGCTGTCCCCGGCACTTTTGATCATCGACCACATACACTTTCAATATAATGGCTTCCTTTATGGCATCCTCATACTGTCTCTTGTGCTTGTTCGCAAACAGTCAACGATGATCTTTGGCGGTCTCTTTTTTGCAGTCTTACTCTGCCTCAAGCACATATATCTCTACCTTGCACCTGCTTACTTCATCTATCTACTCCGAGCATATTGCCTCGGTCAGAAATCCATCTTCCGCATTCGTTTCGCCCACTGCATTTCTTTGGGATGTGGGATTCTCGCGGTATTCGGAGCAGCCTTCGGACCCTTCTGGTTTTGGGGTCAGATAGATCAAGTACTCGGGCGACTTTTCCCTTTCTCACGCGGCCTGTGCCACGCATACTGGGCTCCGAACATATGGTCAATGTATTCATTCATTGATAGGATCCTCATATATGGTAACCAAGTCATATCAATGTTAGCTGAAATCTTACTGACCGCTTAAGTGGCTCCAAAACTACGACTCCCCGTTGACCACTCGGCTATAAACAGTGTCACTCGTGGCCTCGTTGGAGATTCTTCCTTTGCAGTCCTTCCAAATGTGTCACCTAGGACAACCTTCATTCTGACCTTGACCTTTCAAACTGTAAGGATCTCCGTAATCGCCTCCTCTGGCTACTCACTAATCATGGACAGCTATGCCTGATAAAGCTCTTCGTACAGCCAACCTGGGAAACCTTTGTGGGAGCTGTGACTCTCTGCGGCTATGCTTCGTTCCTTTTTGGATGGCACGTCCACGAGAAAGCAATCCTTTTAGTAATCATTCCATTCAGCTTATTGGCGTTGAAGGACCGACGGTACCTTGGGGCATTTCGGCCATTGGCTGTGTCCGGACACGTTTCCCTCTTTCCTCTCCTATTCACGGCAGCCGAGTTCCCTGCGAAGACTGTGTACACAGTATTCTGGCTTGTGTTATTTCTAACGGTCTTCGATCGGCTTGCGCCTGTCTCATCACGACCTCGAGTCTTCCTGCTTGATAGGTTTTCTCTACTCTACATCACGGTGTCGATCCCTCTGATCCTTTACTGCTCTTTAATTCACGGACTCGTCTTTGGGCAGAAGTACGAATTCATTCCATTAATGTTCACAAGCTCCTACTCTGCGATTGGGGTGGTGGGTAGCTGGATTGGGTTTTCCGTAGTATATTTTACTTGATAGCGTCTAAGATACCCCTTTAGCCTTGGTAGAGTTGATGTTTTCAAAATAAATCATCTCAGTAAACGGGCTTGCAGTCTCTTTTACACATGACCAAACGAGCTACGAATAACATAGAACGCAGCCAACATGCTTTCCTAGACCATAGCGTGCTTGAGCGCAAGGATAATCGCATTAGATCCGGCTAACAAAGCTAACAATCTTAAGGAGACAGTAGGGTTTAATCATTTCTTAGGCAAGCTGCAGCAACTGCAAGAGCGAGGCTTGCGAGGTTTGGCGAGTGTCTTCCCCGCCAAGGCTCATGGGTAAAAGAACAGCCTTGAAGGAGTGCGGTTACTCAAGTAGGCTTGTGACGATATTTATGCAATCGCAGAATTGAGGAGAACTTCACTACCGGATTCTTCCAGATCCTACGAGTCTGGCAAGCCCATACATGTATGGGTGGAGTTGCCTGGTGTTTGCACTGGGGGTGCGTGGAAGGGTAATAGTTGGCGCAGCAAAATCGAGAAGGCCTTTATGAAGCGCTAACGCAAGCTTAAATCTGTTACCCGCAATTCCATGCCTACTAGCCCTTTGTGGGCCAGGGCATTTCCTCAAATGATTATTCAACCTATGTCTTTTGACTTTTCCCGCACCTCTCCTCCTGCAACCTCACACCGTCCCCCTCAACCACCAACAACACCCATCAAGATCCATCCGAAAACCATTCAGAAACACGTCGACTGGCCTGAAAGACGCGTGCTGCACTGTTCTGTAACCCCTTTAGCGGCATGTTGCACGTGGTTTCTTCACCTGCCTTTCCTTTCCCCACATCCTGTTCAAGCAGTTGCGAGTCTTTCTCAATTCGTCTTCCTACGTCTCAAAACACATTGAATTATTCCTTTCGGACTTGCGCAACCCTCAGGCACAAGTTAGGGTATCCTAGCCCCTATTGAAGTCTTATATTGGGCTTCTTCTCCTTCAATTGCCACCTTGGCTGGGTGAAAGCATCCTGGAGGCCACAGGACACCATGGTAGTGCCTGTTGTCGTTCCGATTTATGCATTTCAAGGGCTGATCCGGGCTAGGTACTGTATAAACGAAAGCCTGTGCTATATGTTCCCCGGCCGGCTTTCATATCCGAAGATTCAGAGGCAAGTACCGGCTCGAGCTGTGCGACACCATGAAACTAATTGCTAGCTTTAGGTATGGTTCATCGAAGATACGGACGAGGTCTTTATCAACTATGAGGAATATCTCCGTCGGTAAGCTTCTACAGCGCTAACGTCCAACCTTGATACTAACAAGCCATCCAGAGTCGATTATTATAAGCAAGTTCGTCGTTCTATCATTGAAACTTTCTCCATGTACCATATTGATCAGCATGTAGAAACGGTTTGTCTGTGAAATAACCGGCCATTCAGGATTAAGCTTCAAGGAGGCTTTGAGGAGCGAGGTGGGCACATGTTTTCCACCAAGGAATTCTTACCAGCAAGGTTGTCTCTTCTAAAGCCTGACTTCCATTAGTTGGACGCCTCAGATGAGGTCGACGAGGATTTCCCTGATGCTCTGCGCGAGCCCATTCTGAGAAGAGTGCAATTTTCTCAAATATCAAGGATCGACAATCTAGGTAAGTATTTCACGCGCCTCACTTTCTAGACAGTTCTGACATAGGCTTGTAGTCGATCGCGTCTATGAGGTACTTTCTGGATTCATCACCTTTAGCATAATATTTAGCTTATGTATCGCTTCAGGAATTTCAGCATGATTTCTATCCTGGAGAGCGAGTAATTCTACACCTCAATGACGATCGTCTCACTGGATACATTCGGGAAAAGACCAAATTCCCTGATTTACGGGCCTCAGACGGCACACAAGAACGTAAAGCATTTGCTCGATATTTTTGTTATCTTGACGAGGGCCATGGTGAGGAAGCTGTCGTCGATGACACACAAATTCAGCGTGAACGGAAGACCTTCACAAAGCAAAGACTTCGTTCGTTCCTGAAGAACAGTGTGAATCGCGAGGCGTGGGCTGGGGCACCCTGGCTGGTCAAGCCCAGGCTGGCCGAGGAATACCGCCTCAATACTGGCATCCCCGAATATCTCACCCACGAATTTCAATCAAAGCAGAGGAAAAGCAGCAACGCTTTCAGCAAGAAGACTGAGTATGAAGGACCTGTACTAAATTTCTATGGTCCGCAACATGGCCTCCCCATACTCAAGCCCAAAGGCAGCAAGACCAAGGACAGTCAGCACGAATTGCGTATGCAACATGAACGGTGGGCCGAGTATCAACGCACTGCTGCGAGCAATCCGGAATTTGGCCAGGTCGGGCCTCAAGGCCAACCACTACATTTCAATCCCTACCACCAAGGCCCCCCTCCGCCAGGTTATCAAATAGTCAATGGCTACAAACCAATTGCGGCCAAAGGTCAGCCAAAACCTGCGCCGCCACCGCCACCTAAGTATCCTATCGAAGACCTTGAGATCCCTCCCGTTCGTGATGGGACACATCGACCACCCATGAAGTTTCTTTCCCAGGACACGCCAAGCATTGATCGAATCTCCGAAGGTGCCGGAAATGGCATTGACATGAGGTCAGTCGGGCTTCTCCTGGAGACCTGGGATACTCTCAATGTCTATTGCGAAGTCTTCCAGCTCGACTCATTCACCTTCGATGATTACCTCGAAGCTTTGCGGATCACCTCAGAAGATATTTACTGCGAGCTACTTGTCGAGATACACTGCGCTGTGCTGAAGAGGCTAGTGAATGACGTAAGTGATAAGAACGGACAGGTTCAAATTACATTACCCTTTCAGATCGAAAGCGAGGAAGAGTCGGTCCATGACAGCAGTATTCAGCCCACGCCGACACCTGAGCCAGAAGCTAAGCCTCCGGCACGTTCAACGCGAAGCAGCCTTGTCAAGTCTGAGGCAAAGGATCTCAAAGCTGTAACCAATGGCGACCAATCCTTGTTACAAGACTCAAAATTACATCGGGCTGTGGAAATGGACCGTTGTACCAAAGGCTATGACTGGAAGATGCGGCTTCGGAAACGCGACTTCACAGACGGCAAATGGGTCATAATCATTGTTGGCCTTTTAAACCAGCTTTCAAGCAATTCTCGCCTGGTTCAGGTTTGTAATGACATTCTGAGGCACCTCGCCCCTATTGACCAGGAACCAACCCCAGAGACAGCAGCTCTCCAATATCAAAGCCTGGATATCAACCTTCGAATCAAACTCTTACAGATTCTTTGTATGAAGTCTCTGGAGACGAAAGCTATCCGACAGTACATGGAAGACTGCAGTGCACAAATGACCGAGCATCGAAAGGAGAAAAATGAAGTGCAGAGACAGCGTAAAGCAGCGTGAGTATATTTTAGATGGCTCGGACCCAATGCGAGCTAATGCCATGTAGAGTAGAAGAATTGCGATTATTGCACGAAGAGCGAAAAGTTTTGCAGCCGGAAAATGCTACCGCAACTCCACCAGCCGAATTAGACGATCTCGCTGAACTGAAGATGGACATTGACGATGAAGACGCTGCCGACGAGGACGAGATCATGGACTCGGAAGATGAGGCACCCCATCAGGGCCGCTCGCTGCGTCGAGCTAACGATAGAGCTAACGACAGAGCGCAAGCACGAAAGAAGAAGGAGGAAGAAAAGGAGAGGAAAGAGAAAGCATTGGCTGAGAAACCGAAGAAGCCTTCAAAGCAAGAGAAGCAATACGACAAGGTAATGAAGAAGATTGAGGAGGCGAAGGAGAAAATCAAGGAATATGAGGAAGAGGTGCAGACGCTCCAGAACGATCTCCGAGAAAATGACTGCCCACGAACCCGGGTCCTGGGAATGGATCGCTTTTGGAACCGATACTATTGGTTTGAACGTAACGCCATGCCCTACGCTGGCCTGCCCGACAGCTCGACCGCCAGTGCTGAATATGCTAATGGATGCCTCTGGGTGCAGGGACCAGATGACATGGAGCGGCAAGGCTTCATAGAACTTTCTGATGCTGAGAACGACCAGTACCGGCGTGCATTCCAGATGACTGTCCCTGAACGAAAGATGTTTGAAGAGGGTGATACACACGTCTTCACCGCTCGGCAATGGGGTTATTATGACGATCCAGACCATCTGGATATTCTTATTGGGTGGCTGGACATACGTGGGTCGCGCGAATCCAAGCTTCGGAAGGTCCTACAGTCGGAAAGGGAGAATATTGCAGAGCATATGATGAAGCGTCAAGAGTACCTGCAAGATGACGACAAGAAGTCTGAGGCCAGCGAGCCCGCTACCAGAATATCGACAAGAACCAAGACGTACGTTGATCCTACAGGACACCGCTGCCTGCAGTGGAAGAACAATACTGCAGTCAACGAGATTGGCCATCTTCACTGCGAGCCGAAGCCACCCGTTTACAAGAAGAAAAAAGGTGTGGCAGAAGTCAAGAAACCGTTGATTGAGGAGGAGCCTCGACAGACTCGTGCTACCAATCGTCAAGGCAAGGTTCCTACCAGGCAGGGCTCACGCTATAATTTTTAGACATTGTCAATGAACCCATCCCAGCACT
>JAABUP010007450.1_pt1 | contig 14670 bp, 14 predicted proteins | sample 5559201 | NCBI WGS metagenome assembly JAABUP01 (sample SAMN10711887, study PRJNA513373) | rock metagenome | isolation source: Antarctica rocks | place: Antarctica | reverse complement strand
GGAAGGTGTCCCATCCTCGGACCGATGTCGATCTCACTAATCCACATCATCCCAGGTCAGGGGCACCTTTCCATGTCGCGACACGCCAAAACCCCGTCGAATCAAGGCCGCGGTGAATACCCCAGGTTGACGCCGCGGTGTCCCAGGCGCTGGACGTGCAGCGCGAGCAGGATTTTCCGTTGAGGGCATTCACTACGGGACCAGCGGTCACGCAGACGGTGACCGCGCCCGACTTCGCCGACTACAGCATGGCCTTGGAGGCATCGGACCGACAGGCCGCCCGGATTGCGCCGGTGATCGAAGCGGTGCTGGCCGTCGGCGAATATGCCGCGCTCGGCGAAGCGGTTGAGTGCCCGGTCTGCGGTACTCAGCACGCGCTGACCGCGGACCGTATGGCGTTGCTACGCGAGCACCTGCAACGCACCCAAGCCGTCGACGACGCCGCTCGAGCCGCGGCTCGTGTCCTCGGTAACGCGCGCCGCGACCTCGATCAGGTAGCCGACGCCGCGAGAGGAGCAGTACCGCGTGCCGCCGACTGGACCCCGGACCAGGTCACCCAGGCGCGGGATACGCTGCACAACCTCGGTTCCGACGCCGTCCTTGTCACACACGCGCACACCACCGGCACCACCGTCGCGGCTGCCGCGGGCGCGCTCGAGAGTGCCGTCGCCTCCGCTCGCGCCGAGCTTGACGAGACATCCCGGGCCGTGGCCAGTCGTGAGTCACTCCACGACGAACTCACCGCCCGCTATGGGGAGGTCGGGACCGCAGTGCAGGCACTCGCCGTAGCCGTCGCGGACTATGGCCGGGAGGCCACGGCACTGCGCGGTGCAGTCGAAGTGGCAACGCGTGATCGAGTAACTGTCCGGGGTCTGGCCGAACTCGCCGATCTGCTCGCCCGCCGGGACGACCTCATCACCGACATCGTTTCCGAGGCCCGTCGCCAGCTCACCATCAAGCGCGTCACAGCTGCAGAAAGAGCGCTGCGCGAGGCGGCGGTCGGCCTCGTCGACACGCGTTTTGCGCAAATGAGCGACACGATCACGTCATGGTGGACAACCATCCGACCAGAGGAGCTCGTCGGGTTCGGCGGCATCAAACGCCGCGCCGGCGGCGCGCTGTTCGTCAACCTGGTCGCGGCGTTGCGCTCCGACCCGGGCAGCGACCCGGTTGAGCGAGAAGCCCTGGGCGTGTACAGCGATTCCCAGCTCAACGCCCTCGGCTTGTCGATCTTTCTCGCCCGCGCCGAACTGCTCCGCTCGCCCATCGTCGTACTCGACGACCCGATCCCCGGCAGCGATGCTGACCACCGGCTCACCTTCGTTCAAAACACCCTCGGCAAGCTGCTCGACAGCGGTGTACAAGTCGTGCTGACCACCTTCGACGGCAAGCTCGCCGATTGGGCTCAGGCCAACCACGACTGGCGCGGCCTCGCCGCCTACGAGCTCAACCTGCTCGACGTCGCACTCGGTACCGACCCGACTCAGACGGCAGACACCTTTAGCCGGCTTCTTCTCGAAGCTGAAGAGAATCTCAACGCGCCCACCGCCCGGGGACGCAGGGCGGCTTGTGGGAGCTATCGCTCAGCGGCCGAACGGCTCGCCAAGCAGATCGTGGCCACCGGCCGCGCCCACGGCGGCGTGGCCTCCAGCGTCGACGAGGTCGACGTCGAAGCATCTGTGCTCGGCAAACTAGTGCCGCTGGTCAGCGGGTATGCGCTCGACAACGCCGAGAAGGGTCAGTGGCGCACCTTCGCCGCCGTTCTCAATCCCGGGAACCACGACGACGATGTACCTTCGACTACCGAACTCAAACAGGTCCGCGGAAGTCTACGCAAATCGCCAAGAATCACCGCGCGTACTGGCCGAACGGGCTGGTGCTGTGACCGGTTACGTGGGTGCCTGGACCGACCACCACGACCAGCTCGACCCGCGAACTCCAGTCAGTCTTGCCGAGCCAGTAGCCAACCGCTCGACTGGTCACTCTCTCGACCCGGAGACGTTTGCGCGGCCAACCCCGACGGCATCCGGTCGATGGCTTAACTTCCGCGGCCCCCACAACCAGATGCTCGAAGTACCCGCCGCGCGTTACAGCTCGATCCCTCAACCCACGCAGTACCAGCGCTCGATGATCCGACTCCACGGACGCCTAGGGGGCGGCCCGCCACGATCGTCCCACCACCGCCGCCGTCGCCAGCCCGTTTCCCGTATGGGGAACGACTACTGGGAACGTCGCACGTCAGCGGGTGGGCACCTGTTCGAGTCGCCGTAAGCCCCGCCCGGGGAAAAACCTGGTGAAGGGGGGCTATGTGGAGATCAACAATGCCCGTTTTGAGCGTCCTGATCGCGGGGACACGGCGGGGCGGACAGCGCGGTCCACACCGGCCCTGGCCCATGCCGCCCTGACCCCGTACGATCAGTGCTGCCCGTTGCGTTGAGCTTCGGGAAGTGAGCCCGAGACCCGTCCGGACGGACGCGGCGCTCGGGCTTCGCGCATTCCAGGCCCATCAGGGCTCACACTTGGCGCACCAACCGAACGACGGGGTCCACACGGCGGCGCCACTGCCCGCCGCGTGCCCAGCACCACGCCACCGCATCCGGAACCGCCAGCAGCTGCTCCTCCGACGCCCGCAGGTGGTCGTAGCGGAGCCGGTCCCGGCACCCGGCGGCGCGGGCCAGCTCGATAAGACGTTGCGCGTCCCACCGGACCAGGGAGTCGTCCTGCTCGCGCACCAGCCGGGTCTCCCCCGCCTCCGCCGCCGCGTCGGTCACCACCGCCCGCAAGCACTCCTCCCGCGCCCGCCGCTGCGTCGAGTACCGGCGACCCGCGTCGTAGATGACCACCTCGACCCCGGCGCCCACCAGCGCAGCCGCGATCTCCCGGCGCCGGGAGTCCCGCTCGTCCTTCATGTGCACTCGCCGCTGCCCCGGCAGCACCAGACCCCGCACCACACTCCGCAGCGGCGCCAGGTCTCCCGGGGGCACCGCCGCTGCAGCCACCACATACCCCTGCCGCTTGGTCTCATCGAGGAAAACGTGCCGGGTCACGACCCCGGCGCCGGCATCGGCCGCAGCTGCCGGTACAACGTGGACCGCGAAACCCCCAGGGCCTGGGCGACCTCCACGACCGGCACCCCGTCGGTGATCATCCGGGTGGCCTGCTTACGCTTCACCGGGCTCAGCGCCGTCGGCCGGCCACCCTTACGACCCCGCGCCCGGGCCGCGTCCAACCCGGCCCGGGTGCGTTCCTGGATGAGATCGCGCTCGAACTCCGCCAGCGACCCGAAAATGTGGAACACCAACCGGCCACCGGGGGTGGTGGTATCGATCGCTTCCTGGAGCGACCGGAACCCGACCCCGCGGTTCTCAAGTCCGCGGACGGTGTCGATCAGGTGCGGCAACGACCTGCCCAGACGATCCAACCGCCACACACACAACGTGTCGCCCTCGGTCAGGGCGGCCATCACCTCGGCCAGCTTCGGGCGATCCGTCCGGGACCCCGAGGCGGTGTCGGTCCACACCCACCGGCTCCCCGCGGCCCTGAGAGCGTCGTGCTGCAACGCCGGGTCCTGCATGGTCGTCGACACCCTCGCACCCCAACAGCTCACCCACGACGACGCACTGTGCCACAACTTACCCACACATCAGACCGTGACACGTAGATACCGGTACTGAGTTCCGACACAGATCCACGACGTGCGGTCAGGCCGAGGACCAGCACCGTTGCGTTGAGTCTCGAACCAGACCCTGGGTGTGTCAGAAACGACCGTTATCGTGTTTACCCAGGCCCGTGCATGAACATGCAGCTGGGCCTGCCTACGCCGCAGCACGCGGGATGAGGGGCGCGGGGTGCGGCGGGTACCGCTGAACGTTTGCGCGGGCGATCTCCGCGACGCCAGAGCGTCGACGCGCACCAGCTGCCCGGGTGCGTTTCCACCACCAGCGCAGAAGGAGAGCCCCGTGCCCATCTCCGGCATCGCGGACTACGCCCACGTCCGCCTGACCGTCACTGACATCGACCGCAACCGCGACTTCCACGACAACGTCTTCGGCTTCGACATCGCCGTCGAAATGCCTGCCGACGCCGACGAGAACACCCAGCAGGCTCTGTGGTTTGTCTTCGGCGGCGTCATCTACCACTTCCCCGGCGGGCTCCTGGGACTACGCCCCGCCGCCCAGTCCGACGACGCCTTCCACCCCCACCGTGTGGGCCTGGACCACCTCAGCTTGACCGTCGTCAACGTCGACGCCCTCCACGCCGCCGCCACCGTCCTCGATGACCTCGGCGTCCCCCACCACGGGGTCAGGATCGACAGCGGCTTCAGACTCCTCGAGTTTCACGACCCCGACGGCATTGCCCTTGAGCTCAGCTGCCAAGCCTGACCACACTGTGAGCTGATGGCGTGCTCGGCCGGAGGCGCCCCGCTCCGGGTCGGACATCCATCACTGCCCGCGGCCGGGTCACCGACGAATTTTCGCTCTGCTCATGACGTCGCTGGGGCAATGGGTCGGTTGCTGGGGTGGCCTTTGCCTGCGTGGAGTTGCAGACCGCTGGTGACGAGGGGGAAGTGGCTGAATGCCTGTGGGGTGTTGCCCAGTTGGCGTCGGGCTTTGGTGTCCCATTCTTCGCTGAGCAGCCCGACATCGTTGCGTAGGTTCAGAAGTCGCTCGAACAGCTCAGTGGCCTCGTCCTGTCTGCCTGCGAGGTGGAGGGCATCGACGAGCCAGAACGAGCAGGCCAGGAACATTCCTTCGCCCCCGGTGAGCCCGTCGCCGGAGTCGGTGGTGTCGTAGCGCTTGACGAACCCGTCCTCGGTCAGACCCTGTTGGATCGCGGTGATGGTCCCCAGCACCCGGGGATCGGTCGGGGCAAGGAAGCCCACCCGCGGGATCATGAGCAGGCTGGCGTCCAGGCCGGGCGCGCCGTAGGACTGGGTGAAGGTGTTGCGGTCGGCGTCGTAGCCGTTCGCCAGCACGTCGGCGTGGATCGTCGCGCGCAACGCCTCCCACTGGCCCACCGGGCCGTGCAGGGCGGGGTTGGTGCGCACGGCGGTGGCCATCCGGTCGGCGGCGACCCAGGCCATGACCTTGGAGTGGGTGAAGTGGCGACGGGCGCCGCGCATCTCCCACAGGCCGTTGTCGGGCTGGTCCCAGTTGCTTTCCAGGTGGTCCATCAGCGCCAGCTGCAGATCCCACGCGTCGTCGTTGGCGGCGATGCCGGCGTTGCGGGCCAACGCCAGGCCATCCAGCGTCTCGCCCCACACGTCGAGCTGCAGCTGGTCTGAGGCGGCGTTGCCGGTACGCACTGGCTTCGAGTTCTCGTAGCCGGCGAGCCAGGGCAGCTCGGCTTCGGGCAGACGGCGGGTGCCGTCGAGGGCATACATGATCTGCAGCTGGCCCGGGTCGCCGGCCACCGCCCGGAGCAGCCATTCGCGCCAGGCCTTGGCCTCGTTGAGGTAGCCAGCGGAGATGAGGGCTTGCAGGGTGTAGGTGGAGTCACGCAGCCAGCAGTAGCGGTAGTCCCAGTTGCGGGGCCCGCCGATCTGCTCCGGCAACGACGTCGTGGCCGCGGCGACGATTCCCCCTGTAGGCTGGTAGGTCAGCGCCTTCAGGGTGAGCAGCGAGCGGCGGATGGCCGCCTGGTAGGGCCCGGTCACCGGGGTGCCGCTGGCCGACCACTGTCTCCAGAACGTCAGGGTGTCGCGCAGCGCGTCCTCGGCGTTCACCGCTTTCGGCGGCGGCTCGTGGCTGGGGTTCCAGGTGAGCACGAACGGTATCCGGTCCCCGGCACGGACGGTGAACTCCGACACCGTTGACATGTCCTCACCCCGGGTGGGCACCGGGGTGCGCAGCCGCACGCGGTCGGGGCCGGCGATGGCTTCGATCCGGTCGCCGTGGCGGCGCACCCAGGGGGTGACCCGGCCGTAGTCGAAACGCAGGCGGAGCTCGCCGCGCATCGCCACGCTGCCCTGGACGCCGACCACGATCCGCACCACGTCGGGGGCGTGTCCGCGGGGCGGCATGAAGTCGATCACCCGCACGCTGCCCGTCGGGCTGCTCCATTCGGTCTCCAGCACCAGGGTGTCCTCGACGTATCTGCGGGTGGTGCACACCCCGGCCCCAGCCCCGGCCGGGGCCAGTCGCCAGTGCCCGGCGTCCGGGGTGTCCAGCAGCGCGGCGAAGCACGCCGGGGAGTCGAATCTGGGCAGGCACAGCCAGTCGATGGAGCCAGCCGTGCTCACCAGTGCGGCGGTCTGCAGGTCGCCGAGCAGGGCGTAGTCCTCGATACGGCTCATGCGCTGATGGTGCCAGGGTCCGATACCCACTGCGCTCTGCCTGCTACGCCGCAGGTTGCCATGTCACGCTGGGCGAGAAGAAGGTCTGAGCTCACGCTCAGGCTCCACGGACACACCCAATCAGGAGCGCTGATGATGTTGCAGGGGAAGTCGATCGTCGTCACCGGTGGCAACAGCGGCATCGGCAAGTCCATCGTGCTGGCGGCCGCGGCCGAGGGCGCGAACGTGGTCATCGACTACGTCGCCCACCCGGAGGAGACCACAGCGCTCATCGCCGAGGTCGAGGCTGCCGGCGGGCACGCCGTCGGCGTGCAGGCCGACGTCTCCCAGGCTGCGGACATCCACCGGATGGTCCAGACCGCCGTCGACTCCTACGGCCGCCTGGACGTGCTGATCAACAACGCCGGCATCGAGACCCGCACCTCGCTGCTGGAGACCACTGAGGCCGACTTCGACAAGGTCATGGCCATCAACATGAAAAGCGCGTTCTTCGGCACCCAGGCCGCCGCCAAGGAGTTCATCAGCCAGGGCGGCGGGGGGTTGATCCTGAACATCTCCTCCGTCCATGAGGACTGGCCGATGCCCGGCAACATCGCTTACTGCGTGTCCAAAGGCGGCATCCGGATGCTGACCCGCACCGCCGGGGTCGAGCTGGGCGCCCACGGCATCCGGGTGGTCAACATCGCCCCGGGCGCAGTCGCGACACCGATCAACGCCAGCACCGAGGCGGACCCGGCCAAGATGAAGTCCCTCGACGCTGCCATCCCGCTCGGACGGATGGCACAACCGTCCGAGATCGCCGAGGTGGTGGTGTTCCTGGCCTCCGGCAAGGCCGGGTACATGACCGCGACCACCGTCGTCATCGACGGCGGCATCATGCAGGGCAGCGTGGGCCTGTGAACGCCGAACCCGCCCCGGCCGGCTCCGACCACTACGACGTCCTTGTCATCGGCTCCGGCCCCGGCGGCGGCACGACCGCCGCCAAGCTCGCCGAGACCGGCAAACGCGTGCTGCTGCTCGAACGCGGGGACTACCTTCCCCGCGAGCGCAGCAACTGGGACTCTCGAACCGTCTTCTCCGAGGGCAAGTACACCGCCGACGAAACGTTCTACGACATCGACGACAACACCTTCCACCCCGAACTGCACTACTTCGTCGGCGGCAACTCCAAGGTCTACGGCGCGGCGCTGTTCAGGCTGCTGCCACACGACTTCGACGACGTCGCGCACCCCTGCGGCATCGCACCGGCCTGGCCCATCAGCTACCAAGACCTCGAGCCGTACTACGTGCAGGCCGAGCACCTGTACTGGGTACACGGTCGCCACGGCGAGGACCCGTTCGCGGGCCCGTCGAGCCAGGACTACCGCTACCCACCGGTCCAGCACGCACCGCGCATCCAACAGCTCTCCGACGGGCTGGTGAAGCTCGGACTGCACCCGTTCCACCTACCCATCGGGGTCGACCTGACCCAGGACGAGCACGGCAACGCGACCCCAGACTCCCGCTGCATCCGCTGCGACCGGGTCGACGGGTTCCCCTGCCTGCTCGGGGCCAAGGCCGATGCGGAGTGGGCCGTAGTTCGTCCGGCGCTGGCCGCTCACAGCAACCTGACGCTGCTCACCCACGCGACCGTGACCAGGCTGCTCACCGACCCCAGCGGACGCACCGTCACCGGGGTGGTCACCAGCATGGCCGACGGCTCCACAGTCACCTTCACCGCCGACATCGTAGTGCTGTCGGCGGGTTCCATCATGTCCTCGGTGCTGCTGCTGAACTCGGCCAACGATGCCCACCCGACCGGGCTGGCGAACTCCTCGGACGTAGTGGGCCGGCACTACATGCGCCACAACAACCTGGCGTTGATGGCGTTCTCCCGAGAGCCGAACCCCACCGTGTTCCAAAAGACCCTCGCGCTCAACGACTTCTACGGGCCCAGCGCGCAATGGGAGTACCCCATGGGCAACATCCAGATGCTCGGCAAGTCCGATGACTGGCAGGTCAAGGGCCAAGCCCCCAAGGGCCTGGGCTGGGGACCGAACCTGCCCTACGGCGTCGTCGCGCACCACTCGCTGGACTTCTGGTTAGCCAGCGAGGACCTGCCGTTGCCCAACAGTCGTGTCACCGTGCGCCCGGACGGGTCGGTGAAGCTCGCCGTGCAACCGGACAACAACAGTGAAGGGCTCAAGCGCCTGCGCAAAACGTTCGACTCACTGCTGACCGACCTCGGCCTGCACTCCTCGTCGTTCGAACGCAGCCTGTACCTGCACAAGGCGATGGACGTCTCAGCGACCGCTCACCAGGCCGGCACCGTCCGGTTCGGGCACGACCCCCGCTCCTCCGCCCTCGACCTCAACTGCAAGGCCCACGACCTAGACAACCTCTACGTCGTGGACGGCAGCTTCATGCCCTCCATCGGTGCGGTCAACCCCACCCTCACCATCATCGCCAACGCGCTCCGCGTTGCCGAACGAGTCGCCACACGCCTGACCGGATAACCGCAAAACAGCCCGCGCCACCCCAGCGTGCCCTCGCCCTACACGCCAGTCGGCGTGTTCCAGAACCCACCGTCACCGGGGCGTTCGACGTATTTCAAGCCGCGGGTCAACCCGACCACAGCCAGGGGGTCGCGGCGAGACCCAAGTGGTGTTTCACAACGGAGCGAATCTGCCACTGCCTGCTGGGCGTCGCCACGAGCAAGCAGTGGCAGTGGTGTTGGTCGAGATGCCCGGCTTGCGTGTCGGGAAGCGCCCCACTGCGGAGGCGCGCAGCGCTGTGCCGCGATCGTCTCGGTGGGGGCTCACCCATCCCCACACCGCGGGTCAGACGAACTCTGCGCCGAGGTCGGTGGCCAGGGATGAGCCGAAGAGGGCGGCGGGGGTGAACGCGCCGGGGCGTGGCGGGGTGAGCAGGCGGGCCGCGACTTCTGCCGCGGCGGCCTCGGTGAACTCCTGGGCGTCACCCAGACGCAGCCAGACTTCTTGCGCCGTGCCGTCGGCCCACTCGCCGCGGGCGTGCCCCCACGACCACGGGCGGGGGCGGTCCTCGGTGGGTAGGCGGACGCGGGCGAGGCGCGCGATTGCCTGACGGCGCAGCGCCGGGGAGCGCAGCGCCAGTCCCATGACCGGGAACGCGGCCCGCACCGCGAGGCCCGAGGGGATCGCGGAGGTCGCGGACACCACCGAGGTGGCCCCGCTGGCCCGCCACGCCGCCAGGAGGTCACCCGACGGCAGCGACGCCGTCGTCACCGTGGCCCCGTCCGGGGTCCTGAGCACGCGCCGCGCGCCGGCCACCGGGAAGCGGACGAGCCGACCGCCCGCCACCCGTCGGCCCCCCGCCGGAGCCCCGTCGAGGATGCTGCCGGCCAGGGCCTCCCCGATCGCGTCACCGGCCGTGGCCAGCGACGGGACCGCATCCACCCGGAGCGAGCTCGGGGCGGCCCGGCCCCCGCACACCACGATCGCCGCGGCCTCTGTGGCGAGGGCGCCGAAACCCGCTGCCGTCACGAACGTGCTCCCCTGGGCGACGGCGTGGTCGTGGCGGTCCAGGACCGCCTGCGTGCCGGGGAGCTCGTTGCCGATGTCCACGTAGCTCGTGCCCGGCGGGCAGGCGTCAACGACTTGCGCGGCCGTGTGCGCGAAGGGTCCCACCGTGCTCACAACTACGGCGGGCGCGGCCCTGCGCAGCAGGGCCAACACCTCCACCAAGCTGCCCGTCACCACCTCCACACCACCAACGTCCCCACCTCCGACTCCGGCACCTCCCAGCGTGGTGGCCACGGCAGCGAGGCGGTCCGCGTCCCGGCCGGCGAGCACCACCCGGTGCCCGCTCGCGGACAGCCGTGCCGCGATAGCGCGCCCAGATCGGCCCGACGCACCCAGCACCCAGACGTCCTGTCCCATAACCACATCCTCATCTCGCCCCGACAACATGCGATGACATGCCGTGCCGTCACCCTACAGCGGCACGACACGCCGTGTCATCAGTAGGCTCGCCCGCATGAGCCGGTGGGAGCCCGACGCGCGCGGCCGGCTGGAGCGCGCCGCCCTCGACCTGTTCGTCGAGCACGGCTTCGACCAGGTCACGGTCCCGGAGATCACGGCGCGGGCGGGCCTAACGACCCGGACGTTCTTCCGCCACTTCACCGACAAGCGGGAGGTGCTCTTCGCCGACGCCAACCGAATGCCGGCCCTCGCCGCCCGCCTGGTGCTCGACGCCCCCACCGGGCTCGGCCCGGCCGACGTGCTCATCCAGGGCCTGGCCGAGCTGGCATCGGTCGGCTTCGAGGGTCGCCTGCACGAGCTCGTCCAACGTCAGGCCATCGTCGACGGCCACGACGGGCTACGCGAGCGCGAGCTGCACAAGATGGAGACCCTCGTTGAGGCCATCGCCGACGCGTTCTGCCAACGAGGCGTCGACGAACTCACCGCCGCGGTCGTCGCGGAGACCTCGGTCGGCATCGTCAAGGTCGCACTCCGACGGTGGATGGAATCCTGCGGCAGCGAACAACTACCCGATCTCATGGCCCGCTCCCTGCAGACGCTGCGCGACGTGTTCGCCTGACGCAACACAGCGCCAGCAGTACGCACACGACTACCCCGCAGCGCGGTCGCCACCCCGACCCACACCCGAAAGCTTCATGACCCAGCCCGCCCCCCCTGTGGCCGGGGCGCCCCAACAGGACCGCACGTGACCCTTGCACAGCTGTGTCACCGCCCCGGTGCTGAGCCGGCGTTCCACAACCGGTTGTTTGTGAAACATGCTCGCGAAAGCGACGATGGCTTGCCGACGACGTCCCAGGAATTAGGGGCGCAGTCTGATCCGGGCAGGCAGTCGGATCTGGCTTATGAGGAGCTGCCGTAGGTCGGCTTGCTGCAGCTGTTGATCTTCAAGTGTGACGGCGAGGCCGTAGCGCTGTGAAAGGTACTCGGATCGTCTCGGGCCCGGCTGGGGGATGCTCGCCGATGCGCCTCCGGTTTCGTGCCGGCGCGGGCATCTCGCCCACCCCCTCCCCCGTCACCCGCGAGCCGAGCGGGCCCAGCCGGTCAGGCCCCGGTGTGGTCGGGGCGCCTAGGCTCAGCCCATCCTGCGGGCCGCGACGCGTCCTTGGAGAACCGGCACGAACGCTGTCACACCAGCGACGCGGTCGTCCCGGGACCGAGCACGCCGACCCCCCGTTAGGACGAGCGCCATGGCCGACAGCACCCCCGACCCCCCATCCCCGGCGGGTCGCGCGGGTGATCCTTCGGCGGCGCTGCTGCGGGTGTTGCACGCCCGACCGGACCTGGCCACCCCCATCCTCACTGCGCTGAACCGCCCCGTGACCGACGACCACGACCTGGCCCAGGTCCTCCACCTCACCACCAACGCCGCAGTGAGCTGGTTTCCCGACGCCCAGTGGGCCGGGATCACCGTGCAGTTCAACGGGAAACCGGTGACCGTCGCGGACACCGGCCCCCTGGTCCTCGCCGTCGACCAGGCCCAGTACGACACCGGCGACGGACCGTGCCTGCACGCCATACGCACCGGTGCTCTCACCACCATGGACACCACTGAGGTCACCCGCCGCTGGCCCACCCTCGGCGCCACCGCCACCGACCACGGTGTCGGGTCCTTCCTCGCCGCTCCCCTTACCGGTGGGGGCGACCCCCCCAACCACGTCGGCAGCCTGAACCTCTACAGCACCGCCACCACCGGGTTCACCAACATCGAGGAAGACCTCGTCACCGTGCTCAGCGGCCTGCTCAACCGCGCCCTCACCGAACACACCGCCCTGCGGGCCGCCCACCTCGAAACCGCCCAGCTCAAGCAGGCCATGGCTTCACGCGCCGTCATCGAGCAGGCCAAAGGCATCCTCATGGCCATCCACCAGATCGACGCCGACGCCGCGTTCCACCTCCTGCGCACCGAGTCCCAGAACACCAACACCCCACTACGCACCCTGGCCGCCGACTTCGTCACCGCCCACACCACCCGCCCCATCACCCAGCAACCCGGCAAACCCCACCCCAGACCCCCACAGCGGTGAACGCCCACCGAGGCCTACAGCGGTAATCGGGCGAATTGCGGCACCCCAGGTCGACCGCGTGCGAAGGGTGGCGGGACCCGCGTCTTCATGCTGCTGCGGCAAGAAGCGCTACCTCGTCATCAGGGCGTGGGTGACCAGTCCGTGAACGACGCCGCCTTCTCCCGCTCGACGTCTTTCTCGTAACTGGCCACGATTCGCTCCGCGAGTTCAACGGATTGTCTGGGGCTCTTCAGGATCGACTTGTAGTCAAAGTTCAGGGGCTTCGACTCATAATTCACGTCAACGACGACCGTCTTGAGAATTTCCGTCCACAATGGATCGCCCGGTACGCAGAAAGTACGCAGTAGTTCCGTCCGATGCCATATCTGCCCAACGGTGCCAACTGGCAAAGGGTACAGGTAGCCAGCACTTCCCAGCGCTCACCAACGCTGGTCGCTGTCAGCAAACCTGCAGGTCGGCTCGTTCGGGACGAAGAGGCCGCAGGTTCAAATCCTGTCACCCCGACCAATCAGAGGGTCCAAGTTCCAGGCCCTCTGTGCATTTATGGGTTCTAGCCCGCATCCTCCTCTCGATCCTGAGTCACCCCGGAATCACCCCCGACACCGTTGAGCAGGGCGAGAGCGGCGCGATCGGCATGGTCACCGAGGTGATGTAGGTACCGGTTCGTGGTGGCGATATCCGAATGCCCGAGCCACGCCTGGACGGTGCCGAGCGGCACGCCCTTCATCAAACTGGTAACCAGCGGTGTTCCAGACGGTCGAATGCCTGTCCGCGGTCGTGGTGCCGCTCTGGTCCGCATAGACTGGGTCAGCCATCAGGTACGCCTTGAACAGCCGCTCCAGCTTGGAGCCCTTATCGGCTTCGGACGTCGTAGACGCGCGCAAGTCATCAAGGACGTCGTAGATGCTCGGCCACAACCCCGATCTTGCCGGATGAGGCTGTCACTTCGCTTCGGTCCAGCGCCGCTCGTCGGGGCAGGAGCGATGTGAGCGGTCCGTCGTCCGTGCCGGTGTGGGGAGGCGATCGTCGCCCTATCCGTGCGGGCCTATGCGATGTCGCACCCTGGCAGACCACTCATGCCGAGCTACAACGCTAAACATGCTCGCTGCGCTCGGCCTTTCCCCGTCCGTGCCCTCCCTTACCGGGTGCATCGCGTCAGCACCTACGGAGAGGCTCACCAATGACCGCCAAGAACACCACCCCGAACTGCTCGCCAAGCTGACCGAAGGCATCGCCACCCTGGCCAACACCGACGAGTGGCGGCGGTAACTCGACATGCAGACCCGGTTTCACCGCTACAGCTTCGGCAACGTCCTGCTGATCCTGGCTCAGCGCGAAGGCGCAACTCGGGTCGCCGGGTTCAACGCATGGAAGCGTCTCGGCCGGAACGTCTGCAAAGGCGAGAAGGCTATCCGGATTCTCGCGCCGATGATCTACAAGACCACGGACGAACACGGCGACGTCGACCCGACCATCCGGGGCTTCAAGTGGGTGCCAGTGTTTGATCTGGCCAGACAGACGGGGACGAGCTGACCTCCGCCGTCACCCGGCTCGACGGCGACGACCCCGCCGGGCACTTCGCCACACTGGTCGGCGTTGCCGAGTCGATCGGATTCACCGTCGAGGACGACACCTTCGACGGAGCCACCAACGGCGACTGCTCCCACAGCGAGCACCGCATCCGGGTCGAGGTCGGCAACTCCCCCGCGCAGCGGGTGAAGACCCTCGCCCACGAGATTGCGCACGCGATGCTTCACGGAACCTACGAGAGCCGGGCGTTGGCCGAACTTGAGGCCGAGTCCACCGCCTACATCGTCTGCCAGGCCCTCGGCATCGACTCCGACGACTACAGCTTCGGCTACGTCGCAAGCTGGGCCGGAGGCAGCGAGTCCGCGGCGAGCATAAGAACGTCCGGCAATTGATGGTTACTTGAGTCGGCGGGTGGTGGGTCGGGTGGGCCAGCGGTAGCGGGTGCGGGCTTCGTTGATGAGGCGGCGGATGACGGTGAGGGTGGCTGCGAGGTAGAGGTAGAACTCGACGGTGCTGTGGCGCTTCTCGGTGCAGCGGCGGATCTTGCCGTAGCCGTTCATCCAGGAGTGGGTGCGTTCCACGACCCAGCGTTTGCCGGCTTGGGTGGGGGCGGGTATGCCTGTGCGGGCGATCTCGTGGACGTAGCCGAGTTCGTCGAGTAGGTCCCGGGTACCGGCGGAGTCATAGCCGCGGTCCAGGTGCACACACGGTTGGTTGGGTAGCGGGCCGATCATGTCCGGGATCTGGCGCATGGTGGGTTCGAACAGGGGTGAGTCGTGCCGGTTGGCGCCGGCCCCGACCAGGGCGAGGGGGATGCCGC
>JAABUP010007448.1_pt1 | contig 14673 bp, 15 predicted proteins | sample 5559201 | NCBI WGS metagenome assembly JAABUP01 (sample SAMN10711887, study PRJNA513373) | rock metagenome | isolation source: Antarctica rocks | place: Antarctica | reverse complement strand
ATGGTGAGGGGATTGTGGTGGTGGGCTGAGGCTGGACTCGCTCTCAAACAGTATGGCCTGACGGCGACCAGGGTGAGGGTACATTGAAACCAGAAGCAGAGCAAAAGATCAGACTATGGCGAGGGTCACTTTGGGACTGCCATAATGACCTCATAAAAAGTATCTCTGGATGAAGCTTTCAATGCTTCCTTTGAAGGTACTCATTACGTCACGTTTCAGCATTTGAGGCCAGGTTGCATATGTCACGAGAATCGGCAATTGATCACCATCACATGTGATTGACAGCCAACATAAAAGCAAGACCATCAGAAGAGGCAAAAAGAAAAGGGGAACAGGCAGAGTGAGTTACCCATGTCACCAGGCAAGCCATCCACCACCGCCCTGGCCTGAGTGCCACTGCCTCCAAAGCTCAACCTAAACTTTACGGCTATTCCTGTCTTCTCTTCATACTCCTTGGCAAACTGGGCCGTCAACTGTCATGCATCACAGGTTTTGTCAACAAGCAGCTGTCAAGGCATCTGCCGTTGCCCACTAAAAGCAAGTCTCTGAAGTTAGGAGTGGCTAGGGACAATGATACAACTGAGCTAAAAAAACAGCATACACATGTCATCTGTACGGCATTATCAATAACTGAATGGCTTACAGCAATTAAGCTTGTGCAGGCTTACGAGAGACCAGCTGAGCGGCGTTTTGCCCGTCACTATGTGCTGTGGTATGTAAGGCTCGTACACCCACCTTGGTATAGGCTTTCCTGCTGACAGCGAAGGAGACAAGTGTGATAGAGACAGGTGCTAGCTTCTTTTTGTCTTTCTCATGGTCACCGACCAGGGCATTTGAGACATTGCCGCCAGCATTGCCCCCATTGCCTCCTGCACCTCCACCACCACTGCCACCGCCTGTATCCAAGAACACTCTCTGTTTGACATGCACAGCGGGATGTTGCTTTTATAGCATCTGCAAAATAGCGAAACACAAACAAACAAAAGCAAGAAGCTTCAAGCTACCAGAGTTTCTTCATGGAGTATGATGACTTCTTGTGAGCTGAAAACAACAAAAACTAGAAACCCAAAGATGTATGCCGCAACCAGACAAAAGACCTCAGACACTATGTCAATGCAGGTTCCAGCTGCAGGGGTCAGCTGCTGTTGGGTTTTGGATGACCATGGCGTCGCTGCAAAGGTGATCAACGCAACAAGCAAGACTGTGCAGCAGCCAGCCATGCAAGCAACTGACCATGAGATGGCGCAGCTGACATGCATGGGGACAAGAGAGGTTGGGCAGAAACGAGTTGATGTTCAGACTCTAGATATCAGATATTGCACCACAGCTGGATAGGTGCCTGAGGGATACCCGTGTTCACCTGAGTCATTGAGTATGCAGACATTCTTAATGTGCAATTTCTCACTATATGTCTGAGTATGTATTTGACGGCATGTACCTGGAGGGTTATGACCACCGCCACCAGAGTACTTTGCGATCAAAGGAGTCAAGCAGGCCTTGCCCAGAAACCCCAGTCCAACAACGCGTGAAGCAAGTGTCACAGACCTGGAGACACGTCTGCCATCAAACATGAGATGAATACTGATCATTGACCTGCCAGTGGCCATGCAACCATGCATCTTTGCTAAGGACTCACTGAACGAGAGTCGGGTGCCTCCTGAGCTGGAAATATGGCTGTTTCGGTCTTCTTTTGCCTGCATTTACTCGCATGCTGCTCAGGCTCCGGTACACAGCAAGTGCGACGGTGTGAAGGGATGTGTGATATGTACCTGTGTTGGCATGCACCACGAGACCTCTGGTAGGTGGCTGAACGGCGCGCTGCGTCCTGCAGACAGCAGCGTCAGTCTGTTCAGGCACATGACAGCAAATGCGTACAGTGTTGATCAGCTGCATGCAGACGAAAAAGAGTTACGACAAAACTTACTTGCTGCCTGAAAGAAGGCCAAGATCGCTGTGCAGCCGACCCAGTGAACGGTGTGGCATCTATGTCAATACTTCAGTGGCGAGAGCCCTGCTGCAAGCTTATTACGCAGCAGACCCTGGTCACAATGTGCTTGTGCGAGCAGCATGTGACTAAGCGTGCTCGCGTTGACTTTCGAGTGCTGAATTAGTTTAGTCGTGATTGGCGGCATAAAAGGCCCTGCCCCGTGAGGGGGCATCGGCTCCTGTTTTCGAGTGCTGAAGCTGGTGCTGAAGAGGAAGCAGGCGGCCGGCCAAAAGCTGCAATGACAGACATGAAATGGAACTAATGCATTTGGGTCAATTGGACTTATGGCCCCCGGGCCCCTACGACCTTTGGTCATGATGACCATGCACAATCCCTGGCTGTCTGATGAAGCATGAAGTGACCCAGCGTCCTGTTGGAAAAAGCTGCAGGGGCACACATTAGAATATGGCTGAGCCGCTGCACAGCTGCATCAAGGGCCGGATGCATCATGGTACGCAATAGGCTCACTTGACCAATTCACGCACCACAGCACAGCCTAGCACTAACAATTGCATGTGCACTTGAATAGCAAGAAATGGCTGTGTTCTACAAGGGCTAATTGTCATTCTGCACATAAGCTGGTCAAATCGCATGCGTTTCTGTCAACTGTTAGGATTGCTCTGAAAATTATACCTTATGTATTGCCTGACTGCAGCTACCTGATCTTGTCATCTCAGGACTGGTATGCTATCTTGTTCAGTCCAAGAAACTCCAGCCAGTCAATGCACTTTACGCCGGCGCAGATTTAAAATGGGCCCAAAGCTGCAGCCATGATGCAGTAAGAATGTTTTCAGCCAGCTACAGTCGTTTGCATTACTTTCAGAACTGAATATGTGTCGAAAGTCTGACTGTGCCGAGAATGTCCAAGCTGTTCAAGCGATCTCATTTGTCAGCAGACTGTACTGCTATCAGAGTGACACTCAAATTTGGCAGCCCAGTACAATCACGCTACAATTGGCAGCTCACAAAACCTTCTCCTGGGCACCTGGGCCATGATTGCCATCTCTTGGGAGCAAAGCTGATCAGGAGCAGATCCTGGTCTTGGCCAATATTGAACTATCTCATATTGTAGCGTGCTGATCACAGCGCGTGACAGCTTAAGACAGTCCACATACCAGAACAGAGCCGCATTTATGTAACAATAGAGACAGTCATGCATGCACACCTCATCCACAGCACACCTCCCTGCCCATGCCTTTCATTAAAAGCTCAGCAGCTTTGTTTGCAACCTGCAGCAGTCACAAAATTCAGCAAGGGCTTTCAGGCAGTGCCATAAGCAGATGCCTTGAGGCACTCCGTCAACTCACATCAAAGGCATTGACAAAAGTCTCTTTGAAGTCAAAGGTGAGCAGCTCTGAGCTGATACTCAGTAAGACTTCCCCTATTTCATCTGACCCCTGCAATCGCGTCTTGCCATACGCCTGCAAAAGCAGATCAACACTGACATGCAAGTGCCCTGCATAAAATGAGGACAGGAGGGCAAACCTGAGCTGTGGCTTCACCAAGGGCGCGATGTACATCAAGCTTTGTCCACTCATCGTTCAGCCACAGCTCAATCTCGCCAGCAAGCCACTTCTGCTGCGCCTCTAGCTCTGAAGCGTCAAGGACAGAAGGTAACACAACATCTGTTGGTGCAGCACACAAGGCTAAAGCCTGTCCTGCAGACAGGCATGTCACTGTTGTAGATAATAGAACTTTGCAAACAAGACAAAATATCTCGACCTGTGTCAGCGTTTGCACCTTCTGTTGACGTGAAGAAGTGTGAGATACAGTCCAGACAGTATAAGTAGGAAAGGTGCAGTGATGGGCAGTGCGACGTCGGACGCTTGAGCTTAGGCAGACAGCTTTTGTGCAATGGAAAGAGCGACGGGCAAGAGGGAGGCTGGACGCGGCTGCTAGCTTGTTGGAAAAGGTGTTCATGATCTCTTAATCGAAAGGGTCCGTCTATTGTAGCTTCGTCACCATGATGGGGCCTGATCGAACAGCAATTTTACGCCAGCTTCAAAGCTGCACAGGCGGTCGATGCAACGACATACCTTGCTGTAGAGTGAGCAGGTCTACCCAGGCCAGTACCCAGGCCCTGTGCCGACACCCCAGTCCGCCATTGGCCGGTCGGAGGCCGCCTCCTGGAAAGTGCCTTATGGCAAAGTTTAAAGCCCTTCAAACTTGGACGCCCCCATTCAAGCCCATTCAACTGCGGCCAGAACTGCAGCGTCGATGCTGACTTTGCGGGCACAATCTAGCGCTTTCTGATCGTCAGCACTGTCAGCTTTGGAGCCTTGACCTACGGTCTGTGTACAGCTACATGCACATGAGCAGCACGTCGAAAAACACGAATATGAGGTTGAGAGTGAGCTCAGGTGACCTCGAGGTTGACGAGGCATTTGAGTTGGAGCAGCTTTTAGTCACCTTACTAGGGGATCTGATGATGGCAACGGCCTGGAGGCTGCACCACTATCCTGTAAAAGTAACGTCGCAACTACTGTACTATCATAGTGCTTTCTCACAGGCCCAGCTGGGTAGCCTTTGAACTAGGCCACACGAGGTCATAAAGCACAATGTGGCAAGACTCCAGATGCAGTGTTGATACGTAAACTTGTATACACCTGTAAGAAGCTATAAACTTTGAGAAGCTCGAAGATCTGAGTAAAACATGGTTAGGCATAAGTTTACCCTGTAGAGGGGACTGGTTGGACTGATTGGACTGATCAATACCATTACGTCATAGCAGTTCCAATTTGGTTGAATCGAGAAGGCGAAATGACGGACGCTTGGACTGTCAAGCCATGTGTCCTTTAAGCGAAGCGGAGGGCGTGCATGTGTCGCGATTGGCAACTTGTATGTGATCAATGCTGGCTTTGTTGCCGGCGTTCCCAGGTCCTGCCGGACAACGTGAAGAAGCAGACCGAAACAACCTCGACACTGTGTCACCCCTGTTGCCGTGGAATTCTCTGCTGAAAGAGCACCACAGGTTGTCAGCCGTGTTCCTTATGTTGCAAGACTTGAGCTGCATTTTGAAGCAAACATAGATGAGCATCAGCATCCGACACCACCATAGGCACCTGCAGCTGCATGTTTAGTGTACGGGACCTTGCTTTCCTGGACTTTGCACAAAGTGAGGTGTCTGCTACTGAAAACCTGAGTCTCTTCTGGAACAGGGCTCCCTGAAAAATGGAAAGGACCAGCTCTCTGGACCTATTCCGAGGCTCAGAGGTCTTCTCAGACCTAGACTTCCTGGACGGTCAGGAAGCTATGTTTGAGCCAAGTGCAAGCCAGGCCGCTACAGTTGACAGGCAAAACTCACAACCTGTCACAGCTAGTCTCCCAATCAGCTCCACTCACCTGACTTCTGGCCAGAGACCATCTTCAAAGCTATTTCACAGTAGCCGAGTTGCCACTGTGCCTGCTTTCTCCAGCTGGCCGCAAGCAGCAAGCAATGCATTCACGCCCTCATCTCAGCCAGCCAGTATACGCCATGACTTCCTGTCATTTGACAGCAGCATCAACTCGCGTCCAGCAAGCGCAGCTGACTCTCAGACAGACAGTTTTGCGGCACTCCTTGCTGATGACACAGCCTTGGGCTTTGCTGATGACTGTTTCAGGCGGGAAAGCGAACTATTCTTCTCACAGGAACGTGCAGGACACACTGATGCATCAGCACCTGGCCAGCTGCCAAGCATATCTGGTGACAATGCTGCACCAGAAGCGCCTGCTGCCAGCATAGTACCACAGCCGTCTGCTGCTACTACCAGCATGATGCCATTACACCCTGCTGCTCCTGCTGTTGCTGCTGCTCCTCTCACAGCATCAGTACAGTCATCTGATGCTGCAGCACTCACAGCATCAGCACCAGCTGAGACACCTGCTGCTACAGCAACATCAGAAGCGATTCCCACTCAAGCAATCAAGTTTTCTTCTTCACAAGCCATGCCAGCTGCAGCTACAGACCAAGCCAGATCACCTGCCTTGCATGACCGTCTGCCTGTGTCAGATGCTGCACCTCCCATTACTGTTTCTCTCTCAGCACAGAAGCAGCCAGCAGCTGATGCCACCTTTGTCGCTGATGCACACCCAGGCGCAAGCACACCTGCCAGGGCTGAAGAATCACTTGAAACTCAGGAGCACACAGCAGAAGCTTCCGAGGACAAATCTGTGGCTGAGCTGGCGTCTGCAGCTCCTCAAGGATCAGACATGCTGGAGGCGTCCCCTGCTTGCAGTCCCAAATCCATTCAGTCGCCTCCATCCCCTCATGATCAGCATACTGCACCAGCTCAGCTTCTTAGCTCCGCACCGTTACCTCATAGCATGCACCAGACACTTGCTGCAAGCGGTACTTTGCAGGCACAGGGATCAGATCATCCCCAGTCCATCAGCATGACAGACCCAGCTGGCCCACAAGCCTTTCCCACAGCAGGCGCACCAGTGCTGGCTGGTGTCCTGCAGGCAACAACACCAGTTGACACCTCCAGGCAGCCTGTCATTGATCAGGCAGCTGCTGCAAGGCCTCAGCTCTCAGTTCAGGAGTACTCTTTGCCAGAAGCCAGGAACGCTGAGTTCGTGCAGAAAGCTGAGGTGCAGGCAGGGCCAGCTCATCTGGCTTCTGTACCTACGGCATCTGCTGGACACAGAAGAGACCACAGCAGCCAGATGGAAGACAGTGCAGCTGTGGAGGCATTGCTCACTGAAAATCCTTCAGCTGCTACTGTTGCTGGTAAGCTCTGCAGTTTAGTTAACTCGCTGCACCTTTGACTGGCACTGGTCTGGCAAAGAGTACAGATATGTTGCTGCACTGCGTTTTTTGTGCTTAGACATCTCAGGGGCGTGTTCATCTTTGCTGACAGGCACAAAGATGCTGATGCACTTAGCATTCTGCCATGCTTTGAAGCTGATGCGTCCCAAATGAGTCTCGCCTAGCAGTGAGATTGTGCTGGCTCGTGACAGTCAGCAGTCTGCGTCAGATGTCCTCCCTGACGACTTGCATTTCTCCAGCAGGGCTGAGTTGTTGGTGTGCTTTGCAGGACCAGCTGGCAGAGCAACAAGCCGGCGCTGGGGTCACCAGCTAACCCAGGTGTTTCGTGCTGCAGCAGCTGGCTTCCCGGGGAGAACAGGTCAATTGCCAAACCCTGACACCACGCTCACAGCGCCAGCTCCTCACAGGCCGCCTCCTGCCGCGACTGTTATGAATGTGGCGCCACAGGCAGCATCAGGCATACATGAGCAGCCAGCGGTCTCAGACCAGCTGCAGGAGTCACACTTACAGTCACCTGCACCTCCACAGCTGCCTGCATCACAGCTGCAACAGTTTCATGCATGCACCCCCAGTCTTGAGCAGCCGCTGGGACAGTCATCTCACCAGCCTGAGACATATGGTTATTCCAGCAACCAACACCTTCCACCATCCACATCAGCATCAGATCAGGTGTCACAGCCAATGAACACAGGCAAGACAGCAGGTGGTTCAGTTCCAGGGCCGCAGTTGCACGGCAGCTTGGCTGCTGCACCTCTGGTCAGCGTCAGCAGGCAAGACCAGGATCTTGCTGATGCAGAGCAGCAGCCTGAAGGCAGCCGATCTGCTTTTGCCGTTCCTGAAGTCAAGGCCCACAGACAAGCCCTGGCTCCGCCGCTGAAGCCAGGACTCAAGGCAGAGCCTCAGCTGCAGAAGGGAGCGGTCACAGTGCAGGCTCAGACAGACCAGCATGCATCTATTAGGCAGGCGCTTCCATTCACTATGCATCTACAGCAACAGGAGCAGGCTGTTCACTCACCTCAGAAGCCCAAGATGTTGCGGCCGCAGCCGCAGCCACAGCCAACATCAGTATCTTCAGCGCAAGCACCTATCAGTACTCCAGCAGAGGGTGCTGTCCAAGCTGCTGCACAGGCTTCACAGTCCAATGCTGCACCTGCATCTGGAAACCAAGACCCAGATATGCCACACTGTGAGGCGTCACCTGCACAGCCGCCTGGCCCATATGATCAGGAGATGCTGGAGGCATCTGTGAAGCAGACCAGGCTTGATCTGGCGTCTCACATGGAAGCAGCGAACTCGGCTGTGCCCACTGTATTGGCTGAGTGCCTTGCCAGCAACAGAATCAAGAGGGTGCCTGGAGGAGACCCTTTAGAGGTATGTCATGCCAATGGCTTATATCCATTGTTGATGAGTGGTAGCATTCACTGTGCTGGTTGACCCATGCCAGCTAGCATTGCTTCACTCTATGCAAAAGCCGTCCAGCCTTGGGTTATGACACCAACAAGCATTTTGCTGGTCACCAAGATTTGGTTGTCATCTGCTCTGCCTGGTTAAAGGGAGACGCATGCACTCTAATCCTGATTGTTTCCCATGCTACTTCCCTAATCTTGCAAGTTTTGCATAGCAGGTGTACCTGCATTAGACTCACAATATGTGCAGCCAGCATTGTTGTCATTCACGAGGCAGACCTGCTCAACTTTGTCCTTTACTGTGCCAACTGCTGCATGCAATGTTGGATGCAGGCAGCTCCTTTCAGGCGCTTTGTGGAGATGGTGCGCAGCAACAGCCATGACTTTGAGGCACAAGGGCGTGTGCTGCGCCTGAAGCAGTACATCAGTGCTGATGTCAGGCCGGCAGCCATCAATGCAATCCTGGAGGCTCTTGCTGTCAACACTCTAGTAGAGGTGCTCTACATTCAGAACTTTGAACAGGTAATGCGCCTGTGACAGTAGCATACAAAGGCCGTGATAGTCTGCCTGTGTTTGCATCAGTATGGATAGGTTTGCATGGCAGGTTCACCAACGCTGCATGTACATGACTGCATCATGCCTTGTATGCTGCACAAACGCTACTGAGACCTTTTTCCGTGGTGGTCTTTTGGAGTGCAAAGCTCACCCAACTGTAAGTGTTGAACCAGAGATACTACAACCCCGGGCATTGCAAGGGACACACTGACAAAGTCTCATACCGTGCTCTGCCCTCCCGTGCAAATGTTATCGTGCTTGTGAGCAGCAGGCTGTCTGGCTATTTGTGCGGGTGCTAGCCAGCAGTCTTGATGCCCCAGCAATTTGCTGTATATCTTCCAAAACCTTCGTCTGGCACCTTATGAAATCTCACCATGTGATGCAGTTGTGCTCTGTTGCCATGATGTAATGCCTGCACTGGCTACTCTGGGTTGTGCATTCATAGAACATGGCAACAGCAGGCGCTGCAAGAAAGCCATGCTGTCTCAAGAAGGAGGACCTTGCTCTGACCTTCCATCTGGAGGTCCCAGTGAGCATTCACGCTTTGTGTGATGCAGGGCATGTTTGATGAGCAGCTGTTGAGACTGACAGAGGTCTTGAAGAAGGGTCGCATCTGGGCACTGAATGCTGGAGAGAACTTTGAGATCAGCATGCAGGCCTGGGAGAAGTTCACAAAGGAGCTGCAGCACACTGCAGTGGCCTACATGTACGTCAGTGAGCACCATCTGGTTCGCACAGATCTCAAGAGGCGAATGCAGGATGCCATCCGAGATAACAGAAGGTAAGGCGCGTCACAGGTCACCACGCAACAAGCAGGATAGACAACAGAAATTCTCAATTCATGCTTAGCTATCATGAGACCCTTCCATGCGCTTTGCCTGTCTTGTCGGCTGGCCATGCCTGCCTGGACATGGGGATAGTCACTTGAGACAGAATGTGAGCAAAGATCAAACCAGCCTAGGCAGGTCTAGTAGCGACTGCACTGGCATTACCGTCATGCTGTGCCTACTAAGCCAGGTCTTGACAGCGCTGAGGCTGTGTCAACACCCCAGCATGCACGCTCTGCTGTTCAAGCCATCATCATGCTGCAAACATGCCAAAGCAACAAGCAGTCTCTCTGACTAATGCTTTGGCATTCAGGCAAGCTCCTAGGAGGGACGCTGAGGTGATCAAGTGCGTGGGCAACATGTGGTGGAACCCAAAGCTAAAGCTGGACATGACATCAGCAGCAAGCAGGCCAACAGGCGGCGAGTCTGCCCTGGCTTCACTTGCTAGAGACATGGCGGCGTCTCAGGCCGGTAGCAGGTGTGGCTCACCACTCTCTTCACAGCTGGCTGCTGAGCGCAATGCATCTGTGCTTTCTTGCTGGCTCATCTCATGTCAATGTCATGCAGCTTGCCAATGCAGCTTGCCAGCAGAGCACATGCATCTGCCTACACTGGGGGTTCCATGCTGCAAGGCGTTGCATGGGTACACACGGCATGCCATATTGTGTGCCCTTCCAACTGGCCTAAACCCAAATGCCTTGTACGCTAGCATTCAGTAAGCATGGCCTGCTGAGCTGGTCTCACCGTGCATTCGCACGGCATGCTCAGGGCTCACTTCTGTCTCCAGCAAGAGCAGCTGTACTGCTGCAGACACTCAGGGAGCGGCAGCCAGAGCAGGAAGCGCAAGCAGCCGCCTCAGGACACTGCTGTCTCTTCACAAGGTGGCTTGCATGCTGCCCCCAATGGCAAGTCTGCTCAGAAGGCTGCTAAACGCCAGCGCCAAGCTGCCACTGCTGCTATGGACAGTCCACAGACTACAGGTTAGCGGTCACAAGATGCTGACAGTGTCTGCGATCCATGTGGCTGCCAACGTGATGTGTCTTTTGCATGGAAGCCTGCCATGTACATCATGCACTGGCTGAGCACCATGCACTGGTGTTGATCTTGCAAGGCTTGAGGCTGCAAGTAAAACCAAGTAGTCTGCATGTGTCAGGGACATGCAGAGGCTGTGCAAATCGGTCAACTCAGGATACTTACCTCACAGCGGAGGCGCACGTCACTTGTATAATGGTAGATACTGCCGTTTGCTCTGACAAACCAGTCAGCCAACAGTGACCATGGCCAAAGCGCATCAGCAACCAGTGTTGTAGGCAGTGCTGTAGGGTTCAGTTTGTGTAAAGAATCTGCAACTATCAGAGCAAGCATGGCTTCAATGCAGGGTCAGCAGCAGAGAGTCAACCTGAGTTGACCCCAGCAGAGAAGCGCGAAATGCGCATCAAGCGTAGAGAGCAGCGTCAACTTTCTGAGTCCAGCCCTGTTGCTGCCCAAACAAGACCAAAAGAGGATGCATGCAGGGCTGCTGCATCAAGCCCTGCAGTCAGCCACAGCAGGACTCCTGCTTCTGCCCCAGCAGGTCACAGACCCCCAGGCCCAAGGTCACGTCTTGCACAGCAGTCTGGCCCTTCCGTGATTGCCTCGGCTGACTCAGATGACGCTGATGAAGCAGCTGTCATGGCAGCTGCTGACGTGACAGAGCCTGAGGCACAGGATAGCCTAGGTGCCGGTGCTGCAGAGGAAGTGAGAGCTGTGCCCACTGGCCGCAAAAGGAAGCGCTCACAGCTTCAGCCCAGGCAGCCTGCAGTCGCCGTGGCAAGGTCTGTGAGGCTGGCTAACAGCACAGCTGCAGGCCAACAGCCAGAGCCTGAGGCCATGACTGAGCAGTCCAGGAGTAGTGAAGCAGCCATGCCTGTGGGGTCCAGACAACGCAGAGGGCATGCACAAAGTCAGAGTTTCCCTCCAGCAGCACGGCAGGTGCAGGAAGAGCAAGAAGAGCAGGAGGCGGAGTGTGAGCAGGACCAGCCAGTGCGGAGGACAGGCAGGCAGCGCAAGCTCACGGCAGCTGCAGTGGCTGCTGTAGAAGACTTCCCCAGTCTGTACAAGCAGCCTGCGCAGCCGCCAGCTTCAGTAAGCAAAGTCAAAGTTGCCAGAGACACCACAGCGCCAGACGCTTTGCATGAGGATTGGCCTGAGGAAGCTGCAGCGAGTGGCAGCAGAGCAACGCAGCGCAGCCATTCCAAGCAGGCAAAGGCACAGAGCACCCCTAGCAATGGAGTGAGCCAGGTCCAGATGAGCCAGCTGGTCCGGTCTGGAGTGCTTCCAGCTGGGAGACATGAGTTCCTCTTCAAGAACTCACGTACATGTGAGGTTGAGGTCTTCCCAGATGGTGTGTGCTCTAGCTCCTTCTTGTCTCAGTGTATGTTGTTACAGCTATCATAGCCGCTGAGGCTGTTTTGGACATGACTGGCGTTGGTAGTGCTTTTATCAAGATCAGCTGCAGACCTGTTAAAATTTACACGTTCCTACCTTTCTTGCCGTGAGCATCCACCTGGTACCATGTGCTATACTGTGGACGCTAGCATTGGACTGTAAGCTTCTGCCCCGTGACATGTGCTTGGGGTGTTAGTTGGCAAGCGTGACACTTTGTGGCTTGTGCAGGTGACATTCTGTACCAAGGTGAATTGTATGATAGCTTGGCAAGGCTTGGGAAAGCTTTGTTAGAAGAGAGCAGCACTGGCCGCCAGTCTTGCAACTGCTGGCGAGATATCACATGGCAAGGAGACAAAATGGAGACACTCAGACAAGCAGCACACAACAAGTACTTGCAGGCAAAGAGATTTCAGAAGAAGTAGCTTATTTCTGAGGTTTTGGAATGTGGCTACAGATTGTTTGATAGTTAGCAAATATTGTTTGCTGACTGACTTCTGAAATGTAAGTCCTGGTTAGCATTACAACAATGTTGTCATCTAATCAGCAGATCAAGCAATTGTGCTCTAGATCAATCAGCAAACCAATGTCCTCAATCAGACTGAAGCCATTGATACCAGATTGCCGCTCCTGCGCAAGCATCTGACATAGCTAGCTTATTCAGGTACCACTAAGTATAAGGGCTTGGAGTTGTCTAAATATATAGCAGAACGTATAAGTTTGGGATGAGCTTTGTCTTGCATGTCATGCCCTGGGTCAAGCATGGTACAGAATTACAGGCACATAGGAGTCCGTCCGAAAGAGGCTGCCTTTTGTTTGACCAAACGTCGGTTTGCGTCTGAATTGACAATAGTCAGATGAGTACAAAGTCTGCACCACAGACCTGGTAATAGGGTGTGAAGTCACCCAGTGAATTACCAAAAAAAGAGGTGTTGAGTCTGGTGCCTGATATGTTTGCTTCACAGCAACATTCAATTTTGATACATTTGCTTGGCCTAAGAGCTGTCTGGAGCTGTCATGTGGACGCCCCAATACATGCCTCTGTTGCTTCTGTGATGTCATTGGGGTAAGCAATCATAGATCCAGTGATGACGTCTGGCGCAAAACCCATGGACTTCAGATTGCTGTATTCCTCAATAAATTTCAGGACCTGTCACATTACATGATGAGTCGACGTTGAGTGACTAGATTTGAGAGAAGGATTACAAAATGTCTTGGTTGCACCGAACAGGACTGTGAGGTACCTGCGTGTCTCTGTCTTCTGTTGCCGTCACTGCTAGTAAAGCCATGACAACAGCCTCACGCTCATGATTCAACTGAGTATATCGATGTACTTCTGCTGGCACACCAGGCTCATCCACTTCCACACTGCTTGCCCTTTGGCTTTCTGTGGAAAAATCTCGCAAGACCTGATGCTCAAAATCAAAAACCTGGGTGAATTCTGTCCTTGGAATATTGCCTGTCTCGGAGCTGATCATGACCTGCAAGATAAGGCCTGCGGTGTTTGTGTAGCGGTGGATCCTTGAGCTTGCTGTGTTACTGCACTTTCCACCTGTGACCTACCGGCGGGGATATACTGATTTCCTCTGCGATCTGTACACGGAGTACAGGTAAAACATTGTTGGTGCTGGGAGCGGAGGTGAGTTGCGAAGGTCCACTTGCAGTGAAGGAGCTAGAGTTGCTTGAGCCAGGACCTGCCTGTTGACGAGAAGGGTATACCGCATGCCCGTCAGCACTGCTGTTACTGTGCACAGTTGGATACATGTGTCTCAACAACAGTCACTGACTGGGTCCAGGCGATCTGCTCAATTTGGTATGGCGTTCGGACGATTGTATTCTAAGGGTCACTGTGATGTCTTGCAGAGTGATCTCAAGAAATCTTCCGTGCTGCTCAATACAGCAGCGCGGGTATGGTGGGCAGCTAGCATGCGCAAGTCCAGAGCAAGTGCATCGTGAGTGTTAAGTGCAAAAGCATGTGAAAATTACATGAACCCACATGGTCAGCATGTGATCCCACAACTCTACCGGCGGACAACAGGAATTTGTTCTGGTGCTTGTGGCAACATCATCTGCCTAAACAACATTGCGCCACCTGTGAGCAGCTGCCTCGATACACACATCAAGCCCAGGTTTTAATCAGAAGGGCCACAACTCTAGTGACGTTGTCAGACCGCAGATAGCCTGCCTGAGGTGGCGCAGAACAAGCTTCGTTCAACGTTGGTGATACTTCTGGTCCTGCAAACTTGCTGGTCGGGTGCACCGACAAGGGCTGCAACCCGCGCTTGAGTCGCCTCATGAGCATCATACCGGCTCCCGTACTGCTGGAGAGCAGGGATGGAGAACATACGCTGGTTGATCAAGTGCGTATAGCATGCGCAGGAAAGGGCACCGACGCCGTGGGTCAGTATCTGGCCCATTTTCTGGAAGATAGGTACGAGCTACAGGCAGACGTTGAAGTTGCAGAGCCCTCGGGCTTGTCATGCGACGGCGACATTCTCCTGACTCGCGTGACAGAACCACTGGACAGCTTGGCCAATTTGGCCGTGCCAAGCGAAGCCTACGAGCTGGAGGTCACAGAGGTGGCCATCATCATCAGGGCGATGGAAAATCACGGCTTGTTCAACGGCGTTCAGACCTTGATCCAGCTTCTGCCAGCAGCAGCTACTCTAGATGCCATCTCCTTGCAGTGTGTGAAGGCAAGCCTCTGACAGGCCCTGCTTACTT
>JAABUP010007447.1_pt1 | contig 14678 bp, 11 predicted proteins | sample 5559201 | NCBI WGS metagenome assembly JAABUP01 (sample SAMN10711887, study PRJNA513373) | rock metagenome | isolation source: Antarctica rocks | place: Antarctica | reverse complement strand
AAAAAAGTCACGATATTACAATATACTTGACCCAACCGTGTTCCTAGAAAGTTTCCGAACCACAGCCCCTTTCAACAACAATCATGGTGAACAAAACTTATTTCACAAAGTGCGGACACGAAGACAACAGACTCCCACCCAAAGAAAATGTAGGCATTACGCCCAAGCAACTGAAGGAAACATGCGCAGCCTGCACGTGGAAGATTTTCGAAGACGCGAGAGGAGTCATCCTCCTGGAATATTTCGATGAGAGATTTCCGATCCGAAGGGAGCATGTCAAGCTGCTAAGAAGAAAAACGGCTGCAGGGGTACTCGGAAAGGATTCCAAAGACCTGGATGAGGAGATCAAAAAATGGAAAGAACAATTGGACAGGATGGCTAAGCAGTGCGACAGCAACATCAAGGAATCCAGGAAGGTGAACTTCGAGAACCGCTGGGGTCCATGGTTGAGCGAAGGTACTGATGTCATGGCACGTCGAAGCAAGGATACGGAAGTCGATGAAGATGTTATTAGAGGGCTTCACGAAGGAAACAATGCTCCTCTACGTGCGCTCATCACATCATCGGCGCCATAGAAGAAGCAACCTCTCATATCCTCTCGCTACCTACCCATTTGATGATCCGCTCGCATACCCGACCTTCTGAGGGTTTTCGATCCTACCTTGGCATGATTGGCGTACCGGTAAAATCCGATCCTATCATGTATTCATTCGTTCTCTTTATCTCGGTTATTCTGCGAACTCGGTGCACTAGAGGCTTGTCTTTTGGTAGTGGGTTGGGGGCTCTGGTAAGGTTCAAAAATGTTCGATTGGTATTTGGTAGTGTATAACAATTTTCGGAGCTCTGGCATGAGCTAAGTCTATATATTGTCGGTTATACAGACTACAAACCCCTATTCCCAATTAGCCTAATCGTGTGCTCGTGCCTCGATAACCCCCTCAAGCCCTTCTTCCATCCACATAATTGGCAATCCTTCGTTACATGAACACTCATATGCTATATCAAGATTAGGAATAGAGTATTGGCACTATTTCCACTCTGATGAAATAATCAAACCTCTTACCCCTTTTCGCGTTTGCACCCCCTGGTTGGGTATCAATTTAGATAGAAGACTTACCCGGCTGTGAAAGTAGCTGGGCCGTCACACCGACCGTTCTTCTACCTGAACATGACAATCAAACCCTTGACCTTTTCCCGTTACGAAATTCGAATATTTACTTAGACATTCCCTTCTCATCTTCTTCTCCAGGTTCTGCCTTTCTTTTTGCTTAAAGGCTCGCTATTTCCGCTCGGAGAAAATGTGTCTCGTTACTCAGAAGCCGACTGACTCTCAAGGACAGTACCTCCTCTCCCACTCTACTATCTACCTCAAAAACACCCTTCTCTCATTCTTCTCACCCCAATTTGCTTGATAGCGAAACATGCGTAGATGATGGACATGAGCTCGAAGCGAGGATATTAACATTATGATTCTCCTAGCAGGCGAAGATCTGGATAAAACACAAAGGGAAAAGTTCTTTAGCAGATGCAAAACCTAGAAAGAAGCAGCTCGTAACATATCTAAAACCCCAGAAAACGAACAATTTTCTAAAGTTCAATCCCGTCTCTTGCGAAAACATCACCTGCACGTACCATCCAACCCGTCAACCTCCAACCTTCACCATCTCCCAAAGTATCTACAACCTATCTCGCAACCAACGCCATAACATCCTCTTCACCCTCAAACCCCACTAGCACAAAACAACCTCCCGCCAGATTCGGCAGAAATCATCTCGGCCAACAGATTAATTTTCCGGGTAAGAGAACTATCCCATACCAAGGGAATCAGAATAACAGACAAAGCCATAAACCCCTTTTTTCCAAACATCTACACGCAAATAAAATCCCAGAAACCACCCGCATCTATCTCCCCGAAGAACACGCAATCCGTTGAAAACCCAGAATTAGGACTAGGGCTAGAACCAGGACCATTAAACGAAACACTTACTCGCCACAAACAGCCAACTTCGGGCAAGAATGCCCACGATGGCTGTACGGTACTGACGGGGTGGAAACGTGGTTCTTGTGCATAGCGAATTATTACTTTACGGAAACAGCTACAAAACTTCTAATGGAAGCCCGAGTTTCTAGATATCAAGGGAAATTTTTGCTCCTTGAAACTTAACGTAGCTGACGCCTTATGAACGCCCATCGACGGCGTTGGTGTGGTTTCCGATTTGTTGCAAGAACAATTGCATCGTACTGGCGCCCCTTATGTACTCACATGCATATCCTGGTATCTACTGTACAGTAAGACCGGCGATGGCCTTTGCTAGGGTTCTGAGATGTAAAGCTTTTTTGAGAGAGAGATATTGGGGATGGTGGGGATTGAAAAAGGCGGTTGGGGGATGTTTCAAAAATGCTGAGACGGTGGTTGCGCGGAAGGATAGGTAAGGTGGGGAGGGAGGAGTAGAAGTAGGAGAGAAGGAAAAGGTAAAGGGAATGATATTGGAACGTGATGTCTGAGCTTGACATCAGTTGTATAGATTAAACTTCCCATATTATTAAAGGGCCTTCTGCTTTCGTCTCACACCACTCATAACCATATATACACATTACTATTCTCAAATTCCCAACCCAAGGAATGGTTAGCCCAGATACCACCAGACCACCACCATCACCAAAGCCCCCCAAACCCCTCTACCCGCCCCAAACCTTCCGGACGCTCCCCCAGTAAACGCCATCGCACTCGTCCCCGCCCCCGTCGTCCCCGTAATCCCCGCTACACCCGTCGGCGTTATAACACCCCCTGTTACCAAGCCGCTCCTCGTCGCCACAGTTCCGCCGCTACTAAAACCTCCCATTATCACACCACCAAATCCTCCAGAACTAGTAGCGCTGCTGGACAGTTTGATGGTGCTGGTACCGATGGCTATTTGTGAGGCGGAAGGGGCGAGGGATATGGGTGTGCCCGAAACGGTGATTACGCCGCCGGGGGTGAGAGTTTGAGAGCCGAAAACGTACTGTGATTTGCTGTCTGCTGCGATAGATTGGCCTCCGATGAGTAGAGTAGGGAGTGCTGAGGCTGACGAAGCGCTTGTTGCTGCTAAAATGGTATTGCTGCCGACAACCACTTGTGTGGCGGAGGGAGCAAGACTGATAGCCGTCCCCGACACACTAATAGCAGGAGAACCAGGACGAAGCGTTTGGCCCGTAATGATATAGTTGGAGGACGGGCCAGCTGTTACGACTGAATTTCCTATGGTTAGGACAGGAGGACCAACCGCCGCAGTATCCGAAGGCGCTGCTAGCGCTTGAGTGCTGGGCCCGTAGACGATAGCATTCCCAGATGGCGCAAGCGATATTGCCTGGCCAGTGACTATAATTGGAGAGCCTGCTGCAAGCGTTTGACCATCGGCAGTGTATTGGCCAGCAGAGTTAGCCTGAACTGGCTGTGAATTGATGGTTATAACAGGCGCAGATGGAGGCGAAACGGCTGGTGGAGGCGAAAGTACCGAAGTGGTGCCACCAATCACAATGTGAGTGGCGGATTGAGGTGGAGTAGCGTTTGAGGTTTGAGGAGGAGCCGCGTTTGAAGATCGAGTAGGAGCCGCATTGGTGGTTTGAGGAGAAGCAGCATTTGTGGATTGAGGTGGAGCAGATTTTACGGACTGAGGAGGAGCCGCATTTATGGATGGAGGAGGAACTGTGCTTGATGATTGAGAAGCCCCATTTGCGGATTGGGGGGGAGCAGGATTGGCGGACTTAGGTGGAACAGGGTTCTCGGACTGAGGGGGAGCCGCGTTTGTAGATTCAGGAGGAGCAGGTTTCGAAGACGGAGGCGATTTTGCTAATTGAGACGCTGTTTTTGTTGCAGGGATGGTCGGTGACTGCGCAACCGGTACAGGCGATGGGGCCGGCGTTGCTTGTCCAACATGTGTTGATGACGAAATAGTGAGCACCGAGACAGCAACATGAGCGAATGACAAGCCGTAATTTCCCCCAGCACTACAACCAGGAAAGGCAGAGCTAACAAAGGCATTCTCTGCATCTATGGCTGTTCCTGATAAACTAGTTTGATCCGTGAACTGCGGTATTGCAAATGCGTCATTACGCGAATTGACTATTGTGCTACAGGACATGCCACCTGTTGTGTCTGTTACGAGGGTACCGGTGTACCCTACGAAGCCAAAGTTGAAATCGTACGTCGTTGGATATGTGCTGTATTATTTCGTCAGATGGAAGCTTAAATCAGCTGGGGAGCATGTCTTACAAGGCAAAGTTGGTACCAGTATAACTATAAATCCACACATTGTTCATGCCAGTTTCCAGACCTTGCAGAGAAGCAGGGACCGTAAAGTTTGAAACATTAATGGTGGAGGTCTTCGTGGTATTATTAGAATCGTCAACTATCGTCAGTACTGTCGCAGCAGTGTGTGTCAGAACGGTCTGCCACGTAAAAATATCCACAGTGTTTTGCCAGTAACAGCTACCGCAAGAGGATGTCATCCCTCCATTACCTGTCCCGACTGCTGTACCAGACGGGGGCGCGGCCGTTATAGTTGAGGAGTTTCCAAACTGTCTATCTGGTAGTGTGTCAGTTGAGACCAGAAAGACAACCCGAGATATCCTTACGGCTCAACGAAACAGCCGATGCCATCTGTATGTATAGAATCATGGACAATATTATTGTTGACGCCATAGTGGTCAAAGGAGCAAACCAATGCTTATAAAGCGGCGAAGGTATGAAAAAGGCTTTTAAGAGGAGAATTGAGAAGAACCTATAGAATACACCGAAGCACACAAGCAGAGAAAGACCTCAACCAAACACGAACAAGCGAAGAGCGAATGTGAAAAGAGAATATTTGACCTGAAAGATGCAGAAAGGAATCTTGAGGGCTTAAGCACACAACTTTCGTAGCAGACATGGTAGAATAATTTAAAAAGGGCAGATCTTAGCTCCTAGTACAGTAAATGGACGACTTGTCGAGACTACTGTAGGCGCTGGAACCTAAATCTTAATGTCTAAATGAAGCATGGGATTCTGAACTGGAGAGACCACTATGATTGACATGACGCGCCTTCGATAAAGCAGTGTACACGACAGAGAGGCCGCCGGAGCCTCGTAGGATGTCATACCTGGCTGAAGAGCCATATGTCGAGCTGCTGCTGCTCAGGATTCGTATCCGAAGGCATTGTGAATTGCTTTCCTGCCACCAATTGCAGTAATGTTGGAAACTGTCATGATTGGAAGGGATCAGGATCCTTCGACAACTTTGTGGTATGTCCAACCAGGGTTTTTGGAGCTTAACCTGAGCCCGTCGCATGGAGTGACGGGATTGCGTCCTTAGTCGACCAATAGATCACCGGAAGCCGTTGGATTGCTGTTGGCTTGCTGTTGGATAGAATAAGGAGCATCGCCACAATTAGCGTGGCAAATATTGAAGAGGGCGTTGGAGTTCAATGACCCGTTCAACCTTCATGACTAGCAACAAAACGCAGTGAGTAGAGCAAAGAAAGACGTGAGCCAAGATACATGACGTATTACTCAGCTGATACGGAGTATCTTTGGCTCGTCGCAATGCTCTGAGCAGTGACTTGGCATTCGTTAATTGAGGTGCCTTGCGCATGAACGAATGTTGATCGCTATCGTACATATTCAACCTTCAGCCCTACGCTATACCCATCTAGTAAAACTATCTACAATCTCATGCTTTGGATGAACTTTCCACAAGAAGTTGATCTCAACTTAGTTTAGCCCACAAATGGTAAGGCTTGTATAAAACGAAAATTCAAGGCAAATGCAAAGTCGGTTTTATCATCTCAAAGCATAGATATTGGTGACTTCTATGTATTGGGAACTTTTTCTAACCATGGAAGCAGGATAATGTACAGATAGCTCAGTCCTTGACCGCGACGATGCATCGTCTCTTATCTCGACTCCTTCTTTGCCTTCTCGGCTATCTTTTCAGCCTCACTAAGCTTCCTCTGCAAAACTTGCTGCATCTCGTCATAAGTTTCCTTCGCAATCTTCTCAGCCTCAGGTCCATGCTTTTGAGCGATATCCCGTAATTGCCCCAATTTCGGCATGATCTCGCTCGCGCCTGGGATCATGTTGAGGTATTGCTCCAAACCACCGCCTCCGCTGCTGTCACCTCCTTGTCGAGCTTTGTTGACTGCGTTTTTAATGTACTTCTCTAATGACTCGGTATTGCCAGATGATACGCTGTCCTTGATCTTGTTATACAATTCCATTGCATTCCCCTGCTTCAGTGCATCCTTGTTCTCATCGACGAGCTGCTTGACTTTAGGCGACTTGTCCAAGTACGGTTTCGCCTGCTCCATCCCCTTCTCCCACGCCTGCTGCCCTAGCTCTTGCAACTTCTTTGTTTTATCTTGAACAAGGGCTTGGATCTTGCTGATGCTCTGGAAGTTTGCTCCATTTTTCAGGATGTTGCGAATTTCCTCCCAGGTCTGATCTACTTGTTTCTTCGCCTCGGGCCCATAATTGTCTCCAAGCTGCTTCAGACGATCTAGGTTCCCTCCGACTTTCTCTTTTAGCGCAGGGTGGTTGTTCATGATTTCTTGAGCAGAATCCACAGCGAGGTCTGCTATGCGGTTGAGGTATCTTTGCAAGATCTCCCAAGTTTTCTGGGCGGACGCAACACTCATGCCGCTCTCCTGCGATACACCTTTCAGCTCATTGTAGGCCTCCTTAACGATTGCGTCCACCTCATCAGCGTGTTTAGCGTGGATTTCATCAAGGTCGTTGAACGCAGAGTCAATGTATCCTTTTGCGCCAGGTATGATAGCTGCATACGATGTGGCAGTCTGGCGTAGCCATTTCAGCGCTTCGTTAGGTTCGGGTGAGGATTCCTTGAGTCGCTTCGTCATGTTCTGTAAGGATGCTTGCGTTTCGCTGACGGTAGAGATTAGTGTATGGGCGCCTGATTGGCGATACCAGGCGTAGCCACCGAGAAAGACTAGGGTGCCACCAGCAAGGCCACCAATGAGGCTGGGGCCCAGATGAGAGCTGCTGCTGGTGTTGGTTGAAGAGCTGGTGGATTCGTGGCGAGCTTGACGAATAACAGTTCGAAGTTTAAGACCACGCGTCGCGGCTCTGAGAGTAGATCTTGAAGCAATCATGGTGGCGACGTGGTAGTGGGTACTTATGAAGGATATGATATGGGACGTGTGAGAAGTGTTCTGTGTTGCCGCTATGACGTGCCAAGGAATGACGTCGGGGTGAAAGCAAGTAGTGTATGAGATTTTGTTGAGAGTATGCTACAAGCTCCAACGTACTCAACGAGAAACTTTGTCCACCAGTATCCACCACCATCAATGGCCATAGAAGTAATAGGATTAGCCGTCATTGTCAAACATTCGACTGGCACGGCAAAACGCAGTGGAAAGTTTCCTAAGTCTTTTTTTCTTCTAACATTGCATGTGAGAAATTTAACATCTAGTGGTAGCTACTCCGTGAGAAGGAGCAAATAGCTATCTATGGCTAACTGGGTCTGGATTTTATAACCATCACCTCTCGTTTCATCCAAGGATGCCGTGCCATCAGGTCTCTTGAAACTCACTGCCGTCATGTTCCTCTTCGTTGCACCCGACCACCTCATGAGCCACAAACTCGTTAACTTCACCGCCTGGAGACTGGTCAGGCTCTTCAAGATCCGATGTCGGCAATTCCACCGCTTGTGCGTTTGGTTTACTATCGCCACAAGCAACTTTCGTTTGCTCTGCCTCCTCCTTCCTTACTTCTTCTTCCCAATCCTCCACCACATCCTCATCCTTCCTAGCCTTCATCATGTCCTCCTTTTTCTTTTTGGCATCCTTCAGTCTACTGCCCAGAACAGTATACACACTTTTCTCTCCCAGTGCCATTTGTCTAGGCGCCATACGCGGGGCTGCTGCTTTCGCCGCTACTTGGCTCCATCCACCATTGCTGGCTGAGTCGTCAAGTTCGCGGCGGAGGATATTGAGTGAGGCGTCTGAAGCGCATAATTGGATGGATTTGGCAAGGTTCTTGGACGAGGTGATGACGGAGAGAGAAGGTTTTAGCGCTTTAAGAGAGGCTTCGATGGAAGTAGTAGAGACAGTAGTGGATGATGATGACGGCCGAGCTTTGAGAATGATTTCTTCGCTAGGTAAGAATGAGATGTCAAACGCTAGATCAAGCGAGGAATCTAACACTGAGGAAAAGTCAAACCTAATCTCTTCGAGTGTAAGTCCGAAACGTGGGTGAGTCAGTAGAAAGCCACAATAGGACTCATTGCTGGTACGGAGCTTCCTCTGGGCCTCAACCGCAGCAGTGGTCGAAGCCTCGACGGAGCTACGGATGCGAACACATTCAGCGAGTGTCTTCATTGGAGCCATCACAAAGCGTGGTGTTTTGAAAACAGCTACATGGCGATGTGGCTCCGGGTCCATGCTCTCGCTATCAAAATCGAAGTCTTCAGAAAGTGAATGCAGGAAGGCTCGGTGATGTGGTGGCATGGGCTTGAACCGGAGTCGTTTCTCATGCTCATCTGCCGCAAACACCCTGAACTCTCTTTCTTGTATTTGCGCCCACTTTTGGTTCTCACGGAATAATTGCAAGGTAGTTGTAGAGTAAGGAATATGATCGTCTTTGTGTGCTTCAGGGTCAATATTGAGAGCCAAGGCTAGCTTTCGGTTTCTTTCAAGCCGTGCACACTCATTATCGCAGCTCAGGCTCTTCTTGCTGTTTCCCTCGCTCGACTTGGAGGCATTGCACTTCAACTCCTGCTTGAGATTCTGGCAGTCGCAGGTTACAAGCATCTTATTCTGACACGGCTTGTCCTCGCGGCAAGAAGAAGGAGCATGGCATGGCTCTTCGCAAGGATGACCACAGACTTTCTTTGATTTTCCACAGGATTGTTGACAGGATTTGCCCGCGTCTTCGCACTCTCCAGGCCGGTGGCACGATTTGCGGCAATAGTGCGATCCACATTTTAACTTCCGCCCACAGATCTCACCGCAGCGTACATCTGCAAGCCAGCAAGGCTGATTTTTGAGATTCCTTTTTCCACATATGCAAGGCTTTTCAATCAGGAAAGGACACATCGGACAAGACTCACCATCGCCGTGGCAATTATGCGAGACTCTTGGATGGCCGCAGCCCTTTGGGCGCTCACAGTCAAAGCGACAGGGAGGTGGAGTGGTACCACATGGCAATGGAGGTTGTAGCACGGTACGTCCGCAATGGCAGCTAACATCTTCAAAAATTGCTTCGCGACAGCTTCCACAGGGCCCTTTGTGACAAAGCTCGGGACAATTATGATTGCCACATTTGAGCATACGTCCACAAAGACGAGTACAGATGTGTTCGGCTTCAAAGCCATCATCAATACTCCGTGCATTTCCTAAAGGCCGGAGCTTACGTTTGGTGGCTTGTCGTTCAACCGCCTTGCGCTCTCCTGGGCAGCAACGTTCGCCGCATTCGTGACGACCACAGTTGAGAGTTGCTTTGCAAGCCCTCGTGCATTGCGGCTGTTCCTCGTTACCTTGGTGGCAGATGGTAGACGATTGTGTCCGCCCACATCGACAAGCGATGGTTACTTTGATGAGACAAGGCTTGCAGATATCTGAATGGCAAATCTGTTGACAAGTATGACCACACGGAAGAAGTTTCAAGCACTCCTTTTTGCAATTAGGAATGGGGTCCTCGCAAGATCTTCGAGTTTGATCAAATACTTCTGCCAACGGCGTCTTTCCACACGGACAGCGTGACACAACGTCCGGTGATCGAGGGCAGTGTGGCGGTTCGAGTTCTTGCGGATGACATCTTTTCTCGCAACTATGCTTTCCGCAGTCAAAAGGCCTCTGACATATATTAAGGCATTCAAACATTCCAAACCAGTCATCGATAATCCTGGAACCCTTATCATCATGTAAAGCCCTTTTACTCGGCTTCTCGTCCCCACGATCGTAGCAAATCAGCGGTTTTTCAACTTGGCCACAATAGCAACGACAACCAATCTTAACCTCGCAGGCTTCGCACAAACCTTCATGACACGGCTTCGGGCAAGTATGTTCTCCACAAGGCATTAAATCTCTACAAATTTCACCACAGCTCCACCCGACATCGTAGTTCGTATCAATACACCTTCTAGACGTTGATTTCTTGCCGCAAAAACAGCTCTGAATAGGACCAGTATGCGTACAGGGAGGACACGGACCAGCATGACATAGTAAATCACAAGGATGGGGACACTTCTTCGGTAAAATACGTTTTTGGCCACAGGTCTGGCCGCAGGAGTGCGGTGGCAATCCCGAGATTGATCGGGGATCTAGTTCTTTCTCGCACCAACAGGTGTATGTCGATGGAAGTACATCTTTTGGCAAATTGCATCCAGGGCATCTCCATTGCCGTGGAGATGCAAACTCCCCATCCTGATTTCGTTGCTGAGCCAGAGTCGAACCTTCATTAGCGGACCATTTCTTGATGCAGGTGAGATGAAATACTGTCCAGCATGTCTTGCAAGACCAGATTTTGGAGTTTCGCCCAACCTCGCTTGTGCATATTGGACATTCGTAAGCACCACTCGTGATGTCCTCGTGGGTTCGTGTAGCAATATCCGGTGCTGTAGATTTTAGAACGGAACCACGTCTCGCACGCGGTGCCTTTGCCTGCGTATGAAGCTGGGCAACTGCAACATTTTTACCGCCTCTTGGGTTTCTTGAAGTGGTATGTCTCTGGTGATGTTGTTGACCTGGGTGGAACTCGGGTGCATCTGCTTGTAACGAGGACACCAACGATTGCGCATTTGCCTCTTCAGTCATGGTAAGACGTCCCCCAAACTGTCTACCAGAATTGAGCGCTGCATGGCCGTTTGTCCTTGGTTGTCCATGAATGTGACCTGCATGGCTGGACCTCTCCCCATTGGAGTTCCTTCTGCCCCTAGGTCCTTGTGCTATTCCGCCGTGTATCTGCCCACTTCGACCGCTCCCTCTCGTTTCTCCTTGTCTTCGTCCCATATTTCCACGACTCCGTGTCACTTTGAGTTTGCCAGTCTCGGCTGCTGAAGCTTCGGCACTCGAAGGTTCTGTCGATGGTGGCTGGGAACGTGGGGCAATCGACGCAGGTCGCAAGGCCAGTACACTCTCTCTGTTCGTATTGTTTACAGATGGGGCATCTTGCAGCCTGCTTTGTTCGGGGGTTGGGGTCATAATTGACTCTGAACCGCTCTGCAAAGCTGGTGCTTGCTGGTGGTTCCGGCTTTGCTTTCCCCACCTCTTCCGCGGTCTCGAGTTGGTAGTCGGTGATCGTGGTAGAGATCGTGGTGCAGGCTCCGCAGAAGCCATGATAGCAGCTAAATTAGAGGAATGTTGCAGTGGCAAATGGGCCCGAATCCTACAGCATGCAACGTTCCACAAGTGCACGGTCCAGTTTGTAACTGACTTGAACTTAGTAAGACTTGATAATGGAGGATCACTAGTTGAAGGTATTACGGAACCCAAGTAATGTAGAGCCTATTTCGTCGTTCGTAGAACTGTGGGGAAGTTGTTTGCCTCTTCACTTCGTTCGCCAGTCGTGATGTTTAAGAGTGACGACAATAGGTGTGACTGAGGCTTTTTATTCATTGTGCACGTACGCGACTAATCACAACTGGATGACTCCCGTGAATGAGTCACGTCCAGCAGAATTTGATCTCAGCACCACGCACACACACAATGTGGGATGACTCCGTTCCTTGAGCTCATGTTGCAAACCCATGGAGATGAGCATATTTGGCTTAGAATAGTCATTCTTGATCCTTCGGGTTTTACGGTTTTAAGAGGAATTTTAGCAAGTAACCTCGTACCTTAACTAGGTATCATAGGTGTCGATAGAAGCTGTACACCACTTGTTACTTATGATGTTGTGTCGTGTCTCATTGCTTGGACCTCAGATATGAGATACCTTATTGTTCCAATTGCTTAAACAATGTGCGTGCAAGCAACCAATTGCGGAAACTTACCTTATTAGCGTGTGCAGAAAGCTCTGCAATCCTTGGCATTCATTTTTGCGTTTACCCCACGTCCCTTTTGTATGGGGAATTCGAAAATTCAACCCCACCGCCCCCCAATTGCCCAAAATTGAAGCTATTCAGACCTCTTTGTTTGTTGACGTTCTTAACGCATTTCCAGCTATGACCGGCCCACTACCTGCAGCGATTCGCTCCAGAATCGTACGGCTTCTACTACTTCATTGGCAACCCCTCGTCATCGCCGAAGAAGTTCACTGCTGCTCTAGAACGGTGTATAGCATTCTAGAAAATATCTTCATGTATTCGTCACCGTTTAAACCTCAGTTTCGCCCCAAAGAAGTCCCCCGCAAGGTGTTTAAGGCAGCTGAAAATGACCTCATAGCCTACCTCGAAGACCAGCCATGGGTCATGCAGAAAGAGATGGTCTGATACATATGGAAGGAGTGAAACATTAACGTGCATCGATTCACGATATCAAGAATTCTGAAGAGGAGACGCTGAAGTAATAAGAAAGAACAGCGTGTAGAAGTCGAACAAAACGATGAGCTTCGTTTGAATTGAGTAGCAGACATGCTTCGTTTGACGGCTGAACAGCTCGTGTTCGTGAATGAGTTCTTATTCAATGAGATCACAGGCTGACGTCATCAAGCCTATGCTTCTGTTGATCAATCAGCTCGCTATCAAGTCTCTAGAACGAGAGGGCATTGCTGAAGTGTTCTTCCGACCTATACGAAAGACGAATATCTATTCTGTATCGGCATTCGTGAAGGCTGATTCAACGGCGAGGCTTTCTTTCGATGGCTAGCAGATGAGCTGCTATCTCTATGCAGTTTCTTTCCGGCCTCGAGAAGTGTGATCATCATGAATAATGCGAGTGTTCATTGCAATAGTCGAATCGAAGAGCTCATCATCTCACACGGATGTCAGATAAGCTGTTTGCCTCATTGAATTGAATGAAGATCTATCACTGATATGAATGTCAGATGCGATATTTGTCTCCCTACTCGTCGGATTACAATCTCATAGAACTCATCTTCAGCGTATTAAAGGTCTGAGTTCGTAGGCTGTTGAACGAAGCGAATGTGATAGATATTCGAGGCAGCACTTCAAGCATTCAGACTACATCTTTGAGGCAGATATCAGAGCTTTAGAAAGAGATCTTGAAGCGAGTACTATAGACTTTGACTAGCTAGCTTCTGAATAGTTTCATTTTCATCTATTTGAATACGATAATAGATGGGGGGTTAAATGTCGAATAACTCATACAAAAGGAACCGCGGAATAACGCAAAAACATAGAGATAGATTTTGACTTCGACGTTGAGACATTTCGAATAAAAACAATTACAAGAACGTCAGGAACGTCAACAAACAAAGAGGTCTGAATAGCTTCAATTTTGGGCAATTGAGAGGCGATGGGGTTGAATTTTCGAATTCCCCATACAAAAGAGACGTGGGGTAAACGCAAAAATGAATGTCAAGAATTGCAGAGCTTTCTGCACACGCTAATACCGTTGTATGCAAAACCTGTATCGTTTTTTAGGATTTGTCAAGAGCCTCACCAAAATTAGTGGAAAATCTTCAAAAGTGCAAAATAAGAAAACAGAATTGTAAAATCAACCCTACTGCCCGCCCTCATGTCGTAGCATTAGGAATTGAAGTTATACCCACCTGTCATGATTTTCAGAAGATTCACTGCTTCTTCAGCTACTGCTTCTCCTGCTGTCACTCGTTTCAGAAAAAGAGCGGCATTTAAGTCACTCAGCAAGCTCAGATTGACTCTTAGATCACCTGAATCATCTGAAGTTTCAGAGACTTCGACAAATGATAGAAGTGCCCTTTCTACTCTTGCTGCTGCTGCTGCCGTCGTGATTGTGACCTTCTCGCCGTCGTCATCGCCGCCGTCGCCCTTTCCGTCTGAACGATTTTGACGATCGATCAGTTCAGACGATTCAGAAACTCAGAAGTTCTACCGTAGTGTGCGAGCTTCACATGACGAGACTCAGACTCCTGATGTAGTTCATCGATGATATCAGCTGCATTCAAAAACTTCGTCAGTCATAGAGATTGATTCGAATACTTGATCAGATAGCGAAGCTTCTTCGTCAGTCTCTTCGTCAGTTCCTTCGTCAGTTTCTCGATCAGTTTCTCAGTCAGTTCAGAAGTCGAAGAAGAAACGAGAAAGCAAAGCTTTCAAAGCTGTCGTCGTCCTTGTCGTCGTCGCCGTCATCGTTTTCGCCGTAGTATTCTCAGAGTCTTCTGTCTTAAAGCTTGCTGTCTCAGAGTCTTTTGCCTCAGAGTTGTCTGTTTCAGAGACGATTTCATACTCGATGAACTGTCAGCTTCTTTACGAGATCTCAAGCGTACACGATGAAGTCTTGCAGTGTGTCAACGACGATCTCAACAGCGATTTAGATCTTGAGCTCTTAAGCTTCAGACAGAAGACACGTGCAAAGAGCTGAGCAGACGACAAAGATCTGACTTGCTTCAAAGTCTCTGTCATCGTCTCTGTTATCTGAGTCAACATGAAGAAGAAGAAGAGATTTGTGACTTATCTCACTCTGTTGAATACGTGACAAGAAGTAGCTTTCATCATTCGTGTCAAATTTAATGCTGGCAAGAAGAATCTGAGCGTACATTTAGTATATCAATACGAAAGAACTCAGAGCGATGATATTTCTGTAGAGTCAGTTTCTACTGTCAC
>JAABUP010007445.1_pt1 | contig 14688 bp, 15 predicted proteins | sample 5559201 | NCBI WGS metagenome assembly JAABUP01 (sample SAMN10711887, study PRJNA513373) | rock metagenome | isolation source: Antarctica rocks | place: Antarctica | reverse complement strand
CGATACACTGCTTCCGGCATCGGGCGCACCTCCGACGAGTCACGGTCTCAACACCCGGACTCTACCAGAGCGTCGCGCCCGACGCCTTTCCCGCACTCACTGCCCACAGTTAGCGAAAACTAGAGCTTCGCAGGTGAGCCATAAACGCGCAACGGTACATTGAGGTCTAATTCTTTGGCCTCAATGTACATCGCCCTGAGCACATCGCGCGTGACGGTACTGTGTATTCTGCCATTCCAACACAAACACAGTGCCTCTCGCCGCGCGTTGAATCCTATCACGTAGTTGGCCGCAATCTTCTGAATCCCTCGGCCGACGCCAGTCGGGTCCGTCTGGACAACCAGATTGGTGATGGCTTCCCGCTCTAGCTCCAAAATAGCCTCTTTGTCGAGCTTGCGTCCGGCTCGCTCAAAGATGAACCCGCTATCGATCTGGTCTTTTTCCAGGACCGCCTTAACCCGTGGAGCGGTGAGTGTCCGGCAGAAACGGTCCCTCGGCTCACCCTCTTCAATCATGATGAAACGCCGCGCCCCACCGTCTTTCTGATTCAAGCGCAAGACCGCATCTGCTGTCGTCCCCGAACCCGCGAAGGGGTCCAGTACCAGAGCGTCGAAATCACCGGCAGCGCTAATGAGTGATTCAAGCAACTCTACCGGTTTGGGATGTGGAAAACGCTCAGCACCGTTCGGTATGAGTATGGCAAGTCGGTCTGCGCCCAAGCGTCCGGGTATATTGATGACGCTCCGCAGGGAGTCCCCCGCATCTTGCAAATAACGCCGCAACTGGGCAGTTTCGGTATGATCCTTACCAAAGACGATGCGGTCGTCAGCCAGAAGTTGTTGCATCGTCTCCCATGGATGGCGGTAGCCCTTCGGTGGCTTACGGCATGGTAACTTCGTCACTGGGTGGTAGATCGGGTAATCGTAACCGCCTGGCTTTGGGTTCTCCAAGTGCCAGTCTTTGGCCCATGGCCCATTCTCATTGATGAACCTGAACCGATCCATGCGGCCCAATTCCACCTCGTCATCGGGGCGACTCTCTGCCACAGCCGTCTTATAGGCCGTGCGTTGCGCCCTGATCGCTGCCTGCCACATCTTCTCCAGTTTGGCGTGATCAGGCTCTTGCCCCTTCAGTTGCTGATACTTATCTAAAAGCCATTGCTTGGACCTGCTCGTCCCTTGCCAACGATCTGGGATGGCATCGACCCTCTTGGCATAGCACAGAATGTACTCATGCTCGACGACGATGCGCGTTGGGTTGTTATCGACTTGTTGCTTCCAGACGATCACGCCCAAACGGTTACGCTCACCGAATATCTCATCCATGAGCATACCGAGACGGAATAACTCGTTGTCATCGATTGATATGAAGCAGATGCCATGATCTGCCAGGAGTTCCCAGGTTAAGGCCAGGCGAGGCCCCATATAGTTGAGCCACTTGGTATGCCGACCACCGTCCTCGTTGCTAACGTAGACGGCGTCATCCGAATCGGCATTGGGGTCTTTAAACCGCCGGTCAGAATAGCGAAAGTCATTTTTCCCGGTGTTGTATGGCGGATCGAGGTAGGCCACGTCCACCATGCCGCGATAATGGGAACGCAGAGAGACCATCACCTGAAGGTTATCGCCTTCGATGATTCGATTCCCCCGGTCTTTGCCATAAGACAATTCTGAGACGGGCTCAAGGACCCTGGGGGCGGGCATACGCGTGCGGTAAGTGCGGCGGCCATCCCAATGTAGGTACATGCCTGCGCCACTCGGCCTCGTCGATGCCCCCGTGAATGGATCGTGACTACTGCTTGTGACCGCCTGAGCCTGGACATCACCAGCCGCAGCACTGTTCGCAGAGAATGCGCCCTCTTCCACCGTGCCCCCTCATCCCTAGCCCTGACAGACACGAACCGCGAGCCGCGATGATTGCAAGACTATATACAAGATAGTTCTGCCGTGAGTCTGTATCAGAAAAAACACGACCAGGCGGTCGCGTTCTATACGTTCAGAACATTGTCGGTTAAGTCGTCCGTAGCGTCAAGATGATTCCTTTAATATTGAGACCCCTATATCCCAAGAAAAGAAGTATCGTGCTATCCTCCACCTCCGAAGTGTATACGATGATATTGACAAGTTGACGATTGAATCACCCGTCAGCGCATGCTCAAGGGTATGTGCGGGAAGAAAGGATGAAATATGCTGGGCTTTCCTCAAATTATCTTGCCGATCGCGGCCCTCCTTGCGTTTATCGCGCTCGTTGGAATGGGCATATTTCGACCCTCAAAGTGGACACCCCAAATGGCCGCTAGTTATTCGCGAACAATCGTCGCTATCACGATCATCCTATCACTCCTAACGGTGGTTGTGACCCTTATCCTAATGACAGGTGCAGCCAGCGACAAAGTGATCCTTGGTTTCTTCTCCACGGTGTCGGGTATAGGTGGATTTGTAGGCGGCAGAACAACCGCTCCCCGCAGCACACAGAGCAGTCGCCAATCTCGTTCTCGAACTACTCCACCTACTACAAATAACACTGAGGGGAATTCGTCGGCCCCTAAACCTCAATCAGGACAACCCGCAACCGAGCCGCGAAAATCGCCAAGAGCGGCACAGGCTACCGATAAAGAGACCCCTAAAGAACAGTCGGCAAGAGACGGCTAGCTTACGTTCAACGCCCGACTAACCTCAGCCCAGGTCGATCCATCCCACCTGAATTGACCCACGCTCTGCAAGATTTACGCTATTATTTCCGTGCGATAACAGCAAGCCCGGACAAGGAGGCATACCATGACCGTCCAGGAGCGAGGAAAAGTCTTCGACCGACTCGTCTTTCGCAATGAGACTGTGCGGGTTGATGGTAATACCTATACAGTGTGCGAATTTTATAACTGCAAGCTAGAGTTCGGGGGTGTCGCCTTGCCGATCTTCCGAGGTTGCCGCTTGGATAATGCCGATTGGGTCTTTGTCGATGCGGCGGCGAATATGGTGTCGTTCCTGAGCTACTTCTTTCACGAGTTCGGTGCATCGGGCGAGCAATTGGTGGACCAACTCTTCCAACAGATTCGTCAAAAGCAAGTCATGCCGTCTGATGCACCAGTGCTCTTGGCCGAATTGAGCGGCACGGCCTCTGGGATCGCCACAGGAAGTGGAGATTTGACGGTTAGTGGCGCTCCGGGATGGCAACCGGGTCGCAATAAAAAGTGAGTGGTGAGGAGCGGCTCACGCCGCAGGCCAACCCACAAAACGTAGCGAATACAAATGCCGTGGACGGAGCAACGTTCAAGCTCGGTAGCTCTTCGCCACCGACGTTCAGTGCACAGATAGAAAGCCCGGAGCGGACAGCGCACACGCATACCATAGAGATTGAGAAGTTAAGGCATGAGCAGGCCATCCAGATCACCAAACTGAATAATCAGAACAGGACTGTAGGATACTTCCTATTTTTACTGATACTCATCGTCATGGTGTGCCTCGTCATCATTGCGAAGCCGGGCTATTCCTCGACCATGACAACAGCTGCATTCGGGGTCATTGGGACGATTGTAGCGTTAATCGCGGGCTATGTTGGAGGCCAGAAGATAGGCTAGCTAACCGTCAATAGTAAACATCACATCCTACACCACAAACCAGTTTCCTCCATCTGATACCACACGCACCGCCTGCCACTGTGCCGAGAGTATTTTTGTGGCCGCGCCATCAATGTTCCCGGCTGCGCTAGCAATCGTCACCGCGTTGGCGCTGCTATCCACTTTCTTGATGGTGTACTGCCTCCCCGCTATCCCGGCTGCACTGGGGAGCGTCACCGTGAACGCGGCTGAGGTAGCGTCGGCAAGGATGACCGAGTCGGTGGCGGTGAGGGTGTAGGCAGCCGTTTTAGTGGCGAGCGTGACCACGTCATAAGGGTTACTGACCGCCCTGTTGTTGAGATCAATATTCCCCTGCACCACGTCGTTGGCGGACAAGTCGGAGACGATGGCCGTGACATTGGTGAAAGAATACTGGATGCGACTCTCTGTCAGGCCCACATTGCCCTGGATGACGTGCTTCAAGTAGGAGTCGATGAGGAACGACTTGCTCGTCGCCCCGGCTCCCAGGATGGTGTTGTTGCGGTAGATATTCGGGAAAGGATTGTTGGCGAGGCCACTCCCGTTGAACTCGCAGAAGACGTACTTGAGGTTGTTGGGCTGTGTCGAAGTCGTCGGGACCGTTGCCCCCAGCGAGCCATCGGCGATATTGTCGGTGTAGATTGTGGCGGTGTTGTTTGAGATAGTTACGACGAGCTTCTGCGTGCCGTCGCCGCCGCCCGCCGCCGTGCGATAGATATTGCGCGCCATCGTGCCATATGCGCCAATCGGGATATTAGTGAGATTAACTTGCTGATTGACCGGAGATACTGCCATTGAGGTTGCGCCACCCACCGTTTCCCCCAGATCGCTGACCAGCGTGACCTTATAGGTGTAGGTGCCGTTAAGGTTGCCCGCCGAGGCATTGATCGTGACGGTCGGGCCGCTCGGGGCCGCCTGCGCGAAGTCCTGGTAGATGACGTTGTTCTCGACGATATTGCCGCCATCTTCCAATATAAAAATGCCTTGGTAGATCTCAGCGCTGGTGTCGGGACTCTGAACGCAATTATAGAAAGTGTTTCCCCGGTAGACGCTCGGGGTATGCCTGCCATACCCACCGAGCAGACCGCCTCGTTGCAAACCGTAAAAAATATTGTTCTCGTATGCACCTGCATAGTGTCCGTCAGGGTCGGCGAAGGAGTAACACTGGTAGATGACGTTGTTGGAGAAGATAAACCCCTTAGTCTCGTTCCCGGTCGGATAGGAGTGGCCAGGGGCTAGAATGGTGCGGCAGCGATAGAAGACGTTGCCCTGGACGACGAAGTTGCGGCTGTTGTAGATCAGCATGCTGTATGTGTCATGGATGCTGTAGGCCGAGTTGAAGTAGCAGTTCGTCACCCTGATGCCGTCGAAACCTTGCCGATTCTCGCTGATGTCACCGAGCGATGTCGCGCCGGAGGCCGGGTTGGTGAGCATGGTGCGCTCGAAGCGAACGCCGTCGAATAGCCAGTCCTGGTTGCCCTGGAAGCTCGTCGAGCTTTGGACGATGGCGATGGTCGTCCCGTAGGTGTCGTGGAAGTAGCAGTTCTCGAAGCGTACCTTATTGGTGTTGTTGCTGAAGAACATCACGCTCGAAGCGCTCAGGTGCGTCGCGTCGGTGGCTACCCCGTCGCGGATCTCGACGTTGCGCAGGGTAATGTTCTGGAGCGGGCCGGTGTTGGCCCCGTACTGCGCCTTGAAGGTTAGCGCGCCGAAGCTCCCGGTGCTGTCTGTCCCGCGTCCGTAGACCTCGATGTTCTCCAATAGATAGTTTTTCGAGATGGTCGTGCCACTTGCCACACCGCCGATCTGGATGCCACACACGGCATTGCTATTCAGGTCGATAGAGAGGTTGCGGAAAGAGACGTTATTGGCTGGGGTACCCGTGAACTTCTGCACGGCTATAAGAGCTGTCGTAGAGGCGTAGCGAGCCCTGATGATCGTCGCCCCGATGCCCGACCCTTCGATGAGGACATTCCCATAACCGAGGATGATCCCGGCGTCGAAGTAGTACACGCCCGGCAGCAGGCGCAGGACCCCCCCGCCGGCCGACCCAACGGCGTTGTACGCAGTCAGGATTGTCGCCTGGTCGTTCGTGCCGGGGCAGATGTAATCGGCTTGGGATCCCCACGAGCCGACGACTGTTTGTGATCGATAAGCGCGTGCATTAAAGCTCGACCAATCCGAAGACGATAGATAACCGGCTTGAGTGCTGGTGGACTGTGGCAGCGAAAGGGTACGGCTGGAGGAGAGGTCGCCGCCGCCGGTGAGGGGCGCGGTCGTGGCGATGGCCCGGCTAGTGGGCGGTGCCCCGACCTGCGCGGCGGTGGTCCCGTGGGGATTGCTCCCGCTGGCGATGTGGGCGTCGGTGGTTGCTTTACTCGGCCAGCGCGCGTCGAGGAGCGCGAGCGATGGGGGTGTCAGTTCCGTCCCGGTCGTAGCATTGACCTTGTTCTCGTGGAGATCTGCCCCAGCCATTTGGTCGTGATACGTGTTGGGCATTGGCGATTACGAGACGGTACCCATCTGGCCCGTGATGACCCAGTTGGCCCCATTGCTCTGAAGCGTCATCGCCGCCCACTGGCTCCCGAGCGTCTTGGTCGTCGCGCCGTCGATGGTCTCCGCCCCGTTGCAGACCACGGTGACGTTGTTCGTCGCGTTAGTGCGCTTGATGGTGTATTGGCGGCCCGTGATGCTGGCGGCGGTGGGGAGTGTGACCTGGAAGGTGCCGCCGGAGGCGTCGGCGGTGATCGTCGAGTCGGTGGCGACGACGGTATAGGCGGCGGTCTTGTTGGTGAGCGCGGTAGAGATTGGTCCGGCAACTTGCAGGAGGGAGTTCGGCGACGCAGCCCCGATGCCAACATTCCCCCCAGTAAGGAGGGCGACATGGTTCGAGCTGATTCCGTTGGCCCCCAGGAATATGGTGCCAGAGGTGGTATATAAGGTGACGTTGTTCGCCGATCCATTACCTCGCGCAAGCCCGTGAGGGGACCCACCAAGATAATAACTCCCGCCCTGACCACTACCGTTAGCAACCAACACTGATGGGGTACTCCCAGTGACGTGCAGTTCGCTCGTGGGCGCATTGGTGTTGATCCCCACCCGCGCATTGGTTGTATCGATGTCGAAAACTTGGGTCGTGCCGTCCGCTTTGGTGACCTTGAGGGTCGTGGTGCTATTACTCGTTGGCGTGACCGTCCCGCCAATCGTCCGCAGATAGCGACTGTCGTAGGTTGCTTGAGAAGGCGCTGTCAGCTCCGTCCCGGTCGTGCCGTCAATGGCATTGGGGTGCAGGTCCGCCCCGGTCATTTGATTGTGTAGTTTGGTAGCCACGGTGTGTCCTTTCGGGAAGGGCTCAGTGGCCTCGGGTGTGTGCGTCAATTGTCTCATGCGCGGACAACAGTCGCCGTGGCACGGAAGATGCGCCCTGGCGTCCATCGCGCCGGTCGGCGACGCGGGCCGACGAGTGGCAGGAAGCAGAGATAGAGGACGGGTGATGCGGGCGCTGGTGTGGCATGGCAAGGAGAAGGTGAGCGTCGATACGGTCCCCGACCCGACGATCGTGGACCCGACGGACGCGATTATCAAGATCACCGCGACCGCCATCTGCGGCTCGGACCTGCACCTCTATGACGGCTACCAGCCGACAATGGAGCGCGGCGACATCATGGGCCACGAGCCGATGGGCGTCGTAGTCGAGGTCGGCAAGGTCGTCCTCAAGCCGTAACACCGTACGGGGCGAGGGCCGCGGCCAAGAGGGGGACTGCGAACATGGAAGTCGCACGCCGGGGGGCGTTCTGGGAGTTAGCCGGGGATGTCCTCGGCCTGCCGGAGCCGATCGTCAATGTGTACTTCGTCGGCCGACCGGGCGCGGGTGATCGCGGCTGGACACTCGTCGATACCGGGCTGCCCGGGATGGCCGGTCGGATCGTCCACGCCGCTCAGGCCCGTTTCGGCCCCGGCGCGCGCCCCGCCGCGATCGTGCTGACGCACGGCCACTTCGATCATGTGGGGCACCTGGCGGAGTTGGCCGAGCGGTGGGATGTCCCGGTCTACGCCCACCGCCTGGAGCTGCCCTACCTCACCGGGCGCTCGGCGTACCCGCCGCCCGATCCGACCGTCGGCGGTGGCCTGATGACGCGGCTCTCCGTCCTCTTCCCGCGCGGCCCGCTCGACCTGGGGGCGCGCGCACGGGCCTTGCCCGACGATGGCAGTGTGCCGAATCTGCCCGGTTGGCGTACGATCCACACGCCCGGTCACGCGCCCGGCCATGTCTCATTTTTCCGCGAGACCGATCGGCTGCTGATCGCCGGGGACGCCTTCGTGACGACGAAGCAGGAGTCGGCGCTCGCGGCGCTGACCAAGCCGATCGCCATGCACGGCCCACCCGCCTCCTTCACGCCGGATTGGGCTGCCTCCAAGCGCTCGGTCGAGGCGCTGGCGGCGCTGCACCCCGCGATCGCCGGGACAGGACACGGACGTCCGCTGTCTGGCCCTGATCTGGACACCGGGCTCCAAGCCCTCGCGCGCGACTTCGACCGTGTAGCGCTGCCCGCGAGCGGCCGCTACGTACCCCAGTCGGCGGTGACCGACGAGCGCGGCGTCGTCTCCGTGCCCCCGGCGGCGCCCGACCCGTTCCCCCGCCTCGCCCTTGGTATTGTGCTCGCAGCGCTTGGCGCACTTGTCGCCGTGCGGTGGCGGCCGGCGGCCCGTCCCAACTGAGCGCCCCGCGCCGCGAAATGACAGCAGCCCCGGATCATCTCCGGGGCTGCTGTGTTGTGTGCTCGTGGCTTGCGTATCAGTACGTGGTCGGCCGCGTCGGCACGGCACTCCTAGTAGGCACGCTGCTCCTCGTCGGCACGTTGCCGCGCGTCGGGGCGGGATCGCGGGCAGTCACGTTCGCGATAACATCCTCGGCCGCGTTATCCACCAAACTATCCCCATTCACGGCAGCCAGAATCACGGTCTTCGTCGCCATGGGCTAATACTCCGTGACCTGGGCGGTGCCGTTGGCCGCGTCCCAGATACCACTAATCACGCCCTTATACAGCGGTGTTGGTAAGGCGTAAGCGGTGCCTGCTGCCAGCTTGACCGTGAACGCGGTCGTCGCGGCGGTGCCGGTGAACGCCAGGAAGAGGTTAGCGGTCGAGTTGTTGAAAATCAGGGCTTCCTTGCGGTTGGCGTTGGCGGCGAGAACAGTGACAGAGGTGATACTAGAGGCGACCTGGGTCAGAACGGCGGTGCTGTTGCTGTCTTGCACGACCGTCACCGTGTCGAGGGCGGCGGTCAGGGGCGCACTATTGACGGGTAACGGCTTGCTGACGGACACCACCCGCTCGGTCCCGCTGTCGTTCCAGGTGACGGCGGTGCCGGTCGGGGTCGCGGCGGCTGTGCCATCGGCGTACTGGATACCTGCGCCACCCCCACCGGCCCCGTTCAGGCTGTGGGTGGTGTCGTTGTACACGTCGTTGAATATTTCTTCTGGACTGTAGAGGGTGGTTTTAGCGCTTGGAGGCATGGACAATCCTTAGCTTGTTTTCTTCGTGGTGGTATCGACCTTCTTAGCCGTTGCGTCCCTGCTAGGGGCCTTGTCGGTCTTCTGTTCTACGACTAGGGCGAACTCGCGTGGGAAATCGGTGGTGAGTTGTGTCGCCTTGTCGTCAGATACTTGGTACTGGCCAGGCGCGGTGAGGACGAGCGATTGATGCCCGTCCGCCCCGCGATAGATGGTGCCTGTAAACGCAACAGTAGCCATACGTTAGGCAAGCACGTGTGCGCCGTTACCGGACGAGAATACCCAGGTCGTGTTGGCGACGGTGCACACTAAATGCGCGGTGTCGTAGCGGTTGGCCGAAGACAAGCTGCCGCCTGTTCCTGTGGTGGTCGCTGTAGCAGACTTGTTGATTTGCTGGCCCGCGTTCTGGGCGATGCGCCAGCCGCCCGCGCCGTTACCCACAACGGATAGACGCTGGCCGACCGCTGCCGTGGCGGGGAGGGTGATGGTCACCAATGAGGCGTTGTTGGGGATGTACGAGGCGTTGACGGCCGCTTGCTGGGTGGTGCCGTTCACCAGGTCGTAGTTGGCCGCGCCCGCTTGCAGCTCGTCGATGTAGTTCTTGAGGCTGGGATTCTTGTCGCCCAAAATGTCCAGGTTGTTGCGGTAGGTATCGAGGTTTGCGGTGCTGGTGAAGGCCATAAGTGGCGGCTTCCTTTCGAGTGATAGGTGCGTCTTGCGCTGACTCCCGCCCCCGATTCCTTCGGTGGCGGATGGTCAAAGCACGACTGCTTATTGACCGACTTTGGTGTCTTGGGTGCCGGTGGCGTCCAGGGTCACGTGGTCGCCGTTACGGAGTTCACGCACTGCGCCGGGTAACTGTTGGGCTTTTACGTCAGCTTCGGTTGGCGCGTCTTTGGCGTCCTTGCCGCTGACTTCGTCGAACTGCCAAGCGTATTGGCCGCGTAACTGTTCTACGCGTGAATCTTCCTCTGTGGAGAAGGATGCACCAGGCAAAATCATCAGGTCGCCGTCTTGGAAGACTTGCTCGGTTTTATTCTTGAATGTGGTCATAAGTGTACTTTCGTCCTTACTGTGCTGCTAGTCCCCGCTCCCCGCCCCGGTTACGGGGCGGGTGGGGTCAGGGTTGATTTGAGGTTACAAGCCGATGTTGTACAGGATACCGACCGTTGGCTGGGTGATGACGTTGAAGGCGGGCTTGAAGTCCACGCGCATGTCAGCCAACAGCTTGATCTGGCGCAATTCTTTCGGTGTGTTGTCTTGATCTAACTCGATCATCTGACGATCACCTATGAGGAAGCCACCCTTGTGAGCAATAACTGCTGTGCCACGGTTCACTGTTGTGTTGTCGTAGACGCCGGAAGCGTTGAGCGTCTCGCGCATGAATGGGGACACGATCACGGGCATACCATCAAGCTTCATCAGCTCGCCAGTCATCACTGTTGCCTGGGGGCCATACTTATCCATCGTGACCGCTTCAGGGATATTCAACATCTGCACGTAGGTCTTCGGTCCGACGATCAACACGAGGTCGTCAGGGTTGACGCTGTAAATACCCAGCATGGCGCGAACTGCGCGAAGCTTGGATAACGAGATTGCACCACCACCGTTGTCGATCTTCCAGCCGTTGGCGAGTGCCATCCGGCGCAGGCCGGGGAAAGCCTTTTCTTGGGCATTCGCAGCCGCTACGTCTGTATCTTGGTGTGTACCGGAGATATCGCCGTTTAATGCTGCGTTCTCGAAGCCTACCGCTAATGAGCGCAAAAGGTTACGTTGAATCAAGGGCACGATCGGTGCAATTGAATCTTGGTCCAACTCTTTGCTGACACGGACCATCGTACCGATAGACACGGCGTTGAAGGTGACTTGTCCGGTGCCGACGTTCGATGCCGGAATCGCCGTCTGGCCGGTGTCCCCGGTGTTCTCAGGGATGATATAAGCCAACGGTGGGTTGACCTCAACCGGCAATTTGTATGTCGGTGCGGGCATGTAGATGTGTGGGAAGATCGAGGTCACTTTCAAGTCGAGGCGCACCTGGTTGATGACGTCGGGGCTGAAGCTCGTTGGTACAAGTTCAAAACCTCCGCCGACTTCAGCGGTGTCCATCGCCTTGAAAACATGCTCTTTCTTCACCATCTCAACAGCGGTAGCGATGTCATCACGATTGATGGCGGCCGCTTTGTGAGCAACTTGCATACTTTTCGATATGTGGTCGCTCAATTGGTGGAGTTGTTCGTAGTTTTCCATGGGGTTTGTGACTAACTTTTACTGATAATAGTGCTTGTGCTTACTTGCCGGTGATGAAGGCGGCGAAGGTCTTGTCCAGGTCGGACGGTTCGGGCTTGGCCGCAACATTCAGGGCGGTATCGAACTTAGAGGCGATCTGGTAGCTCTTGCGGGCGGTAGCCGTCTGTGCCGCAGCTTGGGCGTCAGACAGGGACTTTTGCGCGGCTGCCAGGGCTTCTTTGGTGCTGGTAACCTCTTTGGTGGCCGCTGCTAGCGCGGCTTCGCGCTCGGATAATGTGACGCTGCGGTCGGCCAGGGCTTTCTTGACGCTCGCCAACTCTGCGGCGGTGGCATCCAGGGATTTGGTCAGGGTGGCGCGGGACTCTCGGTGCGCTTTCATGGCAGGCTCTTGCCCTTCCTCGGCGGCGTCGGAGGCGGCGTCGGCGTCGATCAGGACGGTGGCCACTTTCATGACCAGGCTGTGAAACTCGGTCAACGTGGCGTCGATGGTCGCTTTCTGGGTGGCAGCGTCCATGTCGTCGTTGGCGATGGTGTTCCAGACGGCGCTCGTTAAACGATCAGCCAAGTCATCGATGACACCCACGGTGGCTTCGGTCTCGGCGTACTCGCCTAAATAGACTGCTTTAGCGACAGACTTCTCGGTGTGCGGTGTGGCGTCAGGCTGGGTGCTTTCCGTCGAATGCGCCTCCTGGGAGCCAGCCGTATCCGGGGTCTGTACTATTGGTACTACTGGGGTCTCTGTTACTGGTGCTACTGGGTTTGTCGTTGTTGCTGGTGATGGCGCTGTTGGCTCTGTTGCTTCGCTTGCGGGTGCTGGGTTCTCTTGGGCCGCTACTTGTTCTGGGGTAGCGCTGTTGCCTGGGGTATGCGGCATCTCAGGGGCGGCTGCCGGTTGATCGACGGGCGCTGGTTGGACGGTGACAGGTGCCACGTTGGTCGCCTGCTCGATAGGGTTGGCCACGTCCACGCCGGACTGGCCGTCCACGATTTCTTGGGCGATGACGCTATCAGCGGGCTCTAACTCAACTGCTTGACCCTCGTTGGGTGCGGGTACGACTTGATCGGCCTTTTCGACCGAAGTGGGTTTGTCCATAGATGACTCTTTCATATTCAAAGATTTATTGATGGCGCTGAGGAAGGTGGAAGCGACGGCGGGGTGGCTAGTGACACTCACCTCTTGCAAAGCGATGTCTTTGTAGGTGCGGATGGCCTTGCCGATGGTCGCGTCGTGTTCCCAGGCCCAGTCGTTGACTTGCCCACCGATGGACAGACCTAACTGACTGCCCTTCTGGAGTTTGCCGAAGAGGAAGTGGGCGTTGGGGTGATCGGCGTCTAGCTCCGCTTTCATGAGTAACTGGTGGTCGGCGGTGGCAGTGAGTTGAACAACGCTGCCCAATTCTGCGTCCCACTCTGAGCGGTGTTCTGACCGGAAAGACAGAGGAAGATTCGAGGCGGCCATTGCTTGAATGGCACTGTCTGCCATCCTCTCTCCGGTCAAGTCCATGTCCGTAGTGGAGGCAACCCCTTCTACGACCATCTTATTTGTACCCTTCTCAATGTGGGCACCTGTAAACGGAACAAAGAATTTGAAGGATGGCGATTGTGGCATACGAAAAAGAGCCCTGGCACCGTCGGGATGACGGACGCGGGCTCGTGGGCCTCATATAGCGCTATTGGGCAACTATCGGGGTTGCAAACTCATCATAACACAGGGTCTATCCAGGCTTGCCTGGGGATCATATAATGTCAGCAAACCTATCTATGCCCCAAACCTTCACATGCGACCATTGCCAAGTCTGCTTTACCGCATCAAAAGCGAGCCGAAGAGGTAAGCGGAAGTTCTGTTCTGTTACATGCAAGAAAGCGTATACCGCAGTTCGTCAACCGAAACTTGTCTGCCTCCAGTGTTGCAAGGAATTTGTTCGGGAGGCTGGTCGGCCTATCGGAAAGAAGACTTTCTGCTCACGCGCCTGTTTGAAGGAATACTACAAGACTACAAACACTACGAAGATATGCCCCGGTTGCGACAAGCAATTCATTACTCCCAACTTAAAATCCAGATCGAATCAGTATTGCAGTCGAGCCTGCCGAGCGAAGTTTTCACGCGATATCGTTTGCGAGCGCTGCGGCAAGGTCTTCCACTTCAACAGCAATACCACCAGACGGTATTGCTCACGGGAATGTGCATACCGGCCATACTTTAGGGAGTGCCCTAGATGCGGCACTACCTTTCAAACCTACCCTAGCTGGGAAAGACGCTTCTGCACGAATAGATGCTCAAGACTCTGGAAGGGGAGAAGCGGTCTTGAGCTAAAGGTCGCCGACATCCTCCAGCAGATTGGCGCGGACTACATCGAGCAAGTCAAGATCGGCACCTATTGGGTGGACTTTATCCTCCTCGATCAGCGCATCGCCCTTGAAGCAGATGGTACATACTGGCATAACCGCCCAGAGCGACAAGAAAGCGATGCTCGCAAGACGGCTCTACTAGAGCAGCGCGGCTGGTGTGTTGTTCACATCACCGACTTGGAATTGAAACACGAGCTTTTCCCTGCACAACTCCTAAAAGAGCGCATTACTATCCCTCGCCTCATGCCAGGCTAGCTTTCGGATTCCACGGCTTCCCCGTCGCTCTCTTCGTCGTCGTCCCAGAGTTGCTCCAGGAAAGCGGCGGTCAGGTTGATGACGCAGGCATGCACAGGCTGACCGGCCACAACCAAATCCCGGCAGTAGCGGACGACGGGCAGGCGGTCAGGTGGGTTATTTGGCGACGTAAGAACTGGCATCGTAGGTGAAGCAATTTAATGTTTTGCAACGGGGGCAGAGATGGTCGAGCGTGGGCGTCTCACCGGGCGGTGTGTACTTCTTGGCTAGTAAAAGGGGTAAGCTCCCCTTGAAGAGTAGCTTATTGCAGCTAGAACATCGGTATTCTTGTGATTGATACATGGATATAGATATTACTCAATAACAGCAATACTCGTGCAGCGGCAGGAAACATGGGCCGATCCCGGCTCCACGCCACCAGAGAAGGGTTGGTCGAGCGGAACGGTGGTGCCTTCCAGGGGAACACAAATCATACACGTGCGTTCATCTTGAGCAGTCAACCATTGCTTGCTTGTTACCACGCCGCTCTCTTTCATAGCCTGTTGATTGGCCGCCTCGAATGCCTGGGCTGTCTCTGATCGGGCGATGGCGGTAGCTCTATTCGTCTCTAGTTTTCGCTAACTGTGGGCAGTGAGTGCGGGAAAGGCGTCGGGCGCGACGCTCTGGTAGAGTCCGGGTGTTGAGACCGTGACTCGTCGGAGGTGCGCCCGATGCCGGAAGCAGTGTATCG